>Ga0210394_10000753_pt1 | contig 61352 bp, 58 predicted proteins | sample IncBWC12MmetaG_FD_160121 | JGI IMG/M metagenome (GOLD analysis project Ga0210394, IMG submission 160121) | Forest soil microbial communities from Barre Woods Harvard Forest LTER site, Petersham, Massachusetts, United States - Inc-BW-C-12-M | ecosystem: Environmental > Terrestrial > Soil >...
GCGTTATCTGACCTGAAAGATAAAATGGACGCTAAAAAATAAGCGACCCGAAAAATAATCCTTGTGGCATGCCAGCTGCAAGGTTTACTAAAAACACATGCGGTTTTTAGTTTTTTGAGAGGAAAGAGCCGTACTGAAAAGTGCGGCTTTTTCTTTTAGGGTTGGTTATAAACAATGATTGCTTTTTATTAAATTTGGTTATGACAATAGAAGAAAAGTTAGATTTAATATTAAATGAAATTAAAGACCATTTTGGACATTTGCCAGTAGATAAAAACTGGGAAAGGATATGTCGACTAGTTACAGATGGCAATGGAGTTGATACAGGGAATCTGGATTTTAGGCAAGACCCTCAACTACAAATGCATATAAAATATTTAGAGGATGAAGGATATATTTATAAATATACAAATGTTCCAAGCAACTCTATATACTATGTTGCAACAACAAAAGGTAGAATGTTTGAAGGTTTTGTTAATCTTAAATTTCGATTGCTTGATGAAAAAAATCGTGTAATTCGTATGGAGAAATTACAAATAGAGCTTGAAGGGCAGTAATGATGGAGTGTACGTTGGAACAGATGTAGGGGTTTATTATCATAATAATTCAATGAGCGGATGGGAGCCGTTTATGAGCGGATTGCCAAACGTTATTGTTAACTGGTTAGAAATAAACTATACTGCAAACAAAATTAGGGCGGCTACTTATGGAAGAGGCATGTGGGAATCTGACCTTGCATGCCCAACCACCAATGATGTAATAGAAAGTACTACATATTCAACTGACGCTTTTATTGAGGCGGGCAACAATTTATATTCGACCGCAATAGATTCAAATTATAATATAACCTATCGCGCCGTTACGGTGAAACAGAAAAAGGGTAAAACAATTCGTATTTGGGATTGATTTGTTTGCAAATAAAGATTTCTCCCTATGGTCGAAATGCCAACAATAAATTAAATGTAGTAAAAGTTAAAAGAATTACTTAGCCGGTTCAGGTAGCGCCAAAAATTTCTTAATCAAATCGTTTATGGTTTTGTTTGTATTGCATTTAACCGCATATATGCCATCTGTAATGTGGCTTTTTTTATCTTCAACGTTTTTATACATGGCATCTATTATATTTTGGCAATCTCCAAAATAGGGTTTAATACGGTCTTTAATGTCATTTTTTTGAAATTTTTCTCCGGCAAATAATTGCTTTAGTTTGCATATTGAATTTAAGTCCCAATCAAAAATTTTAATAAATAAATCAGACCCGCCAACAAACCAAGTGGTTAAAATATACTTATCATTAAAACAAACTATTTCTTGTATATACTCTTTTTTACCATCGGGTAAAACCATAAAAACTCTGCCGTCAAATTGCAGCATTTTAAAGTTTTTGTCTTTATAACTAGCCCATTCAAATCCATTTTTCTTTGCTGTGTTCTCTATTTTAAATCCTACAGAATTCACATCTAAACTTAAATCGCTCATTATGGCAATTTTTTCTCCGGTTTTAGTAAGTAAATAATTGTTTTGTGCTTTTACGCTAACTGCAGTTGCTGCAAATAATAAAATAGTAAGTAGTTTTTTCATATAGTTTGTTTTTTATACATACAAAACTATAGAAATAATTGATTTTAACAATTTTTTACAAATTATAAAAGCAATATTAAAAACTAATTCAGCTTAAAATAGGTAGACGACATGTTGGCTATTTCGTTACCATAGGCTAAGGATGCTGTAGCAGCAGGTGAGGGTGAGTTTATAACATGCACCGCACGGTGACTATATTCAATTTTAAAATCATCAATCATTTCGCCTTCGGGTGCTAAGGCCATAGCACGTATACCGCAACGGGCAGCCACAATATCATCAGCTTCTAAACTTGGTATAAGCTTGCGTAAACGGTTTAAAAAATATGCCTTAGAAAAAGCACCTCTGTACTCATCCATGCCAAAGCGCCAGTGCTTTTTAAAGAATTTCCAGGTACCGCTAAATGTAAACGCATTCAACGTATCTTTTAACGAGAAAGCAGTTTTGGTGTAACCCTCTCTATCAAAAACAAACACAGCATTTGGTCCGCACTCGGTACCACCTTTAATCATACGTGTATAATGCACTCCCAAAAACGGAAACTTAGGGTTAGGCACCGGGTAAATAAGGTTACGCACCTTTTTCATTCCTTTTTCGGTAAGGTCGTAATAATCGCCTCTAAAACCTACAATTTCAGCATCACTTTTTTTGCCTTGCGCTTTCGCTAACCTATCTGCCTGCAAACCACCGCAGGTTATAATATATTTAGCTGTGTATTTTGCATTTTGTGTATGTACTTCAACACTATCTTCGTGGTTAATAAATTTTTTTACTTCTTGGTTAGTAAGCACCTTACTGCCGCTAAATCTTTTATGTATAAGTTCAACATATTTGTTAGCCACATCGGTATAATCAATAATGCCGGTACAAGGCACCCAAATGCCTGCAATGCCTTCGCAATAAGGTTCTATCTCTTTAATTCGTTTGGCATCAATTAATTCAATGCCTTCAACACCATTTGCCACACCGTTATTAAAAACTTTGTGCATGTGTGCTAATTCACTCTCTTCGGTAGCAACAATAATTTTTCCGCAAAGGTCGAATGGGATATTGTGTTCTTTAGCAAACTCAACCAATTCTCTACGACCATTAACACAATTAGTAGCCTTGTACGAACCCGGTTTATAATAAATGCCCGAATGTATAACCCCTGAGTTATGCCCTGTTTGATGTGCTGCAACGGCGGCTTCTTTTTCAAGCACAGCAATTTTAAGGTTAGGGTGTTTTGTATTTAGTTTATAGGCAGTAGCAAGTCCAACAATTCCACCACCAACAATAATTACATCAAACTGATTCTCCTGAGCCATCTAGTTTCTAATTTTTGCAAAGATAATTATATAAGCGTTTATTTAACACTTAATTTATTTTGAATAACAGCCTTGGTGTAAGCCTGTATAAACGCTTTTAGTTTAGTATCAGATGGTTTGTAATCCTTCATCATATTGTAATTAAGTGTGCTGTCTGTCCTATAATTATAAAAACCACTCGTTTTTTCTCCATTAAATTGCAGCATTTCGCTATCATTAAAATACTGATACACGTTATTAAAGTAATTAATAGCAAAGCGATTTTTAGTTTGTGTGCTATCCATCAAATTATTACCGAACGAAAAAAATGGTTCGTTATACTTTAGCATACTTAATGTAGTAGGCATAATATCAAGTTGTTGCGCTACTATATTATCGCTGCCTTTAAGCGAATTATCAGGCTCATAAAAAAACAAAGGGATTTCGTAATTGCCGTATGAGTTGGCATACACAACATCTTCTGATGGCCCTGTGTGGTCGGCTACAAAAACAAACAAGGTTTTGGTAAACCATTTACTCTTTTTTATACTATTAAAAAATTGCTGCAAGGCATAATCGGTATAGGCTATACATTTTTGTATAGGTAGTTTCCCTTCGGGGAATTTACTTTTATATTTGTCAGGAATTGTAAATGGATGGTGTGAGTTTAATGTAAACACAGTAGATATAAAGGGTTCTTGCTGCTTATCTAACTCCTGCGCCATACGTTGCAAAAAGGGTTCATCCCAAATACCCCAATTGCCATCATAATCGTTTTCGTTTTTATATTCATTTCTGCCAAAGTAAATGTCGTAGCCTGCTGTGCCGCAAAAGCCATTAAAATTCATGGTACCATTTGTACCCCCATGAAAAAAAGATGATGTATAACCTTTTGTTTTAAGCGTGCTTGCCAAACTCATAATTTTATCATTGCTATAAACCGTGCTTATATAATCAATATCGAAAGAAGGGATAGAGGCCACAATAGCCGGAATGCCTTCAATAGACCGCTTACCATTAGAGAAAGCATTGGTGTAAACAAAGCTGTTATCCATTAGGGAATCTAAAAAGGGTGTGTAACTTTTACGCTTGCCCAGTTTGGTAAATTCTTTCGAAAAACTTTCTAAGATAACCATCACTACGTTTTTCTTTTTGAAATCGGCATCCGTGTAATTGTACTTTTTTATGGGGTTAATAAGCTTACTTGCTTCTGCATTGCTCATGTAATTTTTTTCGGTAAGCGTGTATAATACACCCGATTTAACTACACAAAAAGGTGTGTTTAGTACAATGGGCACACATAGTGGTTTTACATAAGTACCCGCATCAATAATGCCAATGGGTATAAGCTGTGTACCACCACGTATGCTTAATATGCTTAAACCTATTACAAGAAGGAAATTAAAACTTTTTACCGAAATAGCATATACATTGTTTTCTTCCTTATCAAAAGGAGCTAATATTTTCTTCTCTATAATTTTATACAGCCAGTTTACCAAAAACAAAAACAGAAAGAAAACCACAAACAAATACCAAAATTCTTTTAAAAAGAGTGGGAGTAGGGTGCCTGCATCATTCTTCTCAAAAAAAAAGCTAAATGTTTCGGCTGTACTTCGGCGTAGCGTATACGGAAAATAAGCCATATCAACCATGTTAATTGCCAAACCAATTAAATTGGTACTAATAAAAATAACCTTAAGTGTAGTTCTAAACTTTTTAAACTGAAAAAAAGAAACAGGTAACGTAACCAAAAAAATAAAAAGGGCATTAATAATGGTGGCTGTTATTATATCAAACCGCAAACCGTAAAAAAGGGTGGCTAAAAAATCGCTTATTGTTACACCTACAAACCTGCTTTTATTCAATAAAAAGAAAAGCACCCGCGCATCGGTTAAAATAAAAAGCGCAAGCAGGTAACTTGTCAATAAAAAATAAATGCGTTTTAAGTACAGTTTCATTATAAATGCGCTCGCAAACTTAGCTAAAGTTTATTTCTTCTTAACAAATTGTTAAACATGCTCCAGTTTTTAACTAAAAGTTTTATCTTAGCTAAAAATTATTAAAAATGAAGAAAATACTACTTGCACTTACATTACTAATAACCTCAATAGCAAATGCTCAAGATGCTTGGCAAAACAGTATTCCTCGTGGCCTTAACCACGGTACAGTTGAGTTTAAGGGCATTAAAGCCTTTAACGGAAAACTTTACCTACCGGGAGATAGTGCCGCAAGCAAAATCCGCTTATTCTCTTCTTTAAACGGAGATACAACGAGTGCTACAGAAGAAACTAATTTATATAGCGTTATACAAGGTGGTACCGAAACCAGTATTTCAAGTATAATAGCTAATAGCAGCAATTTATTTTTGGGTTCATCGGTAACAAATTATACATCAGCTGCTAATGCCACACCTCAGGTTTACCGAGGAGATATTAGTGGTAATTATGTAAAATATGGTACCATAAATTACAAGCTTTTACCCGACACAGCTTTGATAGATACAACTTCTAGTCCAAGTCCCAATATTTCAGCTATGGCATTGTACTCACCAACAGGCAGTAACGATACTATTTACGCTTTTTTAACTCCAGGTGCAAGTGATAACAATAAACCATATACATCTAATGCTATATCTGTATGGAAAGCACCTGCAACTCTTTCAAACTCGGTAACTCCAACTTGGGTAAATTCAGCTAATTTTTCTTTAAGGCAAGGTGTAACTTCAATTTTTGATGTTATTGTTTGGAATAAACAAATGTATGCAGCAGTTAGTACAGCCGATTCGGGGGGAGCCATATTATGTACGGCTGATGGTGTTAATTGGAATGTAGCTGTAACAGCCTCAGTTTTTAAAAGCCAAATAGGTGCAGGGTTTAATGCTGCAAATTTTACAGCTTTAGCAGTTTATAACGGAAAACTTATAGCCACCTTAGATGGTAACGGTGGCAATAGCGGAAATTTTCTTTTATATACACGCGACAGTGCTTCTACCACTCAAACATGGGCCCCTTTAGTAAATAGTAGTATGTACTCTAATTTTTTTGGCCCCGTTGGTGTTAATGGGTTTAGTGATTTACAAGTTGCTAATGGCAGATTATGGATACAAGTTATTAATGGCTATAACATTCCGGAGGTTTGTTATTATTACGAAAATGCCGGGAAAGACTCTATTTATTTCTCATCTAATAATACAGGTTTAGAGAGTGGTACAAATACCGGCACAACTTTTAGGATGGAGTATTTTAAAAATCAAATTTACTCTTCGGGCATTGGTTACGATGGGCCTCCTCAACGTGTAGCAAATAATTCACCTAAAGTAGCGTTAGCAGGTACATTTTATGACGTAGGAATTACTTGGCGCTTTAATATGCTAAAACCAGCACCAATGAGTTTTAGTGTGTCATCATCTAATATTTGTTCAGGAAATAGTATTAGTTTAACTAATACATCAACTAATGGAAATTATGCTCAGTGGTACTGGCATGATACATTAGTTGCTACTTCAAATCATTCTAATTTCACTCCTTTGCATGCAGGCATGGATACATTAAAAATGGTTACTTACAATGGCAGCGATAGCACCAGTCAGTTTGTAGATTCGGTTAAACAAGTTATAACCGTATATCAAAGCCCTATTGTAGATAGCATACATGCTCAAAATTTATTTGTTTGTCAAGGCCAGCCTGATAGTTTAACTTTCTATATGCATGGCGGTACTGGTCCTTATTCTTATTACTGGTATGATGCTTATAATCAGGCAGCAAATAATTATACGTATACAAGCAATAATAATATGTCAGTAATAACACCCACAACGGTAGTAAATAATGCTACCAGTGCAGCTTGTGGTAATTGCTCAGCTCCGTACATGTATTTAATTGGATCTGTTACCGATGCGAATCATTGTACTACAGAAGCACCGAAGAATTTACAAATTGCGGTTAATGCGGCCGATAGCTTAACAGGTTTAATTACCGACCCAAGTAATGGCCCTATAACAGGTACCGTTTATTTATTTAAACGCAAAACAACTCAGGTTGGTGTACTTGATACAACTAGTACCTATACATTGGGTGCTAATGGTCGGTATAGTTTTCCTTCATTATATTATGGTAATTATTTTTTAAAAGCAGTACCGGCAGCAAGTTATACAGCAGATATTGGTACATATTATAGCAGCAAATCAAATGCTTATCAATGGACTTCAGCTGACACTATTAAGCATTATAGATGTGTGGGAGGAAGAGATACTGCAAACGTACAAGTACTTGCCATTCCAACACCAACCGCAGCACCGTTAGCACAAGGTGTTATAACAGGTACTATTACTTCGAACGGTTTTAATAGTGCCCGTTTAGGATATGGTGGCAATAACTCGGTAATGGGTGCACCATTAAAAGGCATTGATGTTAAATTAGGAAGGAACCCTGGTGGTGGATGTGCAGCACGTACTTCAACTGATGCTAATGGAGGTTACAACTTTTCTAATGTAGATACCGGTAGCTATCATATTTATGTAGATATACCAAATTACGGCATGGATAGTGTCAGGGCTGTATCTATTACGACTACAAGTACGGTGAGTATAAATAATAACTATTACGTAGATTCTTCTAAAGTACGTGTGTTACCTACAAATGTTTTAACAGTAGCTATTTGTAGTGGCGATAGTTTTATGGTTGGTACCCACTACCACAAATTAGCAAGCACTTATTATGATACACTACAAACTCCCAGTCATACAGACAGTTTGGTTATAACCACCTTATCACTTAACGCTTTACCATCTATATCAATAACCACAAGTACAAACACTATTTGTGCGGGTAGTATAGCTACCTTAACCGTAAGTGGCACAGCTACAAACTATATTTGGAGTACTACTGATAACACAGCAAGCATTGCTGTAACACCAACCGCAACGGCTACCTATACCGTTACTGGTACTGATGCAAACAATTGTAAGAGCAAAGCAGTACAAACAATAACGGTAAACTCGTTACCAACTTTAACCATAACGCCCAGTACCAATGCTATTTGTACCGGAAGCGGAAGTATAGTAACTTTAACCGTAAGTGGCACAGCTACAAACTATATTTGGAGCACTACCGATAACACAGCAAGCATTGCTATAACCCCAACCGCAACAGCTACCTATACTGTTAGCGGAACGGATATAAACAATTGTACAAATACGGCAACACAGGCTATAACGGTGAACCCCTTACCAACCTTAACCATAACACCAAGTGCTAATGCTATTTGTGTTGGAAGCGGAAGCGTAATAACTTTAACCGTAAGTGGTACAGCCACAAATTATACCTGGAGTACCACCGAAACTACAACAAGCATTGCTGTTACCTCAACTGCAACAGCTACCTATACTGTTAGTGGAACAGATGTGAACAATTGCACAAATATGGCAACACAGGCTATAACGGTAAACCCCTTACCGACTTTAACCATAACGCCAAGTGCTAATGCTATTTGTATCGGAAGCGTGGCAACTTTAACCGTAAGTGGTACAGCTACAAATTATACATGGAGCACTACTGATAATACAACAAGTATTAATGTAACCCCAACTGCAACAGCTACCTATACTGTTAGCGGAACAGATGGAAACAATTGTACAAATACGACAACACAAGTTATAACCGTAAACCAATTACCATCTGTATCAATAACAGCCAGTACAAATACAATTTGTGCCGGAAGCGTGGTAACTTTAACCGTAAGCGGAACTGCTACAAACTATATTTGGAGCACCAGCAGTAGTGCATTAAGCATTGCTGTAACCCCAACTGCAACAGCTACTTATACTGTTACCGGAACAGATATAAACAATTGTACAAAAACGGCAATACAGGTTATAACTGTAAACCAAATGCCAGATACGAGTGTTTCAGTAACATTAAATAATGTACTTACAGCTAATGCAACAACCCCGGCAACTTACCAGTGGTTAAATTGTAGTAATAATAAAGCTCCTATTAATGCCGCTATCAGCCAAACGTACACAGCTACAACTAATGCAAGTTATGCGGTCGCAGTAACTTTAAATGGTTGTACAGATACAAGTGATTGTCATTTAATTTCAGTAACTGGCATAGCCTCTTCAGTAGCTAATAACGTCGTAAGCATTTATCCTAATCCTACTAATGGCATGTTTAGTATAGAAACTACCCAAACAGAAAAACAAACTGTACAGGTGTTTGATGTGGCAGGTAAATTAGTGCTTACTCAAGTTATACTAAGTGGCAAAACTAATATAGATGCCGATAACTTAACCAATGGTGTTTATAATGTAAATATTATAAGTAACAGCGGTGTAGTACACCAACATTTAGTTATTACTAAGTAACTTATAGCATAAACTAAAAAGCCGCTCCTCTTTTAGGGTAGCGGCTTTTTTATGTGTAAAATTTTTAATTATCTCTTAGGTTTAGGTTTTCTACCGGCAAATTTATTGAAGGGCTTTCTTTTCTCCTTTTTTTCGGGGGCGTATTCGGGTTGCGCACCCAATTTTTCAGGTACAGCTAACTTGTTTATTTCGTAACCAATAAGGTCTTCTATTTTTTTGAATTTATACTGGTCATGGTCGTTAATAAAAGTAATGGCTTTACCGGTAGTTTCTGCACGAGCTGTACGCCCAACACGGTGTATATAATCTTCAGCATCGCCAGGTACATCATAATTTACTACCAAGCTAATGGAATCGATATCAATGCCTCGCGATAAAATATCAGTAGCCACAAGCACTTGTAGATTTTTATTTTTAAAATTACGCAACACATCGTTTCTTTCATTTTGTTCTAAATCAGAGTGAATGGCTGCTGCGTTAAATTTGGCTCGTTTAAGTTCTCGTTCAAGTTCTTTTACCTTATCTTTTTTCGATGAAAAAATAATAACGCTGCTCATTTCTTTCTCACTTAAAATACCTTTTAGCAATTCCATTTTTTGTGCGTCGTAAACTACATAGGCAACTTGCGTTACACCCTCGGCGGGTTTAGAAATTGAAATATTTATTTCAGAAGGATCAGTTAATATTTTTTTTGCCAACGTTCGTATTTTAGGTGGCATGGTTGCCGAAAACATAAGTGTTTGTTTATCTTTCGGTAAGTAATCTATAATTTTTTGCAAATCATCACTGAAGCCCATATCCAGCATACGGTCGGCTTCATCTAAAATTAAATGCTTTAGTTTTTCAGTTTTTACATAACCCATGTTAAGGTGCGAAATTAACCTACCCGGTGTAGCAATAATAATATTGGCACCTTCGGTTAGGGCTTTCTTTTCTTGGTCGAAGGCAGAACCATTATTACCACCATAAATGGCAATTGAACTTACCGGAGCAAAGTAGGAGAAACCTTGTAACTGCTCATCAATTTGTATAGCCAATTCACGCGTTGGTACAATTATAAGTGTATTTATATAATCGCCCGGTGCTTGTATAATTTTATTAATTACGGGTAATAAATAAGCACCCGTTTTACCTGTGCCTGTTTGCGCACAAGCAATTAAATCTTTATTATTTAATATAAGCGGTATGGCTTGCTCTTGTATAGGCGTTGCATTATTAAAGCCCATATAAAAAAGGCCTTCAGTTAGTTCGGGTTGAAAATTAAATTCGTTGAATGTCAAAATATATATTTAAAACGCAAAGTAACTAAAAAGAAATTAGAGCTATGTTTTTATTTATATTGCATAAAATATTAAATACAAACTGTAATTATACATTATATGAAAAATTATACAAACTTACTTGCAACGATATTTTTTATAACTGCTTTTTTTAGTAAATCGGTTACGGCTCAAAGTAGTTGGACTCCCTTAACCAATCTATCTCCCGATACTAATGCAGGTGTTATGCTTTTATTATCTGACGGAACGGTAATGGCAAAAACAATTTCTTGCACTTGTGATACCATTGGAAATGTTTGGAATAAATTAACACCCGATTCGTTAGGTAGCTACGTAAATGGTACATGGAGTAGGTTAGCGTCTATGCATGATACACGTTTTTACTTTGCTTCTCAGGTTCTGAAAGATGGGCGTGTGTTTGTAGCCGGTGGCGAGTATGGCTCTGGCGGCTCTAAGGCAGAAACATATAACCCATTAACAGACACTTGGACAATGGCACCTAACCTGAATAGACTTTTTGCTGATGCAAATTCAGAAATTTTAAATGATGGCAGAGTACTGGTAGGAACTTTAGATGGTTCAGGAGCCAACACAGCTATTTTTAATCCGGTAACTAATACATGGGCAAATGGCCCAACATGTCAAAACTCTCATGATGAATCGGCTTGGGTAAAATTACGCGATAACAGTATTTTATTTGTTGACATAGGAAGTACAAGTTCAGAAAGATATATCCCATCGTTAAACCAATGGGTTATAGATGGACAAGTGCCTGATTCGCTTTATGATCCTTATTCATATGAATCGGGAGCCGGTTTTCTTTTGCCTGATGGGCGTGCATTTTTTTTAGGTGCAACAGGGCACAATGCTTATTATACTCCTTCAGGAAACACAAGCCCAGGTACATGGACTGCGGGTCCTGATTTCCCTACTATTCATGATACTTTGTATGGAACAGTAGATGCTGCTGCTGCTATGATGGTTAACGGAAAAATACTTTGTACAGCATCTCCTATCAATACATCAACTGTTAATGAGTACCAAGCACCAACTGCTTTTTTTGAATTTGATTATACAAGCAATTCTTTTACACGAATTGGCACACCCGGTACAACAGATTCTATAGACTATACTATAACATGCTTTGAAACAACTATGTTGAATTTACCAGATGGCACAATACTTTATGCCAGTCAGTACACAAATCAATATTATGTTTATACACCCGGTGGAACACCCCTTGCTCAAGGTAAACCCACTATAAATAATATTTCTAAATTAAACTGCGATACATTTAAGGTTACGGGCACTCTTTTTAATGGAATATCGGAAGGGGCTGCTTATGGCGACGATTGGCAAATGGCTACCAACTATCCTATTATACGATTAACAACCGGAACAAAAGTGTATTACGCACGCACTTTTAACTGGAGCAGTACTAATGTACAAACAGGTACCACACCCGATAGCACTTTATTTACACTTCCTGCTGGTTTACCATATGGCACTTACTCGCTTGTAGTAACGGCAAATGGCATCAGTTCAAACCCGGTAACGTTTGTTAATAGTATTTGTACTACTCCTTCCGGAATCCAAAAACTTGAAAACAACAACACTACTAATTTATTGTTATACCCAAACCCTGCAGAGGATTTAATTAATGTTTCGTTTACAGCTAAAGATGGTGGAACTTATTCGCTAAACGTAACTGATATTTTTGGTAGAATAATTAAGCAAGAAACAGCGCAGTCGGTTATGGGAGATAATAAGTACATGTTAAATGTAAATGGAGTTAGCGGCGGCGTTTATATGGTTATTTTTCAAAAAGGAGATGAGTCCATTAAAACAAGAGTTATTATTAAGTAATAATAATTAAAACCATATAAAACAAAATACTTATTTTTGAGTTACATTTATTTAAATACAATTATGATTAGAAAGATTATTTTAACATCTATACTAACTGCATCGGCATCATTTGCTTTTTGTCAAAGCGATAAAAAAGAGGATGAAAGCAAAATGATTCGGGAGGTTATAAACGTTCAGGTAGATAAAGCTAAATTTGCTACGCCTGCTGCATCGACACCTCCGGCTACTGAAACAACCGGTAAAAATGGAAAGAAAAAAACGGCTGAAGCACCTCCTGCAGAAGTTGCCCCTGATACAAGCAGTCCTGTTATACCAGCTCCTGTTTCTGAGTTGGTAAAAAGAGCTCAAAATTGGTCTAACGATACTAAATCAACAAAATACACCAAAAGTAATTGTACAAGTGGTAGCAGTATAGTTTGTCAGGTTTCTTTTCCGTATAAAGTAAAAGAGTTAAACCCAACCGATAAAGTTGAAGGCGAAATTACTATGACGGTTACTATAGATGCCAAAGAAGGCAAATACCGTTACACTATTAATAACCTTAAACATAAAGCCAATATAGCGGATGGAAGTGGCGGAGACATTTATGGGGCTGTGCCTGAATGTGGTTCGATGAAACTTAGTGATTTAAGCTGGAAACATATAAAATCGGCTGCCTTTGCTGATGCTAAATTAGTGACCGATGATTTAAAAGATAAAATGGCACAACTAAGTGGTGATGCTCCTAAAAAAGATGATTGGTAATTTTAGTAATTTACTTTATCCGTATTAAAATAAATAAAACATATAGTATGAAAAAAGCAATATGCTTAGTTTGGTTTTTTGGATTGATAAACACGTTTTGTTTTGCACAAAAAGAAAGAACATTTTATAAAGAAGTTCAGGTGTCAACACCCGATTACGATTTAATTATTGTTGATGCAGTAGCTAACCCGGAAGAAACAAAATTTAAAATTAAAATCATAAATAAATCGGCTTCGTACCTTAGTTATAATCCGTTAGAAAGTAAGTTTATTATTAATAACACCGAGTATCCGGTTGTTAACGAAAAACCTTTAATGATAGAGCCTTACAAAACAGAATCGAAAGTTATAAACCTTAAAGGAGTAGGGTATAATGCTGTAAAAAACTATTCGTTTGTAGTTAGCGGCATTTATAAACTTATTAATATTTCAATTATTACGGGCGATGATTATAAATTACCACCTGCTGCAACTGCTTTTAATATTGGCCCTTATTCTATTACGGTAGAGAAATTAAATAAAGAAACAGATAAAACTACAGTAAGGTTTGTATATGTTTATAACGGTGAAAAAACAGGCTTGGTATATCCAATGAAAGCATCGGTTAAAATGCCTGACGGAAAAGAGTATGGTACCGTAAAAAAGGAAAGAAATGTATTGGTTTTAAAAGGGCAAAGTGATGATTTTACACTGGCTTGGGAAAGAATGCCAGGTGGCAGAGCAAACGATATGCAATTGGTAGATATGATGGTAAAATGGAACGCCGTTTTTAACGAAGCTGATAAAGAAAAAACACCCGATGCAACACTTGCACTTGCAATTGATGAGGTAAAAACTAACAAGTAAACCTTGTTAGTTTTTAATATATAAGTACAAAAAACTTATTAGTGATCGTTTAGGGGTAAACCTCTTTTCTGAAATTCAATCCAGTTAAGATACTCAGGGGCTTTGCGATGTTCTTCCATAGTAATACAATCGTTTACCGGGCAAACAATTTTGCATAGGTTACAGCCTACACACTCCTCTTCTTTAATGGTGTATTTGTTGTAAGGATTTCCTCTTTCAATATTAATTGATTGATGCGATGTGTCTTCACAAGCTATATAACATAATCCACAATGGATACATTTATCCTGGTCTATATTTGCAATAATATGGTAGTTGATATCCAGTTCTTCCCAACGCGTAACATTTTGAACAGATAAGCCAACAAACTCATCAATGGTTTTATAACCTTTTTCATCCATCCAGTTACTCAACCCATCACACATATCACGCACAATACGGAAACCATAATGCATAGCAGATGTACAAACTTGCACGTTGCTTGAACCTAATAACATAAACTCAACAGCATCTCTCCATGTACTAATTCCTCCTATACCAGAGATAGGAACTTGTTTGGCAATTTTATCTTGAGACAGTGTAGTTAAAAATTTCAAGGCTATTGGTTTTACTGCCGGACCGCAATAACCACCAAATACCGATTTACCGCCAACGTTTGGATTTGGAACTAATGTATCTAAATCAATGCCGGTAACTGATTGAATTGTGTTTATTAATGATAAACCATTTGTACCGCCAGCAATTACAGCTTGCGCAGCAGGTACTACCGAGTGTACGTTAGGTGTAAGTTTTGTAATAACTGGTATTTTGGCAACTTCCATAACCCACTCAACAACCATTTTTGCAATCTCCGGGTCTTGCCCAACTGATGCGCCCATGCCACGTTCAACCATTCCGTGTGGGCAACCAAAATTTAACTCAATGCCATGTGCGCCGGTATCTTCGGTTTTCTTAACCATTTCGTGCCAGCTTTTTCTGTCGTTATCTGCCATCAATGAAACAATCATAGCACGATCAGGAAACTCTCTAACCACTTCACGAATTTCTTTCAGGTTAATTTCTAATGGTCTGTCAGATATAAGCTCAATGTTATTAAAGCCCATTACTTTTTGTCCGTTATAATCTAACGTGGAATAACGAGAAGAAACATTTTTTACTTGTGAGCCTAAGGTTTTCCATACAACGCCACCCCAACCGGCTTCAAAAGCACGTAGTACGTTTATTTTTTTATCGGTTGGTGGTGCAGATGCTAACCAAAAAGGGTTTGGCGATTTTATGCCCAGAAATGATGATTGTAAATTTGCCATAATTTTATTTTATACCTAAATAAGTTAGAATTCCTTTTGCGGCATCTTTGCCCGCCTGTACAGCATCTACTACTTCTTTACCTCCATTAACAGCATCACCACCTGCAAACACACCTTTTAAGTTCGTTTCAGCACTTTTAGTAATAGAGATTTTTCCGCCGTTGTTTTTTAATTCTGATTTTGCAACCAGCTCTTCAAACGGAATTTGACCTGCGGCTTTAATAACCATATCAACATCCATAGTAAAAGTTTCTCCGGTATCAACAGGAGCTCTTCTGCCAGATGCATCAGGTTCCCCTAATTTCATTTTAGTGCAAATCAGTTTTTTCGCTTTTCCGTTTTCGCCAATAATTTCTTTAGGCGCGGCTAACCAAATAAATGAACAGCCATCTAGTTTTGCTAAATCTAATTCAACATCGGTACAAGGTTTTTCATTTTCTGTACGACGGTAAATCATAGTTACTTCTTTAGCACCCAGTCGTTTTGATTGTGTGGCTGCATCAATAGCCGTCATACCCATACCAATAACAGCTACTTTATCTCCTACCGAAATTTTAGAGTAATCGTTGGTGCGTAAATTATAAATAAACGATATAGCATCTTCAACGCCTTCTAAGTCCTCACCTGGGATACTTAATTCGCGAGCTACACCAACACCAATGCCTAAAAATACAGCATTGTACTTTTTTTGTAGTTCGGCTAATGTAATGTCTTTTCCTAATTCTTTTTTATACTGTATATCAATTCCACCTATGGATGTAATGTAATCTACTTCTTCTTTACACGATTGTGGCGTAACTTTATATGCCGCAACCCCATAAGTCATTAAGCCACCGCCTTTTTCTTCTTTCTCAAAAATGGTAACATCAATGCCTTGTAAGGATAGCGCATGAGCACAGGCTAAACCAGCCGGACCAGCACCTACCACAGCCACTTTTTTTCCGTTAGAGGGTTTACGTTCAAACAATTTCCATTTTTCGTGAATCGCAATTCCTGTTGAGTAGCGTTGCAGCTTTGCAATAGAAATTGGTTCTTCTTCACGTAAATTATATACGCAAGCTCCTTCGCAAAGTTTCTCTACCGGGCAAACTTTTGAGCATCCACCTCCCATAATATTGGATGAAAAAATGGTGCGTGCAGATCCTTTAATGTTACCCGATGAAATTTGTTTAATAAACAAAGGCACATCAATGCTTGTTGGGCACGATTTGGTACAAGGCGCATCATAACAATTAATGCATCTGTTTGCTTCTAAAATAGCGCCTTCTGCATGTTCAAAAGGAGGATGTATATCTGAAAAATTAGCAACTAATTCTTCTGTAGATAAACGATTGTTTTTTATTCCCATAATGTATTTTAATATGTAAAATATTGAGTGCTATAAAATTATAGCACTCAATTAAAATCTAAAGTTCAGTTAGTACACCGTACGTTTCCGGTCTTCTGTCTCTAAAAAATTGCCAGGTGCTTCTTACTTCATCAATCATATCTAAATCAAAATCTGCAATCAGTAACTCATCGTTATCGCGTGATGCTTGTGCAAATATTTGTCCGCGCGGGTCAACAAAATACGATTGACCATAAAACTTACCTAAGTTCCACGGTTTTTCTTCGCCTACACGATTAATGCAACCCATAAAATAACCATTAGCTGCAGCATGTGCAGGTTGTTCTAATTTCCACAAGTACTCGCTTAGACCTGCAACGGTGGCTGATGGATTGTAAACAATTTCAGCGCCATTTAATCCTAAGCAACGAGCCCCGTCCGGAAAATGTCTGTCGTAACAAATATATACGCCCACTTTAGCGTATTTAGTTTGAAACACAGGGTAACCTAAGTTGCCTGGTTTAAAGAAAAACTTCTCCCAAAAACCCGTAGTATGAGGGATGTGGTTTTTTCTATATTTGCCCAAGTAAGTTCCATCAGCATCAATTACAGCTGCTGTATTATATAAAACGCCCGGTTGTTCTTTTTCGTAAATAGGAACAATAATAACCATGTTATATTTTTTAGCATAAGTTGCCATTAAATCGGTTGTTGGACCAGGAACTGATTCGGCAGACTCATACCATTTTTTATCCTGACCCGGACAAAAATAAGGTGTGTTAAAAATTTCTTGTAAGCATAAAATTTGGACACCTTTTTTTCCTGCTTCTTCAATAAGCGGAATGTGTTTTTGTATCATGGCATTACAAATTTCCTGAATAGTTCCTTCACCTTCAGTTTTTGCGAGACTCATTTGTATAAGTCCTGATTTAATCATTCTTGGCATAATGTTTAGTTTAGAGTTTTTAAATTATAGATGATATTTTATTTCGTTTTACAAATTGTCCGTAACCTTTTTCTACTAAAAGTTTATTGTTATCAACCGCAACTTTACCGCGTAAAATAATCGTTTTGCATTTACCGGTTAGTTCCCAGCCTTCGTAACCTGAGTAATCGCAATGCATGTGATGTGTTTTAGCTGATAGTGTATGTTTTTCGTTGGGGTCTAAAATCACAATATCAGCATCAGAGCCCACAGCAATGGTTCCTTTTTTAGGATACATGCCAAATATTTTTGCAGCGTTTGTTGAACTTACTTCCACAAATTTATTTAGGCTAATTTTTCCTTTTTTAACGCCTTCTGAAAACAATAATTCCATTCTGTTTTCAATAGCAGGATGCCCATTAGGTATTTTAGAAAAATCGTTCTCACCCATCTTTTTCTGCTCCCACATAAAAGGGCAGTGGTCGGTTGCTACAACTTGCACCGTGCCTTGGTTTAAACCAGCCCACAATGTTTCTTGGTCTTTCTTCTCACGCAATGGCGGGCTCATTACCCATTTTGCCGATTCGAAACCTTTGTCGTATAAAGAAGCATCTAATACTAAATATTGTATGCAGGTTTCTACAAAAACTTTTTGGTTTCTTTTATCGGCATCTCTAATTTGATTCAGAGCGCCTTCGCAAGTCATGTGTACTACATAAGCAGGCACACCTGTATGATAAGCCATATCGGCAAACCTGCCAGTTGCTTCGCTCTCCGTAATTTCAGGTTGAGATAAATAATGATATATCGGAGAAAGTTTTCCTTCTGATTTATGTTTCGCAATTAAGAAATCAATTACATCTCCGTTGGTTGCATGTACGGTAACCATGCCGCCTTGTTTTTTTACTTCGTTCATTAAACCAACCATTTGTCGGTCGTCAATCATCAAAGCGCCTTTATAAGCCATAAAAGTTTTAAAAGAAGTAATGCCTTCTTTCTCTACCAAATCTTTTATTTCAGCTTTGGTGCTATCATTAAAATCAGTTACCGCCATGTGGAAAGAATAATCGCCCAAAGCATTTCCGTTTGAACGACCTTGCCATTCTGTTAAAGCATCGTGTAATGATTTACCTTGTGTTTGCAAAATAAAATCAATTACCATAGTCGTACCACCGAATAAAGCCGCGCGGGTTCCTGTTTCGTAGCTATCGCTCGAAGAAGTACCCATAAATGGCATATCTAAATGCACGTGAGGGTCTATGCCACCCGGTATAACCAGTTTGTTTTTAGCATCAATGGTTTGCGTTGCCTTAACATCTAAGTTTTTACCAATAGTGGTAATTTTATCGTCTTCAATAAAAATATCAGCAACATAATCATCTGCTGCTGTTATTATTCTTCCATTTTTTATTAATAGCGACATTTTATATAAGGTTTAAATTCAAATAAAATTAATCAACTCCAATATCTTCATTCCACAAGGTAGGATTTTTTGCAATAAAATCGTTCATCATATCAATGCACTCCTTACTGTTTAAATCAATCACTTCTACACCGTGTGCTTGCATAAATTCTTTTGCACCTGTAAATGTTTTCGATTCGCCTGCGTACACTTTTTTAATTCCGAATTGAACTACAGCACCTGCGCATAAATAACAAGGCATAAGCGTAGAATATAAAACAGTTCCTTTATAAGAACCTACACGACCTGCATTGCGTAAGCAATCAATTTCGGCATGTGTCATTGGGTCGTTATCCTGCACACGTTTGTTATGCCCTCTGCCAACTATTTTTCCGTCTTTTACCAACACACTTCCAATAGGAATTCCTTTTTCGCTTAAACCTGTTTTAGCCTCATCAATAGCGGCTTTTAAAAATTCGTCCATTTTATTTTTTATTAGTTTTCTGCATTAAAAGATAATAGATGATTCCTGCCACAAAAAATCCTACAAACCACGCATAATGATATAAACCCGAAACCCATTGCCAAACCGCATCTTGCGGAATAACTTTTATAGTGGTTAAAAAACCCGGTACGTTTGGTATGATAGCTAAAACCAAAGCAATTACTGCATAATAATTTATACCATTTGAATATGTGTACTCACCATGTGCTTCGTACATTTCTTTTACATGCAGGTTTTGTTTTCGGATAAAATAATAATCAACAATCATAATGCCACCAATGGGGCCTAACAAACTGGAGTAGGCTATAAGCCAAGTAAAAATATAACCATTAGGGTCGGCAATTAATTTCCACGGGAAGATTAAAATACCAATCAGTCCTGTAATGTAACCACCTGTTTTAAAATTAATTTTTGAAGGAGACAGGTTAGCAAAATCGTTTGCCGGACTAACAATATTAGCTGCAATATTAGTTGCCAGTGTTGAAATAGCAACCGCTATCATAGCTATGCTAACTATTAATTTGCTTTCAAATTTGCCTGCTAAAACTAAAGGGTCCCAAATGGTTTCGCCATAAATAACAAAGGTTGCTGATGTTACTACGACACCAATAAATGAAAACAAAGTCATTGATGTTGGCAGAGCAACTGTTTGCCCCATAATTTGTGCACGCTGACTTTTTGCATAACGTGTAAAGTCAGGAATGTTAAGCGATAATGTAGCCCAAAAACCTACCATGCCTGTTAGAGCCGGAAAAAAATAATTCCAAAAACTGCCTATGCCAGGAAATTTATCAGGTTGTTCAAACTTAGATGGTTGCGAAAGTATAGGCCCTAAACCATGTCCGGCAAAAATTGCCCATAGTAAAAGTGATAAAGCAGCTATGGGTAAAAAAAATGCTTTAAACACCAACAGTTTTTTAATGCTATCAACCCCTAAGTAAACAACATACATATTTAGCAGCCAAAATAAAAAGAAAGTAATAGCAGGACCTGTTTGTAAACCAAACGAAGCAGGGAAAATTTGCGGTAAATTTTCTAATGCAGGAAACCAAATTTTAAGCATGAGATAAATGGCAAAGCCTCCAATCCAGGTTTGTATGCCAAACCATCCACAGGCAACAATGGCACGTAACATAGCGGGAATGTTTGCTCCTTTGGTACCAAAACTGGCACGTGCAAAAACAGGAAACGGAATGCCATATTTAGCACCTGCATGCCCATTTAAAATCATAGGGATAAGAACAACCGTGTTACCAATAAAAATAGTTAAGATAGCCTGCCACCAATTCATACCGCCTTCAATTAGCGAACTTGCCAACATATACGTTGGAATACACAAACTCATGCTAATCCATAAGGCAGCATAGTTCCAAGTACCCCATGTTCGTTTAGAAAGTGGAATAGGAGCAAGGTCTTCGCTGCAAAGCGAAGAGTGGGCCAGGTTTTCCGGTATGTCAACTATTTCAGCGTTCATGCAGCTTGTAAACTGTAATTAATTACAGTGTTCGTCAGCAATTGAAATAGCTTTTGATATAATATCTAATCCTTCATCCATTTGGTCTTTAGTAATGGTTAAAGGCGGTGCTGTAAAAATCCAGTTCCAACGTACAAACGTGTACATGCCTAATTCATTAAGTTTGGCAGCTACTTTATTCATAATTTCCATTTCGTTTGGTGCTGCATTCCAGGGAGCCATAGGCTCTTTTGTTTTTCTGTTTTTTACTACCTCAATGCAACCTAATAAACCTGTATTACGGAAATCACCAATGCTTGGGTGTTTATCTTTTAGCTTAGCGACCTGTGCATCAATATAACGCCCCATGTTGGCGGCGTTTTCAATCAGGTTATCTTCTTTGTAAATTTTAATTACTTCGTTGGCAGCTGCGCAAGCTACAGCGTGGGCAGAATAAGTTAATCCTATTGGTAATGGTTTATCGTTAAAGTGTTGTGCAATTTTTTCAGTAACAATCATTCCTCCTAAGGGAATGTAGCCTGCTGTAATGCCTTTTGCCATACATAAAATATCGGGCTCAACACCGTGATGGTCTATGCCAAACCATTTACCGGTTCTTCCAAAGCCACTCATTACTTCATCGCAAATAGTTAGTATGCCATATTTATCAGCAATGGCTTTTATTTTTTTCCAATAACCAACCGGATATTTTATACAACCCGATGAACCGCTTTCGCCTTCCATTAAAATAGCAGCCACACTTGATGTGCCTTCGTATTTAATTAAACGCTCCATGTGTGCGGCTGCATGTTCTCCACATTCTTCAGGCGTAGCACTACTCCACGGACAACGATAAAAATAAGGATTTTCTGCATGAATAATATTTGGTACACCCTGGCTATCATGCGGAATGCCACGTGGGTCGCCACCGGCACATAAAGCACCATACGTAGCGCCATGATAGCTTTGGTAAAGCGTAATTATTTTATGACGACCTGTATATAAACGAGCTAATTTAATAGCATGCTCAATTGCCTCGGTACCACCGTTGGTAAAAAAAGTTCTGTTTAAAGTACCCGGAGTTATTTCAGCTAATTTTTTTCCTAATAAACCTCTTGCTTCGGTAGCCATGCCGGGGTTAACATAACTAACCTCGTTCATTTGTTTTACAACAGCTTCGGTAACACGTGGGTCGCCATGCCCAATGTTTACATTCATTAACTGCGATGTGAAATCAAGATAGCGTTTTCCGCTTCTGTCGTATATATAGACTCCTTTTGCGTGGTCAATATTTATTGGGTTTAAACCGCTTTGTTTGCTCCACGAAAAAATAGTGTGTTCTACATTGTTTTTTAGAATCTCTTCCTTTGTAGATTTTGATAATGTTTTTGTTGTCATATTCTTTATTTATAAAATCGTCATTAAACAATTAGCTCATCCAATTTGTTTTAGCTTCTGCATTCCATTTAGTAGTGGTTTTTTTCAATTTTGTCCAGAAAGCAATAGAGCTTTTTCCGGTTAAATCGCCTACACCAAATTTTGAATCGTTCCAACCTCCAAACGAGAATGGTTCACGTGGTACAGGTACACCAATGTTAACACCAATCATACCGGCACTGGCGCGCTCAATAACATAACGTGCCGCACCACCACTTTGTGTAAATACGGCTGCTGCATTTCCGTAAGGGTTTGCATTTTCAATAGCTAATGCTTCATCTACATCCTTAGCTCGCATAATAGAAATAACGGGGCCAAAAATTTCTTCACGTGCTACGCTCATATCAGGTGTTACGTAATCAATTACGGTTGGCCCAACATAAAAACCATTTTCTTTTCCTTTAACCACATAGTTTCTGCCATCAACTAAAATTTTAGCACCTTGTTTTTCGGCTTCGGTAATGTAACCTTCAATGCGTGCTTTAGCTTCGGCTGAAATTACGGCCCCTAAATTTTCTCCCGGAATAACTTTTTTTGCTTCAATACAAATCTGGTCTATAATATGATCTGATGCTCCTACAGCAACCATTGCCGATGCTGCCATACAACGTTGCCCAGCACAACCAGACATAGATGCGGTTACGTTAGTGGCAGTCATTAAAGGATGCGCATCAGGTAAAACTAATAAGTGGTTTTTTGCACCGCCTAATGTAAGTACACGTTTAAAGCTGGCCGATGCACGCGCATAAACTAACTTAGCCACTTTAGTAGAACCTACAAATGATACTGCCTCTATACCCGGGTGATCGCAAATAGCTTCTACAATATCTTTATCTCCATTTACAATATTTAAAACGCCATCAGGTAAGCCGGCTTCTTTTAATAACTCAACAATTTTAACACAGCTTAATGGCACAACTTCCGACGGTTTTAAAATCATGGTGTTGCCAAGTGCCAAGGCATTTGGTATAGTCCAGTTTGGCACCATGCTTGGGAAGTTGAAAGGAACAATGCAGGCAACCACACCAACCGGATAAAAATCTGTACGGCACTCAACACCTTTACTTACTTCTAAAATTTCTCCACCTACTAATTGTGGTAACGAGCAGGCAAACTCGGTTAACTCAATGCTTTTTTCAACTTCGGCACGAGCCTCATCTAATGTTTTACCATTCTCTTCTTGCACCAGTTTAGAAAGCTCTAACATGTTTTTTTCTAACAATGTTTTGTAGCGGTAAAAAATTTGTACGCGTTCTTTAATAGGCACTTTAGACCATGTTTCAAACGCTTTATGAGCCACTAAAACAGCCTCGTTTAAATCTTCTTTAGTAGATACAGGTACTTTTGATAACAGACTACCATCTAAAGGTGATATTACATCGATATGTTTGTTTGCTTTTGAGGCAACAAATTTCCCACCTACATAATTTTTTATTTCAGCATACTTCATTGTTAATGTTTCCATGTTTTATATTAATTATACGTTTATTAAAGAGAATACAACACCTTATTAATTTTTTACCACTAAATTATTTTTATTGAAAAGAGTCCCTTAAAAGGTAGGGTGTTATGAAGAATTATCATGTTTAATTCTAAAAGACTCATAACAAAAATAGAAATATTTTTTAAATAGAAACAGAGACGTCATAAAATATTTTAGGCTTACAGCATTAAAGCTATAAGCCTAAAATATAATTATTGTTAAGTGAAGGTTATGAAATTATCTTCTTCTGCTATTTCCTTTTTTTCCTTTGCCGCCTCTATGCTCTTTCTTTTGTCTTTTATTCGGATTTCTTGCTTCTCCTTTTTCTATACGATTTTGTTGAGCTTCGTTTTGTTCAATCGTATCTACCAATACAAAATCAAGTTGTTTCTTAATCATGTCGGCATTTTTAATCTCAATTAAAACCTTATCGCCAAGGGCAAACACCTTTTTAGTTTTACGCCCAACGTAGCAATAATTATCTTCATCATAAGTATAAAAATCATCTTTCATATCGCGGGCACGTATAAGTCCTTCGCATTTGTTTTCAATAATTTCGGCATATAAACCCCACTCGGTAACGCCAGAAATCATAGCTTCAAAAATATGACCAACCTTATCTTTTAAAAACTCAACCTGTTTGTATTTAATAGAAGCACGTTCAGCTTCGGCTGCTACTTTTTCGCGGGCAGATGAATGCTTGCTGTAAGTTTCCAACTCTTCTGCATTACTATATGTTGTATGGTTAAGATATGCCTCTAATAAACGATGAACCATCATATCTGGATAACGGCGGATAGGAGAGGTGAAGTGCGTATAAAACTCGAACCCTAAACCATAATGCCCTATGTTTTCAATAGAATAAACTGCTTTTGGCATAGACCGGATGGCAAGTATTTCAATGGTACCCGCTTCTGGTTTGCCTTTTACATCTACCAACAATTTATTAATAGATTGTGTAGTAGTTTTTTTACTTTGAATGTTTAAGGCATAACCAAATTTGTGTACAAAATTATTTAAGTCAGTTAGTTTATCGCTGGCAGGTGCATCATGCACACGGTAAACAACCGCAGGCCCTTTAGCATTTTTTTGAGGATTTTTATCGTTCTTTTTAGGTAAGGCTTTGCTTAAAACGGTTGCTACTTGTCGGTTAGCAAGTAACATAAAATCTTCAATTAGTTTGTTAGAGTCTTTCTGAACTTTAAAATAAACTCCGGTTGGTGTACCATCTTTATCTAAATTAAATTTTACTTCTTCTTTATCAAAAAATATCGAACCATCTTTAGTACGTTCGGCACGTAATTTTTTAGCTAACCTATCTAAGGTTAAAATCTCATCTTTATAATCACCTTTACCGGTTTCAATAATCTCTTGCACTTCTTCATAAGCAAACCTGCGGTCAGAAAAAATGATGGTTTTACCAAACCATTCTTTTACCACATTGGCATGCTCATCCATCTCAAACACAGCCGAAAAACAAAGTTTTTCTTCGTTAGGGCGAAGTGAGCAAACAAAATTACTCAACACCTCCGGTAACATTGGTATAACTCTATCAACCAAGTACACCGAAGTAGCACGCGCTAAACCTTCTTCATCAATTATATCGTGTGGTTTTACATAATGTGTTACATCAGCAATGTGTACGCCTACTTCAATATTTCCGTTCTCTAGTTTTTTAAAAGATAGCGCGTCATCAAAATCTTTTGCATCGTGCGGGTCAATGGTAAAAGTGGTAACTTTTCTAAAATCTCTGCGCTTGCTAATTTCTTCTTCGGTAATTTCTGTTGGAATGCCCTTCGCAGCCGCTTCAATCTCATCCGGGAAATGATCGGGTAAACCGTATTCAGCCATAATAGCGTGCATTTCGGTTGTGTGGGCGCCAGGGTAACCTAACACTTCAGTAATCTCACCAATGGGGTTTGTTTCGGCAGGGTTCCAACTAACCAGTTTTAGCAACACTTTTTGTCCATTTTTAACGCCTTTGGTTTTACTTAAGGGTATAAAAAAATCTATATGCAGTTTATTGCTATCAGGCACTACAAAACAGTTTTTCGCATTTACTTGTGCTATACCTACAAAATCAGTTCGTTTGCGTTGAATAACTTGAGCAACTACACCTTCACGCTGACGTTTATCATAACCTTGAGTAAGTAAAACTTTAACAGTATCACCGTGCAGAGCATCTTTTGTTTTGCCTTTTGGTATAAAAATATCTTTTTCGGTAGGCGAAGTAACTACATAAGCTCCTCCGGTAGATACAAAATCTATAATGCCGTTAGCATATAACTCCTGCGATTTGTATTGGAATTTACCCGGTTCTTTTTCAGCTACTAAATCCTTTACTAAAAGATTCTCTAAAGCTTCAATAACATATAACCTGTCTGACTCTTCCGTAATTTCTAACATCGATGAAATTTGTCTGTAATTAAGCAATTTGGTATCGTTATGTTTTAAAACATCCAGCACTTCGTTAGTCATATCCACACGTTGTTGTTTTCCTTTTTTCTTTGCCATATATAATTTCTTTAATTCTTAACTCGTAATTCTTCTATAACTTTTTCTACCGCCTTTGGGAAATAAAAGTACTCTAATTCATGTATCTTTTCTGCTAATGTTTCGGGTGTTTCATTATCATCAATCCTGCACATAGCTTGTAATATAATTGCTCCTTTATCATATTCCTCATTTACATAATGAGCCGTAATACCGCTTTCTTTTTCTTTAGCATCAATAACAGCTTTGTGTACAAAATGCCCATACATGCCCTTACCACCATGCTTTGGCAGTAGAGCAGGGTGTATGTTAATTATGCGGTTAGGAAACGCTTTTATCAATTTCTCCGGTATTTTTAGTAAAAAACCCGCCAATACAATTAAATCTACCTTTTCGGTTTGCAGGAAGTCAATAATTTGCTCGGTATAATTTGTAAGTGCCTGTTTTGAAATTATTTGAATGTTTTTTTTATGCGCTTCGGCACGCTTAACCACACCTGCTTCGGCATTATTAGTAACCACCAATTTTATCTTTACTTCTTTACTCGTTGAAAAATAGTTTATTAAATTTTCCGCATTGGTACCACTACCCGAAGCAAAAAGCGCCACGTTTATCATGCATCTAAATTAATTTATAAAACGCTATAAAACCTGTAAGTTTTGTTTACTTTTGAACACTTTATATGATGCAAAATTTACTCTATATAACTTGGAATGTAAGCCCCGAAATGTTTACCATTCCAATAATTGATTGGCCGGTGCGTTGGTATGGGTTATTATTTGCCTGCGCTTTTTTATGTAGCCAATATGTGGTTGGTTACATTTTTAAAACAGAACAACGTCCTGCAAAATATTTAGATATTATAACTATTTACATTATTGCAGGAACAGTTATAGGTGCTCGTTTAGGGCATTGCTTGTTTTATTCGCCCGATTATTATTTATTTCACCCACTGGATATTTTAAAAATTTGGGAGGGTGGTTTAGCCAGTCATGGTGCAGCCATAGGCATTATTACTGCTATGTTGCTTTATTGCCGTAAAACAGGTGAAGGCGTTTGGTGGCTGTTTGACAGAATAGTTATTGTAGTGCCGTTATCGGGCATGTTTATACGTATAGGTAATTTAATGAACTCTGAAATTGTAGGTAAACCAACAACCTTACCGTGGGGTTTTAAATTTTTACGTTGCGATGAAGATGCGCAAATGGCTATGTTTCATAATGCCGATATGATTCCGGCACGTCATCCATCTCAATTATACGAAGCTATTTATTGTGTGTTTTTAACGCTACTTATGTTTTATTTATGGAAGTATAAACGTAATGTGTTACCACAAGGTTTCATGTTTGGCTTATTTTGTGTGCTACTTTTTACCTCTCGTTTTTTTATGGAGTTTTTAAAAGAAACTCAGGTTGATTGGGAAAAAGGGCTTGCTTTTGATATGGGACAGTGGCTTAGTATACCCTTTGTATTAGGCGGCATATTTATTATGGTTTATTCGTATAAAAAGAAGAAACGTAGCTTAGAATAAGCTCTTTTAAAAGGGATAACCTATACCAAAGTTTAGGTTAAACATGTTACCAAATTTATATTTACCAAATACAAATCTATCTCCCTCATCTTTTGATGGATCAATAGTTTTATAAGCTCCATCAATCCGCAATATAAAAAAGCTAAAATCTGCTCGTAATCCTAATCCGGTACCAACAGCAAATTCTCTATAAAACCTATTAAACTCAAAATCTGCTCCAGGCCTATCGGCATCTTTTTGTCTTAACCATATATTTCCTGCATCAATAAAATAAGCCCCATTAAGCCATTTATATATTTTAAACCTATACTCAAAATTCATTTCTATTTGTATATCACCAATTTTATCGTTGTATGGGTCGGTTGATCTTATTTTAGAACTGCCAGGGCCTAAACTTCGTGCCTGCCATGCTCTTATATCGTTTGGTCCACCACCATAAAAACTTTTTTCATAAGGTAGGGCGTTTAAGTTTTGTAACGCGTACCCCATACCACCGCTTAGTCTATATACAAATCGCCCCAATTTTCTTACCGATTTATACACTCTGTAATCTGCATCAAAACGCAGGAATTGAGCAAAAGGCACATTTAAGATAGTATATTGTCCTGCCGCATTTTTTGGCTGGTCAGTAACGTTATATAATCCACGCAAAATATTTCCTGACGACTCTAAATCTGCTTTAAAGTAAGAAAATGTCTTGTATTGATCAGACTGAATCGTTGATTGATTATTATAAATAAATGTATAACGAGATACCGTAGTCATGTGACTTTTAAAACTTGTACTTAAGAATAAATTACTATCATTTTTTAATTGTTGAGCAAAGCCATCACTTAAATAAGCTTTAATTAAGTTCACTTCAAAAGGCACTATGCCGTGTTTTATATACTTTCTACCATTAAACTGTACACCATAACTTAAGCTGGTTAAAGCACGGGAGTATAAGCTGTTTTGCTGAAAATTAAATGAAGTAGACAAAGTTGTTTTTGGGGCAGCGTTTTTATAAAATTTAATAAGTGTAAATGGGAATAAAGGTTTAGGGAAGTTTAAGTTTAACTCCGGACCAAACTGTACTGTATTAAACCCTTTAAAAAAAACTGTATTTATATTATTACTTGTGTTATCTGCAACAAAGTTTTTTTGGGCAATTAAACCACCTTTTAGTTTTATTTCAAGTAACTCCGAGCCTCCAAAAATGTTTTTATTTTGATATACAATGCTTGCTTCAACCCCTAAGTTACCCGATGTATTGGTTCCATCTGTTTCAATGGCAAAGTTTTGTTTATAGGCCGGTGCCATTAAAATGTAACTATTTATGTAATCATTTTTTTTATCGTCTTGCTTAAAGGTTACGTTTACACTTTTAAACGCTTTCATAGATGATAACCTCGAATAGGTTTCATCAACCCTGTCATTATTAAACAACTCTCCTTTATAAAAAAATATTTTACTGTCTATGTCTTTCTTTCTAAATAAAAGTTTTTTGTTATATAAAAATGTTACACCGTTATAAATAGCCGTATCAGCGTACTGTTTATTTCGGTTAAAAATATCATAATCGGTTATTATATAAATATTATTAATGTGGTAACGCACATGGTTTGTATACAATAAAGTATCTGTATTATCATCCGGATGGTAAGCGAATTTTTTAACGTTAATTTCTACGTTTACCCTATTCCCTTCTAAATTAGTATCAACTAATAAAAAAATAAATTCGGTACCAAACTTATAATAACCATCGTTACGCTGTTGTTTGGCAATCCTATCCCGTTCTTTGCCTAATACATCCGCATCATAACGCATCCCACGTTTAATAATACTGTTTATGGTATCTTGTAAAATAAAATATTCAAGCGTTGGGTCTTCTACTTTATATTGTATGTTGTTTATTTGATACGGAATACCGCCGTTTAACTTATAATAAACAATTGCTTTTTTTTTTGTTTTATTTATAGCAACGCTATCTTTAACTTTTGCGTTAAAATAGCCTTTGGTAAATAAAAATTTCTTTATCTGCTCTTCACTTAATTTTATTTGAGCCGAATCTAAAATAACAGGTGGTTCGCCATTTTGTACCCAAGTTTCGCGCCAGGTTAATGATGATTTATCTTTTAATTTAAGAGGGATTGGCTTTTTACCTTTAGCTTCTCGCTTTTTATTTTTTAGGTTGTTTTTTACGGTACGTTTTGCATTTATGTCGTCATACTTTTTATCGCGGGCAATTTTAGCGTTTTGCATTTTAGTTTTGTTAACGCTATTATATAGCCATGAATAATAAGGAAACCATTTAATGCCCAAAGCTTTTATATTAACCAAATAACGGGTAGGTTGTTGTCTTATAAAAGGTTTAATTTCATCTGTTGAGACCTCTGTTTTGTTATTAGTAATTACGTTGTCATCCAATAGATACTCCCCTTCGGTAAGCTTATTGGTGGTTTTGCACGAAAAAAGTAAAAAAGCCAAGCAAGCGGTACTTATTAGTAATGCGTGTTTTTTTATTATTTTGTACCCGATTCTCACTTTTGTGCGAAATTAAGGGCAAACACGTTATGATTAGCAAAAATCAAATTAAAAATATAAGCGCACTGCATCAAAAAAAGTTTAGAAAAGAACTTGGTTTGTTTATTGCCGAAGGCCCAAAAGTAGTTGACGAATTTTTGCATTCCGACCTAAAAATAGTCGAAATTTATGGGCTTGAAAACTGGGTAACTAAAAATCTTTTATTATTAAAAAAACTTAATTGTCCTCATTTTATTGCTACTGAGGCAGAACTTACTCGTATCAGCGCTTTACAAACTCCTAACGAGGTGCTTGCTGTTTTTAAACAGCCTGTTTACACTGAAAAAGAAATTAATACAAAAGCAGATTTGTTTCTGTATTTAGATGGTGTTTCCGACCCCGGTAACATGGGCACTATTATCCGTATGGCTGATTGGTTTGGCATAAAACAAGTTTTTTGCTCAGATACGTGTGCTGATGTTTTTAACCCAAAAGTGGTGCAAAGCACCATGGGTTCATTAGCCAGGGTAAAAATGCTAACCAAAGATTTAAGTGAAATTTGCAGTTTATTGAATATTAAAGAGATTTATGGAGCCACCCTTGGTGGAGAAAACCTGTATACAAGCAATCTTTCTAAAAAATGTGTACTGGTTATTGGAAGCGAATCGCGTGGTATAAGTGCCAATAACACTAAATTGTTAAGCAAACAAATTAGCATTCCGCAGGCAAAAGGTGGTAAAACAGAATCTTTAAACGCGGCGGTAGCCACCTCTATAATTCTTTCCGAATTTTTCAGACAACAAAATTTCAAATAAATAAAACAGTAATTTTGCCGCATGGCAAAAAGAGGAGGAACAACACCTGACAAGTTAGATGATTTACCAAAAGCAAAATTATCTATTCAAAACCTTAAAAGGTCGCTTAGACTTTTTAATTACGTAGGTAAGCATAAGTGGAAGTTTTTTTTAGGCCTATTTTTTTTAGGAGGTACAGTTTTTACAGCACTTGTATTTCCTAAGCTAATAGGTAATTTAATGGGCTTGGTTGGTAATAGTGGCGACATTACCAAAGATTTTAAATTAGAAGCTGCTTATGATATAGGAATAAAACTCCTTGTTTTATTTGCTTGTCAGGCAATATTTTCATTTTTCAGGGTGGTAACCTTTACCAGTTTTACTGAGCACATGCTGGCATCTATTCGTCAGGCGGCGTATCAAAAATTAGTTCAAATGCCTATGAGTTTTTTCTCTGAAAGACAAGTAGCTGAGCTAAACTCACGCATGGCATCCGACATCACCCAAATATCAGAAACCTTTACCACAAACATTGCCGAGTTTTTACGTCAGTTTGTTATCATAATTGGCGGTACAGTTATTATTTGTACCATGAGCTGGAAAATGGCATTGGTTATGCTATCCATTATACCGGTTATTGCAGTTTTTACATTGTTTTTTGCGCGCTATATCCGTAAACTATCTAAAATGGTACAAGATAAAATTGCAGAATCTAATGTTATTACCGGTGAAGGCTTACAAGGCATTTCGAACGTAAAAACTTTTACCAACGAAAACTTTGAAATAAACCGTTACAATAGCGTAACACAACAAATACTTCAGTTAGCTATAAAAGGTGGCATTGCTCGTGGCGCGTTTTTCTCATTTGTAATTTTTTGCTTGTTTGGAGCCATTATATTTATTGTTTACATAGGCATTACTATGACCTTAAAAGGTGAATTACCTGCCTCACAGATGATGTCGTTTTTATTTTATACCGTTTTTGTGGCGGCATCTATTGGAGGCATTGCAGAGCAGGTGGCTTCTATACAACGTGCATTGGGTGCAACCGAGCGTGTAATGGATATTATTGATGGCAAAACAGAGAACATTAACCTTGTGCATGAAAACACCAAACGAGTTTCAGGCAACATTTCATTTGATAGTGTAAGTTTTTTCTATCCTTCTCGCCCTGACTTTACGGTACTAAAAAATGTAAGCTTTAAAGTTAATAGTGGCGAAATGCTGGCTTTAGTTGGTCCAAGTGGCTCAGGTAAATCAACCATTGCATCTTTATTACTTAGGTTTTATGAATTGCAAAGCGGTAAAATATCCATTGATGAAAAAGATATTTCTTCATACGATTTAACCGAGTATCGCAATAACTTAGCTATTGTACCGCAGGATGTGTTATTATTTGGCGGTACCATAAAAGAAAACATTGCTTATGGTAAACTTAACGCTACCGATGCTGAAATAATGGAAGCTGCTCGTCAGGCCAATGCGTTCGATTTTATAGATAGTTTTCCCGATAAATTTGAAACTAAAGTAGGGGAGCGGGGCATTCAACTTTCGGGTGGACAACGCCAGCGTATAGCCATTGCACGTGCTATTTTAAAAAACCCATCTATCCTTATTTTAGATGAAGCAACCAGCTCGTTAGATAGTGAAAGTGAACGTTTGGTACAAGAAGCTTTAGATAAGTTAATGATGGGTCGCACCAGTATAGTTATAGCCCATCGTTTATCAACTATTAGAAATGCCGATAAAATTATTGTGTTGGAAAACGGTACGGTAAGAGAAAGCGGAACACATGCCGAACTGAGTGCTGTAACAGATGGGCTATACAGAAGTTTATCTCGCCTGCAATTTGATACTGTAAGTTAAAAATAAAACCCCATGAAAATTAAAGCAATTATAACAGGCACTACCGGAATGGTTGGCGAAGGCGTACTAATTGAATGCTTAGCGCACCCAGATGTAGAGCAAGTTTTGGTTATAAACCGTAAACCTTGTGGCGTAACTCATCCAAAATTACAGGAGGTTTTACATGCTGATTTTTTTGATTTATCAACTATCGAAAATAAACTGCAAGGTTATAATGCTTGTTTTTTCTGCTTGGGAGTTTCTTCGGTTGGTATGAAGGAAGATGAGTACACTAAGTTAACTTATACACTTACCATGCACGTGGCAATTACTTTATCTCGCTTAAATAGCAGTATGACTTTCTGCTACGTTTCCGGTGCTGCTACTGATAGTACCGAAAAAGGCAACAGTATGTGGGCACGTGTAAAAGGCAAAACAGAAAACGATTTAATGAAACTACCTTTTAAAAAGGCTTATATGTTTCGCCCAGGTTATATGCACCCGACGCCAGGAGCTAAAAACACATTGAAGTACTATAAGTATATGACTTGGATGTATCCAATTTTGCGCGGCCTTTTTCCAAAAACAGCATCTACTTTAAAAGAACTTGGCTTAGCTATGATTAATGCTGCAACCAAAGGTTACGATAAAAATATTTTGGAAGTACTTGATATCGTAAAGCTGGCTAAAAAATAGCTTGGTTTATACCAAATCAAACAAATTGTTTACGCCAGGATAACGCCCTGTAGTGAAACCTTCAGCATAGCGTGTACCAATGGCTCTGCCCCATAAACTCATTTTTGCATTTAAAGCCTCTAAAAACTCAGGACTCGAAATTGGTGTTTGCGGCTCTTTAGAGTTTGGGTCGTAAAACTGAGAAGAGAAAGCCATGATGGCCTCTCGTTTTTTATCCGCAAAACCAGTCACATCCACCACAAAATCGGGGTGTATATAATTGTCTTGTATGTAATGATAAACAGCTTTTGGTCGCCATGCAGCTTGTTTGGTATCAATTTTAACTAAGCCAGAATAGAAGCATGCATCTGCTACCAATTTAGCTGCTCTACCATGATCAGGGTGCCTGTCAGATATAGCGTTGCATAAAATTATCTGAGGCTTATGCTCTCTAATAACTTTAATAATTTCAACAATATGTGGCTGTGTATTTTCAAAAAAACAATCGGCAAACTGCAACTGTTTACGAAAGGATGCCCCCAGTATTTTAGTCGATTTCATGGCCTCTTGTGTGCGCAATTCAGCATTGCCCCTTGTACCCATTTCACCCAAGGTTAAATCAAGTAAACCTACTGTTTTGCCAAGTGCTATATGTTTTAAAAGTGTGCCGGCACAACTAAGCTCAACATCATCAGGGTGCACCCCAATGGCTAAAATATCAACTTGCATAAGCGACTATTTCCCTTCAATCCATTTAATAATTTCAGGATCATTTGGTTTTGTTTTCGAATCAACATGTTTTACCAAATGTCCGTTTTCATCAATCAGATACTTATTGAAATTCCAGCTTACTTTCGAATCTTCAACACCATTTTGGTCTTTGCTTTTTAACCAAGCGTAAACAGGGCTATCTTTAATGGTTATTTTTTCCATTATAGGGAAAGTAACTCCGTAATTTTTAGTACAAAATTCTCTAATTTCGGTACTTGTACCAGGTTCCTGACTCATAAAATCATTGCATGGGAAACCAATAATAGTAAAGTTTTTGTCTTTATATTTTTCATAAACTTCTTCCAACTCTTTGTACTGAGGTGTAAAACCACATTTACTGGCTGTGTTTACAACCATAATTTTCTTACCTTTTAAAGTGGCAAAATCAAAATCTTGCCCTTCAAGGGTTTTTACTTTAAACTGGTGGATAGACTTTGTATCCGTTCCTATAAATGCGCTCATGGCTAACAGGGTGATGGCTAATATTGTTTTCATAGCGTAATATTAATCAATAATTAGGTTTCAAAAACGTTAAATCTTTAGCTATTTTTGTACCCTGTTTGAACATCTCTAACATCATAGCTTTATTACGAAAAGAATTCCTTTTAGAATTTAGGCAAAAAACCTCATTAGCCAGTATTTTGCTGTATGTGCTAAGCATTGTATTCATAAGTTTTCTTAGTTTTAAAAATGGCATAAAACCTGATGTTTGGGGCGCTTTATTTTGGATTGTGTTGTTTTTTGCCGGCATTAATGCCGCATCTAAAAGCTTTTTTACCGAAAGTAAGGCTCGTGGCATTTATAACTATACCCTGTACCATCCTACTGAGTTTGTAGTATCTAAAATCATTTATAATATCCTATTACTTTGGGTGGTTTCTATTTGCAGCGTTTTCTGTTTTAGTTGGTTAATAAATTACCCTGTACAAGATTCATTGTTATTTCTACTCACTTTATTAATTGGTAGCACAGCTTTAGCAGGGGCTTTAACACTTATGAGTTGTATTGCTTCAAAAACAGGTAATAGTTATTCAGTTATGAGCTTGTTAAGCGTGCCTGTTTGTATACCGGTTATGTTAATGTCTTTACGCTTAACCAAAAATGCTATCGATGGGTTGGAATGGTCGGTTAGCTACAAGTATTTAACCGGGTTATTGTTAATTGATGTGATAATTATCACTTTGTCGCTTTTTTTATTTAGGTATCTTTGGAAAGAATAATTTGATGAAAAACTGGTGGTGGAAAATAGTTGCAATTGCCTTAGTGTTATACTCTATAGCTATGGGTTTTATAGGCAATGTACCTCATTTAAATATTTTAAATGAAACTATTCGTAACCTGTATTTTCATGTACCGTTATGGTTTGCTATGTTGGTACAAATGGGTATATCATGGTTTTTTGCTTTACGTTATTTAAACGGATACAACATTAAGTACGATATGTTATCATCTCGAGCCGCTTATGTAGGCGGCATGTTTGCCTTACCCGGATTAATTACAGGTTCTATTTGGGCAACCTACACATGGGGTAAACCTTGGGTAGCTGAAGACCCTAAACTACAGGGTGTTATGGCTGCTATGCTGGTTTATTTTGTTTATTATTTGTTACGTGCTTTAATTCCAGATGCGCAAACCAAAGCCCGTATATCGGCCGTATATAATATTTTTGCTTTCATTATGACTTTTGTATTTATAATGATTTATCCTCGTTTGGCACCAAACTCGTTACACCCCGGTAACGGAGGTAACCCTGCTTTTGGTAAGTACGATATGGATAATAATATGCGGCTTGTTTTTTATCCTGCTTGTATAGGTTGGATTTTAATGAGTGTTTGGTTGCTTAATGTGTTAAACAGAATGAAAAAATTACAATACAACTTAGATAACGATGAAAAAATTAATTAGCCTCACATTTTTATTATTGTTTACCGCAACTACATTTGCGCAAGAAACTGAGCCTCAAATGGCAGATACCATGCGTAGCGATGGTAAAATTTATGTAGTGGTGCTTGTGCTATCGGTTGTGTTTGCTTGCTTGGCTACTTATTTAGTTGTTATAGATAGAAAGTTAAAAAAACTTGAAGATACTTTTACTAAAAAATAAAACTCATGAAAAAAACACATATAGTTATTATTGTAATTGTTGCTGTTGCTATAGGTGCGTTGCTTATAGTTGCTGCACCCGGAGATAGCACGTATGCTAATTTTGGTCAGGCAGGTAAAAACCCTGATACAGAATTTCATGTAGTTGGTAAATGCGATAAAGCAAAGCCAACCGAATACAATCCATCTGTTAACACAGATGAGTTTACTTTTTATATGGTAGATAATAATGGTGAAGAACGCAAAGTAGTTTTACATAAAAATAAACCACAAGATTTTGAGCGTGCCGAACAAATTGTACTTATTGGTAAGATGCAAGGAGAAGACTTTCACGCTAAAGATATTTTAATGAAATGTCCATCAAAATATAACGGTGAAAAACCTGAGGCTACTGCTGAGAAAAAAAGTTAATCTGTTATATTACAGCTCTTTCATTAATACATTATACAGATCAATCATAGCTGATATATCTGCTTTATGTACTTTTTCATTGGGTGAGTGCACGTAATCTTCAGGTGCACCTACAAAACACCAATCCCAAGGATACTTGGCCATTTGCAATTCTTTAGCATCGCTACCACCACTACCTTCAACTTCTAACTGAAAAGGAACTTTAGCTTTTTTAGCGATAGAAATTATTTTATTGATATAACTCCTTCTCGGAATTAAACTATCACGCATACTAATGGCCACTCCTTTAGCATGTGTAACTCCTTCAGTAATCCACGTAATATTTGATATAAGTGCCTGTTTAATTTTATATTTTTCTTGTAAAAACTTTTGAATATACGATACGCTTCCGCCACCATGCTCTTCCCAGCAAGAAAAAACTAAGGCTCCGTCTTTTAGGGTTTCTGCTACTTTCAACGCATTAAACACACCTAAGCGATTATCCATATAACAACATTGTACAAAATCTTTAGTCTCGCGCCAATCAGGTTTAAAAGTAAGTTCAGTACCTGTAGCAAATTTATGGGTTGATTTATATTCTAATTTATCTTGTCCACTAACTAACGTAGCATTGTTACCATTTTCATCTACTAAATGAAAACCGTTATCCAAACGCGGACCACCAATTTTAACCAATTGTTTACCATAACGTACTGTAAAGCCTATACTATCTATATGCGCAAAAACAGCTGTACGTGGTTTCCCAAAAACTAACATAATACAATCCTGAAAATCATCTCCGGCATAAATGGTTGGTTTATGTTTCCAATTCTTTTTTTCTTTCTTAATATAATCCAGTAAAAAATCTTTCATACCAACTTCGTTACCCGATGGGGCATGTGTAGCACACATGGTTTTAAGTAAATCAAAATTAAGTTTGCTCATAATTATATGGTTTTACAGGTAATGTTATTTTCTTTAAGTGAAGTAACTAATTTTTCGATAAATGATTGTCTTATTTTAAAAGTAATTTCATTTTCAGTATCAAACGTGTGTTCTATAATTTCTGCATCACATTCTTTTAAATAGCGCATAACCAAATTGGTTACTTCTGTATTAAAGTTTACTTTACAGGTTTTGGTAATATATTTTGTTGTAATAATTGCCTGCTGTAAAGCATCGGCGGCGGCATTTTTATAGGCTTGTATAAGGCCACCGGTGCCAAGCAAAGTTCCTCCAAAATAACGAACCACTACTACCAAAACATCTGTTAAATCTGCCGAAATAATTTGGTTAAGAATTGGTTTACCAGCAGTACCCGAAGGTTCTCCATCATCATTAGCACGGAATAATTTTTTATCAGATCCTACTCTAAAACCATAACACCAATGCCTGGCACCATAATGTTGTTTTTTTAAATTGGCAATGTGTTGTTTAACTTCCTCTTCGGTAGTTATAGGAAACGCATAGGCAAAAAACTTAGAACCCTTATCTTTAAATAAGCCTTCGGTAGGTTTTTGAATGGTTAAATAAGTATCTGTCATTTATTTGGCTAAAGCAATAAAAGCAATTGCCAACACGCTTAAAGCAACGCCAATAACATTTTTAACAGATAGTTTTTCAGCAAAAAACAAATAAGCAAAAAATGTTGAGCCAAGAACCACACTTACATTAAATACAGGATAGAGTACCGAGCTTTGCATAAAATCAGCATCGATGGCCTTCATAATAAAATAAATACTGAAAAAATTAGGAACACCTAAAACAAAACCGCCAAGTAAAGTCTTTTTTACATCAAGGTTTTTTTTGTCTTTATATAGTATTAGAAAAGCGATAGACCCAATTAATCCGGCAGAGAAGAAAGAAAGGCTTGAAAAACAAGTTGCTTCAGCTTCTGAATGCACCAATATTTTTTGAGCATAGTTAACTATGGCATCAATAATACCACTTCCTAAAAAAACAGCCACGGGCAATAAATAGTTTTTTTTACCCGAGGTACTTTCTTCTTTTTTATTAGAAGCCGAAACTAAAAAAACAGATACTAAAGCAATAACTATCCCCAGTATTTTAAACAAGTGTGGTGAATCTTTATAGATAATAAAGGCCAACACTACCGGAATAACTACACTCATTTTATTAGCCACTGATGCTACCGAAACCCCCATTTTTTCAGTAGTTTTAGAAATTAGAAAAAAGATGGTAACAAATAGCGAGCCTAAAAACAAGGCAGGAAACCATAAATGGGTAGCCTCCATATAAATGGTTTTAGGTTCGGTAAAAAATAACGAAACACTACCGGCAACAAAATAATTTACAATAATAGCAGGGAACGAGGCTACATTAAACTTTTGATACGACCTTATAATAAGCAATAATAAAATATTGCAAACAACACTAATAACCAGATAAAACATTTACAGATACTGAAATTAAGAAATATAAGACAGTTTCATCATATTGGTTCTGCCTTTTTCTTTCATAGGCATACTGGCAATATTTATAACTAACTCATCTTGTTTAACTAAGCCTTTCTCTTTTATATAATTCTTTAAATCAGAAATGGTTTCATCCGTACTTTCATACTTATTGTAGTAAAAACCTCTAACGCCCCACACTAAGCTAAGCGCAGTTAACAACGATGGGTTATCTGTAAAAATAAAAATAGCTGCTTTTGGGCGATGACTTGATAAACGATAGGCTGTATATCCACTATGTGTCATAGATATAATGGCTTTAACACCCGCTTGTTTGGCCAGGTTACAGGCATTATAGCAAATACTATCTGTTATAAAAGTGTTAGTTTTTATTTGTGGCTCATGGTGACGGTAATAAATAGATGCTCCATTTTCTACCTGATGTATAATGCGGCGCATGTACTCAATTACCTTAACCGGATACTTACCAACCGATGTTTCAGCACTCAACATTACAGCATCAGCACCATCAAGCACAGCATTGGCAACATCGTTAACTTCGGCACGAGTAGGAGTATAGCTTGTAATCATACTTTCCATCATTTGGGTAGCAATAATTACGGGCTTGCCCGCATTTACGCATTTGGTAACAATCATTTTTTGTAACAAAGGCACTTCTTCCATAGGCATTTCAACACCTAAATCGCCACGGGCAACCATAATGCCATCAGTTACATCTAAAATTTTATCAATTTCTTTTATGGCTTCAGGTTTCTCAATTTTAGCAATAACACGAGCTCTGTTACCTTTGCTGCGTATAATTTCTTTTAACTCTACAATATCGGTTACGCTACGCACAAACGAAAGCCCAATCCAGTCAAAATCGTTTTCAAGTGCAAAATCTAAATCACGCAAATCTTTTATGGTTAAGCAAGGTAACGATATCTTTGTATTAGGCAGGTTAACTCCTTTTTTAGAAGATAAAGTGCCACCTGAAATAATAGTACATTTTACAGCATCATTGCCATTAGTTGAAATAACTTTTAAATGAATTTTTCCATCATCAATTAAAACAAGCTCCTCTGCCTTTACATCTTTAGGAAATTGAGGATAAGTAATATAAAGCAACTGATTAGTCCCAATACACTCTTTAGTAGTAATGGTAATTTCATGCCCGTTAGTTAATTCTATGGCATTGTTTTCTACTTCGCCTATACGAAGTTTAGGGCCTTGTAAATCGGCCAAAATACCAACGTGGCGGTTCAACTTTTTGTTTATAGTACGTATGTTATTTACTGTTTCTTTTACCGCATCATAATTACCGTGCGAAAAATTTATGCGACAAATGTCTAAGCCCGCAGTAAACATTCCTTCTAACACTTCAGCACTTGCCGTAGCAGGGCCCATAGTAGCTACAATTTTTGTTTTGTGAGAAAATTCTATCATATATCTTAAATTATTAAATTCTTTTTCGATGCTAATGTTTCAACTTCTATTGTTTGAACAGATAGCGCAAATGTAATAGTCTTTAGCTTGTTTTGTATATTATATATTGCTTGCTCGTGGTTATCGGCTTTTAAAATGAATAAAAAATCGGTTTGAGCTAACTCAGGCACTAATAAAAATTTTATATCCTCTCTTTTATCATCAAATAACGATAGGGGAGCGGCTATTTTTTTTGATGCCGCTACCGTGTTGCTGCTTTTGTTTGATAGCAGCATAAACTCGTTTTGTTCCTCTTCATCCTGATAGGAGAAACAAGAAAAAAGCAAGGGTGTGCTGGTATTTTTAGTGCTTAACTCAATAGATATATCTCGTACCAATTCAATATTCAGCAAGCGGTTTATTTCTATACACACTTTATAATCGGGTACATGGGCAGATATAGCCAGCAACGAAAAATCGTAATCGTACTCCGAATCTAAAACGTATTTAGGCATTTAATAAGGGGTAGAAAAACCAGGTGTAGTAACCACATTACTTTTATGCAAAGCACGGTCATACATCCAAAACTCATATCTAAAATTGTTTATACTATCGCCAAAACCAATAGGCTTATATTGATTTAAGTTTATTATAATTTGCCCATTTAAGCTTTTGCTTTTTGTATTATTAGTTACAAAGGGTATACGGTAGGGGGTTATGGCACTATCAATATAAGCGTTCCCATTTTGTAAAGGATAATAAAAAGTTACATACTTTTTAAATACAGGGCTAAAATAATAATAACGCATATAAAAATCATAATAACCTACCGTGTTTGTGGCATAGGGTCCCGTTGTATCACTTGGGTTTAAGCCAATATCACCATCGGCATCACTAAAATTAAATGTAAGCACTCCTGTATAAGCATCTGATGTGGTAAAACTTCCAAAAGTTATAACGGGTGGTGCAGGGGCAGGGTCGCTTTCTTTTTTACAAGAATAGAAAACGAGTAGTAAAACAACAGAAAAGCAAAATAGTTTTTTCACAAGCTAAAATTAACAATATTTTTGTTTCGTGATAAACAGTAGCCAAACTATTTACGATAATTTAACAGCACGTGTTTTTTCTTTACAAAAAGATGATATCAGTAGTTTTGAAAAACTTGCTTTAGAAATTTTCAACCTACAATATAGCCACAATAAAATTTATAAAAATTTTGTTGATGCACTTGGTATAAAAATTGAAAATGTAAACTTCCTTACTCAAATTCCATTTTTACCCATTGAGTTTTTTAAAACACAAAACATTGTTACAGAATTTGCGGCACATCATAAACCTATAACGTTTACAAGCAGTGGCACCACACAAACAGGTACATCGTACCATCATGTAAATGATATTACTTTGTACGAAAAAAGCTTTACCAAATGCTTTGATCTATTTTTTGGTAACTCAACCGATTATTGTGTTTTGGCATTGCTTCCTTCTTATTTAGAGCGGACAGGTTCCTCGCTTGTTTATATGGCACAAAAATTAATTGATGATAGTCAACATTCTAAAAGTGGTTTTTATTTAGATAATTATAACGACTTAATTAAAACCATTGAGGAGCTTAAACAACAAAAACAAAAAACTATTTTATTAGGTGTAAGCTATGCCTTGCTCGATTTAGCTGATAAAAATATTTCTTTACCCAATTACTTTATCGTAATGGAAACCGGTGGCATGAAAGGCCGCCGTAAAGAAATGCTGAAAGAAGAACTACATGCTATTTTAAAAAAATCATTTAAAACAAACACCATTACTTCAGAATATGGCATGACTGAGTTACTTAGTCAGGCATATTCCTTACAAAACGGTTTATTTCAAAATCCACCCTGGTTGCGTATTTTAACCCGAGATACCAACGACCCTTTTAGTTTTACTTCTTCAAATAAAACGGGCGGTATAAACGTAATAGATTTAGCCAATATAAATTCATGCAGTTTTATTGCTACGCAAGATTTAGGTAAAATTCATCCTAATAACACCTTTGAGTTAATGGGGCGTTTTGATAACAGTGATATTCGTGGTTGCAACCTCTTAATAAATTAGAAATTTTAGCGACTGTATTTTTTCCTTATAAAAGACTACTTATCTTTGTACGAAGAGTTTTTACGTGCACGATATAGAACCATATTACAACTGGCGACATCTCTACATTTCAGCAGACGATGCCCAATCTCCTTTTTATGGACGTGAGTATAGCGAAATAGAATTTACAAATAGCATTTACAATTTTGTTATTCACCCACAATGGGATGATTTTGGAAGTGAAACCCTTTATATAAAAATACTTTTTGTTGATTATGACGAAAAGTACTGCTTTATAGAGTTAATAGGGGAGTGGAACGATGCCATTGGCAACGATATTATGTTGCTAAAGCGCGATATTATTGATGAAATGGCCATCTATGGCATAAATAAATTTGTAATTATTGGTGAAAATGTATTGAATTTTCATGCCTCAGATGATAGTTATTACGAAGAGTGGTTTGAAGATAATGGAGATGATGGTTGGATAGTTTTTCTTAATTTTAGGCAACACGTTTTAAAAGAATTTCAGCAGCACAATATTGACTATTATTTTATATCGGGTGGAGAGTTAGATGAGTTTAATTGGCGTCGTTTTAGTCCTGGACAGGTTTTTGGCAACCTGCAAAAAATAATGGCAAATCGTTTAAAATAATTATTTAATAAAATCAGTATGAAAAAATTAGCAGTACTAACATCGGGTGGAGATGCACCTGGCATGAATGCCTGTATACGCGCAGTAGTTCGTACCGCACTACATCAAAATATTGAAGTAATTGGTTTTAGACATGGGTACGAAGGATTGATACACGACGAGCATATACAGCTTTCGCATAAATCAGTAGCCAATATTATTCAGCGTGGCGGTACTATTTTAAAAACTTCTCGCAGTCAAAAATTCAGAACTGAAGAAGGTTTACAACAAGCAGCAAATCATTTAAAAAAACATAATGTAGATGGGCTGGTAGTTATTGGTGGCGATGGTACATTTACGGGTGCCTTAGCTCTATCTGCTAAAAGCGATATACCCATTGTAGGTTGCCCGGGCACTATTGATAATGATTTGGTAGGAACCGATTTTACCATAGGATACGATACAGCTATTAACACCGTTATTGATGCAGTAGATAAAATACGCGATACAGCAGAAAGCCACGACCGAGTTTTTATTGTAGAAGTAATGGGGCGCGATGCCGGGTTAATTGCCCTACGTAGCGGAATTGGTTCAGGTGCTGAAGCCATTTTAATTCCGGAAACTAAAAATGATATTCAAAAATTAATAGATAGGTTAAAGGCAAGTAGAAAAGATAAATCAAGTAAAATAATAATTGTTGCCGAGGGCGATGAAAGTGGAGGAGCTTACAAAGTAGCTGAAATTCTTAAACAGTTTTTTCCTCAATTTGATATGCGTGTTAGTATACTGGGGCACATGCAACGTGGCGGCTCACCAAGCTGTATGGAACGTGTAAATGCAAGCATTATGGGTTATAATGCTGTACAAGCCTTATTACTTGGCAAACAAAATGTTATGATTGGTATAGTAAATAAACAAGTAACGTTTACTCCGTTTGATAAAGCTATAAAACACACTCAAACCTTAAATGCTGATATGCTTAAAATGATGGAGATACTTTCTATTTAATTGTTTGTAAAAACAAACTCTTTATAAACCTGCCACTCTTTATCTATATGTTTTAGCAGATAAAAACTTTTCATTTCAAAAGATGCATTATATGTTTTAGTTTTAAAATAAGGTAAAGCATTATAAAATTGCTCTTTCTTTAAGTCTCTAAATGCAATGGTAACATGCGGATGAAAGCCTCTCATATCATCAGCCTGATTAAATAACCGCAGATTTTTCTTTACATAAATTACCAGTTCATTTTGCAGTTTTTCAAGTGATTCATTCTTAACTACATCAACAAATAACACACGAGGCTCAAAGCAAGAAAAGTTTTGTAATTCAATATTAAAGCTACCATTAAAAGTAAATTGCTGTAAAGTATTTAGTAAAACAGCTTCTTTTTCTTCTTTCCATTCAAATGGCATGTGCAAGGTTATATGGGCAGGGGAGCGTAATGCGCCTTTACTATTAAATAAATCTTTTACTTCATTTTTTAATTCCATCAGCTCTGCCTGAAATGGCTCAGGAACAACAAGGGCTATAAAATATTTCTGAATAGGCATATTAAAAATCTCCAGCTTCTATTTGTTTAATGGCAAGCTCTATTTCCCTATCGTAAGGGTCGTTTAAATTATATTCTTGTTTCATGGATGAGCCAAATAAAGTTGCTAAACTTTGCCACATAAACGCGTTAAAATTTCCTCGCATATCTTTTATAATGGTGTAGGTTGTTTTACCGGTTTCTCTATCAATTAATTTCATTAAAATTTTACCCTGATTTACGCTTAATCCTTTTAATTCTTCCCCAAATTCTTTTTGAAGTTCTTTTTCACTTTTCTTTAAATAGGCTTTGCGGTCAGCTTCTTTGGGTATAGTAGCCAGCACCAAATCAAATTCTTTTAGTTTTGCCGCAGCCAGTATAGCATACGGATATACTTTTTTTACATTTTGTTTAAGTCTTGTCCATTCCACATATTTTCTACGGTTCTTAAAAGATATTTTACCCGTAATAACAACCCAAGGCATTACTATATAGGGTATCGTATCATTTTTTTCAATAACGGCAGTAACTCTGTAACCATCGGCAATTTTAGATACATAAGGAATGGTTACATTTTCATTATTTTGTGAAAACAAACAAATAGGAAAAAATAATAAGTATATTATTTTAAAACTCCTTGCACTTATTTTTTTTATATAAAAAAGTACAGGCATCTTATCTTTTTATTTTATGTCTTAAAAATCAAAAAGTAACCCACTCAATTTTATATTAAAAACTGTAGTAAGCCACCAGTCTGCATTATAAGATACCCAAGCAGCACTATATATAATAATAAAACAGCAGCTGCTATAGCTACTGCTGCTAAAGCTCTTGGTCTATACATCTCTAATTCTCTTGGGTTTCTCTTAATTAATTTTAATGCTCTAAATCCCATAGACATTCCTATAAATATGGCCGGAAAACCAAAAATTGGAACAAGCGATATACAAGAAAAAATCAGAGCAACTAACGACGTTTTTTTTGCTTTTTCTGAGTTGCGATTATTTATATAATCAGAAGCGGTATAATTAGAAGAGCCCGAGTAAGAAGGAGAGCCAACTTGTTTATTTGATGCTGTTTTAACAGGGGCAAATTCATCCTTAAACGAATCTAATTTCCCATTAGCGTATTTTATATACGACACTTCATATCTGTAAGAAACATATAAAGGTCCGGTTAAATTATCACAGTACTTATATTTAACCTCGGTAGGCGTAATTTCTATTACCTTAACTTTAATCTCAGTTTCGTTGCGCATTATAATAGTATCGCAACCTATAGAATCAGGTGCAACTAAAAAAATGTCTTTCTTTGTTTCTACTGAAGCCGTTAATGCGTTTACATTTTTAACAGAAAGTGTTGGTTCATCTACAACACTTTCTGTTTCAACTTGTTTTTTTGTTTGCGCTACTGCTTCTTCTGAGTTGTCAGTTTTAACAGTAGGCTTATTTTTTTTCCATTGCAAACTGTAACCATTTGTATAATGCCTTTTTTCTATAGAGCAAGATTGAAAAACAAAAGCAAAAAGTAGTAATAAGTAGAAAAGGGATTTTGTTACACGCATGGTAGCTTATTTAAATTATTGTATTCGGTTAGTTTTCCAGTTAGAACGCTGTGCTTTTTCAAAGTTATTATGCTCCTTAATTACTTTAGCATCTTTATTTACAAAAATTGAACCAAATAATGCAGCTATCTCAGCTTCTTGTTTGGTAGATGTATCAAGCATTTCAGGTTTAAAGTAATTTTTAATAAAATTGGTATCAAATTTTCCACTGGTAAAAGCATTGTGTTTTAATACAAAAGAGCAAAACTGTAGGGTAGTAGATACACCGGTAATTTGGTACTCGTCTATAGCCCTTAACATACGCTCAATTGCTTCTTCTCTATCTTTACCATGCACAATAAGTTTAGCAATAAGCGGGTCGTAAAAAATAGGAATGTCCATGCCTTCTTCAAAACCGTCATCTACACGTACGCCCGTTCCTTTTGGTGTGCGGTAAGTAACTAATTTACCAATATCTGGTAAAAAATTATTTTTAGGGTCTTCGGCACACACACGCACTTCAATAGCATGGCCGTTTATCTTTAAATCTGCTTGCGTGTATGATAATTTTTCTCCGCGTGCTACTCTAATCTGTTCTTTTACTAAATCAAGCCCGCTAATCATTTCTGTTACCGGGTGTTCAACTTGTAGGCGAGTGTTCATTTCTAAAAAATAAAACTTCATAGTATCATCTACCAAAAATTCCACTGTTCCTGCACCGCTGTAGTTACATGCTTTTGCCACATTAACAGCACATTCACCCATTTGTTTACGTAATTCAGGTGTTAGTACAGATGAAGGAGCCTCTTCGATAACTTTTTGATGGCGACGTTGTATGCTACACTCACGCTCAAACAAATAAACCACATTACCATGGTTATCTGCCATTATTTGGATTTCTATATGACGCGGACCGGAAACAAATTTTTCTATAAAAACACTATCATCACCAAAGGCAGATTTAGCCTCACTCATAGCCATTTTCATTTGCTCTTCTACATCTTCAATGCGTTCAACCAAGCGCATGCCTTTACCACCACCGCCAGCCGATGCCTTTATCAACAAAGGGAAGCCTGTTGCCTTAGCTACGCTAACAGCTTCTTTTAAATCTTTTAATAAACCTTCGCTACCTGGTACCATAGGTACATTAAACTTTTTAGCAGCCGCTTTGGCAGAAAGTTTATCGCCCATTACATCCATTGCTTCCGGACTTGGGCCTATAAACGTAATACCTGCTTTTTTAACAGCAGCGGCAAAATCAGCATTTTCTGATAAAAATCCGTACCCCGGGTGTATGCCATCTACTCCCAATTTTTTGGCTACTTCAATAATTTTATCGCCCAGCAAATAACTTTGGTTACTTGGCGGCGGACCAATACAAACTGCTTCATCAGCATATCTTACAAAAAGGGCGTTTCTATCAGCTTCGCTAAAAACAGCAACTGTTTTTATACCCATTTCTTTAGCACTACGCATAACACGCAAGGCAATCTCTCCACGGTTGGCTACTAAAATTTTTTTCATAAAAGTTCAGTTCAATAATTTAAGCCTAAATATAGCTTCTTTACTACGAATAGATACAAATATTTATTTAACAATAATTTTCTGGCTATAAATATTTTCGTCAGATGAGGATATAATAATATAAATCCCGGGAGGAATCAACCTACTGGCGTCGGTAGCAAAAAGCTGAGAATCTTCTTGTATAATAGTAACTTTGGTAGAAAACTCAACCCCTTCAGCATCCTGCAATACAACCAGTACTTCTTCATTTTTAGCCCCCTCGGGCTGCTCTATATTTTTTTTAGCTTGTGCCTGATTTGGGTACATTTTACCCATTTTAGTAGGATTAAACACCACGCCTGTGGTAGGGAAATAGGTGTAACTGCCATTATAATCGGTTTGCTTAATACGATAGTAGGATGTTTCTTTATAAGGCTGATAATCAGTTTCCACATACTCTCTATACGATTTACCATCCCCTGAACCGGGTACATCTATTATTTTACTGAATTTTTTACCGTCTTTGCTTTTCTCTATGGTAAAATAAACATTGTTATTTTCTTTAGAAGTAGTCCAGCTAATAACAACATGGTCTTGCAGAGGCACTACGGCACAAAAAACAACTTCTGTATTATTTACTACAATACGGCTTGTATCTGTTTGAGCAGATACTTTAAAAATTACAAGACTAAATAGAAAAATAACCTTTTTCACCATGCACATATTACCTAACACCTAAAGTTAGATATTATAATACACAAATCAAAAATATTAGATAAACGATAAAATAGCAGTTATTAATTGCCATCTAATACTAATTAAAAAGGTTTAGGCTTTATCAAGCGTGTCTTTCACCAATTTGCTGGTTACCTTTGGGTCTGCCTTGCCACCACTTAACTTCATAACCTCGCCCATAAATAAACCAACCAAAGTTACTTTGCCGTTTTTATATTCAGTAACTTTTTCGGGATACTTAGCAATTACCTGGTTTACTAAATCTTGTAAAGCATCTGTGTTACTTTCTTGTATTAGATTTAACTCTTGCGCAATTTGTAACGAAGTTTTTGTAGGTGTTTTTACCAACTCAGGGAATATTTTTTGCGATGCCGATGAGTGGCTTATTTTTCCATCATCTATAATAGAAATAAGCTCCGCTATTTGAGTGGGTTTTACAGGAAAACGGTCTATATCAATAGCATTTTCGTTTAAATGACTCTTAATATTTACCATTAACCAGTTAGCAGCTGCTTTGTGGTTTTTGGTATATGTAACCAATTCATTAAAATAATGGGCAATAGCTTTGGTATCAGTTAACACAGCCGCATCATAATCAGATAGTTTAAAATCTTTTACATAGCGCTTGTATAATTGATTAGGTAACTCTGGTAAAGTTTGTTTTACCTCATTAATGTACTTTTCTGTTATAAAAATAGGTTGCAAATCAGGTTCAGGAAAGTAACGGTAATCATTCGCATTTTCTTTACTACGTAAGCTAAATGTAGAGCCTTTAACAGCGTCAAAACTGCGGGTTTCTCCGGCAATTTCTTGCTTGGCTTCTAATAAATCGATCTGACGAGTAAATTCATACTCAATAGCACGTTGTACGTTACGTATGGAGTTCATATTTTTAACTTCCACTTTTTTACCAAACTCTTTAGTTCCTTTTATTCTAACCGAAACGTTAGCATCGCAGCGCATAGAGCCTTCTTCCATGTTGCCATCACAAATATCCAAATAGCGAACCAGTTTACGTACTTCGGTTAAATAAGCGTAAGCCTCGTCACCATTACAAATTTCAGGTTCAGTTACCATTTCTAAAAGAGGAACTCCGGCACGGTTTAAATCAACTAAAGTATCAGTAGCATCTTGGTCGTGCATGCTTTTACCGGCATCCTCTTCCATATGTATACGAGTAAGATTTATATTTTTCTCACTTCCATCTTTTAGCTTAATAGTAATATGACCTCCGTTACAAAATGGGGTTTTATCCTGCGTTATTTGGTACCCTTTTGGTAAATCGGCATAAAAGTAGTTTTTGCGGGCAAATTGGTTTTCATAACGAATTGTTCCGTTAACTGCCAAACCTAACTTAACAGCAAATTCAACAGCTTTTTTATTTACCTTAGGTAAGGTGCCGGGGTGTCCTAATGTAATAACACTAACATGCGTATTAGGCAAACCGCCATACTCGGCACTATCGTTAGAGTACATTTTGCTTTTAGTTAGCAACTGCATGTGAACTTCCAATCCAATTACAGCTTCGTATTTATCGTAAACACTCATAATTTAAAGAAAAGACAAAGGTACAATAATTAGATTTTTAAACGGAGTAAGAATAAAAGAATTTAATAAGTATAATCTCCAAACAATAAATTGTTAAACATATTGTTAATCAGTTTAGCTGTATATTCTCTGTTATACTCAAAACAATCACATTTTTTTCCATAACTAACTAAGGCTACCGGAAAATCCACATCATCATCTTCAAAATGCCCATACAATTCCTGACTAATTAAATTGGTTTCAAAATTAAATTTATAGGGGCTGTCTACTTCTATTTTATCAGATAGCTTGGTAGTAATGCTTATCAATTTAGGGATATAGCCTTCTTTTTCAACCCTAACAGCATAAAGCATATTTTTCTTTAAGGTAAACTGAAATGATTTTTTAACATTTAAGTTTTGTTCTTCAATAACTTTGTTGTCTCTTATAAGTTTAGCCTTGTAGTTGCCGTCTAAATCTTTTACGGTGCCGTCAAAATTCCCGGTAATGGTAAGACAAGCTGAAGTATCTATTTGTTTTTTTGTCTGAGAATAGGATGTAGATATAGTTAGGACAAATAATAGAAGTAATAGATTTTTTTTCATAATCCCAGGTTTGTTAAACAATTATACAAAAAATAATTGGATTTTTTAACAACTAAGGCAAAAGAAAAACCTTCAAGTATAAAATTGAAGGTTTTTAATTTTAATGTAAGAAATAAGAGGGAAGTTAGCTTTAAGCAGGTTTAGATTCTTTATTTAAAAGGTTTTTTACCAATTGTTGTTTTTTCTTCCACTCATCTATTTTAACTTTTTCAGCAGCAATTTTATTCTCTAAATCAATCATCATAGAGTTTTTTGTTTTGGCATTTTTAAAGAACCCCATGTTGTTTTCATAAACATTTACCTGTTGTTGTATCTCATTCATATGCTTTCTAATAAAGTCGTTCTCTTTTAATAAAAGGTCGCGCCCGTTTTCCGATACCTCTAAACGTTCAAGTTTTAATTTATATTTAATTAATCCTTTTTCTGTTTCATCTCCGGCAACAGCACCATAAAACTCCTCCAGTTTATTATAAAAAGCATCATTTAAACGCTTGCGTTCGGCAGCAGGTGCTTGTCCGCTTTCTTGCCATTGTTTGGTAAATTCTTTTAAAGTAGTAACATCATTTTCTGCAACACCGCTTGGCACAAACCCATGTAGGTTTTGTATAATGGTTTCTTTATGTTGTACGTTATTTTCTAACTCGGCATTTTGTGCCGCAAATTGATTACGTTTAGCCTCAAAAAAGTGATTACACACAGCACGGAAGTGCTCAAACATTTTATGCTCATCTTTAGGGTGAGCATTTGGCAAGCGTTTCCACTGCTGTTGCAGGTTCATTATTTTTTCGGTTGTTTTTTGCCAGTCGGTACTATCTTTTAAAGCGCCGGCTTCTTCAATCAGCTTTAATTTTTTTTGTTTAGCTTGTGTATAGCGTTCTTTTGCTTGCTCATAAAACTCTTTTTTTCTATCAAAAAAGCCATCGCACACCTCTCTAAATAATTTCCAAACATCATCTCCGGCTTGTTTGTCTGTATGCCCTGCTTCTTTATATTCGTTTTGTATATCAAGTAAGGCTTTGGTTTTTTGTTCCCATTCTTTCTCTGTACGAGGGGTTTCGCTAATTAATTGTTTTGCCTTCTCAATTAACTGTTTTTTAGCCTCCAGGTTATGACCAAGTTGCTCTTTTTTCTCTCCGTAAAAATCTTGTATTTTTTTATTTACCTGCTCGTTTAATTTTTTAAAATCCTCGCGCATAGCAAACCATTTGTCTTGAGGTACGGCTCCGGTAGCTTCCCATTCATTACGGAAAACTTTAATAGTACGTTCTACATCTTTTATGTTTTCTGATGTAAGTAGTTTGGTTATTTTTTCAAGTAAAACGGTTTTTGCTTCAAAATTCTTTTTTAAATCAACTTCTTGCGATTCTTTGTACAGGTTTAATCCAAAGTAAAAAGTATCAACAACCTTGTTGTATTCAGTAAGTATATCTTTATGTTTAGCGGCAGGTACATTCCCTGTTTCTTTATACTTTGCCTGTAACTCGTGTAGTTTTTTTATAGCCCCGCTTACGTTAACTTCTAATTTAGATAGGTCGCTTATATCACGAATTATAGCTGTTTTTATTTCTAAGTTTTTTTCTTGCTCAGCTTGTAACTTATCCGTTTGTTGTTTTTTTAGTTTGCGGAATTTTTCAAATAGCTCAACAATTTTTTCGTCTTCTTTTGATTTAGTATATATAAAATCACGCGCACGTCCGCCTTCGTCGGTAAAACTTTGTTTAGCTGCTTCCATTTCTTTCGAAAAAGCCTCCTCATACTCACGCTGAATAGTTTTTATTTGCGCCGATGCTGTATTAATATCTTCGTCCTGTAAAAGATGTTCTAACTTAGTAATAATGTCTTGCTTCATTCTATTTTATCTATTTCGTTCCGAAAATTAGTAAAAAAGAGAATATATTTCATAAAAATATCGCGTCCTCAAATATCACATCTATTTAGTAATTTCGCCACGCTTAAAATAACATTATGAAACCCTCTATTCCAAAAGGCACCAGAGATTTTTCTTCGACAGAAATGGCTCGTCGTAATTACATTTTTGACACTGTTAAAAAACATTTTCATCTATATGGTTTTGAGCAAATTGAAACACCTGCCATGGAAAACCTTACTACGCTTACCGGTAAGTATGGCGAAGAGGGGGATCAGCTTTTATTTAAAATACTAAACTCACGCATACACGAAAGCAAAGAAAAAGATAAATTATTAAATGAATTTCAATTAAGCCTTGATAATGCAAGAAATACAACCACATTAACCGAACGTGCTTTACGTTATGATTTAACGGTACCTTTTGCCCGTTACGTGGTTATGCACCAACACGAAATTACATTTCCGTTTAAGCGTTTTCAAATGCAAACCGTTTGGCGTGCCGATAAACCGCAAAAAGGTCGTTACCGTGAATTTTACCAATGCGATGCCGATATTATTGGTAGCAACTCTTTAATAAATGAGATTGAGTTAGTTAAATTAATGGATGATGTTTACAGTGAATTAAATATACCTGTTACCATTAAACTTAATAACCGAAAAATTTTAGCCGGCATTGCTGAGATAATAAGGGCACAGGATAAAATAATTGAAATAACCATTGCCATTGATAAAATAGATAAAATTGGCTTAGAAAATGTAAAGAAAGAACTGAAAGAAAATAATTTATCTGATACTGCTATTAATCAATTAGAGCCTTTGTTAACTTTTACTGGAGATAACAATCAATCTATTATATTTTTAAAAACATATTTAAAAGATTCTGCTATTGGATTAAAAGGAATTGAAGAAATAGAACAGATTACTAACTCAATTAATATATCTGGTCTTTCAGCTAAATTTGAAATTGATTTAACCCTCGCTCGTGGTTTAAATTACTATACAGGTGCTATTTTTGAAGTAAAAGCTAATGCAGGTACATTTACACCCAGCATTACAGGTGGTGGCCGCTACGACGATTTAACAGGCATTTTTGGTTTACCAAATATGAGTGGAGTTGGCATCTCTTTCGGTATCGACCGTATTTATGATGTAATGGAGGAGCTAAATTTATTTCCTGCTGAAAAACTAAACACACAACACACACAATTGCTTTTAATGCACATGGGTGAGGCTGAACAACAACATGGCTTGCAAATGCTTTCTGCTTTAAGGCATGCCGGTATAAGGGTTGAATTATATCCTGATGTAACTAAAAAAATGAACAAGCAGTTTGATTATGCTACTAAAAAAGATATTCCTTATTTAATAGTTATTGGCTCAAACGAAATGACTGAGCAAAAGTATACGCTTAAAACCAAAGATGAAAAATTTGAAAAGTTAAGCGTACAAGAAATTATTACAAAAATTAAAGGGTAGTGTAATGCCATTTAAAAAAATAAAGTATAACTACCGTAAGGTTAAATATGTGTTGTATAAAGAAACACTTATTGATACCAAGGAGCATATACTTACTTTTTTAGGCGCATTTTTTGGTATTGGCATTATTGGCTTTATAAATAGCAAGTATCTTCTTTTAAACGATAATTTATTTTTAATTGGTTCTTTTGGCGCTTCATCAGTGCTTATTTATGGCATAATTAATAGTCCTTTGGCACAACCCCGCAATTTAATTGGCGGACATGTAGTTTGTGCCCTTGTAGGTGTAACCATTCATAAAATTTTACCTAACGAAACTTGGCTGGCAGCCGCTTTGGCTGTTTCTACAGCTATAGTGGCTATGCAAATTACAAAAACCTTACATCCTCCGGGTGGAGCAACAGCTTTAATTGCAGTTATTGGTAGCGAAAAAATTAAAGCACTTGGTTATATTTATGTGTTAAGTCCGGTGCTTACAGGTGTTTTAATTTTATTTATTGTAGCTTTAGTTTTTAATAACATCACCAAGTATCGTACTTATCCTATTTCACGACAAAAAAAATGATAAAAAAAACCGCTCTCTTATTTCTCAGTTTTCTAATTATTGGCAAAATACCTGCTCAAACAACTATGAAAACCAAACCAACCGCTTACGTAAATATAAACATCGATATTGCTTATAAAGATAAAGCGGGTAATGACTTATTAGACTCCAGTAATGATGTTCATTTCTCTGCCAAAGACATTACTTTATATAATATGGAGAAAGGGGAGAAGGTAAAGGTTAATAAACCGAGAATGGATTACCCCAATAATCATTTTATTTATAGAGATGATGCCACAAACACAAACCATTTACGGATATTTTTAGAAACCGAAACTGTTTTGGTACAGCTAAATGCAACTATAACCGATACCATTAAATCTGAAATTAAAAAAACAAAAGGCAATACGCATCTTGTAAAAGTGTGGTACAACGGTAAACTTGTTTGGGAACTTGGTAAAGATGTATCGCAAGTAATTACTATAATTAAATAATAAAATTGCGTAACTTTATCATATAATGAAAAAGGGAAAAAATCCATTCATAAGTAACGAAGAAAAACTACAAAAGGTTTTACAAAGTAGTTATACTGAGCGTTTTTATATGTTGATGAAATTAATTCGTATCAATAAAATGCTGGCGAATGCTACTATAATTCATGTAGATAAAAAATAATGGATTTATTGGACGAGGAGATACTTAATTTATGGAGACTACTTAATAAGCACCAAACTAAATACATCATGGTAGGTGGTTTTGCTACCAATCTTCATGGTTTTCAACGTACTACAGCAGATCTTGATTTATGGATAAAAAACACGCCTCAAAACAGAAAAAACTTACGCAATTCTTTAAAAGACCTTGATATAGGTGATTTTGAAAGCATTGAAACAACTGAGTTTGTTGCAGGCTGGAGTACTATTTCTTTAAACTCAGGTTTTGAACTTGATATTATGACCTCATTAAAAGGGTTCGATCAAATTATGTTTGATGAGTGTTATGCAATTGCACCAACGGCCTTAATTGAAAATATTCCGATAAAATTCTTACATATCAATCAGCTCATAGAGGCTAAAAGAGCTTCGGGTAGAGCAAAAGATTTGATTGATATTGAAGAATTAGAAAAAATAAGGAATAGAAAGTAATTTCTATATTTCGTATATTTGCCTAATACTTAAAACCCAACAGCCATGCCAGTTATGGAAGCCACAAAAACAAAATCAGAACAATTAATTGCCTTAGAAGATAAACATGGAGCACACAATTATCATCCATTACCTGTTGTTTTAGATAGGGGAGAGGGCGTTTTTGTTTGGGATGTTGAAGGCAAAAAATACTACGATTTTCTTTCGGCTTACTCGGCTGTAAACCAGGGGCATTGCCACCCTAAAATTACTTCGGTTTTTATTGAACAAGCTAAAAAATTGGCTTTAACCTCGCGTGCATTTTATAACAGTACTTTAGGCGAGTATGAAAAATACATTACCGAATATTTTGGTTATGATAAAGTGTTGCCCATGAACAGTGGTGCTGAAGCTGTTGAAACTGCTATTAAAATGACCCGTAAGTGGGGTTATGAAAAAAAAGGTGTAAAAGAAAATCAAGCTAAAATTGTAGTGTGCGAAGGCAATTTCCATGGCCGCACGGTAAACATTATTTCTTTTAGTACCGATAACGATTCTAAACAAAACTTTGGCCCGTTTAACACAGGTTATATAACCATTCCATATAATGATTCAGCTGCTTTGGCTAATGCTTTAAAAGATGAAAATATTGTTGGTTTTTTAGTTGAGCCTATACAAGGTGAAGCTGGTGTAATGGTTCCAACCGAAGGTTATTTAAAAACCTGCTATGATTTATGCAAAAAACATAACGTACTTTTTATAGCCGATGAAATTCAAACAGGTTTATCTCGTTCAGGTCGTTTATTGGCTTGCGATTGGGAGCATGTGCATGCCGATGTTTTAATTTTGGGTAAAGCCCTTTCTGGCGGCATGTATCCGGTATCGGCTGTATTGGCCAATGATGAAGTAATGATGTGCATTAAACCGGGGCAGCATGGCTCTACCTATGGTGGTAACCCCATTGCTGCAAAAGTTGCTATGGCAGCTTTAGATGTGTTACGTGACGAAAAATTATCTGAACGTGCCGATTATTTAGGCACTATTTTACGCGATGAATTAAAAAAAATAAAATCTCCTTTATTAAAAGAAGTACGTGGTAAAGGTTTATTAAATGCTATCGAAATTCACGAGCATCCTGAAAAAACTGCTTGGGAAATTTGCCTGCGTTTAGCCAATAAAGGCTTATTGGCAAAACCTACACACGGTAACATTATTCGTTTTGCACCGCCTTTAGTAATTACCGAAGAGCAAATTAAAGATTGCGCCCGTATTATTACCGAGGTTGTAGAGGCGTTTTAATTTTAGTGCTTTTTTATCGCAGTCATTATTTTCTTTCCACGAAGAAGTATTTTTAAACTCCCTTGTTTTATAGAAATATTTGGTTGCTGCTTTTCATGCTCGTCTATTCTGTACCTGTATGCTGATATAATATCTTTGTAAGATAATACACCAATTATAATATGTTCATTTTCTTTCGATAAAACAGGTAACACATCTATATTTTCTTTCGCCATTAGTTCTACAGCCGCACGTAAACTATTATTATTAGCAATAGAAATATGTTTATGCTTAATAAGTGTTCCTATTAAACTATCTATATCATTTGTTTTATCAAACAAAGTAAATAAGCTTAAAATGCCTTTATATTCTCCTTCGTTATTTGAAACAATAAAATAATTATTGGTATAAGTATGTTCTTCATTTAAAAATTCGCGTACTTCTTTAATGCTGTTATCTTCACTCAATACTAATGCGTTTTCTTTTATCACTTGTCCGGCAGTAATTTTTTCTAAAATGTCGGGTTCATACGAGTCAGGGGTTTTTACACCTCTACGGGCAATTTTTTCAGTCATTATAGTATTTTCCATAATAAAGAAAGAAACAAAGTAAGAGGCTGTACAAGCTGCTAAAAGGGGTAATAGTGCATTAGATTGCAAAGTGGTTTCTAATGCAAAAACAATAGAAGTAAGCAATGCTCTCGATGCGCCCGCAAACATAGCCGACATACCAACTAAAGCAGCTAACGGAATAACAACACCCGATGCAGGAAATAAATATATAATTACACTACCTAATAACGCACCGGTTGCTCCGCCAATAGTCAGTAAAGGAGCCAGTGTACCACCTGATGTGCCACTACCTAAAGCTATGGCCCACGAAAGAAATTTAAACAAACACAAATAAAATATAATTTGAGTGGGCATACTGCCTGAAAGTATATCTGTAATATTGTTGTATCCAACACCTAATGTACGTGGCGAAAAATAACCAATAATGCCTACTGCAATGCCTCCAATAGCCGGCCACCACATCCAATGAATAGGAAGTTTTTCAAAATTATCTTCTATAAAGTAAACAGCTTTTGTTACTAAAACTGATAATAAACCTATTAAAATACCCATAACACTATAATAGGCAAGTGCTGTATTACTTGGCATTTCTATAAAATTGTTTATTGGAAAAACAGGGCCTGATTCAAACAACAAATGATGCCCTGCTGCACCTGTTATACAAGCCAGTGTAACCGGAATAATAGAACGAGGCGAAAATTCAAACAACAATAATTCAATAGCTAAAAAAATAGCAGCAATAGGACTTCCGAATATGGCTGACATCCCTGCTGTTGCACCCGCAGCTAATAATATTTTACGTTCGTTATGCGAAATTTTTAATAGCTGACCAATAGTAGACCCTAAAGCTCCACCAGTTGCAATTATCGGCCCTTCTGCACCAAACGGCCCTCCAGTTCCTATAGATATGGCGGATGAAAGAGGTTTTAAATAAGTTATGGCAGGTTTAATTTTACTTTGATTAGTTAAAATTTGCTCCATAGCTTCAGGAATGCCATGCCCGCGTATAGCTTTAGAACCGTAAAACGCCATTAAGCCAACTATAACACCACCTACGGCCGGCACTATAATAACTAACCAACCTAATGTATTGTTAGCAGGACTTGTGTGTGTTAGCGAAAAATTGCCATAAAACGAAATATTGGTAAACAGGTCGATAGGTAAACTAATAATTTAGCTATAAAACTCACAAAAACCGCAACCATAACTGCCAACAAGGCAATCGTTAATAGTCGTGCTTTATTTTTTATTTTTTCTGGTTGAACATTTTCAGCTTCTAAAGTAGGGGTTAATGAAATTGAAATAGGGATGCCTGTATTTAAATTTTTGATTTTTGCCATAGAGAAGGTCTAATTATAGCGACCCGCGAATTTACCTAAATGAAAACCAAATAAGCGTTAATTATTCTTAATTGGTTTTTGTAATTTAGATCAAAAACTAATTTATAATATATTGATTATCAATTATCTATAATCATAATTTACATTATGTTAAGTAAAAATTAAAACTAAATAATGTAACTTTGAAATATAAAATAGACATCGACTTTAACTAAGATGTGGTTAATAAATTGTCTCATATGCAATCAATGTTAATCTTGCTAATTTCGGTAAAGGTGGGTCCTCCCCGCCTTTATTCATTTAATTAATCATTTTAAAACAGAAAAGCCCGTGAAAATCAACTTAACACGAGCCTTCCTGTATCTATATGAAAAGAGCTGTACGCTCTCTGTTATTATTACAAAATTTTGTGCCAGTAAAAAACTTTACTTCAACAAAACAAAAAGCATTAGTAAGGAGAATATCGCAAGCAATACAGATAACCATTTTCGTAGGTTCGCTTTTCTGTTAGCTTCTTTGTAATCCATAAAATTCATGGTTGCAAAACTAAGCCGGCAACGTAACCATATTGTTACCAATTAATTATTTTTACGCTAAACGCCTTTGTTAAGGCAAATAATCATAACGGCAATAAAACCAATCATTAAAGTATAAAAAAATAACTCTCGGTTTTTGTTTGTTTGCAATTCCATTTTTTACCAAAATTAATTGCAACAATATTAATTGTTTATGTCGAGGTAAAAAATACAATCTTTGATAAAACCTTACATATGTTGATGTAAGAAAAAATGTCAATTCTCACTTCATTAAACTATTGTTTCATAGTTTTTATAGCAATAATCAATATAATTATAGAAACAATAAGTATACCATTAACAATGTACCCTATTTTTGTATTTCTTTCAGATTCCTTTGTCTTCATAAACTAAAGCTAAGGTTTTTTTAGCTTTTCAAAAGAATCTTTAGACTATCAATAATTAACAAAAGATGAATTTATAATTGATTTCGATAAATTAATGGGTAACTATTTCCTCATTTTATTTCTTATTCATCAATCTGGCAACATACTTTCCTACAATATCAAATTCTAAATTCACAGTAGTATTTAATTGTATGTTTTTAAAATTAGTATGTTCATGCGTATACGGTATAATACAAACTGAAAAACTATCGTCTTTAGAGTTTACAACCGTTAAACTAACTCCGTTAACAGTAATGCTCCCTTTTTCTACCGTAATGTTACCTTTAATGGTATCATACTTAAATGTAAACATCCAACTGCCACTTAATTCTTTTCTTTCAATACAAATTGCAGTTTGGTCAACATGCCCTTGTACAATATGCCCATCAAACCTTCCGTTAGCAGGCATACAGCGTTCTAAATTTATAACATCGTTAACTTTTAATGCATCCAGGTTTGTTTTATCAAGCGTTTCTTTAATGGCAGTTACTTTATAAATGCCATTCTTAATATCAACCACTGTTAAGCACACACCATTGTGCGCTAAACTTTGGTCAATTTTTAACTCGTTGGTAAAAGCACACGAACAATAAATGTGCAAATTATCTTGTTCGGTTTCTAACTTTTCTACTTTGCCAATGGCTTCTATAATTCCTGTAAACATAATGCTGTAAAGATATTATCTATTTGCTTTTTCTTTCCTTAAAATAAGTAACCAAAACCGGAATACTGGTTACCACAATTAAACCAATAACTATATATCCCAAATAATCTTTTGTTTGCGGAAATTTATCACCTAAAAAATAACCAAGGCCAGCTACAGAACCTACCCAGGCAATTGCTCCAACAATATTATAAAGCATAAATTTTTTTAAATCAACATTTATTATCCCGGCCAGTATGGGTGCAAAAGTTCTGATAATGGGTAAAAAACGTCCTAAAAAAAGTGTTTTGCCGCCGTGCCTTTCATAAAAACTGTGGGTAGTTTGTAAATGCCTTTTTTTAAATAAAAAACTATCTTCTCGTTTATAAAGCCCCTCCCCTACTTTTTTTCCAAAAAAATAACCAAAGGTGTTACCAATTATTGCAGCCAAGCTCATACATGAAATAAGTTCAGCTATGCCAACCTTTAAAATTGTTTCATTGGTGGCACATAACAACCCACTAATAAAAACTAAACTATCACCAGGTAAAAAAAAACCAATTAATAACCCTGTTTCAGCAAAAATTACAAACAATAATAACGGAAGCCCCAATTTTACAATAGATTCTGGATTGGTTAAATT
>Ga0210394_10000755_pt1 | contig 61301 bp, 68 predicted proteins | sample IncBWC12MmetaG_FD_160121 | JGI IMG/M metagenome (GOLD analysis project Ga0210394, IMG submission 160121) | Forest soil microbial communities from Barre Woods Harvard Forest LTER site, Petersham, Massachusetts, United States - Inc-BW-C-12-M | ecosystem: Environmental > Terrestrial > Soil >...
GCGCACGAAATCGCAGGCTCACCTCAACGGGTTACGTCTGTCCCGATCTTGGGAGTCGCTTGATCGGACACATGGGTTTTCGCCGCGATATTCAGAGAGCGTCGATGTTAGGCCTAGGATGCGGGGGCGCATTACCAACGTTGCAGCGAGCCTGCGATTTCGTGCGCGCCCATCCCGATCGCCGGGCCCTCATGTTGGCAGTCGAAATCTGTTCCGCCTGTTATTTCGTGGACTCATCCATGGAGACGGTGGTGGGAAATGCGATATGCGCGGACGGCGCGGCGGCATTTCTGCTGGGTAGTGGGTTGCACAAGTCGGCCCCGCAGCCCGCCATTGTGGATTGTGAGTCCTGCATCGATCCGACTCAGATCGACAAAGTCGGATTCGAGCATCGTGACGGCAAGCTTCGCATCGTGCTCGCCACAGAGGTTCGTGACGTAGCGTCCCCTCTTATCGAACAAGCGCTCGCGCCACTACTGAAAAGGAATGGCCTCTCTCAATCCGAGATTCGCTTCTGGGTGGCGCATCCCGGCGGTCGCAAAGTCATCGACAAGATACAGCAACACTTCAACCTGACCGATTCCCAACTTCAGTTTTCGAGGGCTGTTTTGCGCGGCTACGGAAACATGTCGTCGCCCACTGTGATGTTTGTCCTGGACGAAGTACTGCGGCATGGCGACCCATGCCCGGGAGACTGGGGCGCGATGATCGCGTTAGGGCCAGGAATGGCAGCCGAAGTAGCGCTGTTGCGATGGTAAGGCGCCGCAAGCCTCACACAGAATTTCCATCAGCGCGCCTGGCGCCCTTCGCTCTGTCATCAAATTCTCCGACTCAACGGGGGAGGCCGATACGGCGTACAAGGTCTTCAAAGGCCGAGTCCGAGCGGAGAGGATCGAAGCAGGGCCGCATGAGAACCCACGGGCTAAAGCGTTCCGCGTAGGCTTTCTCGAGCCAGGCCATTGCTTGATCCTTCTCGTCCAGACCTACGTAGACCATGGCAATCTCGGGAGCATTTGAGAACGCCTGAGGCGATCGATTCTTCAAATCGTTCAGGATCCGTACCGCTTCATCTCGCATGCCCGATACGGCATAGGCGAACGCAAGATTGGCTGTGAAGGCCGTACTGCCCGGAGACAATTCAATCGCTTTTTGAAGTTCCGCGATGGCTTCTTTGTAATTGTGCTTTTGCACGAGCGCCTGGCCCAGCACATAGTGCGCGGGCGCAAAGAAAGGGTCCAGGATCATGGTCTTTCGGCTCTGTTCTATCGCCTCGTCAAAACGATGCGCGACGAGTAATTCTTCGGCCAGATCGGCGCCGATGCTGGGGGAGAGCGGGTCCAAACTCGCCGCTTTCTCTACTTCGGCGACAGCTTCGCCATGTCGCCCTAACGCGGCCAAATGCCAGCCGTACCACTCGTGACCGACCGCGTAGCCGGGACTAAGGTCGATTCCCCGTGTGAACTCCCTCCCGGCAGACTCCCGGTCCCAGTCGAAGTTCTCCAAGCAAAATGCCAGCGAGATGTGGGCTTCGCCGAGAGTATCGTCCAGCGCGATGGCTTTGGTGGCCGCGGCCTTTGCTTTAGGGTACGCTTCCGTGGGAGCTAGAAGCCCATACTTCCAATCTCCCGCCAAAGCATAAGAGTCGGCGAGCCCCGCGTAAGCCTCGGCGTAGTCCGGCTTACTTTCGATGGCCTCTTTGAAATAATCGATGGCTTTGCTCAAGCCATCCGCAGTTCGCTTATTCCAGAAGTAGCGCCCTTTGAGATAGAACTCGTAAGCTTCCGGATTAACGACCGTTACTTTTTTCAACGCGGCCTGTTCCTGTGGATTCACATTGATCCGAATTTGATCTGCAATGGCGCTGGCCACTTTGTTCTGGAGCGCCAAGGTATCCCGCAATTCACCCTCATAGCTCTGGGACCATAAGTGCTTGTCTGTAGAGGCTTCGATCAACTGCGCGGTGATGCGGACTCGATCGCCGGAACGAAGCACGGTACCTTCCACCACGGCGTCCACGTTCAACTCACGAGCGATCTGCGGCAGAGGCTTGCGCGCGCGTTTATAAGACATCACCGAGGTACGGGAAATCACACGCAAGGCGCTGATCTGGCCGAGGTCCGAAATCAATTCGTCGGTCATGCCATCAGCGAAGTAATCTTGAGACGCATCGCTCGAGAGGCTTTCCAACGGAAGGACAGCCAAGGAGCGAATCGCTGGGGACGGGCGGTCCCAGGAATGTAGCCTCCAGATAGCAAGCGATGCCACCAGCAGAATTAGCACGAACGCGAATACCCTCCACACAATTGGCGGCAGAAAACGCCCGACCATTGGGAGTTTGCCGGCGAGATCCTCGCGTTCGCGAGCCTCTGCCGCAGGAGGAGGCGGAGGTTCGAGTTCGGAGATGCGAACCGGCACTGCACCGGCGACCTTGACCTCCGCGAGGAAGCGGTAGCCGCGACGTGCAACGGTTTCCACAAAGCGGGGACTTTCAGCGGAATCGCCGAGGGCTTCGCGGACTTTGTTGATTGCCTTATTGAGCCCGTGATCGAAATCCACAAACGTGTCCGCGGGCCAGAGTCTTTTCTGAAGCTCCTCGCGACCTACGACTTCGCCCGGGCGCTCAAGCAACATCGCCAGGACTTGGAAGGGCTGCTGCTGAAGCCGCACTCGGAGGCCGTTCTTGCGCAATTCGCCGACGCGACAATCCAGCTCGAAAACCCCAAAACGGAGCAGCCTGCCAGGTTGATAAGTTTCGTCCATCGGGAGGTCAACCGGGAGAGTGTAGCACCCAGCGAGTTTTCCGAGTAGAAGGCGGGGATCGTCCCCTGTAAATCTCATATTTACTGTCGGTTGCCAGGGGACCTGCGGTCCACCGAGAAAGAACTGCCCGTCCATTGTGTCGGTCCGAGTGGCGGACCATAGTGGGCCCTTCAAACGTCCGGGTTGGACCGCATTACAGCTTAGCGACGAGGCTTCAATGATTGAGAGTCATATCCCGAATTTTGAACTAGCTGTCTTACCGCATCTTGACGGCGCCTACAACCTCGCGCGCTGGCTGACGCGCAATGAACAGGACGCCGAGGACGTTGTCCACGAAGCATGCTTGCGCGCCTTACGATTCTTTCCAAGCTTCCGCGGCGGCGATGCGCGCGCATGGCTTATGAAGATTGTCCGTAACACTTGCTACACGTGGTTGCATGCAAACCGGCCGCTTCAAAAGGCTACGGAATTTGACGAGAACCTTTTTCCTCCTGACTCCCGCGCCCTCAATCCAGAAGAAGTCATGCTCCAAAACCTCAACAGGACCATGGTGCGAGAAGCGCTCGAGAAGATCCCAACGAACTTTCGTGAAGTCCTCATTCTGCGTGAATTCGAGGGGATGTCCTACAAAGAGATTGCTGAGATCACCGGCATGCCCGTAGGCACCGTGATGTCGAGCTTATCGCGCGCGCGGGAGCGCCTTCGTCAAGTTCTTACGGGTCTTGCGGAGGGGGATGCGGCGTTAAGTTCACACTGAACGGTAGATGTGACTGGCGGCAGTGCCATTCTTGTCGGGATTGCGCGCGACTCGAAGTCGGCCTTGATTTGCTCAACCACCTCATCGAGCGCAGTGACGAATTCAGTCGGGCGCAACGCAGGCGTACCGAAACATTCCTCGCCAATCCTGAGAATGGGCACCCACCAAGAACCCCTTTCAACAAGCAATGCATAAAAGAGGGTAGTCCGTGACCCAGACAGCAAGGCCCCCAGACTTTCGAGGCGAACGCTTCGGCCTTTGTGCACACTCAATACAATGTCGAACTGCCTTTCCTGTAGAACGTTCCAGACTTCTCGTTCGCATTCGGCAAATTCACAATGGCACCCGTTCGTCTCCAAGCGCCGCCGACACGAGGAAAACACCTTCGGGCTCTCACCTACGAGAAGAACTCTGATTTGGACAGTTTCATTCATTAGATCCTCCGTATCACCCGTTCTTCCAACGCGTGGCGGCATTCCCTATTCAAATGCGCGTGGCGTTTGGTTTCTCAGGAGGCGCGCCAGCGCTTGCATTTCGTCCTCGCCGAGGTCAGATACCGCCCAGAACGTCAGACCGCTCTGATTCCAATAGAGAAGGTTGTAACCCTTCTCCTTCAGCACCCTCTCACTTCTCCGGTCTGTTGACGGCCATACGAACAAATTGACGTAATGAAAGCGCCGCCGATAGACGAGCGCTGCAACCCGGCGGCCATCGATATAGTCCAGCCTGCAGCCAACCAAGGGGAATCCTTCCGCAGCTAAATCTTCGACTGGCGGGGCAAAGCCCAATCTTTCAACGAACCACGGGCTCACCGTTCGATAGTCAGTCCAGACGACGTCGGTTAAGTGGTCCGCCATGAGCGAACGAACATGCCCCCCGATGATTTCTTGTGTCAACAATTGCGCGTGCGACGGTAAGAGCTCAAGCATTGCCGTTAGCACGACGAATAGTGCGAAGGCCACGCCAACTGCAAGCCGCCACGGCAGTGAAGCCTCTTTGGACGACTTTTTGGGTGTTTGCTCCCGCACCATCAACCGCACACTCTGCGCGAGTGCTGGCGGCGCACTGAAGTAGGAGACTTGCTCGCGAAACCCGGAACGCAGATCGAGCCATCCTTGGTGCAAACACGTGCAGGCATGACACACGTCGAGGTGCCGATCGACCTCTGCGCCGCGAACGAAATCGAGTTCACCATCCAAGTAACCGTGGATCAGGAGCTGGGCTTCTTCGCAGCGCATTTCACGCTTCCTTTCGCACCTGCGGCGTCAGGCAAATCCGCAAACGCGTCCGAGCTCGCGCCAGTCGCGACATCACCGTACCCACCGGAACGCTTGCGATCTTGCTGATCTCTTTGTAGGAGAGCCCCTCGAGTTCTCGTAACACGATCGCCTCCCGAAACTCCGCGGGCAATTCCTGGAGAGCCTCTTCGAGCGTTTGGCGGTGGGAGATTTCCGCGAGCAGCCGTTCGGCTTCGGGCACCTGTACGTCCTCGCTGTGGAGATCCTCGTTAAATTCCACGGCTAAACTCTGCCTCCCGTTTTCGCGAAGCCATGTGTAGCAAGTGTTTCTGACGATGGTTAGCAGCCAGGTCCGACCATCCCCACCGCGGAATCCTGCGAAACTTCTCCAGGCGCGCAGGCAGGCTTCCTGAACGAGGTCTTCAGCGTCCTCCCCGTTCCTCACGAGCCACCGCGCAAGGTTATAGGCGGCGTCGAGATGAGGCAGAATCGTATCTTCAAAGCGCCCCGATTGAATGTCGGTCAGCAAGCTTTATCCCTCGCTTTGCCTCTCTCTTCTGTAGGACTCAGTTTTCACCGATTTATTCCACGGCGAGGATTTTCCTTAGCGTCGGAATATTTCATCCTTCCGAAGAGTCTAACCAGCAGCGTGAGAACATCATGATGAGAACTTCTGTGAAGGCACGCCGTCATCCGCTGGCCAGGCGCCGTCTAGTTCTGGCGGCCTGTGCCTTTTTAGGGCTTCCCGCGGTGGCGCAGGTCACTGAGACGCGGATCCGCCCGTCCGAGCAAGTAGGACCGGGAGGCAAGCCGATCCAAGTCAATGTGCAGCTCGCGTTGGTCAACGTCACGGTGACGGATTCTTACGACCGCCTGGTGACCGGTCTCGACAAGGATAACTTCCACGTTTTTGAGGACGGAGTTCCGCAGGAGATCGTCAGCTTCTCAAGCGAAGATGTACCGATCTCAATCGGAATCGTGTTCGATATGAGTGGAAGCATGTCCGACAAGCTGGACAAGGCTCGGCAGGCAGCGCTGCAATTCTTAAGAACCGCCAATCCTCACGATGAGTTCTTCTTGGTGAGTCTCAACGACCAAGCCGAGCTGACCTCTCACTTTACGTCGAGCATCGAAGAACTTCAGAATCAGATGATGTTCACCAAGGCGAAAGGGGAAACTGCCCTGCTCGACGGCATTTACCTCGGCCTGAGCCAGATGAGACTCGCGCGCAATGGCAGACGGGCGCTGCTCATCATATCGGATGGCGGGGACAATCACAGTCGGTACAGCGAGTCGGATATCCGGAATTTCGTCAAAGAGGCAGATTGCCAGCTGTATTCCATCGGCGTGTTCGATGCCAATGACATGGGCCGCACCTTGGAGGAGCAGTACGGCCCCACGCTGCTTTCGGAAATCGCCCAGCTCAGCGGCGGTCGCGTTTTCCCAGTCGCCAGCCCATACGACTTGCCTGATATTGCCGCAAAAATTGGAACGGAGCTGCGCAATCAATATGTCTTGGGATACAAACCAAGCGATGCCCGGCACGATGGCGCCTGGCGAAAGATCAAAATCAAACTGAGCCCACCAAGGGGCTTGCCCCCACTCAGCGTGTTCGCCAAGACGGGATACCGCGCGCCCAGCCAGTAATGTTTTCAAGCTTTTCGGACCAAATTCCAACGGGTTAGGCTGAAAACACCGGCGAAACTGCAATCAGTAGCCACCGAATTCTTCGATCCGAACGCTGTCCTCGTCTACACCAAGGTGGGCGAGGAGTCTCTGCATAGCAGCCACCATTCCCGCGGGGCCACAAACGTAGTAAACAGGTCCATGTATCTCAGGCAGGTGGCGCCCAAGCATTTCTGGATCTATTCGGCCGTGTTCAAAAGGCCATGAAGAGCCGTTCGGAGTAGTCACGGTAGGGACAAACGTGAAATTCCCATTTCTCTTTTGCCACATTTGCAATTCGTTGAGAAAAGATACCTTCCCCGGATCGTGATTAGAATAGAAGAGGTAAATGCGATGAGGCAGACCTTCCTCTGTCGCGTTCGCCAGGATGCTAAGAACCGGAGTGATGCCTATGCCGCCCACGAGAAAGACGGCGGGTTTGGAGGCGTCGCGATGCAGTGTGAATGAACCCATGGGCGAGCTAACCTTTACCTTTGCCCCTAGCGGTAGCACGTTCAGGCTGTTTTTAAACGCGCTCTTTCGCATCCGCATGGCAACCATCAATGAGCTGCAAGCATTTGGCGAACTGGCCACAGAGAGCGTCCTGATGTTGCCTGCAGCATCGGTCTCAGGCGGGTCGAGTAAGGTGAAGGCGGCATTCTGACCGGCTCTAAAGGTATAGCCGGCGTCGGCGACGTGAAACCAGAAAGCCATGGTGTCCTGAGCCACCTGCTTCCGATCCTCGAGAGTGACAATATATTCGTCCATGTAATCTCCTCGCCGATCCGTCGTTTCCCATTCGTGCATGGAAATCTCGGTCGCTGGTGTTCTTCGTGCAGTCTGGGAACACCTTAGTGTTGCCCAAGAGTGACAATCCTCCGCTGGATCGTGTCTACAGGTAAGACTCGGAACGGGCTTCGCATATTCCCGCCAAGATAAATTCCCGTGGAAGTACATTTGCCAATTAGCGCTCGGAAGCAATTCATCCCGCGAGAGTGCCACGCGAGAAGAGGCAAGTAGCGAGGCTGAAGAGAAATTCCGGTGAAATTTGGGCTGGCGGTGTGATGACTCACGCGGCCAGCCCTTTGGTGGTTACCATTAGCGGTGCGGTTAGCCGGCGGTTATCGTTTGGCGCTTAGCTCGCGCGAGTTCCTGTTCCTCCGGCTTGGGGTATACAAATTGGTGGCCGGAATGACGCCCATGATAAAAAAAGGACACAATGGCTTCAGGCTCCATCGGTCCCCGATCCGCAAAAGTAATCGCAGCTTTCTCGCTTGGCCGCGGGCGCTCCGTAGCTATCATCAGGATGCTCGCGTAGACGATTGAGTGGTCCGCACTGAAGATCTGGACCAGGTTAGTGTTCGAGTTGATGTCCCCCATCACGAACCAATAGGTTCCCGCCGGCAGTACCTGTCCAGGAATCTGGACGGCTTGGCTGAAGGTGATTTTAGAAGCCTCATCTACCTCATCTGCCCTTGCAGCAGGCAGCGTGAACATGGATGCAACCACAAAAGCAAGAGCGAACAACGTCTTTCGAGTTTTCATAACTTCCTCCTGTCATGATGGACCACGTTCGCAATTGTTTTATTCCTGCCCGCCAACACAAGGTGAGAAGAACGAGGGGCGCTCTCACCCGCGGCGAGCGTGCAAATGAGCTCACTCGAACAGAACGAGAGATGGAGCTTCTCGTTAGAGCGAGCGAAGAACTAGATGGCTTGATCGAAGGATGCTCAAACGGAGGGAGATACTTCGCGGATGTTTCAGCCGCAACATCTCAGGGATCATTCCCACTTTATTTCCCGGAGCCCATCTGTCGCGTTCTCGTTGGGCGCGGCAGACGATCGGCAAAGGAGAACTCGTAAATCGATTGGGATCGTTTAACCGATTCCTTGCGTTTCCTGTGCCCGTTGTTGCGCTTTCCTTTCAGCAATAACTGGCGAAGGGACACCCGGGCTTTGTGCAATTGCGACTTCGAATTGCCGATCGAGCATCCCAGAATGTCGGCTATTTCGTTGTGTTCGTAGCCACTGACGTCGTGCAATAGAAAGATCGACCGGTAGCCGGACGCGAGCCGATCTACAGCGCGTTGCAAATTCACCCGATCGACCAGCCCTAACAGCCGTGGGTCGGCCGTTCCGATCTCTTTGCGAAGCCTGCCTGTTTCTTCGTCGGGATCGTTCGTTTCTTCCAGGGAGCTCATCTCCGCAACCGTTTTCTTACGCAGGCGCATCAGGACGATGTTGAAAGTCAGGCGATGCAGCCAGGTAGAAAACGCCGACTCCGCCCGGAAGGTGCCGATCTTCCGGAAGAGCTGCAAGAACGCTTCCTGAGTCAGGTCTTCAGCCTCCGACGCATTCCCTTTCATCATCCTCAGACAGAGAGCGTATACGCGACCGCTGTGCAATCCGTAGAGACGTTCGAAGGCCTCGGCATCGCCCTCCTGGGCTCGTCGAATCGCTTCGGCCTCAGACAATTCTCTGCTTTCGGACTGTCCGGAATGCAGCAGGTTTTCGCGCTCGACCAATGTGTCCATGGGTGTTCTCCTCGATTGGCCTGCTCTAGCACGAGTGTGGTCAATCTTGCGGTTAACTCGAGCACGCGGCTTAAGCCATCACATCTTTGCCAACGTGAAAGCACGCTGTCGAAAGCCACGGTCGCGTGCGCCGAGCCCGCATCGTTCTGTCTAGTAGACGACGCGGTGAGCCTTTTTATTCCCGGCCCGTTACTTGCGCGCCTGGAGCGTGCGCTCTTCGACGCATGACGTCCTGAAGGAATAAAACCGGCCGCTATAAGTCTAGACTTAGCGGAGTTAGGAAAGTGCCGCAACGAGGAGAACGCAACTTGAAGGGATTTCTCGGCACGCAGGCTGGGTTCGGCGCAGACCTAAATCTCGTACTTCAGATTGCGATGGGTACAACGTTGATCGTGGGTGCGCTCCTTGCCCGCAGCAAACGCTATGCGGCCCATGGAGCTTGTCAGTCCGCGGTGCTGGTCTTGAATCTGGTGCTGATATCTTCGGTGATGTGGCCTTCCTTCAGCTTGCAGGTACTGCCTAAGCTTTCAAAGCATTTCGGGAAACGATATTACGCGGTTGCATCGATCCACGGTGCTCTAGGCGCCGTAGCGGAGCTTCTCGGTCTGTACATCCTTCTCGTCGCGGGCACCAACATTATCCCGCAGGCGTGGCGCTTCCGCCGATGGAAGTTGTGGATGCGCATCGAGCTGGCGCTTTGGTTGATCGTCTTGCTGACCGGAATCGGAACCTACGTGGTTTGGTATGCGGGCCCCTTTTAGGGGCCGGCCCCGCCGTTGCGCGGGTTACGAACGAGCTGGCACGCCGGGTTGTAAGCGGCATAGAGGTATGGCGACACAACCTGATCAGAGCCCGGCTCAGTCCGACTAGAGTGATCGTCCACCAGGCCAGAATTGGACTCCTGGTCGTCCAGACTGGATATCAACCAAACTTATTCACGCCATCCGCGCGTGATGATGGTCGCGAACAATTCGTGACTCGCGGGAATTTTTTTGGGGCATGGGAGGTCTAGACAGACGACGCAACGCAAGGAGCGTTTCCACTAACATGGATCATCCCGCGACCTACGGCTTCGCGGCCGAAAGGGAGAGAGCCGAGCTCAGTCATACAAATCACAAGATGGGCTATGGAGGACACCTTGAAAGGCACACTCTTGCTGTTCGGATTACTCCTGACATTGACTATTCCGCCGGGTCTCTGGGCCCAGCAGACTGACTATTTCCAGACTAACCTTGTCTCCAATACGGCCGGCGTAGCGACGACTACAGACCCTCAACTTTTGAACCCTTGGGGAATCTCCATTCTTCCAGGTCAGGATTTCTGGATCGCCAACAATAACAGCGGCACCTCTACGCTCTATGACCAGAGTGGTAACAAAGATACTGCCCTGGTGGTGACGATACCCGGGGCGACAAAAAATCCGAACGGTAATTGTAGTCCCGGCTGCCCAACAGGAAACGTGTCAAACGGCAGCGGCACCAATTTCGGCGGAGGGCAGTTTATTTTTGACACCGAAGATGGCCTCGTCGCCATCTGGACGGGCGCCAGCACCACAGCGACGGTGGCCTTCGACAACTCCGCTAGCGGCGCGGTTTACAAAGGTCTCGCCTTGCTCAACGGCACCTCACTTTTGGCGGCGAACTTCAATAGCGGCAAAATCGACGTCTTCAATACCAACTTCCAGCTCACTCCGTTGAGCGGTTCGTTCACCGATCCGAAGCTTCCCCCGGGTTACGCTCCCCACGGCATCCACGTCATCAATAACCAGATCTATGTCGCCTATGCGATGCAGGACGCTGCCAGGCACGATGCCATGCCCGGCGCCGGCCTGGGGCAGGTGGATATCTTCGACATGAACGGCAACTTGGTGAGCACCTTCGTCGCTGCCGGCGGAAGACTCAACGCGCCCTGGGGCGTTGTGGCGACTCCGGCGACTTTCGGCGCATTCCCGAACGCCATCTTGGTTGGAAATTTTGGCGATGGCACGATCGACGCGTTCGACACAACCGGGAAGTTTTTAGGCCAACTCACTAACTCGTCGAGCACCGTGCTGGTGAATCCCGGCCTATGGGATATGGTGTTCGGCGGGGGCGGCCCCTCTGGGGCTCCAGGCACTCTCTATCTCACGGCTGGGGGCGGCAACCAGCCTAATTTCCCGGGCGGAGGCAGCACGACCAGCGTTTTTGCTAGTCTTGTCCCCGCGGCCGCGGTCAGCAGCCAAAACTTTTCTCTAAATCTCTCAGCCCAGAGCGTTGCCATCACGCCGGGCGGTTCGGCCAACCTCATGATCACCGCGGCCGGGGTGGGAGGATTCGACAGTCCGATTTCGCTGGGTTGCTCCGCGATCTCGGGTCTGACTTGCGCTTTCAATCCTTCAACGATCACCCCAGGGTCGAGTACGGCAGCCACGTTGACCATCTCCGCCGCCTCAACCCCGCCGATTAACGGCTACACCGTCTTGGCGTCCGGCCTGGCCCTACTCCCTGGTCTGGGACTGTTCGGAACCGTTCTCACAACTAGCAAGCAGAAGCCCCTTGGCCGGAAGAAAATTCTGTCGATGAGGATACTCGGGGTGCTGCTTATCGTCTCACTGTTCTCGCTGTTGGCCGTCGGATGCAGCGGAGTTGCCACTCAAACGCCCGCATCTCAGGTCACTTTGACGGTGACGGGCACATCCGGCTCGATAGTTCAGTCCACTCCTGTGACCATCACCATCAACTAACGAAAACTCCCCCGGGCGAGGGCGCACTGCGGTGCGCCTTTGCCCAACACCTGGATTCGGAAATTGCTCATCCGACCACAAAGGGCACGTGGCGAGTGTACAAGCATGAAAGACGAGGCAGGGAAGGGAAAGATAACGATGAATCTAAGAATACGTTCGACCGTGGCTCTTCTCCTAGCGTCTGCGTTGGCGCCGGCGGCGCGCGCCGGTTCGCTCAGCACCCAAGTAATCGGCATGTTCCCTCAAAATGCCGGCGAGTTCACTTATGTTGATCTGCGCCAAGCGCGCTCCCTTACCTGGTTCCCGCAGCTCGAGAAGCAAATGCTTCCCGATCACTTGCGGCAGTTCGAGAAGCTTCTTGCCTCCGCCGGCGTGGATCCCAATTCGCAGGTCGAAGAGCTGGCCTGGGCGTTGGTCCCCGCGGGATTGCCGGCCGGTGCCGCGCAGAACACCGCCGTGCCCACCAGCGAAGGAGTCGTGGGCGTCGCACTCGGCCCGTTCTGGCCGGAAAAGGTCGAAGCCTACTTCACGGCTCAGCAATTGGCCGTCGTGAAGGTGCGCGGTTATTCCCTGTACGCTTTCGGCGGTGGCGCCGGCGATGTTCTCTTTTGCTTTATCGATTCCAATACGGCGGCGTTTGGCCAGCGTAAGGCGCTGGAAAGACTTATCGCCGTACGCGATGGCGAGGAACCGAGCCTTCTCAACAATGAGGTACTTGCTCCCCTTATCTCCTATGTAAACGGCAGCGGCGTGCTCTGGGCCGTTCTGAGCGCGCCCTACGCGCGGCTGGCGATACAGCAACTCGCGCCGCAGACTGCGGAATTCCCACAGGCCCAACAGATCGCCTCAAACCTGCGCGCGCTTACCATTGAAATTAGTGCTGGTAGTAGCATCCAAGCCTATTTTGAGGCTATGTGTGCCTCGCCTGATGATGCGAGTTCATTCGCGGCCCTCTTGCAAGCGGGCTTGCTATACCAGCGTTACAAAATCGCTAACTCCGATCCGCATCTGGCCGCTATGCTGGACCAAGCCGGAGTTGCGCCCTCGGGAGATCGCTTAGATGTGACCCTGGGTCTTACCGATGATCAGGTGCTAGGCTTGATCCAGCGTAGTACATTCGCGCTTCACCTGTGAGCCACAGATTTGAAGGGGCTAGATACTAAAGTAGTCTGGGCGCGCATCTACCAACTCGAACTGGATAACGTTCGCGGCATCAAAAGTGGGAACGTCGCCCTTGGGACCGGGCACCGGCGTCTGCGACGCCCTCTGTTCCGCGACTTCGACCGCGCAACCGAGACGACGTCGACCGCGCGAACTTTACGATCAAAATGTTGAAGTTGTATCCCAACCGCAGGAATCCGGGCGCTCTCCGGACTTCGGCGCACGCGACGGAGCCGCAGCTGACACCCTAACCTTCTAAAAGCTGGACGAACTCGCGGAGCTCGGCAACATTAAGGTCTGAAACGGCACACAAATACATGCCATCGCGCCACCAGAAAACCAAGTTGTAGCCTTGTATCGTCTGAATTCCGGGTAACTTTGCGGGGCTTGATTCGACAGGCCAGATGAAGACGTTGATGAGATGCTTCTGCCGCTGGTAGACCAGCGCCGCCACCGGACGGCCATCGGCGTAATCGAGGCGCCCGCCTACGAGCGGAAAGCCCGCCGACGCGAGGTCCACAACCGGCGGCGCGAAATCGAGCTTGCCGTCGAACCAGGGCTTCACGGTGTGCTGGTCGGTGGATTGCACGTCGAACAGGTGCCCAGGTTGCAGCGAGCGGATATGGCTCGCAACCATTTCCTGGGCGAGCAGATAAGTCTGGCGCTGACTACCGATGTCGGGGATCACTCTTGCGCCCACAATGAAAGCGACTACGATGGCGGCGGCCGCCCCTAACCAATTGAGGACAGTGCGGCGATGCATCGGAATCAGTTTGCGCTGGACCTGCTGGGTCTGTGCACCGGGGAGTCCGGCCCGAATGCGAGATCGCAGGCTCTCGGGCGCTCGCTCATAGAGATTTGCTGAGCGCAACGACTGCCGGAGGTTTTGCTGTTCGCGAAGATCCCCGGCGCAGTCCGGGCACGTCTTCAGATGCTCCTCGAACTCGACGGCACGAACTATGTCGAGTTCGCCGTCCAAGTAGCCGTGGAGCAAGAGTCCGTTACTTTCGCACGCCACGTTGCACCTCCTGTTCGCGCGCCCGCAGCAGTCGCTCCCGCAATTGGGACCGCCCGCGAGCCAGACCCGACATGACCGTGCCGATGGGCACGCCCATCACCTCAGCGATTTCCTTGTAGGACATCTCCTCGAGTTCGCGCAAAACCAGAAGCTCGCGATAATTCACGGGTAGTTCGTCCAGCGCATCGTGCAGCATACGGCTTTCGGCCGATCGCACCAGCGCGGCTTCCGCTCCGGGCCGATCCGTGTCCGCCGTATGAATCGTATCGTCGAATTCCTCGGCCAGCTCCGCGGGGCGATTCTTTTCTAGAAACGTGTAGCTGGTGTTGCGTACGATTTTCAGCACCCAAGCGCGGGCGTCGCCTCCCTGATAGCCGCCGAAGAACCTGAAGGCGCGAAGGCACGCTTCCTGGACGACGTCCTCGGCATCGTGCGTGTTGCGAACGAGCCAACGCGCCAAGTTGTAGGCCGCATGGAGATGCGGCAGCACAACTCGCTCGAACTCCGCAGCTTGGTCCGGCCGGCGCTGTTCTTCGCCCATGCGAGCATTAGATTCCCAATTATGTGGACTCGATATCAAGTGGATTTATTCCCGCTCGGGCAAGTTTCGGGCCAGCTAACGATAGTTGGCTTCGCGGGAATATTCGGCAGGCAATGTGAGTCTAGACAGGTGAACGCAGCGCACAGGGCCTTTCGGCCAGCGCGGATACGCCAATGGAGGAAACACATGTCGGACTATATCGAAAAGAATCTCGATCAGGATGGAGTGGATCGGCGTGGCTTTCTGAAATGCATGGCTTGGGCAGGCACGGGGACCCTGTGCGTTCTGCAGGGGGGCGTCCTGAAGTCCTTCGCCCTCAGCGACGTCCTGCAGCACAAAATGGGTCCCATGAAGGGCGAGCTGAGTTTCGTGCAAATCAGCGATAGCCACATCGGATTCAACAAGGACGCGAACCCGGACGTGACCGCAACGCTGCGTGAAGCGATTGCCAAAGTGAACGCCCTGCCGACGCCTCCCGCGTTCGTTCTGCACACCGGCGATCTCTCCCAACTGTCAAAGCCGGAAGAGTTCGACACGCTGTCGGAGTCACTGAAGAGTCTCAAAACCGACCGCATCTTCTACGTTCCCGGAGAGCACGATGTGCTCAGCGACAACGGTGAGATGTTTCACGAGCGTTTCGGCAAAGGAACGCAGGGCGATGGCTGGTACAGCTTCGATCAGAACGGCGCCCACTTCATCGGCTTGGTCAACGTGCTGAACCTCAAGGCCGGCGGGCTGGGTACCCTCGGCTCCGAACAGCTCGAATGGCTTGAAAAAGACGTCTCTGGGCTGAAGAACAGCACGCCGATTGTTGTCTTCGCGCACATCCCGCTGTGGACGGTTTATCCGCAATGGGGCTGGGGAACCGACGATAGCGAGCAGGCGCTTTCGTACCTGAAGCGATTTGGCTCCGTGACCGTCTTGAACGGACACATTCACCAAACGATGCAGAAAGTCGAAGGAAACATCACGTTCCACACGGCCTGCTCGACGGCATTCCCACAGCCGCAGCCTGGCATGGCCGCTTCGCCAGGCCCGATGAAAGTGCCGGCGGAAAAGCTACGCGGCCTTCTGGGAATAACGGATGTGAACTTCGTTCGCGGCAAGCACACGCTGGGTATCACCGACTCTTCTCTGGCGTGATCGCGGAGTATCCAGAAAACGTAGATTTCAATCTATAAAAATATTTGAAAGGAGAAAGAGCGATGAAGATCAAAAGAGCGAGTTGGATTCTGGGGATGACCGCAATTGTGGCGACGGGGTTCATCTCGATAGCAGGCACATGGAAGATCCGGGCAGCTGGCCCAGGGGACCCTCCCCCAGGCGGAATTGAAGTCAAAATCGATAATTTCAGCTTCGGCCCCATGACCACGACGGTCGCCGTGGGAACCACGGTGACCTGGACGAACGATGACGATGTGCCCCATACGGTGGTGAGCGACGACAAGACAACATTCAAATCGCGGGCTCTCGATACCGGCGAACATTTTTCCTACACCTTCACCAAGCCTGGCAAATACCCTTACTTCTGCTCGGTGCATCCCAAAATGGTGGCTGAAGTCGTAGTGCAGTAGCCCGGGTGACCAGATGAATCCCTTCGACCTGAAGGCTGCCTTGCTCGCCCGGCACGCACAACACGTCGTGCTAATTCACTTCCCCATTGCGCTGTTCATCACCAGCGTGGCTTTCGATGTGGTGGCGTTTTCTACGGGCAGTCGCTCGCTGGCGAAGGCGGCGTACTATAATCTAATCGGAGCGGCGATAACGGCGCTGGCGGCCGTAGTCACGGGCTTACTGGCGTGGCAATTACAACTCGAGGGCGCAAAGCTTCGGGGGAACCTGCGCCTGCACCTGGCTCTGGGCACCTCGTCCGCTGTTCTGATTTGGACGCTGGCCTGGTGGCGAAGACGCCAGGAGCGCGAGGATAGCGATAGCCTGCCTATCAGGTATTGGGCAGTCGCATTTCTCGCGGTCCTGGTCGTCGCATTAACAGGTCATCTTGGCGGCATACTGAGCGGGGTGGAAGTGCCGAACTAGTGTTCCCTTTCGTCGTATCATGGATGCTCTTGGTCTGCGAAATGCGGCTAATTCAGGCGGTCGCGCCCCGCGCCAAGGGAACTCGGTCGGTGAGACGGGACAACATGAATCGATTTAACTGTCCTCGACGGCGGGGCAAAGGACAGCAGCTCTGGCTTCCGGCTGGCTGCAAGGGACACGGAACAATCGCATGAAAAGGAGAACAACCAATGTCATACGTTACCGTTGGAAGGGAAAACTCCAGCAATGTCGATCTCTACTATGAAGATCATGGCTCAGGTAACCCCGTGGTGCTCATCCACGGGTATCCACTGAGCGGAGCCTCTTGGGAAAAGCAAATTGGGGTCCTTCTAGCTTCCGGTCACCGAGTCATCACTTACGACCGCCGGGGATTCGGCAAGTCCAGTCAACCCACAACCGGCTACGACTACGACACTTTCGTCGAGGATTTGCACAAGCTCGTCATGAAACTTGAGTTGCGTAATTTCGCATTGGTCGGTTTCTCCATGGGCGGTGGTGAAGTCGCCCGATACGTCGGAAAACACGGTTCGGAGAACGTGAGCAAGGCGGTGATCCTTTCCGGAGTGCCGCCGTACCTGCTCAAGACGCCGGATAATCCAGAAGGCGTGGACAAGAACGTTTTCACTGGAATCGAGACCGCCATAAAGGCAGACCGTTATGCCTTCTTCACCGAATTCTTCAAGAATTTCTACAACACCGACGTATTGATGGGAAAGCTCGTCAGCGAACAAGCCGTACAGGCCAGTTGGAATATCGCGGCGGGCTGCTCGGCCACGGCATCGCTCGAATGCGTGCGTACGTGGCACACTGACTTCCGTCAAGACGTGGCACGCATCGACGTGCCCACACTGGTCATGCACGGCGATGCCGACCGGATTCTTCCCATCACCGCTGCCGGACCGCGGACCGCGAAACTTATCAAAGGTGCTCACCTGGTGGTCGTTGAGGGTGGGCCGCATTGCATTACCTGGACGCATTCGGAGATCGTGAACCGCGAGTTGTTGGCCTTTCTCGGCGAGGGGATCTCAACGAAACAGAGGGCCGCTTCAACGAAATAGCCGGCTGGCACGGCTGTCGGGTGCGTTGCCCTAGCCGAGACGGCGGGCTATTCTACTCGTGCCGTAGTGCGATCGAAAGTGCGATCGACGGATCGACTTGCGTTGCCCGGCGCGCGCCGGCACCCAGCGCGCCTCCACGGCAACCGCGACGATCGGGGCCACGACCGCGCCGAACGTCCAAGCGCGGGACGAAACTCGAAAGAGCTGGCTGGCGATGAATCGCGTTAGGCCTGCGCTCGCGAGCAGGCCGGCCACAATGCCCGCGGCCACCAGCGTCAGTCGCTTCTTAATCGCCGTGCTTCCTTTATCCGCTGGCTGCATGAGCTAATTCTTGAATCTGCTTTTCCTCAATCCTCAACCCGGCTGCAGCTACGTTCTCTTCGAGGTGTGCGACGCTGGAGGTCCCCGGGATTGGCAGGATGACTGGAGATCGTGCCAGCAGCCAAGCCAGAGCGACCTGCGATGGCGTAGCTTTCAGTCGCTCCGCTGCACGGCTGATAGGACTGTCTCCTCCGGATAGTTTACCGGCCGCCAGTGGGAACCAGGGAATGAAACCCATCTTCTCTTTTTCACAGTATCGCAGAATGTCTTCCGATCCGCGGTCAGCCAGGCTGTACCGATTCTGGACAGTGGCAATAGGTATAATCGTTTTCGCGTGCTGAATCTGTTGCACGCTCACTTCCGATAGTCCGATGTGCTTGATCTTGCCTTCCTCCTGCAGGTCCTTCAAGACGCCGAGTTGGTCTTCGGCCGGAACTTTCGGATCGATCCGATGCAATTGATACAAATCAATTCGGCCCAGGCGTAAGCGGCGCAGGCTTCCCTCGCACGCGGATCGCAGGTGCTCTGGCCGTCCATTTTCGGTCCATCGGTCGGGACCCGGCCGCTCGAAACCGCCCTTTGTGGCGATCACCAGGCCGGCAGGATAGGGGTGCAGAGCCTCGGCTATTATCTCTTCGCTCACGCCCGGACCGTAAGAATCCGCAGTGTCGATGAAATTGATTCCCAATTCGACCGCCCGCCGCAACACTCGGACGGCTTCAGCCCGATCCGCTGGCTCGCCCCAAATTCCTTTCCCGGTGAGTCGCATGGTTCCGAATCCCAGCCGCGTAACTTCGAGATCATTTCCAATCAGGAATTCGCCAGCCTTGCCCGCAAGTCCCCGTCCCTGACTCGTTGCGGATTTGTTGTCGTCCATGTTGTTCCTCGCTTTCCACTGTCGATGTGCAAATGGTTGCCGAGAATCGGTTTCGCAAGACTCCTTTGTTCCTGCTTCGCTGACTGATCCATGCAGTGAGTCCTCAGGCTCTAGGTCGCCGGAGCCACGATTTTCGTCAACTCGAGAATTATCTGAACGACGGCCTCGTTGCCGATCGCGGTATTGATCATGGCGTGGTACAAGTTCCGGGTCGGCCATTCCACGCCGAAATACTTCTGTATGAAGTCGGCGCGCTCTCGATCGACGGAATCAGCAAGCTGTTCGGCTTCGTTCTGACTCTTGCCGCGAGCCAAGAGGCGCCGCACTTTGCTCTCTCTCGGGGCGTAAAGAAACACACGCAACGCATCCGGGTGGTCCCTGAGAAAATGCTGCGACCCCCTGCCGACGATGACGGAGTTTCCCCGTTTCGAAGCGTGCTGAACGACGCGTTCCGTATACTTCAAAATGCTTTCGCTATCGACCACGTTGAGCTTATGCGCGTTCAGGCTTCCCTCATAACTTCCGCGCAAAAAGGACTTGAAAAGCCGGTAGTAAAGTGGATCTGTGCGTTCCTCGCGAACTTCCACGGCAGCCTTGGAGCAATTCGCAAGCCTGGCGATCTCCTCGGTCAGCAACTGATCCCAAAGCTTCCAGCCGAGTCGCGTGGCCAGCAACTGAGCGATTTCGCCTCCGCCGCTCCCATACTCCCTTTCAATTGTGACGATTTTAATCATGAAGGCGCCCACGCCGCCGATTCGCAGTACACCGCCTATCGCACTTCATTCCACTTCGCTCAACCCACCGCCGCTTCCCCGCCCCCGCCTGGATTATTCTTCTTCAAAACAAAGGTCAGACAAAACATGATCGCTGCCCCAACGGCCAAGACCATGAAGGTATCGATATAGGCCAAGCTCGCCGCCTGCGCTTGAAGGCTTTGGTAAAGTCTCGCGTAAGCCACCATTCGCGCCCCATGCGTGTCCAATCCAGAGTTCGCCAGGCGCTGGCTAAGGCCGTTGACCGAATTTTGAAAATTGGGACTGTCGACCCTGGCGTAGTTGGCCAGAATCTCCTGATGGAATTGCGAACGCCGCGCGATTAACGTCGTCACCAGGGAAGTTCCGACGCTGCTACCCATATTGCGCATGAAATTGACGATCCCCGCGACTGCATTGTTCTTCTCCGGCGAGATTCCTATGTAGGCCACCAGCGTAATGGGCACGAACAAGAACCCCAGGCCGATCACCTGGGTGATGCGGAGCAACACTGCGGCATTGAAGCTCATCTGCAAGTCAATGCGCTTCGTGGAATAGAACATGGCGATCGACAGGGCCAGCCAGCCGAAGGCGATCAAGTAGCGTGCCTGAAGCTTTGTGGTCAGTTGGCCCATGATGGGCATTTCAATCAGCAAAACGACACCTCCGGCAGAAAGCGCAAGCCCCGCCAGTTCGGAGGTATACCCCAAAAGCGTCTGAAGGAACTGCGGCATGAGGACCAGACTGCTGAACAACAGGATTCCCAGCGTGAACATCATCAAGCTCGAACTGGCGAAGTTAAAGTTCTTGAACATGCGGACGTCGATGATCGGAGCCCTTTGAAACCACTCCCAGATAACCAGGGAGATCAGACATACGGTCGCCATGACGACTAAGGTGGTGATGAAGTGCGACCCAAACCAGTCATCTTCCTGACCCTTGTCGAGCAGCACCTGCAACGCCCCTATACCGAGCGTCAGTAGAGCGATGCCGATATAGTCTAACTTGACGCCGGCCGACTTGAGCCGGCTCAGATAGGGTGGATCCTCGACAAAGCGCCGGACCAGAAACCATGTGCCCAACCCGACCGGGATGTTGATGAAAAAAATCCACCGCCAGGAATAGTTGAAGGTGATCCAGCCGCCCAGCGTGGGCCCGATCGTAGGCGCCATGATGGCCGTGATGCCGTACAGCGCAAACGCCAGACCTCGCTCCTGCGGCGGAAAGGTGTCTGCCAGAATGGCCTGAGCCATCGGCTGCAGCCCTCCGCCACCGGCGCCTTGCAGCACGCGGAAGAGAAGAAGAACGCCAAGACTTGGCGCGAACCCGCAAAGCAAAGAACTCACGGTAAACACACCCAGGCAGACCATGAAAAAGCGCTTCCGTCCAAAGGCGCCGGCCAGCCAACCGCTGATTGGCAGAATGATGGCATTGGAGACCAGATATGACGTCAGCACCCATGTGCTCTGGTCGTTGCTCGCGCCCAGATTGCCAGCCATATACGGCAGGGCCACATTGGCGATGCTGGTATCAAGGACTTCCATGAAGGCTGCCAAGGCCACAACGACAGCAATCAACCACGGATTGTATTTCGGCCGCCAAATGTCCTGACCGATCGTGAGAGCAGCGGAACTCATCGTAGGTATACGTCCGGCACGACGTTCATGCCGGGTCGAAGCTGACGATTCCGGTTCTCGCCCGGATCGAGAACGATCTTCACCGGAATCCTTTGCACTATTTTCACGTAGTTGCCGGTGGCATTCTCCGGTGGAAGCAAACTGAAGAGCGGGCCTGTTGCTCCCGCTATGCTGTCTATGTGGCCCTTCAGCGTCTGGCCGGACGAATCGATGTGAATATCCGCTTTTTGCCCGACTCGCATGTACTTCAGTTGCGTTTCTTTGAAATTGGCGGTGACCCACACTTGATCAAGGGGGACCACAGTGAGGAGTTGCTGCCCGGGTTGAACGTTCAGCCCGACGACCACCATTTTATTCACTTCACCGGTGACCGGCGCAACAATTTTCGTGTATTGGAGGTTCAGCTGTGCCTCCTGTAGGAGCGCACGCCTCTGCTGCACATCGGCGATTGCCGCACGCACGCGGGCCCGCGTAGATGACACTTGCTGCGGTCCGGTCTCCGCGGATTCGTGACTCGCGTCTGCTTCGACCGCGCGGCTCTTAGCCTGTTCCACGAATTGTTGCGCAGCGGACTCATTAGCGCTGGCTGCCGCCACCGCCGCGGTGCTGGACTTGGCCGCAGCCAATGCCTGATCGTAGACCTGCTCGGCTACTTCCCGTTTGTCGACGAGGAGCTTGTAGCGGCGGAGATCGTCCTGCGCCCTCACATCGTTGGCCTGTGCTTCTTCGAGCTGGGCATGGGCGGCGATCAACTGCCTCTCGGCGGCGGCGATTCCCGCGTTGGCATTTTCGATGTCCGACGCAGTCGATTTTAGCTGGCTCGAGGTGTTCACGGAAGTGATCGGAACCGTGATATTCAGCGATTCAGCCGTTGCTTCGGCACTTGTCAGGTTGGCCTGCGCCTGTGCAACCGCCACCTCATAGTCCTTCGGGTCGATCTCTACCAGCACGGTCCCTTCCTGCACCCACTGGTTGTCCTCCACGTTGACTTTCACCACGTAGCCAGAAATGCGCGCGCTGACTGGATACAGATGAACGTCCGCCTGGGCGTCGTCGGTCGATTCGTAACTGCTCAAGTAGCGCCACAAAAATACTCCCCCGATGAGCGCCACCAAGATGACGATTACAATCAGAACGTTTCGACGGCGCTTGGGTTTCCGATATGCCGGCCGGGCATACATTGTGTCTGCCGGGTGCAACGGCTCAATCGGGGATTCTTCGCCCGCGTCAGGTGCCGGAGGGCGTTGGTTCTCGTCGGCCATGTTCATTTTCCTCTGAAATATTCCTTGACGCCTTCTTCAGCGGCGCCCAGAGCCCGAGCCAGGGAGATCTTTGCCAGGTTGTTGCTGTACAGGCTCGAGATATATTGCTCGTGCGCGCTCGCAACCTGCTCCTGCGATTGCACCACTTCCACGCTGTCTGTGACGCCCGCGCTGAAGCGATCGCGCGATTGTGCCAGCGTCGCTTCGGCCAAATCAATGTTGCTGCGCGCCACGTTTACAAGATCCTCCGACGCCTGCAGATTCAACAGAGCGGCGCGCACGTCCGAGTCGATCTGCGAGCGGAGATTGTCCAGGCGTTCCTGGCTCTGATCGAGTCTCGCATCGGCCTGTAAGATGTCGCCGTGAACGCTTCCTCCTTGAAAAATGGGAATCGTCAGCGTTCCACGTATGTCGAACACTGGGGTTCCTGTGGAGAGATGCGCTCCTCCAGTGCCATAGTCCGCGTTAAAGGCGAGCGACGGAAAATAGCCGGCCACCGCGGCCTTCCGTGAGAAATCTGCGGAGCGAACGTCCGAGACGGCTGCCTGATAATCAGAACGCGAGGCGTACGCGCGTTTCAAAGCCTCATCAACGGTGATGCCCTCGAACGGTTGGTAGGGCGACTTGTCCGTCAATTCGAATTCCTGCCCGGGGGCTAACCCAATCACGCGTGCCACGGTCAGCTTTTGGATAGCGAAGTCGTTCTTGGCTTGAATAAATTGCTGCTTGCGGGTCTGCAGCTCGACGTCGGCGCGCAGCCCATCGATGGCGGGCGAGGTGCCTGCGTTCACCTGGTCGGTTGCCTGATCGTAGAGTGCCTGCGCCGTCTCCACTTGCGCTTCCGCCGTATTGATGCGGGCCTCGTCGGCGATCGCCTGCAAGTATACATAGCCGACGGCAAGCACAACGAGATCGCGCGCGTTTTTATAGCTATAGTCCGCGGACTTCAGGCTCTCGCCGGCCGCGCGTGTAGCGTTGATCGACTCCCAGTCGACCAAGGACTGAGTGACATCGACACGGGCGTCAAAATAGGAGAAGGGGCCAACCGACGGCGGTATTTTGATTCCGCCAAAGCTGTTGATACCGAGCTCGGCGAGATTGATCTTCGAATCCACGACGGCGGGAGCCACCACCACATGTGGCAAGAGAGCGCTCAATTGTTCCCAGCGTTGTCCGCGGGCCGAACGGATGTCCGTATTCGAAAGGAGCAGTCCGAGATTTTGTTTCAATCCGCGGTCGATGGCCTCCTGCAACGAAAGCGCCAGCACTCCCGGGACGGGCTGCGCCGGCACGCTGGCCGAGAACGGACTCACTCCGAGCGTTCCGGGTATAGCTTGGCCGGGACTGCTCGGACTCGGTGTTGTCCCGGTTTGAGCAAGCGATGTCGCCGCTCCGCAAAACAAGACTAAGGCGAGCAGGAACGCGCAGGAAGCTTGGTGATTCAATCTCATGGGACCACCACTCTCATTCTACGGATCAAAACACGACTCTGTTCGAGAGCACTGGAGCCGGTGACCAGTGACCTGACATCGGTTGCAGACTTCCGCCTTGGCCGCGAATTCATATTCATCTCCGATCGTGTGTCGCGCGTCACGGAAGGACTTGAGCGCGCCGCACGGCACCCCTCCCATTGCGCCGCAGGCCGCATTTTGGGCGGCAATTGCGATATTTCTGCCGATGGGTGATTACTCTAATGATAAACACAGACTGGTTGGCGGTGGGCGCAGTCTCGCGCGAACTTTTCTCCACCCAATTCCCTGCTAACAGGGAAAAATACAGGGATTTTCGCGCTCTTACTCCCAAGACGCGTGCCATAAAGCCCCCACCAGAGAGCGCTTTAGGCTGAAAAAGATACCCTATTACGACAAATCTGACCAGGGATCGAACAGGGAATGACCAGGAGAACGAAATCCCTGTTACCAGTTTCTGTAGGGCCAAGGGGCGTAGGGAGCATTCAGCCTGGGAATGTCGATTCGGGTTCGGCCGTCAAAAGGGGCGCGTTCCGAGCCCGGCAAAGCCACTTAATGGGTGGTCCCGAAGGAATTTCAGCCCCCTTCAGGTCGCCTCGTTGATGTGTACAGTGCGACCAGAAGCCGAGGCTCCCGAACCGCCGAACGCCGCCCGCACCAACTCGGCACCTTGGGCTGTAGTAACCAGTTGTGCCTTACTTTGCGCTTATCCCTTGCTAGGTCGAGCGAAGCATTGCCTGTGACCTACATGCGATTCCCAAGAATGAGATCGGCGGCAACATTGATATCATTGCGATCCGGCGAGCGTTTTGTATCGGCAGTTCCGTGGGCCAATTGAAGCTTTCCGTAAGGATCATCTGGAAGATGCGGCCTCGGACACTCGAGCGGCGTACCTGACGGAAGTTGATTGGAGCGCCAGACATAATTTACGAGATCAACCCGACTCTTGATTTTTACCTTTTTCATGACATTGCGAATGTGGTACTTCACCGTATTACTCGACCTGCTCAGCTTTGTGCCGATTTCTTTGTTTGACAAACCATCCAGGACAAGTCTTACGACCTGTCGTTCCATCGGCGTAAGATTCGCCACGCTCGCCCAAAGATATCTATTCTTATTTTTGCCGATCTCCACAAGTTGAGCACAAAGTCTATCTATAACCGCTTGGGGCATTACGCGACGGCCGGCAGCTACGGCGTGGATTGTGCTCATGAGATGATTCGCATTAGCCTCCTTTAGAGTAAACGCTGCAACGCCGGACTGTATACACCCGACCAGATCCAATTCAGAAGGCACCGCCTCAATTAAGATCAGTTTCGCTTCCGGCAGATTCTCCATCACTTCATATAGTGGTCCGCAACTTTCGCTATCGCGCTGAATGAGAACAATGTCAGGCATCGGAGCGGATGCGAGCTTCGACCAGTCAAAAAATGCAATTGACGACGTAATCACAAGATGGGGCTCTCTCTGAAGCAACGCGTGCAAGGATTCGCGGATTAGGTGGCTACTGGACACGATGGCGATTCTAACGTCATTCTGGCGCGGCATTGCTTCAGTCATGACGGCGCGTGGACTCAACATCTCCTGTGCTGCGTCGCGAGTCATGGGCGAACCCATTCGACGACAACGGCGACGTTTCCATTGTGCTCGATGAGATCGGAATTCGCACCCGTCCAAATGGATGAGGGCTACCCACCTTTGAAGGTGGGGGTACCCTTACGTTGCCGCAGGCGTAAGGTCCGGTGGCTACAACGGTAGAACAGTTGCGTGAGTCGGCGGTGTCCCTCGCCAAAACTCCACCCCGAACCCCAAAGTGTAGAATGAATTTCGTACCGAGATCGTGAGATCGGCGTGAACTTTGGAGTGTCGTGCGAGGGATGGGGGAGACTTTGGTGCTCCCGTCGCTCTGTTGTCATGCCTGAAGGCAAACCTCTAGCATCGGCCTGCCAGGACTTGTACCGAATTACGCAGCACGGTTGTAGCGATGATGGAGACCGCCGAGCCTCGGTCGGCCAATCACGCCACCAGGAGGCATTGAACGAGATCTGGCAGGCGTAGAGATCGACCTGTTGCCTCTGCCAGTGCGTTCAAGGGTCCGGAAGACATATCTGAGGAACGAACCGGTATACCGATGCTGGCGAATCTGATCTAGGCTGGCACCATAATTAGAGAAACCCAGATCCCTGAGCTTCATAGTTCCGCCCACGCTGGTCTGTCCCCAGGGTCGGGTTCTCCAGCGCCATCTGAACGGTGCGGATTACCAGAGCAAATTCCTGACTTTTCGGCAATTTCTTCAAGACGCTACGGTATGAGCACGACGGGAGCTTGCCAGAACGCGGCCTTCTGCCCGTTCGGATCGAGCACCGTCACCTGGCAGTCGTACGAGCCCGGCGGAAGTTTCTCGAGCGGCAGGACGAATCGCAACGGCACGGCTTTGGATTTGGCGTCTAATCCCTGGGCCACGGCCAGCGGCGCGGTTTCAAATGTTTTCACCTGACCCTGGTAGAAGCTCACGAAGGCGACGATGGGCCGCGTCGCTGTGGCATCGCGCTCGTAGGCCTGGAGGAACACGTACAAGTCCCGGCTCTTGCTGCGATCGCATTACTCTTGGGAGGCAAGGCCGACGATTGGAATAAGGCATAGTAGATCAACTCCGAGGTCGTTGTTCTTCGAGTAGCCGCACAACGGAAGAAAGCAGAATGTAACCTGTTCGACAGACCCTTGAGTAAATCGGGTCACGTGAACACTTCCATGCAGATCTACAGATGGGAACCCAATCTCTACTTTGGCAACTACGTTTGGCTGTCTCGTTATAGCACGGAGATCGTCGGACGCTCACTGGTCGGTCGCGACTCCTCGCAGCCGTTCGGCAGCACAGAACCCGACGAGGGCTAGCACGATGATGAGGATGTGGGTTGACGCCAGATCCTACCCATACTTGCCCCCCATCTGGCTCGGCCGCGCAGAACATCAGCGCGCGTGACGCGGGCGACTTCGGCCGCTTTCCCATTGGGCCACCATGTGTGCCCACATTGGTTGCATCTTAATTGGGCCGAGGCGAAAACGATGCACGTGGCACGGCACTTCGGACATGGGCCCGGCGCCGGTGGGTTTGACTTGACCGGGAGATTCGCCTGATCGGGCCTTCGCGAGATCTCCGCTGTGTCACCGGCGATTGCTGGCACCGGACAGGGGAGGCCGAGTTTGGCTGCCTCCCGACGATAGAATTTGGAGAGACCGAACTCTTGTCCCATATAGTGCTGCTTAATCCAGTCGAGGGCCTGCGAGGTTGAATCCGTCTGGTCATCGTACTTTGCTTTTGGGAAACTTGTCATTTCGTGGACGAACTCCGGCAACCATTCTGCTTTCTCCGGGAGATAAACAAACCCATTTTCGATTATATTGGTCACAGAATGCAGTCGCATAATTTTATCCATCGTCGGCTCGTAGCGCTGTACACCGTGCACCCCCTCGTGGATTAGCTCCTGGATCAATTGTGTTCCTGACGATTTATCTTCAATCAAGATCTGCGTTGGCCGAAACGCAGCTGCTTGTTCGCCCACGGCACGCTTTAATGCGGGGTAATCGAGACGCTGGCGGTGAACATGCAGCAGGTAAATGTGCTTTTCTTTAACTCCCCAGGTCGTGCAAACGGAGTAGTCGGCCAATTCCGTCGGTTTGCTTGCGGTGTCCCAACTTTGCAATATCAACTCAAAATTAGAAGGGCGGTCACTGGTGGTGAATGTCTTGAACCAGCCATACTTAACCATGCCACCGCCGAGCGGAGCCGGCGTTTGCAAATATTGGCCCGAAAAATTGTATTCCCCTAACGCTTCCCGGATCTTCCCCAAGGTCTCTAATGACTCCCGTTCGGGATGCAACGCTTCACCTACATGGCGGTGAAAACGCCGGAGACCATAAGCCGTATGAATGACATAGGGTTCTTCTTCTTCGGCAATGGCGGGAAAACGAACCAATTTCCAGTTGCCCTGACTCATCACGTGACCCACGAGGTCGTCCTCGTGCAACCGTTGCGTAACGATAATGATGCGGCCGGTCCGTTTGTCATTGAGCCGGCTGTACAACGTGTGATCAAACCAATCGTTAGTGGTCTTTCGCTGGGTTTCAGATAGAGCTTCTTCAGGCTTCAACGGATCATCTACTATGATCATGTCCGCACCGCGACCGGTCAGCACACCACCCACCGATGTAGCCAGCCGGACGCCCTTCTGCGTAGTCATAAACTCCTGCACCGCCTGTTTCTGCGGTGACAGTCGGGTTGAGAAAAGCGACCGATAGAAGTTGCTGGCCATGATCGCCCGGCTGTCAATGGCATGTTTGTTGGCGAGATCTTGACCGTACGACGCGCAAATGATTTGGGCACTCGGGATGTGACCCAGAAGCCATGCCGGGAATGCCACGGTGGCGCAGTGCGATTTAAGCGACCTAGGGGGTAGATTAATGATGAGCCGTTTCGTTTCACCTCGCCGACAAGCCTCTAGCTCTTCGGCAATCACTTCGATGTGCCAGTTTGGCAGGAATTCTGTTTCCGGGTTGAGTTCGTAGAAGCTGCGCTCGATGAACCCGCAGAAATCTCGCCGCAGAATTGCGTGATACTCATTCACTGTCAGATTTGGCATCGTCAGCTCCTTGAACAGTCGCCCCAAAGCGGCGAAGAACTCCTTCGAGGACCTTCTTATCCACCTCTGTCATCGCAGCAGCAGAAGCAACCGATTCGGCTGAACGTTCCTCGCCGGAGCGCGCGAGCGCCGCTAGCTGTTGCAGTGCGCGAAGATCTCCTGCCGCCGCCTTGTTAACCAACTGTTTCGCTGCTGCCTCAAGCTTGGTAACGACTCGGCGCCGGCCGTTTTCGTTAATGATCACTTTTTCGTGCAACGCCTTCTCCAGCACTGTGGCCAAGTTGGGATGGCCCTTGGGACGCCCACGGGGATTCCCGGATTGCCCCTTTTTGAATTGGGTCTTCTTTGGCGGGTTGCCATAGCCAACCTCATTGTTGTTGTTCGTACCCATTCCCTACCTCCTCTTCCAACTCGGCAAACTTCTTCCCTGAAATCCCATGTACTGCCGACTGCCCCGTAAACTTCTGCCAGCGACGAATGATGACGTCCACATAAGGAGGATCAATCTCCAGGCCGTAGCAGATTCGGCCGGTCCGCTCAGCTGCAATGATGGTCGTGCCGCTGCCGAGAAACGGGTCAAGAACTATGTCGTTGCGCGCGGTGCAATCCAGAATCGCATCTGCGACCATCGCCGTAGGCTTGATTGTGGGGTGCAGACCCAATAGCTGCTCTTCGCCATTTCGCGCAGGCACGTTCACACGGGGATATTCCCAAATGTTGGTGCGGTAGCGCCCGTACTGGCCCAATTGAATATTATTCCTGTGTTTTGCCTTGCCGTTCTTGAGCACGAGCACCAGCTCATGCCGACTGCGATAGAGTGAGCCTTGGCCCCCGCTCTCTTTGACCCAGACGCACAGGTTCTTGAATTCAGAGTACACGCGGAGAGAAGCCGCGAGCATCTCGGGGAGGTGTCTCCAATCCAGACACACGAAATGAAGCGACCCGCTTTCACTATGGCGCGCCAAGTTACGGAACGTCTTCAAGAGGAATTCCGTGAATTCGGCCCCGGTCATCTCGCCCGCGGCCATGGCGAACTCGCGATGATGGGTCTTGCCAAATCCCGCAACGTAGCCTTCGATCGGGTCATTGAAGGGAGGATCAGTAAAGACTGCTGCAGCGCGACGCCCCTTCATTAACTCCGAGTACCTCGCTTCATTCAGCGCATCCCCACAAATCAAGCGGTTCCGACCAAGGATCCAAAGATGACCGGGCTTGGTCACCTCGACCCCGGGCTCGGCCATAGCGTCTGCGACATCGGAATCACCCTCGGGAGTTGGGGCGAGGTCTTCGATTATCAAGTCGATTTCGGCCATTTCAAAACCCGTGATTTCGAGGCTGAAATTCAACTCAGCTTCTGAAAGAATCTTCAGTTGTTGGCCCAGGAGCTGGCGGTCCCACTCCGAGTTTTCTGTGAGCCGATTGTCCGTTAGCATGAACGCTCGCCTCTGGTGCTCCGACAAGTGTTCCACTCGTATGGCTGGAACTGACGCCATGCCGAGTAATTTGCAGGCCAGCAGACGACCGTGGCCGGCGATCACGTGTAGCCCCGCATCGACTAACACAGGAGAGATGAAACCGAACGTCTCAATGCTCCTTGCGATCTGCTGAATTTGTTTTTCACTGTGTACGCGAGGGTTCTTTGGATCAAGCAAGAGAGAAGCCACTGGAAGATACTCGACAGCTAGCTTTGCAAACGGATGCTTGCGACCTGATCTATCCGAGCTTACAGAATGTCCTGGCAGTCGAACCATAATCGCCCTCTCCTTCCCTTCCCCTTTCAGATTGACCACAGTCGAGAATTGACGATTACGGCCGGAAATACAAACTGGATTTGGGTCCAAATAAATCAGGGGCAAGTTCGAGAGATGAAGGACGGGGCTCTAGGAACCGGAGTTCTTGGCGTTATACCGCGGATAGTTGGGCCGTTTCCCAAGGCTGACTGAGAATCTCTTTAGGGGTCTTGAGGGATCTTGATTGGGCGGGTCTGGCGGGATCTGACCAGCTAACGCAAGCATCTGCGCGAAACGGCTTCGGGCTCTCGCTGCCTCTTCCCCTTCTAGAATCTCATAGCTCGACAGAAGCGCTGCTGGGCCCTTAGCAGGACGAAGTTCTGCTAAAATGCGTTTCACCTCCGTCTCTGAAATCGGCATCCCAGGGCACAGCCACCGTACAAAATCAGCGGCTTCCTTGACCGCAGCACTGTGCTTTATGCCGCCGGTCCGCGCTTCATCGTAGGCATGGATGACCATCAACGCGCGCGCAAGACTCCATGGGTCCTTTGCGCCGTTCTTGCGTGGCCGCCCTCTTTTTTTCACTTGGCATCCATGTCTGGCCTTATTCTACCCCGGTTATCCAATGACAGCGTTCGCTGGACTGTTCGCCCCGGCAAACGCGGGCGGAAGCCACTCGCAACAATATCTCCTCGCGGGAGGTGGATCCGGGTCTTCGGTGGCAGCCCGTTTGCGTGGGATAGTTCACTTGGCAGGGTGAAAGCCGAAGTCATACCCGCTGATTGCGATCGAGGTATCCGTCAACAGATACTCTCCGGGTGGCAGTGGTTCTTTGAGTGCAATTATTGCCAGACTAGGAGAGATGTTGGTTACCACGATTTCAGGGGTTCGATCCTTTCCCAAGCCGGCCTTGAACGTAAACATGCTCGCACCTGATGAAGTCTGTAGTTCCCTGTGGTCCTTTTTTTCGTCAAACCGGGCAATAACGATATTTCGAGAAGATGGTGCGTATGGCGTTCCGGGCGGAACTTCGAGGAACTTATAGCAAAAAAGAGGCCGATCTTCCTTAAGCTCTACCGGAGCTCGCGCATCACGGAATGTCCAGACCATCTGGGGAGTCAGGCCCGGCACAAATAACTTTGCTGCCTTCTTCAGCCCCCCTCCAGACATCGAAATTTGCTGCATCGGCTCCCAAACTAAGCCAGTCCAGTAATATGCACCGGGCTGCAGTTTAGCAGCTTCATCCTTTGGATCCGGCGCTTGACCAAATGAAGTAACGGCCGACAAGCCAATAAGGACAAGTACCGCCAATCTTGGGAGTGCCCGTTTCATGATTCCTCCTTTACTATGTTGTGCCCACCACGGAGCGACGGGCACGACTCGATGGCAATGCTTGACTGAAACTGCTTCAAAATCAAGAACTAAATGTGACTCATCGGCTGTTTACGCATAGGCTTCTGCTGACCATGATGCGGGCACTATGCGCCTCGACATCCGTATCCGCTTTGGTCGCGCAATCCGCCGCATACGCGAAGAGCAAGAGATCAATCAAGAAGAGGCAGCGGAAAGATGCGGTCTACATCGGACGTACTACAGTGGCATCGAACGAGGCGTGAGGAACGTATCGCTTGTAAATATCGACAAGATCTCCAAGGGATTGAAAAAGAGCCTGCCTGAACTATTCAGCCGCGTTTGAAGTAAGACCCCTCCGAAGTCCAATTCCTTCACAGAGACAAGATCCCGCATCCGGACCTTCAGGACCGGGATAGGAAACGCTGCATCCTCATCAGATGAGAAGACGAATGTGCTCGCCTTTTGGCCTCTGCAAACTGCTTATAACAGAGGAATGCCCGGCAGAGTTCGCTTGACTGTTTGCCCAACCAGAGCGTGAATGTGCTGCTGTTCAGGAGGCGCAAATGGACCCAGACATCCCAGGCCAGATCGCCCAATTACCCGGCTTCTCAAGGCAACAGCTATTAGATCTCTGGCTCAAGCTCTACGGCAGAGCTGCCCCACCGGGAATCCGCCGGGAGCTGATGGTTCCCTTCCTCGCTTACAGAATCCAGGAGAACGCATACGGAGGGCTCAAACCTGCCACACGCTCCGAACTCCGCCGCATTGCCCGAGATCTCGAAAAGTCTACGGCATCACCCAAAGTTAGAGTTCGGGCCAGGATCAAATCCGGAACCCGCATTTTTCGCCAGTGGCGCGGAGAGACGCATGAGGTTGTCGTAACCGAGTCGGGATACGAGCACCGCGGGTCCAGCCACCGCAGCCTTTCCGAGATTGCGCGCAAGATTACTGGCACTCGCTGGTCCGGCCCGGCCTTCTTCGCCTTGAACAGCGCCGGCCGTGTTCGGGGTCGTTGCGATGCCTAGCAAACACGTCCGGTGTGCCGTATACACCCGCAAGTCCTCCGAAGAAGGGCTGGAGCAATCCTTCAACTCCCTAGAAGCTCAGCGGGAGGCCTGCTGCGCCTTTGTGCTCAGCCAAAAGCATGAGGGCTGGACCGCATTGAACGACCGCTACGACGACGGGGGTTTCTCCGGTGGCACGATGGAGCGGCCCGCACTGAAACAGCTGTTGGACGACATTCTGGCCGGCAAAGTCGAAACGGTCGTAGTCTACAAGGTTGATCGTCTAACCCGTTCCCTAACCGATTTCTCCAAGATCATCGAAGTGTTCGATTCGCACGGCGTCAGTTTCGTGTCTGTGACCCAGGCGTTCAATACCACGACCTCAATGGGACGGCTCACGCTGAACGTTTTGCTTTCGTTCGCCCAGTTCGAGCGCGAGGTCACCGGGGAGAGGATTCGGGACAAAGTTGCTGCCTCGAAAAAGAAGGGCATGTGGATGGGAGGCGTCGTGCCTCTCGGTTACGATTGCATGGACCATCGTCTCATCGTCAACCAAACAGAAGCAGAGACGGTACGAACAATCTTTCGGGAGTACCTACGACTTGGCTGCGTCAGGCGACTCAAAGACTACCTGCGTCGTGAAAAGATCCACAGTAAGGCTCGGACCAGTCGTGCCGGGCGAACCTCGGGGGGTATGACGTACTCGCGGGGGGCAATCTATCATCTACTGAACAATCGTACTTACATCGGGGAGATCGTCCACCACGACCAGTCCTATCCCGGCCAGCACGAAGGCATCGTTCCGCGAGAGCTGTGGGACCAAGTTACAACGTGCCTTGAAACGAACAACCAGGCGCATCGGAGTCGGAAATCCGCTTCGACACCGAGTCTGCTCAGCGGGATCGTTTTTGACATTAACGGTGTTCGATTCACGCCAACGCATGCCGTCAAGAACGGGAAACGCTATCGATATTACACCTCGCAGGCAGCGATCCAGCAGACGGGCAATAAGCCCACCCTCACTCGATTCCCGGCTCAAGAACTCGAAAGCTTGGTCACTTCACAGATCCACCTGTTGCTTGCGTCTCCCGACAAAAGCACGGCCGGCCTGGAGAACAGTCCCGAGAAAGATGTGGCGGCGGAACGAACCCGGGATCTGGCCAACCGCTGGCCTGGGCTTGAAATCGCTAAACAGCATGAGTTCGTCAGGAAAATCGTGAAACGGGTCGTAGTCGGCCAGGCTGCGGCCTGGATCGAGGTTGATCGAGCAAAGCTCGTAGAAACATTGTTGGGCCAAAAGCCCTCCGATGCTGCCGTCGGCGAACTCAGGACTGACCCAATAAAGCTGACCGCTGACTTCCAGCCCCTTCGCCGAGGAAGCGAACTTCGGCTGGTCGAACCAAGGCACTCTTGCTACAAAGAAACCCCAGTTCCTTCGTTGGCGAAAGCGATCGCACGCGCCCGCGATTGGTATGAACGGATCGTTGCTGGTGAAGTTGGCACGGTCGGTCAACTCGCTCAACAAACAGGCCTGCCCTCAACCTACGTCAAGCGGATTCTCACGTGCGCCGTGGTCTCGCCGGAGATCACCGAAATCGTCTTATCGGGGAAACATCGACGCAACCTGACCCTGCAAGACCTTCTGCGTAACGTCCCTACCGATTGGGCAGAACAGAAGCTTGCCGTCTTTCCGCCGCGGTAGCCAATGGACTCTTCTTGGCTCGAAGCCTCCTGGCGGAGTGCTCGATCCCAAATGGCGAACCTGCACAAAAACATATGAATTCCAGGCAACTGTTGTAGCGGCTAGGACTGCTCGATTCGGATCAAATTAGGGCTCCCCAGTGCTCTATCGGTGGCGTTGTCCGGCTGCTGGGAATGTGCTCTAATTCCGCTGGATGTGCACATTTCAAATGGTTTTCCGACATGGACGCGATCGATGGCTGTTTGCAAGGAGAAAGCCACGCCGACGGTGACGCCATGACGATGCCCGATCCTGGTTGCGTCGTAAAAGTGGGTGATGGGCGCGGCTTCATCATCGAGCACCGCTTCAAAGTCCCGCGCCATAATCTCCCGCGACGACTCAAGCTTCGGTTGCGAACTTTCATGGAGAATCGCGTGGTCGTCACTGCGGCACACTGCCTGCCTAAATTGCCGCTCGCTCACGCCGGATCGTTCAGACGGGAGCGGACCTGGAAGCTGTTGGGCACCCTCGGCGGTCGCACAACCGGTATTTGGGCGGAGTGCTTGTTCGTCAACCCTGTTGCGGATATCGCGGTGCTTGGGCGCCCCGACGACCAAGAACCCTTCTACGAGGCCGAGGAATATGACAGACTGACCGGCGACGTGCGCCCTCTTCGGATTGGCACTGCCCGGAGCGGGCCGGGCTGCGTGCTCTCGCTCAGAGGCCGATGGGTTCGCACAAGGCTGGAGCTATTTGGGAGCGTGGACGGTGGCGCGAGTCTCTCCGTGGACCCCACAGAACCCGGAATGTCCGGTTCGCCGATCCTAAACGATGCTGCAAAAGCGATCGGCCTTATCTCAGTTGGGTCAGAAACAGTTGGCGCAAGCGGAGAGCGCAAGAACGTGCGATGCGGGCCGCAGCCGATACTCGCGCGCGACCTCCCGGGATGGCTCATTCCGCTTAGCCGCTAGGTTTGTCAAGTAACGATCTACACGGACGGACAGTCGACGCAAATCAATGGAATTCCACTCCGCCCGTAAAATGGTCCGACGCCATACCTTCGTTCCTATTAGTCAGCGTTTGTCCAAGGCCAGCTCGACCGGCGACAATAGTCACTTTTGAGAACCTCTAGGAGACTTTTGAAACTCGAGTACTGTGCGTTAATGAGTGGCATATGATCAAAACCAGCCAATGACCTGAAGGAACTGTGCTAGACAGGGAGACCCCGACGGCTTACTTCGAGACAATCGCCACAGACGTTGTCGAAAAGGTCGACCGCGCCGCTAGCATGATCTTCGTCATAGCTAGTGACTGCAAGCATATCCAGGGTATGTATAGGCTGCTGTACGGGTACGTTCCGGGCTTCCAGCCCGTCGTCGCCGTGAGTTGTTGTCCGCCGTCAACAGCAAACACGCACCGTGCTCAACGTCGACAATTTGTAGTCTCATAGCACACCTACGAAGCAATCGCTGAAACAATGCAATTGGCTGTGGATCTTCCGACAAACCACCGGGATTCCTTCTCTCCGACAATAAGCATCACCGGCGAATATCCGTCTTGAGTTGTGTACTCGCGCACCCAATCGAAAAGTTTGCAGTCATCTTCGCTTGGATCTGCTGAATGTCCGTCCGGATGCGAATGCCATTCGCCAATGTACTGTAGCTGTCCACCCGTTTGCGCCACTGCATGAGAGACTGTTGACTCCAAGTCTTGGCAGCCGCGAATGTAACTCGTAGGCCGCTCCTCACTATCATCGGGCGATGGAATCATCGCGACCACATAGACAATTCCTCTCTGCAAATCCCAGCTTCCGAGCAATACCCCTCCTGTCTCTCGGGGCAATTTCTTTTGCCGTTCCGTTCGCACTGCGCTGAGAAACAGCTCGTCGGTGATGAGTCGTGCTTTCCCGACCGTCCATTCTGTCGTGCGTGCCGGAGCCTGCTGAAACCGTCGCGTATTAAACTCTTGGTCGGTCCTCCAAATATAAATTCGTGCATCGTCCTGGTTAAGTGCCATCCGAAATCCACGACTGGCAACCGATGCGTGATGACTGACGATGTCCCCAGCGAGAACGGCGCTCACATCACGGCACGACCGGGCTGTTCGGACTCGACCTTCAGGCGGTTGGAAGTGGCCCAAAAGTTCCCCTTCCTCCAGAAGCATTCGGTAATACTGCATCTCAACAGCATCGAGCCGTATCTGGCGGGACACATCCTCCGCTAACACAACCAGATCAGTTCCGCTCGGATTCATGAACACCGAAACACGGCGTGCCAAGCCTCCGAAGTCACGAGCCAGATAGCGTCCCACGGCTTGACTGGCGGAGAAATCCGCGATTACCTCTGCCCCCCGGAGCGCGTTGTCCACAGCTTCGCGCTGATCGCCTGGATCTAGCAAATTTGCGACAATACCGGCCTCTGCCAAGGGTTCCGCAAGAATCGAGTTCACCCATTGCGTGAGAGCCGTAACCTTCGTTCGCCCTACTGCGGAATGAGGCAATTCGTGTCGAGCCACATTGTGCGGAAGAAACATGTCCTCGTCGATGAATTTCCATTGTCCATAGCCAGATCGCACCAGCGTCCCAATGATCTGTGACCCCAGCGCGCCTATTCCTACCGCCGTGATTCTCTTCGCGTCAGGCACCACTCCGTTTGCGGCCGCCGCACGCGAGCGCAATAGCGCAAACTGAGGATTCAATGGCGTGAGGCCGATTTCGGCGGCCCTCTTTACATCGAAGGTCACGCCAACAAGACCTCCAACCTGGCCGCCGGTGACCGGCTGCCATAACGAGAGGATTTCGCCCAGTTGTCCCACGGACTGACTAGTGCCGAAGGCCCAAATATCGGAGGCTTCCACCGTTGCCCCGTTCTCCCGAATCTTGGGAAAAGCAACTATGAGGATCAGCCTGCTGTTGAGGAGGGGCGGATCGTGTTGCCATTCCATGAGACGGCGGCGAAGACCGTCAATCAAATCAACTCCCGCTGCAGTTGCACTCTCACTTAGCTCCAGGAGGTTTCGTGGCGCGAGTCGCATGGCTCTCTGAACGCGTGCGGCTCCAACGAACACAGTCGCCTCAAACCCTCCCAGGTTCGTGCTGAGGTTCCCCTGTATGCGCGTGGCTATATATACATTTGAGCGAAATCCTTGCTCACAGCACTGAACGGATAGGTGTTCCGGCACACTCGAACTTGCAGAAAAAATGTCATTTGACAAAATGAGTGATTCAAAGCGACCAACAAACACTGGCTCCAGAGGTTGATCTGCCCCATGGAGATTTGACCGCGAACTCTCCCGCAGCCAAAATCGAATACGCTCCACGATCTTGACCGCAGTCCACCGGAGCCTTAGCTCCTCGTAGCTATCTTCATATAAGCAGAGACTACAGGACTCGCTTTCCAATCGAGGAAACAAATGAGGCAGATCGCTAGGAAAGTCCAACCGCAACGCGAGTACTTCTGGCCAGGAGCGGTCCGATTCCGAGAACGATACTGCCATCCGTTCGACTGGTCGTATGTCGCGTAAAGGTGCTTGACCGACCTCGACATCAACTTCCAGCACAATCGTCTCGAGCTTCTCCGCTTCGCCAGCGGACCTCGCTTCGAGGAAACGTGCGTTGTGATGTGTTCCGCTTAAAAGAAATTCAGCCAACTGGCGCGACTTGGGGAGCGCCAACTGCTCCGCCTCAATCACTTTCCCCGGCGCTGTGAACCAGGCTTCAGAAGCCATGACCTGCCCGCGGCGGACGCTGCGTAACTGCCGCAGTTGCACCGCCGAGAAATGGCTTTGCAATGCTCGACTTTGAGCCTGTTATCTCAACTACAAGCGGCTGAGGATTTTGCCTGGTGGGACGCTCCATCGTAACGACGAATTCGCCCCCTTGCGCGGCGGCGCTGTCTTCGTAGTATTTCGCAGCCTGTCTATGCGGCGGCTGGCAACTGCTATCATCAGAAGGAATGACCCAGCTTGTCGAAATCAACTTCGCACGAAACATCAACTGCTCTTCATAGAAGTAGGCAATTTCGTCAGTCGGTTTGGTTTTTGATTCCCCTTGTTCTGGGCCTAGTGATAGATAGCTGGAATGATGTGGAATCTTGACGATGTCAGATTCGAGTCGCTCCAGACGATGTTTGGAACGAGTGATTCGGATAATTTCGCTCAGAGGTTCCTGACGAATATCTGCGCCCAGGAAGAGGCGTGTCTTTACACCATCTGCCATAAATGTTGCATGAAGCACGAGGCAGCCGTCGTTTCGCTCCACATATGTACCATCGTCTGTACGGCACGCAAAGGGCGAATGCACAAAAAACTCCACGCCGTCTGTCTCCGCTCGATAACCTTGAACAAGCTGTCCGGCATCCGTGATCAGAGCGTGACGCGCTTCGATGGATAGCCCTTCGCTTTCCAGCCAGGCCTTTAGAGCTTCTGGCCGTGAGAACACGCGAATTCCGCTTCCTCTTTTTAAGCGATACCGCGCTTCTTGCCGGATGGTCCTATCTTCATCCGTGCACCCTTCTTCCGTAATTACGGCAGCGGGAACCCAAAGCTCTCGAATCTTGATGCGAACTTTTCCGTCCATATTTTCCTGATACTTCTGCGCATGCTCCAAATAAAAGAAGTTGGACGCTCCACGAATGTGGTCGTCGTCGAGATGCGAAAATGCGACTACTTCGTAGTAGTTGCGTTTGCGCGCTTCGAGATCCTTCCTCAAAACAGCTGGCAAGTCTATCCGCAGGTCGCCCTTGTCATCAGCATCCCGCATCGCGGCATAATCAATCAAAATCTGTTTACCGCTATCTAGGTCAATTCGGCAGCAATCCGCATTTCCCAGCGGAAAAAAGTTTACTTTGTGTATTGCCATTTTTTCTCCTAATCTGGCAATCAAAACAATTCCTGCCATTACGATGGAAGGCGTCAGCAAAGCAACTGAAGGCCCTTCGGCGTCTGCCCATCGAGAAATAAATGGGAGAGATACCCTAGAGCCGCGAAAGCAAGGACGAAATTCACACCCGGATCGGCCTCCGTAACCCAGTTCGAGTTTGCGGCCGTGTGCAAACTAACTGCACCAGCGGCGACGCTGTGCGCGATCCCGCGATGGCACGGGTGCAAGGCTGGCTCCAATCCATCGGGGCCCAGGCTTCCGAGAATACAACTCCCGGTCGCCAATAGCGCTTCGGCTAACTTGAATTGTCGATTAAAACATACGCAATAGAGGCCATACCCGGCAATTCCAATTCCTGCTGCAAAGACGACGTGTTCTTTCGCATTTGGCATTCGTTTTAGCCCCTCGATGAATACCGCTATAGTTATATTAGATCGACTATAGCATATCTTCTGATGGACTGACAAGTGTGGTGAATTCGCTTTTAGAAGTACCTAACTGAGCGTTACAATGGGTTACCAGCCGCCTTTGGCTGGAGGAGAACATGCCTAGCGTCGGCGATCGCATTCGCGAAATACGTGAAGCAAAGAAGTTGACCCAAGACCAGTTGGGAGAAAAGGCCGGAATAAGTAAGGGCTTCTTAAGCGAGATCGAAAACGGAAAACGAAACGTCAGCTCAGAATATTTGTTGCGAATCGCAAATGCCCTATGCGCTTCAGTCGACTACCTTCTCAGGGGCACGACGGATACATCCGGTGGGAACAAGGAACCGGTAGTGATTCCGCCAGGACTGTCTGAGGCTGCGGAGAAGCTTAAACTCTCCTACGCCGAGACAGTCGAACTCTTGGATGCCCACCGGTCGGTGATTGCGAGGCGAAGTATCAAGCAATCTAAGTCATTCGATACTGGGGACTGGATTGCTTTATACCGAGCGATCAAGCAGGTCTTTGGGTGAAAGATTATGTGCGCTAAGCTGAACAATAGCATCGTGCTTCATCGCCTTGCATCTGATCTTGGCTTGCGCGCTTCTGTGGACCCCGTTCGTGCCGTGCTTTCATATTGTCATCGCGCCGTTAAGGAATTCCTGGCTGACTATCCCGACTGCCCAAGCCCTGCAGAATTATTGAATTTTCTCGCGAACAAACTCCATACGCACATCGTCGAAATACACTCTGAGAACGACCTTCGCCGAACGATTAAGGAGTATACGGACCGTGGAGAGCGTGCGTTCGCTACTTTGGACCGAGAGCTAGAAGATGATCAGAGCTATGGGATCACGATCAAACTACAATCGCGCCAGCCATGGGAACCAGCCTACGTTTCCGTCATTGATTGCCGAGGCAGGAAACAGCAGCGCAGCTATCACACAAAGTGGCATGAACTGGGTCATCTCTTGATACTCACCGACCAGTCGAGGCTCGCTTTTCGACGCACCCATGATCCCACACAACCAAAGAGTGCCGAAGAGTCGATTGTGGATACCATTGCCGGGGAGTTCTCGTTCTATCCCCGCATGGTCAAACCGCTTGCTCACGGAGAGATTTCATTTGAGAAGATCGAAGACATTCGCGTGCAGGCGTGCCCGGAAGCTAGCCTCTATTCTTCAGTACTGAACATTGCGAAGTTGTGGCCTACACCCTGCGTTTGGATGGAAGCGAGGCTGGCGTACAAGAAAAATGAGAACGGCAGTCAGCAGTCTTTTGGTTTCCAGGACGCACCGCGCCAAATGCTGCGCGCTGTCCATGCCAGTCCGAACGATGCCGCTCGCCAACTGGGGCTCGTAGTCATTCCAAATTTTCGAGTGCCGAATGAGTCAGTGATTCACCGGGTGTTCTTTGAAGATCTTTCTCACGCGGAAGCTGAGGAAAACCTGGCACTTTGGAGAAGTAGTGACGGGACGCATCTGGCTAACCGTCAAGTACGCATCAAGGCAAAGCGCCTCAGTGGATCTATACACGCGTTGATTCTACCGACCCAACATATACCGACTTTTCTCCCGTGCGAAGCCGCGCTGACTCGATAAGAAGTCGCTCCATGCCTAGGCGCGTACAGAGTCCACCTTACGGTGTGGCCTTCCAGCGCAGCTACGCCTCTTGCACCATATCTTCTGCTCGCCCGAGGTTTATCACCCAAGACAGCGCTTAAGTCATAAGACAATGCCGAATTCTCCGGCTAAGGGACTTTACGGACTAGTTGCAGACAGTATGATCGCCAAGGTCGCTGAGGCAATTCCAGTTCTTCCAGCCCGGAGGCGCAAGCCCCTTCTCCAACATTCCGGCCAACTTATCAGAAAGGCTTGGGGAATATTGTCGGACGTCTTCCCGAGTGACGTTGGGCGTCGGTGAAGGTTTTCGTTCCGTGCGGAATACGATATGAATTACAATCCGGTGCAGAATGATGGGCAACCTTGCTTTCACTTTGTATGAGGTTTTTGGGTACGTCCTGCCGGGCGGGATAACGTTCCTTGCCTTTGTGGTTCTGTATTGGGCATTTTTCGTTCCCGCTGTGCCTGTGAACATTGCTAGCTTCCAAGCTGGATTGGTAACGTGGGCCGCAGTAACTCTAGCATCCTATGTGTTGGGACACGCGGTGCAGGCGGTTGGCAACCTATGCTTTCATGGAGCGGAAAACTCGGCGTTGGGTGCCGAACACGGAAGTGCGCCGACATGGATGCGCGAGCGGGCACGACAGGCAGCGATCGAAATCTTAGACGTCGGTTCTGACCAACAGCTTGAACCCAGATGGCTATTCAGGGTGCTGGATGAATACGCTCTACAGACTGGCAAGGAAGGTGATCGGGAGATTTTTGTTTATCGCGAGGGATTCTACCGGGGGACGGCACTTTCTCTATTCTTGCTAAGTGCTGTTCTGCTTGTGCGCACGTTCATCCCCGGTGCTTCCATCCTGTTCACCAGGGGCTTGTTTTATGTCTCATTCTGGCAACTGCTGCTGACCGCTGCCATCCTCAGCGGGGTTGCATATTTATTTGTGAGGCGCTATCAACGGTTCGCTGAGTACCGCGTCACCCGTGCCGTCTTGTCTGCTTTGGTGATTCGCAATGCATCACCACAACGCGAAACCGACAGGAAGGGCGCTTCCGCACCAGAGTGATTATGCCTTGGGAGAATTCCGGCGAAACGCACATTTGGATTTTCAACGTTGGCCGTGGTAACGCCGCATTTGTCCGCACAGGACTTAATCACGGATTCATCATTGACATGGCCTGCTCAGATGAATTTAGCCCTGCCGAATTCATCAAGGATACGTTCAGCAAGAAGCTCACAAAGTACAAGGACTTTAGAATTGCGCAGGCAGTGCTCTCTCATCCGCACCGTGACCATATCCAAGAATGCGAGTACTTGAAGAACGGCAAGCCACTACCTCCGAAGTTGCTAACATGCCCGCACGATAAACAAGAGGGCGAAGAGGTGGATTGGGACCGAATCACGGATGACCGTGAAGGATCTGCGGAAATGCTACAGACTTACCGCGACCTTTTCAAAGGACGGACCCCTCCGCTTCAAACTATCCAGTACGAAAGCAACAGGCGGCTTGCCTCCACACTCGAATATGGCCTTTACTATCTGCGCCCGCCTGTGTGTGATGAGCTACACAAGGAAGATGACAACGAGTACGGCAACGCGACGAGCATCATGTTGTACCTTCGCCATGGCGTTAACACCATATTGTTTCCCGGCGACATGACGCCTGAAGGCATGGAACGGATTCTGGATGATGGCGAGGGTGTGGAAAAGCGCTTCACAATTTTCGAACCTAGGTTCATCGGAGACCATCCCGACTGGCATGAAAAAACATCTGACCAACCAGGATTGGGCACGCTTCTTGACGAACACGGGTTGTCAATTCTGGTTGCTCCACACCACGGGCTTGAATCATGCTTTTCCCAAACACTATACGACAACATGAAGGACGGCCAGCCTCAGCTTGTGGTGATTTCTGAAAAGCGGCACATGCGGCCTCAGGATGGTGAGATTCACGACGACTACAGAGGCGACAAAGGTGCAATTGGCCTGAATGTTTGGAGGGACGACAAGCGTGAGAGATTGCATTCGTTGTCCACTGCTAACAGCCATCACATTCTGATTGTGTTCAATGGAACTAGTGTGCCAAAGGTGTACGCAGAGGGGGACCCAAACGACCTGCTCGACATTGTGGACTAGGGCTTGGTGCGAATCGTACCATCTGACAAGGCCGGCTCGTCATAATCTTCTGGATTTCGTCGATCGACATAAGGCTCCTCACCCTTTTCAATTTGATACTTCGTACGCTCGAAAGGCTCAACTGCATTGTCGTAGAGTGATTGAACGAACTCTAGCCGCCTCTTCAAGAAATAAAGGAGATCCATACTTGCGCTCTATCCCTTCGATTCCAAGATGAAAAGGTCGAAAAAGACGCGCTAAGAGCCCGATACAGGAGTCGTGGCAAAGCTGAGTTCTACTTTATTCGGCGCCGCACCCATTCTTGCTGTTTGCTTGGACCGTGCCACTGGGGGGTGGGTGTAAACCCTCCCCGATCGATAGCTGAGAAAGGATGGCTGACCCGTATCGAACAGCCCGCCGCAGTTTTAATCTCTTCGACTGACCAACCGTGGAAGGGTGTCGCGGGTGCCCACGCTTCCCGCTCGCTCGATAGGCCGCCAGAGACGCTCTGCGATGCGGTGTTACCAGTCTCCCTGTCGTAGTGCTGGATCTCGTATTCGATCGGATCTTTGAACGGAGATCGGTAAACAAGAGATGAGACGTACGCCGCTCGAAAGTCACTTTGCTCGTTGCAGACGGTGACTGTCGTTGCGGCGGACGACGCCCATAACGGCAAGACGAAAAGCATCAATTTTCACCTCCGGTATGAACGCTAGAGCAGCGGAGTCGAGCCGTCAAGTCTGAGTGTGCCCAACAGCCCTACCAGGACGACATTGAGAGAGCAATCGACTAGCTCCCGACGCCCTTCGCTTTGTGCGTATGCGGGTTCTTAATTTTGATCCATGTCCGACCGCGAGCGGAATAGGATCCCATCTTTACGCTTGGCAACGATACCTTCGCAGTCGCGGCCACAGATGGCCCGATAGAACTCGACGCCCCGTGCTTCGATGTGATCGGCGCACAGGACTCGATCCGGCCGGTGAGCATAGAGCAGGCGCCGCAGCCTGTGTTTTCGTTCGAGCAATGGTAATCCCTGGATGTCCCGCCCGTTGAGCCAGAGCAGGTCGAACGTGTAAAAGATCGGCTCACCGCGCCGGTGTATTACGTCCTTGAAGATGCTCCTGTCAGCGCCATCAAGACAGATGATCTCGCCATCGAGAATGGCATTCTGGACGCACTAGTCGGCTAGTGATTCTTTCAGGGAGCGAAACTCTTGTAGACGTTGCGACGGCGCGACACCAACTGGCAAGCGCCATCAGCAATGTAGGCGAGTGCCCGGAAACCGTCCTGCTTGAGTTCGACAATCCAATCAGTATTGTCGAAGGGCTCCCCCAGGCGGGAGAGAGTCATCGGGATTATTTGCGGCAGGACAGCCATCGGTTCATTATAACCAGGCTGAGGGGGAGGAGTGAGCCGTTGAGTTCCGTGGCAACATTGGTGGGCGCCCTGATAGGCGCCGTGGCGGTTCTCGCGGGCGTCATGATTCAGCGTCGTATTGATCGCCGCGACAAATTGGAGGCGGAGGCTAGACGCAAGTGTGCAGTTGCGAAGGCACTGCTTTTTGAAATCAAGAACTTCTACCGCTGGTATTATCGACACCTTCGACCAATCTTGCCGCCCGATCTGAACCTGGAAACATGCCATCCACCAACGGTTAGCGCACCGACAGCCCAATTATTCGCGGTGTATCGCGCCAACACAGACACGCTCGGAACGTTTGACGATAGGGCCGTGGAATTCGTGGTGAGGTTTTATGGACTAGCTGAGTGGCTTCTCGCAACGATTCAGGAGTACCAAACGGCATTGGCTTTCGAGCTACAGTTTCAACACTCAGTTCCTAGCGGTTCGGCACCGCGAAAGCTTCTCAAACAAGTCCAGACGCTCATGTTTGACACCGACAAGGCAGCAGTGAACGCAGGCCGATTGCTCGCCAACGTGGCAGAAATATCTGGCGATCCTTTCGCGACAATCGACGATTAGTGAGAGTACAGCCTCTCGATCATGCACCGCTTTGCCCAAGACGGCAACGAGGTTGACCTTGAGGAGCTTCGCGACCGCCTCCACAAGATGAGTGAGCAGCAACTGCGACCATTTGGAGAAGCGACGAAATTCACGTGTTCAGAACGAGCGAACGGCAAACAGCCGCCGCGCAAGCATTTCTTGTTTCAACTGGAGGAGGCGAAGGAAGCAAAGTCCTAGCGATGAGCAAGCCAATCGTTTTCATTTCTTGCGGGCAATATACCCAAGAGGAGAAGAAGCTAGGCCAGCAGATCGCTCATATGGTCAGAACGGTCGCCGGTTTGGAACCATTCTTTGCCGAGAACGTTCACGATCTCAATGGGCTCGACACAAATGTCCTCGACGCACTGCGCGAGTGCGCGGGGTTCATTGTTGTTCTGCATCCGAGAGGGGAGATCACACGTCCTGATAACTCCACACTCATCCGTGCGTCCGTCTGGATCGAGCAGGAGATTGCCATCGCGACATATGTGCAGCGAGCGGAGAAACGCAAACTGCCGATCATTGCCTTTAAGCATAAGTCGGTTGGGCGCGAAGGAATTAGGGACTTGCTGCACCTAAACCCGATCGAGTTCACGGACGAAAATAGAATCTTATGACGTTGCCTGCGATTCTTCTAGATTGGAAGTCGCTCGCCGCGTCCGGCATTAAGGTGCAACTAAAATCTATCGATGTCGGTTTGCAAGAAGGCCATCTGATAAGGAAACTTCAGGTGATCCTCGTCAACAATACGAATGAAGAGATCCGAACTTACAGTTGCCTGCTAAGTGTTCCGGCGATCATCCTGACACACGGGAGCGTCAGCTACAGCGCAGAAACACGTTGCGATCAGCCCGGCCGACGATGTTTTCGATTCGGTGAAAAAGAGTTTGGTTCTATCCTTCCGCACGACCACAAGCCGCTGTACGTAATAGATTACTGCACATGGTGCGCGGCGAATGAAGGTGGAGGAGGGGTCGCGGCAAACGTGGCGGTGGCCGCCGCTATAGTCGAAGCGAAGATCTTGATCGAGAACCGGAAATACTCAACGACGACCGCAATCAAGGAACTCGCTGGTGAGGCCTAGAGCAGTTTCTCACCGGGCGTTGGCAGTCAAAATAGGAATGGGAAGCAGATCGCGGGAGATCTATGTGTCATTTCGAGTCGAAGGTGTTCCGTGGTCCTTCGCGGGCCAGCTTATCTTGTGCAAGTGTTTACAATGGGGAAATTTTATTTGATACGGGAATTCGCCCGAACCGGCGTCCGGTCCCGTCACTGCGAAGACCTTGCCGCATTTCTCGCATTTGATCTTCTTCTCCATAGCTCCGGCCAGAAGGAATCAAATGGCTCGGCGCGCAAAAGATTCTACGGGCCCAACATTACAGCCGTGTGAAAAGTGTGGAATGTGGCTTTGTTCCGGTCAGCCGGCCGGAGCCGACGTGCTAATATTTCAGCACTCAAACACCCCGGGAAGCAGTTACAACCACACCCCTGTGGCTGCTTCCCATCCAATCTTGGCAGTGAGAATGAAGTTGCGCCGTTCTCGCGAGAGGAATGTTCGGATGCCCAAAAGTAATTTATCTGCCCACTTGGTTAATCGAGATGGTTCTATGCAATGCTCAGTTTGTGGGCAGAAGTTTAGTCCGGACGCAAAGCCCACTTTGAGCGGGGCGTTCGCGGAGCACGTCTACGCCGTGCACAAACCAAAACGGGGCAAATAAATGGCCGTTATTATTCACTGAGGTTTTGGTGTGAACTCAGCATCGATCATTCGCAGAATGCGTTCTTCCTAGCGGCACGGCGCCTAGCCCCGGCGACGCCCCGAATTCGATGTGCCGAGCCGTTGGGTTGACAGGCAGTCGAAGCGTGGGAGTACAATCGAACTCTACAGGAGGCGCAAATGTACGTCACGCTAGAGAATAGGCCCGTAGCCGGAAGGATTCGGAAGGTTCGCAGCACACGGCTTCCGGTTGTGTGGCATTGGGGTATTGAGGATTGGACGTCAGACGTTTACGGGCAACCCGCAATGTGGCACGCACAGAAAAACGACGTGTTGCGACGCACCAGCTACGAGGAGTTTTCTTCTGGCCAACCAAGCGAAATTATTTGGACACCCCAAACCTACGCGCAGCAGGTTTCCGTGATTGGACGCCTCCAAAGTATCGAAGGGCTTCGATGGAATCTAGGCTCCGCTAATTGCGAACAGGTCGTGCGGTGGGCCGTGGAGGGTAGGGCGTACAGCGAACAACTGAACGCTGGTGTCGCAATCGCTTTGGTAGGTGTGGTTGCCTTACTTGCATCCCGCGCCTAAACCAACGGCGCACCCGGATTCCCTTGCCAAGCTCCACCCGATTTCATCTGCCTATCCAAAACCGCGACCAGCGAGTTCCACCAGAGCTCCGATTTACGTACAGCCAAAGGCGTTCAACGCCGTAGCCAAATAGCCCAAGAAGGACTATCACGGGAATTGCCTCTGCTGCCTGCCTCCACTCCCCGTCTAGCAAGTATGTAAAAAACAGGGCTCCGCCGACGAGTATGAACAGGTACTTGATGTAACGAATTTTAATCGGCATGGTTGCTCACTTCGTACGGCGCTTGATCTTTCGAGTGATCGGTTCCGCTTTAGCTTTCGCGTGCGCTGCGCTCGCACCGCGAGGCGGTCATTCCACGAACCGAGCGCGGAATCGAGCCGCTGGCCGCGGTGTACCGACACGAATGCGACACGCCACTTGCCGCTGCCTTGGCGCGCGGGGTGCGAAAGGTTTCCGACGCTATCGAGGATTGTCGCGTGGATTGTGTCCATCCGCACGAGTGGCGCAGGACCGATCCGGACGGGCTGACCTTGAGGAACATGAACGCACCCGGAGATTATAAAGAGGCACGAAACTGGTGGGCGACCAAGTGCATGCGCCCGAACGAGCACGTCAAGAAACCCCGGCGAGCGCCGAAGCGGAAACGGCGATCCGCTCCTCGCCAGCGTAAATGACGAAGCGCCGCCCGCGCAGGAAACCCACCAGGGTCAGTCCCAGCTCACGCGCCAGTTGTACCGCGAGACTCGACGGTGCAGACACCGATGCCAGTAGTGGAATGCCCGCAACGATTGCCTTTTGCACGATCTCGAACCCGCCTCGACCGCTGACCAGCAGAATACGCCCACCGAGAGGCAAGTGGCCGCCGAGGAGTGCCCAACCGATTGCCTGTCTGCCGATGTCTTCCCGCAAAACGAGCAGCTCGCCGTCAGTGCGGAAAAGCGCCGCCGCTTGCAGTCCACCGGTTTTGCCAAAGAGGCCGCGGATAGGATTCGAACTCATGGTTCGTTTTCAATGGTTTCGCCAAACCTTCGCGCATATTTGGCCGGAATATGCTGATCTTCACAGCCGTTGCCGCTGTTGGAGAAAATTCCGCAACGTCTGATTGAACAGGCACGCAGTCGGTGCGAACGGCCAGCCAGCGGCTCATGGCTACTCCGGAGCGAAACAAACACGAAGACGAACTCAACTACTCGTTGGGCCACCGGAGAAAATGCAGCTCGACCCAACCCTGGTCGCGTCGTTGATGTACAGTGCGACCAGAAGCCGGGGGTTCCTGGAGGGTTGGCTCAGCGAGGGAGTACTCGCGTGAAAATTGCAATTCTCGCGAAATCGTTGGGCACCGAATCACCCTATCCCGGAGCAAGAAAGAGGTTCTCCTGCAAGCCGTGCTGTTTCGTGTAGAGCTCGAAGTAGCGGCCGCCGAGCGCATACAGCGAGGCGTGGTTTCCGCGCTCGACGATGCGGCCCTGTTCGATGACCAGGATCTGATCGGCGCGGCGAATCGTGGAAAGACGATGGGCGATGACGAACGTCGTGCGCCCGCGCATGAGGTAGGACAAACCCTCTTGAATCAGGGCCTCGGATTCGGAATCGAGGCTGGAGGTGGCCTCGTCCAGGATCAGAATCCGCGGATCGGCCAGAATGGCGCGCGCAATGGAAATGCGCTGGCGCTGCCCTCCGGAGAGTTTGACGCCGCGCTCGCCGACCACCGTGTCGTACCGGTCGGCGAACGATTCCGCGAATTCGTCGACCCGGGCGATGCGGCACGCCGCCAGAAAATCCTCCTCGCTCGCGCCGGGCTTGGAGAATACGACGTTGTCGCGGATGGTTCCGTCGAACAGAAAGGTATCCTGCAGGACCACGCCGAGCTGCGTGCGGTAGCTGTCCAGCCGCACGGTAGAAAGGTCCATGCCATCCACCAGGACCAGCCCGGACGTGGGAACGTGAAAAGCCGCGATCAATCCGATGATCGTGGACTTGCCGGCTCCCGACGGGCCGACCAGCGCCGTTACGCTGCCCGGACGCGCCAGGAAACTCACGTCGTGCAGCACCGGTTTCCCTTCGCTGTAGGCAAAACCGACGCTTTCAAACACCACTTCCCCGCGCACCGGTCCGATCGCCACGGTGCGCCGCGGATCTGCGTCCTCGCGGCTCTCGCTCAGAATTTCGCGCGTGCGTTCGAGCCCCGCCATTCCCTCGGTGAGCTGCGTGCCGATGCTCACGATTTGGAAGACCGGAGCGACCAGCATCACCAGAAAAGCCACGTACATGAAGAAGGTCCCCAGAGTCATCGTGCCGGCCAGCATGCGCCTGGCACCCAAATACATGATTAAAGCGCTGACCAGCCCTTGCAGCACCATCGCGGACAGACTCATCACCGAGGTCGCGGTCAGGGTCGTCAGAACGTTATCGAGCAGCCGCTGCACGCCGCCTGCAAACACGCCCTCCTCGCGCTCTTCGGCGTGATATCCCTTGACGACGCGGACCCCCGCGAGCGATTCGGTCAGCCGCCCCGTGACCTCGGCATTCAGTTTCGAGCGAGCCCGGAAGATCGGCCGAATCGTGCCGATGGCCTTGTTCAAGCCGATCCCGAAGGTGATGAGAATAGCGCAGGCCAGACCGGTCATGAACGCGCTGATGCGTAACAGGATCGCCAGGGCATAAGCCGCGGTCATCAGGCTTCCGACGAACTCCACGAGGCCGGTGCCGATCAGATTCCGCAGGCCTTCGACGTCGCTCATGATGCGGGCGACGAGCGCGCCCGTCTTGTTGGTGTCGTGAAATGCGACGGTCAGGCGCCCAATGTGGGCCTGCACCCTGCGGCGCAGCTCGGCGATCATGCGCTGCGCCGCTTTCGACAGCAACTGGGTGAGCGTAAACGAGGTGATTCCCTGCACCGCCGTCGCGGCCAGAATGGCCAGCACCAGCGGAAGCAAGAGTCGCGCCTGCTTCTTGAGGATGATGTTGTCTGCCAGGATCTTCGTGGAGAACGGCAAAACCAGCCCCGCAGCGCGGTTGATGGCCATCAACCCGAGGCCGAGCAGCAGGTACCACCGTTGCGGCTGCATGAACGGCCACGCGTCCCGCAAAAGGCGGATGAAACCCGGCCATTTGACGCCATCGGGTCGTTTAACCCGGCCCCCTTGTTTCAATTCTGGAACCAAATGCGGCAAGCGTTTTCCCTCGGAGTGTCTATGCTCTACTGCTCGGCTTGGTCTACTACATCTATCGAATCTAGCCATCGCTGGACCCACCGAGGATGACTGGCCGAGCCAGATGGCTTCTAGTTGCTGGTGGGCATCTTGCAGACGAAGTTCGCTGCGTCGCCGGTGTTCCCCTGCCCTGTGTACTGCGCCGTATTCGGGAAAGGGCACAGCGGACGGGTGCGATCCACCGTACCGTTGTTGGTCGTATCAAGTTTACGTCACACCCAAGGGCTGCAAAGCCCAGTGCGGCGAAACCATGGGCCTCGCAGCGATTTCTTGACATCGCTCAGGTTGTGCGGACAACTTCCTCATCTTCTTATATCGTGCACTCCTACCATGCGAATATTGACCCCACAACCGCCTTGAAGTCTGGGACTTCCCAACCGAGTGGATGGGCCTGCGCCTCCCGCCGATATGGCATCGTTATCAGGAGTTTACGTTTTCTGAGAATTATAAGGAAACCTGATATGGAGTTACGCCACTTTGGAGGATGCTCCACTTCTGTTTTGAAGAATGCCCCCTCAGGGTTTAGAAGCTTGGGTGCGTATTACGCTCTCGGCGGGGCACCAGTGCACGCGAACGCCGCCGGCTGGCGATTCGATTGAGACAGCCAACCAGTAAGATTGTGTTACTCAGGAGATGTGTCGGAACAGAGGTCGAACACGCAATAGCAGGGAATGCACGTTCCCCAAGCAGGGCAGGAACGGCTCGCAACGCGTTGTTGTCCCACGCGACCGTCGTGGATGGCAATCGCTAATTCCAACACGCCTCCGGCATGTGAAACCTTGTGGATGGAATTCTTGCGGAGCACAGGCCCGAGCCATCCTTTCGGTCGCTCGCCCGCCGACTGTTGTACTGGGACGTAAAGTCTGGCATAAGTATAGTGTGCCGGAATCACCAAGGCCGGGATCTCTTCCGAAGTAGACACGTCAATGGCCACGAAGCAGCCACCTGCATCCGTTATGTACACTCTCATCACGGGACGCTGGGTGTCACACCTTATCTACGTCGCCGCAAAACTCGAACTTGCTGACCGCCTCAAGCATGGCCCGCGCACGGTCGAAGAGTTAGCGACGGCGGCAGAGGTTCAGGCCTCGGCGCTCTACCGTCTGCTTCGCGCGTTGGCGAGCGTCGGCGTCTTCGCGGAGGTTAAGGACAAGCGATTCGAGTTGACCCCGCTCGCCGTCACTCTTCAGAAGGCAGTGCCCGGCTCCATGCACGCCGCCGCGCTCTGGTTCGAAGGGGGATATTCGGAAGATGCTTGGAAGCAACTGCTCCACGGAGTCAAGACAGGCGAGACGCCATGTCTCAAGGCCCACGGAGTCTCCCGCTTCGAGTATCTTGAGAAGCACCCCGAAGACCTCAGGATCTTCGGGGAGGCCATGACCAATATCTCCTCGACGGAGAATCCGGCAATAGCGGCGGCCTATAAGTTCTCCAAAATTCGGACACTCGTGGATGTGGGTGGGGGAAACGGCAGCCTCCTGGCCACAATACTCAGTGCGAATCCGAAGCTAAGGGGCGTGCTCTTCGATCTGCCCTCTGTCAGCGCGCACGCCAAGCAGGATCGGTACCTGACGGCAAAGGGCGTAGCTGAACGCTGCAAGCTCGAATCCGGCGACTTCTTCGAAGAAGTGCCCAAGGGCGGCGACGCCTATATCATGAAGCGTACTCTCCACGACTGGGACGATGAGCGCGGCGCGAAGATTCTTGCGAACTGTTGCGTCGCCATGAGTGAGAAGGGAAGGGTGCTGGTCGTCGACAGCGTCATCCCACCAGGTAACGACCCCCACCGGGGCAAGCTTGTTGATATGCAAATGCTTATCATGGGCGGGCGCGAGCGCACCAAACAGGAATTCGCGATGGTCTTCGGGGAAGCGGGATTGAAGTTGACCCGCGTCGTGCCGACCATGTGCCCGCTAAGCATCGTCGAGGGAGTCCGCGCCTGATGTGTGAGCGAAATGCCAGCTGGATCTGTTTGAACAGGGGAATCGCCCGCGGTCCAAGACCCGCCCAATTAGCCGCAGGGATCGATTTTGCAGGTCGAAGTTGATTCCCAGGGGCGTGTCCCCCAACCAGTCTAGAGACAAGAACGCAATCGCCGCCCACTTTTGCGCATGCGCGCCCGAAATGAGTTTCTCAGCATACGAACACGTTGCTCCTCCGACCATACGGTTCCAGAGCACGCACGAGGCACTTCGAGTGCGACGACGGTTACAATCCCGTGTAAGCGCTCGAAGCGCTGTTTCGATAAAGACTCATGAGCACAAAGAGGTGCACATTCAGCATGTCGGAGGGGGGAATCGCTCAAAAGACGATTCTGCGTCCCGCCGGACATAGTCCGAAATGAACTTTTAACGACAATGTACTGGGCCTCGATCTTGACGGGCTCGGCCTCTAGCGGTGAATATAGATAGCCCAAGAATGCGATACCATTACACATAGACTCACCTCAGATCCAAGGCTTCGACAACGGCTGGCGGCTTTTCTTCGAAGATCAGGCGCCGATCCATTTCCAGCATGTTGTTCCGCCAATAGCGGAGAGCCAGCCAGATAGCCGCGGGAATAGCGATGAACAACGCGAAGAAGAAGTGGTCCTCGATGGCCGAACGCTCGATGCTTGCCGTCGCGTCGGCGAATGCAAAGAGGCCCGCGATGCAGAGTACTATGCCAACGAGCGCATGCCGCTTGAACACTGGAACCGGACACGTGAAGGCAATCTTGCGAAATCGAACGAGCACACCCTCTACCAACAAGACACACGACGCAGCGACGACCGCCGTGTGAATCGCGCCGATTTGACAGCCCCAGAAATAGGAATATGCGGGGAGGCAAATCAAGATCAGCCATGGGACCACAAACGTGAGAATTACCTTTCGCGCTAGAGGAGCGCACTCATGCGTCTCTGGGTTCACGTGGAGCCTGTAGAGCCAGTTGGCCCGCACGGGAGCCGGGAACTCAAAAGCAAACCGCAAACCAAAGGTCAAGAGATAGCATAGAACCAGCGGGAGGCTGAGAGGTTGTACCGGAGGAAATACTGGCTTTTCCGAGCAAGCGCCGAGAGGCTAACGCGAACAGCGCTTGTGAAACGATAACAACCGCTAAGCCCGCGAACCCACCGAAGATCAAGACGTGTTTCTCGCTTCGACTGCGCCAAGGAGAGGTTCACGCTGCCACAACTACTTCGAGAATGTCATGAGCGGTTTGTTCAGCATCCCGATCTTCGACCAAGTGGACGAAAGCATTTTCAAGGGAAGGCTGTCCAGCCATTCGTTGTAGCTCGCTTATGCTTGCATAGGCGATCACCTTACCCTCGCGAAGAATCATCACGTGCGAGCAGACCTTCTCGACGACTTCGAGCACATGCGAGGAATAGAAGACCGCCTTGCCCTGCTCACCGAGCGTTCGGATGAGACTCTTGACGATTAGGGCCGACGTCACGTCTAGACCGGAGAGCGGTTCGTCGAAAATCAAGATCTGCGGATTATGAAGAAGCGCGGAAATCAGAAGGATGCGCTGCCGCATGCCCTTCGAGTAGGAGCCGATGGCTGCATGCTGGTGGGCAGCGAGCGAAAACAGTTCGAGCAGTGCGTTGATTTTCCTCTCAAGCTGTAGCCTCCGCAGTCCTCGGAGAGTCCCAACCAGTTCCAGATATTCCCATCCCGAGAGGAAAGGATAAAGTTCAGGCTCTTCGGGGACGTAGCCCACGCTCTTCCTGTAGCCCACAAGATCGCGCTGGATATTTATACCGCAGGAACTGACCAGAGCCATTCTGGCCCAGGCATCCTAAAACCTCCCCCGGGTTGAGAGAGAAAGACACGTTGTTTACGGCAGGTTCGGCCGTGTAGCATTTCGTCAAATTCCTGGCTTCGAGGGCAACTATCCAAGGGCTTGTTGTAGACTTTCTCGATTCGCTTCCGGTTTAGACACCAATACCGCTCGATTGGTTCCTGAAACCGAACATCATTTCTGTACGGACGGGTCTGCGCTTGCGGGGGTGTTTGGAGAGCTCCCGATAGGGGGACTAGGACCGGCCTCGCCAATGGCTTGGCACGGCAGCCCGGGCTTGTGGTAGTCTCTGTAGGAGTTGTTATTCTTGACCGTGGGGAGACGGAATGGCCAGTATTGATCTAGGTAGGGCATTGAAAGCATTGAAGCAACAGCGTGTCCGGATAAAGGGAGAGCTCGCGAAATTGAATAAGGCAATTGCTGCGCTGGAGGGACCATCCGCGACGAACGCCGCAACCATGGCTGGCCGTATTCGCAAGCGGACCGTGTCCGTCGCCGCCCGCAGGAGAATGGCGAAGGCACAGAAGTTGCGTTGGGCAAAGCTGAAACAGGAGCCGGACAAGAAGTAGAGTTGGCGTTAAGCACGTAGCTGGCCTCCGAAACTGTTAACCGAGGCCTTTGGGCCGGGCCAAGATCAAAGCTAGGCAGTCGTGGAGCCTCATCAGTCGGGCCGCTCACAGCTGACTTCATGTGACCGATACACGTTGGCGGGAAGAAAGAACCGACCTCGTAATTTGACCCAACGAGCGCGATCGAGTGACAGGCCCACGGACGCCTCTTTGTCCGCCGCCAACTTTTTCGATCGCTGACTCTCCTCCCGCAACTGCTTCATTCCTGCGCCTCGCTCACCTCGACCCCGCCGCACTTCGCCTTCCAAGCGTAGCAGGTGTGCTTGACGCTCGGAATAGAGTTACGTCAAGCCCTGTTGCTCAGCGTCGGCTTACAACATTGACATCTAGGATATAAACAGAAGCCATATGGCTTCTAGTTGCTGGTGGGCATCTTGCAGACGAAGTTCGCTGCGTCGTCGGTGCTCCCCTGCCCCGTGTACTGCGCCGTATTCGGGAAAGGGCACAGCGGACGGGTGCGATCCACCGTACCGTTGTTGGTCGTGTGCGAGGCGATGATCTTTTCCGGGGCTTGCTTGTGCTCGACCCAATTCACAAGAGAACTGAACGCATCGAAGTGGTTCGGACCGGGCCCGCCACCGCAATGATCCATTCCTGGAATCATGAACAGGCGAATAAAATCTGCCGTCTGCTCAACGCGCTGCAAGAAGGTTGTCTCATTCTCTTGTGCGACGTCCGCGGGGTGTGTTCCGGTCACGTCGGCTACGGCACTTTTGTAATAGTTAATCGTTTCGAGCGGAGAGATCGTAGGATCGGTCCACCCGTGATAAAGAAGCAGCTTTCCGCCGTGTGCTTGGAAGCCTTTGATATTCGGATCGGTGGTGTTGATCACGGAAGCCAACTTCTTGTCGGCGAACGGCATGTCCTTCTCGTAGCTCCAGGTACGGTAGTCCCAGTTGGGGTTCTCGAAGACAGCGTTCTTGAGGAAGCCAATTAGCCCGGCGGCTGCGTTGTCGCCGACGGCTTTGGCTGGATCTGCAGCGCCTATGAAGGACCAGCCCGTCTCGTGGCCCGGCATCGTGCCCGGGCAGATCTGCTTGCAATTGGCGTCCTGAATCCCGCTATAAAGCGTTTTGAGTGTCTTCAACTGCTTTGCCGTCAGACACGTCGGCGAGTCAGCACCCTTGCACAATAGGACCGAGGGGTCTTTTGTGAAGCCGCATTTCCGCGGATCGGCGATTAGCCCATCTTTGAGTCCATCCACGGAATCGCAGGCGGCCACAGACGCATCGTTGAGCGCAGGCAGCTTGCTAGGCGGAATGTAGGTCTCTGGATCTTTCAGCGCCTGGAGTGAAACCCAGACGGGGAAGCCCGCCTGGATATGCGTGTAATAGATGACCGGATCGCCGCTTAGGATGCCGTTGTAGTCGTCCGGATAGCGCTGCGCCTCCATCAGTCCTTGCCTGCCGCCAGTCGAGCATCCGTTGAAATAAGAAAATCGGGGACCGGCCCCGTAAAAGGCCGCGATCACTTTTGGCGCCGTCGCGGACATCTCGTGGATCGCGCGATAAGCAAAATCGACCACCAGGTCAGGGTGGCCTAGGGCCCACGTCTCGCCGTTGCCCTCGTGGCCAGTGTCGGTGCTCGCAGTTGCGTAGCCGGCTTTGAGCGCAGTCGACATCGCCGGGTAACTGATGCTGCCGGCTTTCCCGCCATTCCCTACTCCTTCGAAGTCGCCATTCCAGCCCGAGGTCGGCATCCAGACTTCCATCTTGATCGCCGGCGCCACGGTGATCCTCACACGGCAAAAGGCCGGCAATACCGGTGCAGGTTGTGGTCCACGGCCTCGGGCAGCCTGCGGGGCGGGCTCGCCGCCGTCTTGCGCTCGCCCTTCTTGCACGAGCGGACCCTCCGCTTCTGCAACAGCGGAGATTATCGTTGTGTTCTGCAGCTTTAACGAAGCAATCTTCTCGCACGGCTGAGCCGCAGGTGGCGCCGCAGCCAGAGGGAGCGCAAGCACTATGAACAGCATGACACCGAGCGCGCTAACGAGCCGACGATTCATGTATGGTACTCCTTCCGCCGGATCAACTGAGCAGCCGTTCTCCGGCGTCTCTATCTCGATTCCTCCGCGACTTGGCCGAATCACAACCGAAGACTGCGAAACCGGGCTCGGTGAAGCCAAACGGAGCCCGGTAGCGATTTTGACCTCGTTCCGTGTGCAGCGACAAACCTTTTTGTGTCTGTTATTGCGCATCTAAATTGCTAAGCATTGCTCTCATTGCATCGGACGTATACTGCGACCCTACGTGTCAGCCACATTGAAAATCCGCAAAGCGCTGTCAGTTCGTCTTATTCGCGACTCCGAATGAATTGAGTTAAGGAACGCCCTAAATGTCTTCCGCAAAGCAGGTCCGGTTGGTCTGTAAAGTCAACCTTCATCGCTAGCAATGTCAGCAGGCGGTCAAGGCCGGGAGGTGAGTCTGCTTTTATCACTTTCAGGTAGGCTGCCGCTCAAACCTACGTTGTGATCTGTCTGGATTTCGAGTGCACTTAACTTAGGCAAAGGTACTCTGCGCATCTTGACCGCGCAACCGCCTCGAAGGTTGGGACTTCCCAACCGAGTGGATGGGGCCTTTGTCTCGCAAGAGTTCCCCCCCAACTTTCTAAGCCGTTAGGGGCGGCTATGCGGAGGAGAACCGTCACGTGGTAGTGACGGTTCGGTGGCATGCCGGAGTGCAAACGCGGTTCGCTGGTGGTTTTCCCTTCAGTACCTTAGCAAAACTCAAGCGCAGCGGGTGGCCGACTCAAGTACATCCCAAGCAACTCCCACAAGATGCTGCGGCTAGCAAACCCGCGCTTAGAGTGGGAGAGCTCCAGTTTTGAATCCGCTTCAACATTTCACATTCGCATAGCCTTGCTATCTTCGCCTTCGCTCGCAGTCGCGAAGTTGGAATTCATCTGGAGCGAAGTCGCCTGGAGTTCGCCGTCGAAGCGATCCCGCAGCGTCATCGCCTGTGCTCAGGAACACGCAGAACTGCATACCTTACGGCCGGAGCTGAAGGCCAAGGTATTTTTTACTTTGCTGGATGCGCAAGGAGGCGCATGTGAAGGTTAACGGTTCAGGCCCGAAAGCCCCCCTGAGCAGTTTCAGCGTGTCACTCACTCCCGACCAACCGGAGTTGCTAAAGGGTGCGTATGCTTACCGCTGGAGCCTGCGTTCCTTCCAGTCCGCGCCCAATTACGCTTGGGCAATTGTTGGCGAAGGCAAGAAGTAGAGACCCTGTAGCAAAAGAAGAAGAGGGCATAGGGCGTGAACAAGGCCGGGTATCCCTTCGGCAGACTCTGCTGACGGCGATCTCTCATAATCGTCGATGTTCGATTTGAAAGCGAGGCTTGTGGTTCATTTTCCCTGCAAAAACAGCATAGCCGATACGGCCCGATGCCGACGTCGTGGATGACAGGTCTATTGATCTATTGCGGATTGCAGACTGCAAGCGGACGACGCTAGGGTACGAGCATGACGGGAGCTTGCCAGAACGCGGCCTTCTGCCCGCTCGGATCGAGCACCGTCACCTGGCAGTCGTAGGAGCCCGGCGGAAGCTTCTCTAGCGGCAGGACGAATCGCAGCGGCACGGCTTTCGATTTGGCGTCGAGTCCCTGGGCCACGGCCAGCGGCGCGGTTTCAAATGTTTTCACCTGGCCCTGATAGAAGGTCACGAAGGCCACGATGGGCCGCGTCGTTGTAGCATCGCGCTCGTAGGCCTGGAGAAACACGTAGAGGTCGCGGCTCTTGCTGAAAACGCGCGTCACGCTGGGAATCAGCTTCTGCCCGTCGAGGACTAGCGGGTCGGCGGCGGTGGCGTCCACCTTCTGCTTCACGTTGTAGATCGAGTCGCCGAGCGGCACGCGCTGGCTGCTCAGCACGACGGAGCTGATCGGCACGCGCTTGTCCTCCTTGTTCAGGTTCGGAATGACGAAGGACATCTGGTAAGTGCCGATTCTGCCTGTCTCGGCGTCGCGGGCGAGGTACTTGATCATGTACTTGCCCGGCAGCAGCGTGAATCCGGTTTCGTATTGGATGGGATGCGTCGCGAGCTGGGCTGCGGTGCTGTCGCTCAACTTGATATTCAACTTGTCGCGCAGGTTCTGGATGGTGTTCCCGAAGTCGTCCTTGACCTCGCCGATGAAATCGATCAGCGTCTCGCTGGCTCCGCCGCGCCGGGCCAGCGCCAATTCCCTGCCCGGAATCTTGACGGCAACGGGAACGAAATATTCCGCGCCGTTGAGCTGAAAATAGTTTACCTCCATCGCGATGTTGATGTCGGTGACCGGATTCTCGAGCATGAGCGCCTCTTCGAGCTGGCGCTCCTTGTCGGCGGCGCTGAACTTGCCGAACTCCTTGTCGCTGAAATATCCCTGGCGATACGCCAGGTTCGCGGACAAACCCTCCTTCAAGGAGATCTTGATCCGGTGGAAACGGCCGTCCAGGGCCGTGTGCGTCGGGTAGTAGCCGATCTCGTAGTAGCTGCTCATCGCGTCCGCGGCCTGTTTGATGCCCAGCGACAGATCGTTGAAATCGAACATGGCCTTTCCGCCCGTATCCTTGGCCAGAGCGTAGAGCGTGTCCTGAGAACGCTGGAAGTTGGTCATCAGGGCTTGCGCCGAAGTGCCGGAGAACATGCCGATGCCGCCGTTCGATCCGGTCTGAGCGTCGCCGAGCGGCGCGTTGGCCACGAGGCCGCGGGCGTCGATCGGGTCGAGCAACACATTCGCCCGGAGCGCCGCGTTGGTGGTGGCGACGAGTTGCGCCTGGTTGTCGGTGCCGTTGAGCCGCAGGCCGCTGGCAAAGTAGATCAGGGCTTTCTGCTCGTTGAGCATCCCGAGCATCTGCACCGCCGTCTGTAGCGCGGCCAACTGGCGATCGGTGTTGAAAATATTGAATTCGGCGTCGTCTTGCCCGAACGCGGCGCCGGTATCGGCCGCGCTGTCGTCAGTCGTGGTCTCGTCAAATCCCTGGCTCAGCCCAACGATGAGCTTGTCCATCGCCGCGCGTATTTGCGCGCGGTCGCCAGTGAAATCCTGCCGGACCTTGACGGCGCCGCCCTCGAAGGTCATGACGGCCATCAGGTCGGAAGGATCCATCTGTGTGTCGATGAACTTCAACGCGGCCTCGAAGGCGCGCAACTGGTCCGCGGGCTGCATGGTGGACATGTCGAAGTACAGAGCAAGCAGGCGGTGGTCGCGGTAACGAGTATCGCCCGGCACTTCCGGGGCGATCTGCGCTTGCGTGGCGCGCGGCGCTGTGGGCACAACCGGACCCGCAGCCGGCGTCGGCTCCGCCGAAGCAGCCGCAGCCTGCAGCCGCTGGAACTCGGCGAAGCTGATCGTTTGCGGCACGCCGTCTTCGGTGAGGATGAAATCGTTCGCGGTCAATCCCTCCACGGGCTTGCCGCTCTTGTCTTTGACTTCGACCTCTTCGACGATCAGCTTGGTCGTGACTCGAATGGGCTGCTGCGCTTGTGTTCCCTGGGCAGTCGGCGGGGGCGGAGCGCTTGGCTGCGCCTGCTGCGCCGCGACGACGAGGGCAAAAAGAGTCAGAGTGCAAGAGATGCATGCGATCCGACGCATGGGTCAGAACCTCACTCGCAAAAACATTTGCAGCCTGCGCGGAGCATTAGCCGCGATGGGAGCACCGAACAGCGGGCTCGTGACGATCGTGTTATACGAAGTGTAGGTCAAGAGGTTCAGCACGTTGTCCGCTTCCATGCGCCAGTCGGCGTTGAGCCGATTGTTCAATCGGAACGTGCGGTTGATCGAAACATTCAGTGAGAACTGCGCGGGGCCGGTGATCGAATCGCGGCCGGCGTCGCCCCACTGGCCAGAGGCAGGCGCGGTAAAAGCCGCGGGATTGAGGAACAGTCCCGCGGGCGCAGCATTGACCGCGACGCCCGTGTAATTGGGGCGAATCGTCCCGGTGATCCCCGTGCCGGTGACGTTGGTCAGGTAAACGGGCGTTTCCGGCAGTCCGCTGCCCGCCGTGAGCTGGCCGGCGAGAGTCCATTCCTTCAAGAAACGCCCCTTCCACCCGCCGAGAAGCGCACCACCCCGGATGCCTTCGCCAGTGGTGTATTGCATGTAGAAACTCAAC
>Ga0210394_10000757_pt1 | contig 61213 bp, 59 predicted proteins | sample IncBWC12MmetaG_FD_160121 | JGI IMG/M metagenome (GOLD analysis project Ga0210394, IMG submission 160121) | Forest soil microbial communities from Barre Woods Harvard Forest LTER site, Petersham, Massachusetts, United States - Inc-BW-C-12-M | ecosystem: Environmental > Terrestrial > Soil >...
AAGGACTTCACGTTCATCTGTCCGACAGAGATCGTCGAGTTCAGCAAGAAGGGCGGCGAGTTCGCCGACCGTGATGCCGTGGTTCTCGGTGGCAGCACCGACAACGAGCACTCGCACCTGGCCTGGCGCGTGGCCCATCCCGATCTCAAGAACGTGAAGACGCCGCTGGTCTTCATCACGCCCGCCTTCGCCATGCAGCTCGGGATTCTGCATCCTGAGGCCGGCGCCGCGATCCGCGTGACCTTTATCGTCGATCCGAACGGGATCATCCGCTGGGTGAACGCGAACGATCTCTCGGTCGGACGCAACGTCGACGAGGTGATCCGCGCGCTCGACGCGCTGCAGAGCGACGAGCTCTGCCCGTGCAACTGGCGCCCGGGTCAGCAGACCCTCGGGGCGGCGTAAGCATCATGAGCGCCGTCGAATCGCTACGCGCGCGCCTGCCCGAGAACGCGCGCGACACCAAGCTCAATCTGCAGAGTGTGTTGCAGCCCGGCACGCTCACAGCGGCGCAGCGTTGGGGGGTGGCGGTCGCTTCGGCGGCCGCCGCCCGCAACCGGGAACTGCTCGACGCCATGCTGGCCGATGCCCGTGACGAGGCGGGCGATGCCGTGATCGACGACGCTCTGGCCGCCGCGTCGCTGATGGCCATGAACAACGTCTTCTACCGCTTCCGCCACATGATCGGAAAGCCGTCGTACGACCAGAAGCCAGCCCGTCTGCGCATGCAGCGCATCGCCAAACCAGCCACGAACAAGCCCGACTTCGAGCTTTTCTGCCTGGCCGTCAGCGCCATCAACGGCTGCGAGATGTGCATCCGCTCGCACGAAGCCGTCGTGATCGAAGGCGGATTGACCGAGGATCACGTTCACGACGCCGTGCGCATCGCCGCCGTGGTGAACGCGGCGGCGGTGGCGTTGGAACTGCCGGTGGTGATGACGGTCGCTACGGCGTAAGGACGTTACCGCGCGATCAGCTCCGCTTCCTCACCAATACCGCCGATCACGTCCTCCACGCTGTCGCCGCCGAGGAGCAACGCGAAGGATGAGCGCCAGATGCGGGTGAGCTCGGGTGTTGACGTTCGGATCAGAGGGACGCCATTGCGTTCGATGAGGAATGTGGCGACGGCGGTGTGGCCGATACGCATTGCGGAAAGGCCATGCAGCTTCGCGAGGCGGAGGACTTCATCGGTGTGAGATGTCGACACGATCGCACGCGCCTGCGACTCGCCGAAGAGCAGGGCGATGAGGTCGATATCGTCGGCGTGGCCGGCGAGCTCGACGTGGCAGCCGATGCCTTCCATTGCGCACTCGGCGAGGGCTACCGATAGTCCGCCGTTGGATAGATCGTGGGCGCTGCGCAGCAGGCGATGCTCGTATGCGCTCATGAAAAACTCGACCAGCGCCTTTTCGCGATCGAGGTCGACGTGCGGGGGGGCGGAGAGAGCGTCGGGCATCGCGCGTTGCTGCCATTCCGATCCGCCCAGCTCATCACTCGTTTCGCCGATGAGGACGATGTCGAGTCCGGCCTCCGGGAAGGCGATCTCGCAGCCGGCATCTTCGCGCTCGAGGATGCCGACCATGCCTACTGTCGGTGTGGGGAGCACGGCCCGCCCCTCCGTCTCGTTGTAGAACGACACGTTGCCGCTCACGACCGGAGTCTCCAGCGCGCGGCACGCATCGCTGATGCCGCGGATGCATTCGGCGAACTGCCACATGATCTCCGGCCGTTCCGGCGATCCGAAGTTGAGGCAGTCGGTGATGGCCACCGGCCTCCCGCCGCTGACAGCGATGTTGCGCGCGGCCTCGGCCACGGCCTGTTTGCCGCCTTCGTACGGATCAAGGAAGCAGTAGAGCGGATTGACGTCACTCGTCACTGCCAGCGCGCGGCCGGTGCCTTTGACGCGGACGATGGCGGCGTCGCGGTGCTCCGGCCGCGCGATTGTGTTCGTCCGCACCGTCGTGTCGTACTGCTCCCAGATCCACTGCTTCGAGCAGAGATTTGGCGATGCGATCAGTCGAAAGAGATCCTCGGTGAAATCGCCATCGTCGACCCGTTGACGATCGAGCGATTGCGGGATGACACGATCCGGGGCGGACATCGGGCGCTCGTACACGGGCGCTTCGGTCGAGATCGGATCGACTGGAATGGCCGCCACCTCCTGGCCGTGCCAGATCAGTCGGACGAATCCATCGTCAGTCACATCGCCGACGACCGCGGCGTTGAGGTCCCACTTCTCGAAGGTGCGGACCACCTCGTCCTCGCGGCCGCGTTTGGCTACGATCAGCATCCGTTCCTGCGATTCGCTGAGCATGATCTCGTAGGGTGTCATGCCGCTCTCGCGCACCGGGACGCGATCGAGATCCATCCGTACGCCCGTTCCGGCGCGCCCGGCCATCTCGAATGAAGACGACGTGAGGCCGGCAGCGCCCATGTCCTGAATGCCGACGATCGCATCCGACTCCATGATTTCGAGGCATGCTTCGAGGAGCAGCTTCTCGGTGAACGGATCGCCCACCTGCACGGTGGGGCGTTTCTCTTCCGATGCCTCATCGAACTCCGCGGAGGCCATGGTCGCACCATGGATTCCGTCGCGGCCGGTCTTCGAGCCGACATAGATGACCGGATTGCCGACGCCGCTGGCGGTGCCGTTGAAAATCCTGTCCCGCGTCGTCACGCCGAGGGCGAAGACATTGACGAGGATGTTGCCGTTGTAGGAGCGGTGAAACGACGTCTCGCCGCCGATGGTCGGGATGCCGATGCAATTGCCGTAGCCGCTGATGCCGCGCACCACGCCGTCGACGAGGTACTTCATCCGCGGCGCGTCAATGTCTCCGAAGCGGAGCGAGTCGAGGCAGGCGATGGGCCGCGCGCCCATCGTGAAAATATCGCGAAGGATTCCACCGACGCCGGTGGCCGCTCCCTGGTACGGCTCGATGAACGACGGATGGTTGTGCGACTCCATCTTGAACGCCGCCACCCAGCCGTCGCCGATATCGATCACGCCGGCGTTTTCGCCCGGACCCTGAACCACACGCGGTCCCGACGTCGGGAACTTGCGGAGATGGACGCGCGACGATTTGTACGAGCAGTGCTCCGACCACATCACGCTGAAGATGCCGAGCTCTGTGTAGTTCGGGGCGCGCCCCAGGATCTGCTCGATGCGCTGGTACTCGTCAGGACTGAGGCCGTGCGAGGCGATGAGGGCGGGCGTGATGTCGCTCACCCCGCCATTTTGTCATTCCGGACCGCAAAGTCGGCCAGGAAGATCCGGAGTGCGGCATCGCGGGGCCGCACTCCGGAACACGGCAGGCGACAATCAGTCGTGGGAAATCGGCCCTTCCGGATGGCGCATCATCATGGCGCCCGGCCCCATCAGGTGTTCCATCTTGGCGTGCATGGCATCGAACTGCGCCTTCTGATCGGGGGTCAGGATCGCGTCGATCTTCTGCTTGGCCGAGTCATGGGCGGCGCGAATCTGCTTGTCGAGGGCGCGCATGGCCAGGAACTGCGTCCCGACCGCGGTGGCGTCGGGGCTCGGTGCCTCGGCCAGCGCCTGTAGCTGCTGCTCGGCCGCGCGGTGTTGATCGAGGAGCGGCTTGACCGAAGCCTCGAGCTGCTGATGGATGGCGTCGAACTGTGTTTTCTGATCGGCGGACAGCCCGAGGGCGGTGGCCATAGCGTCGCCGTCCGGACCGATGTGCTTCAGGAACTGGCGGGGCGGCTCCTGGGCGAGTGCGATTGTGGCGACGACGGTGATTGCGAGAGCGATGGTGATGATTCGTTTCATGTCGTGTGTGTCCTTTCGACGAGCAATGTACGCATCGTACGCCTTGAAGTGATCAACGGCACGCAAGCTGTTTGTAAGAAACGTAAAACCCGCTTGCCGCCTCGATTTGCGCGCAAATGCGGATGCTAGACTCAACGCCATGAAAGGGAGCCGCAGCGCCGCCGCAGCGCTGATCTCGCTCGTGGTTCTTGCCGCTGCTCTGGCCGTGCTCGGGGTACTGCAATATCGCTGGATCGGGCAGGTGGCGGACGCCGAGCGACAGCGGATGCGTGCCGGGATCGAATTCGCCGCCCACCACTTCAGCGACGACTTCGATCACGAGCTGACAAGGATTTTCTTCGCCTTTCAGATGCCTCTACCCGAGGCCACTCCCGAGCATCTGCTGCGCCGCTACGACGAATGGGCGGCGTCGTCGCGGGACCCGCGCATCATCAAGGCCATCTACTTCGTGCCGGCGAGCGAAATCGACAACATCCAGCTCGTCGATCCAAAGACGCGCAGTGTGCGGGCAGTGCCCTGGCCGGTCTCGCTGGCAGCCGTCCGGCCGATGATCGCCGGCGAATTCGGAAGCGGTCCGCCAGCCGGTCCCATCAACCCGCGGGGCTCGATCATCGTGGTGCCATCCGGCCCCATGGGGATCATGAAGGAGCGTTTCAGCTCCGCGACGATGATGCCGCGGCTGCGCTTCCCTCCGGACGGCATGCACGGCGAGCCCCGCCCCGCCTTCACGATCGTCGAGCTCGATCGCGACTACATTGCCCGCGTTCTGCTGCCGGACCTTACGCGCCGCTACTTCGACACGCCGGAAGGCCGTCAGTACGAGGCGGCTGTCGTAGCGTCGGAGAGCGGCGAAGTGCTCTATCGTTCCGACGGCGCTTCCGCGCCGTTTCATGCCGATCTCACGGTTCCGATCTTCAGCGTGCTTGCATTGCGCCGTGAGCCTGACTTTGTGTCTGACCATGTATCTGACCACGGACCGATGCACATGGAGTTACCGCGCAGGCCGTCCGCCTGGAATCTTCTGGTTCGGAACCATGATGGCCCGCTGGAGGAGGTCGTGGGAGCGACACGGCGCCGCAATCTGATGCTCACCGGCGGCGTTCTGGCCGTCCTTGCCGGCACAGTGCTCATGCTCGTGACGATGCTTCGCGGAGCGGAACGGTTGCGATTGCAGCAGTTGGAGTTTGTCGCCGGCGTCACGCATGAGTTGAACACGCCGGTGGCCGCTCTCACATCGGCCGGCCAGAACCTCGCCGACGGCATCATCCACGAGCCGTCGCAGATCAGGCGTTACGGCGACGCCATCGTCAAAGAATCGCGGCGGCTGACCGAGATGATTGGGCAGGTGCTGGCGTACGGCGGCATGCAATCGCGTCGAAAGCTGCCCCACGCGCAGGTCGACGTCGCGGCGGTTATCGACGAAGCGATCGCAGCCTGCCGTTGGATGGCCGAGGAGCAGTCGGTCGTCGTCGAAACGCACGTCGATCGCGGCCTCCCGCTTGTCGACGGCGATGCCGCATCTCTTGCTCGCGCCGTGCAGAATCTGATCGCCAATGCCATTCGCCACGGCGCGGCGGGCCATTGGGTCGGCATCCGTGCCTCTGCCGATGGTGGCAGCGTCGTGATCGCTGTCGAAGACCGCGGGCCGGGCATCGCCGCGCGCGATCTGCCGCACCTCTTCGAGCCGTTCTATCGCGGCCGCGGCGCCGACCGCGTTCGCGGCAGCGGCCTCGGGCTGACGATCGTGAAGCAGATCGCGGCCGCGCACGGCGGCCGGGTCGCCGTCGAACGCCGGCGCGAAGGGGGCACGGTCGTTACGCTGCACCTTCCGGCCAGCACCACGGCGGTGGCGGCGCCGGAGATCGTGCAGCATGCCTGAGTTGCAGCGACGCATCCTGCTGGTCGAAGACGAAGAGAGCCTCATCCTCACGCTGCGCGACCGCTTCGAATCGGAGGGATACGCGGTGACGGTCGAGAGCGACGGCGAATCGGCGCTTGCCACCGGCACGCGCACGCCGTTCGATCTGATCGTGCTCGACGTGGCGCTACCGCGAAAGAACGGATTCGACGTCTGCCGCGATCTTCGCCAGCGCGGCGTCCAGACGCCGATCCTCATGCTTACGGCGCGCGGCCAGGTGGTCGATCGCGTCGTCGGTTTGAAGCTCGGGGCGGACGACTATCTGACCAAGCCGTTCGAGATGATGGAGCTGCTGGCCCGCGTCGAGGCACTGCTGCGGCGGGCCCGGACGATGGCGGCGAACGCGTCGGATTCGTACGCTTTCGGCCCCGTACACGTCGATTTCCGCAGTGCGGAGGTCCGGCGCGAGGGGACGCCGATCGAACTGTCCACGCTCGAGATCAAGCTGCTTCGCTACTTCGTCGAGCATCGCGGCGCCGTCCTGGCCCGCGACGAGCTGCTCGACAAGGTGTGGGGTTACGACGCCACTCCGGTTACACGCACCGTCGATGTGCATGTGGCCTCGTTACGCCAGAAGCTCGAAGCGAACCCCTCCAAGCCGGAGTTCATCGTCACGGTTCACGGCCTCGGCTACAAGTTCCTGGGTTAGCTCACTTCAATCAACCGGCTCCCATCGTCATTCACACGAATCGTGATCTCGACATGTCCGTCTTCGAATTCATCAAACTCCCGCTTCGGCCATTCGATCAGCTTCACGCCCGGCCCTTGCAACAGCTCGGGGATGCCGATCTCCAACCACTCGCGGCGATTCTCGGAGAGACGATAGCCGTCGATGTGGATGATCGGCGCGCCTCCGGCGATCGGATACTCGTGAACGATGGCGAACGATGGTGATGCCACCTCGATCGCATTCGCGCCGAGCTCCGCCGCGATCGCCCGCGCCAGAAACGTCTTCCCGGCGCCCAGGTCGCCAACGAGGTGAACGACGGCGTCGGGGGCGAGCGAGCGTGCGATCTCCCGCCCGGCAGCCTCGGTGGCGGCTTCATCGCGGCAGAGGTAGGTCCGCGGCATTCCGGCCATTGTAGGTTGGCGATACACTCCCCGCACAACCAGGCGGACGCGGCGGAGCGAATGAGCGAAACGGTTGCGGCAGCACTCTTGATGTTTCGGCGGTATCTCGATGATGAGATTCCGCCGGCCGCTGCGTCGTACGCGCTGGCGACGCTGATGGCCCAGCCGCCTGACGTGCTGATGCAGCAGGTGGCGACCTGGACCGCGGAGCAGAGCCAGGCCCGTTCGATGGCGCCTCGGGAGCTCCTTCTGCTCGCGCTGAAGAAGATCTACGTCACGGGGGAGTTGCAGTTCCTCGATCGGGAAGCGGTGGCGAATTATCTCGATCGCGTGACCGGCGTAGCCTTGCGGCTTTGTCCGGACGCCGATCGCGACCGGTTGCGCAGCGAGCTATCCACGATGCGGATGTCGCGCGCGACCACGGCCTCGCTGCAGCAGACTGTCGCACCGGCGCGAATGCCGACGCTGAGCGGCGTCGCCCTTCCCGGCGACGGAGAGGCGCAGGCGGCGAAGCAGTACTCGCTGATCTTCGATCGCCTGACGCGGGAGAGGGAGCAGGCCGGACCGACCGGAGCGGTGGCTGATCCACAAGCCATTGCGCAGCTCCTGTCCATGGCCGCCACGCGGTCTCAGACCTCCCAGCAGTTGAACCAGTATCTCGATCAGCTCCGCCCGCTCGCCGGCGGCGGCGAAGGGAACGTCTTCGTCATCCTCGGTGGCGCGATGCCGTCCTGGGACGTTGGGAACCTATTGCCTGGTTCCGCGAGGCCGCCGTCGCAGGTCGGAGCGATGGAGAAGATCATCGATCTCGCGGAGAGCCCCGAGGTGGCGATGAAGCGGTTTCGCGAGCTCGTCACCGCGGCGGTCGAAAAATTCAACCAGGGTGCACTCGGGGCGGCGGTGTGGATGCTGGACGTGGCGGAGGATTCGATTCCCGAGAAGAAGCTCGAGACCGTGGCCGTCGACCAGTTTCGTGCCGAGGCCGTCGAGATGATCAGCGCCGTGCAGTTGCGAAAATATGCCGAGAACAAATCGCGGCACGCGGCGGTCAGGATCGTGCTCGAGTTCTTTCCGACGCTTCGTCTGGAGACGCTCTTCCGCAACCTCCGTGGTGAGGAACGTGCCGAGCGGCGGCGCTCCTTTCTCGGCTTCATCGAGGCCTATGGCGTGATCGGACGCGATTTCGCGCTCGAGGAGCTCGAGCTCGAATTGATGCATCCCGCGTTGGAGACCTACTACCTGCGCAACCTCATCTATCTTCTGCACCGCATCTCGCGCGAGTCGCAGGAGACGATCGGCCGCGAGTTTGAAGCGCTGACCAAAGCGTCGGAGCCGGGCCAGCTCATATGGGTCATCAAGGAGGCCGCCACTGCGCTCGGCCTGATCAGGACCGAAGCCGCCGTGAAGCTCCTGACGATGCGGCTGGCTCAGTTCGAGGCCACGCTGTTGCGCAACGACACGTCGATGTATCCGATCGGAGAGATGCAGAAGCTGCTCGACCGGATCATCGGCGCGCTGGCGCGGATCGGCACGTCGCCGGCGCTTCTGACGATCGCCCGGCACGGAATGAAGGCGAATCCGCCGCTGGGTGATACACGGGCGCGCCTGGCGGGTCTCGCGCAGTACGACCTCTCATTCGATGAGGGCACCGTCAACGTCCTGCTCAAGGCGCTGCGCGAGGAAATCCCGGGAAAGCTCCTCGGCCGGCTGATGCCGAAGAAACAGGACTCAATGGTTCGTCTCATGGAGGCGCTCTCCGGAACCCGATCGGAGGAAACCGAGGAAATCTTCGGGGACATCGCGCGCCGGTTCCCGGATCACGACGTCGGCCGTGCAGCCGCGCAGGTGCTCGCCAAGTGGTCCCCCGGAGAAGTGGCCGCGCGGGCGGAAGCCGCCACGACGCTCGCGGGAGAGCTCGAGTTCTTCGGCTTGCCGTCCGTCATTCAATCGCTGGCCGAGATGCGCGCCACGGGGATGCTCACGATCACCAACAAACAAAAACTGCCAGTAGCCAAGATGGTCTTTACGGATGGGAAGTTTCTCAACGCCCAGATGGGACACATCCGCGGCGACGAGGCGCTCTACCAGACGCTGGAGCGGCCGGTGCCCGGGGCGTTCGCCTTCGTGCCGTATCCCCCGGAGAAGCTGGGAAGCGACATTGTTCCTCGGGAGGTCATGGGGTTGCTCCTGGAGGGGATGCGCCGCAACGACGAGTTACAGCGCTTCATCGCGCTCGTCCCGGACGAAATGGTCCTGACGAAGACGAGCGTCAAGCCGACGCCGCATGAGGAGGAGAGCGATCCGACACTGTCCCGTGAGCTATGGATCAAGGCGTCGTCGGGCTCCAGCATCGCGGAATGCGAGCGTCAGCTTGCAACCGATTCGTTCCGCGTGCGCCGCCTCGTCGCGCATTGGCTCGAGCAGGGTGCGCTTGTGGAGGGCTAGATTCTTGCTCACGCGAAGACGCGAAGGCGCGAAGAGGGAAGAGTACTCCTCGCGATCTTCCCGTCTTCGCGTGAGACAAAGAATTTCAAATACCTTGGGTTGGATTAGGGCTCGCGCAATCGTTTGATCCCCAGCGGAATCCTCTCCGCGAGATCGAGCGCAGCCAGCCCCGTATCACCCATCTCGTCCTTCAGTATGTCGCCGGCGAAGCCGTGGAGGTAGACGGCGGCGGTGGCGGCGTGGAAGGGATCGATGCCGCGAGCCAGGAGCGCGGCGATCATCCCGCCCAGGACGTCGCCCATTCCCCCGCTGGCCATGCCGGGATTGCCGGTGGAGTTGACGTTCACGTGGCCGTCCGGCTCGGCGATGAGCGACTGGAAGCCCTTCAATACGACGACGCAGTTCGTGGCCCGTGCCGCCTCGCGCGCGGCGTCGATGCGGTGCGCGTTGATCTCCTTTGCGGTCGAGCCGATGAGGCGAGCCAACTCGCCCGGATGCGGCGTGAGGACGCGCGGCCGCCGGTGAGGATTGATCTCGTCCGCGCGCAAGGCGAAGGCGTTCAGCGCCGAGGCGTCGATGACCAATGGCAGCTCGATGGCCGTGAGGAGCACGCGGATCCGGCCATAGCTTCCTTCGTCATCCGCCAGGCCGGGGCCGATCAGCGCCGCGTCTTTGCCAGACACGAAGCCTGCCACGTCGTCGCCGGAGTAGGTCATCGACTCGATGGATCCGGTGTGTACGAGAGCCGCGGTCTCAAAATCCGTAACGACGCTGACCAGTCCTGCTCCGCTGCGAATCGCCCCGCGCGCGGCCAGAACCGCCGCTCCGCTTCGCCCGGGCGACCCGGCGATGATGGCCACGTGGCCGTACGTCCCCTTGTGGGTGGCGGCCAGCCGCAGCGCGTAGTGCGGGCGGACGTCTGCCGGCGTCGTCAGAGCGAGCATCACGTTCTCGTCTTCGATGGCAGCGGTGGGGATGGAGATGTCGGCGACGATGACCTCGCCGCAGAAGACCGCGGCCGGTTCGAAGACGTGGCAAAGCTTGGGCGCCGCGAAGGTCACCGTCACGGCGGCGTGCACACACGGTTCGAACGGCTCGGCGCTGGATGCATTGGCGCCGCTCGGCAGATCGACGGCGACGATCGGCAGCAGCATCTCGTTCAACGACGCGATCGTCTCCGCGTAAAGCCCCTCGGGTGCTCGATCGAGGCCCGTGCCGAAGATGGCATCGACGATGAGATCTGAGTCCGAGGCATGGACGAGCGCCTCGTTGAGCGACTCGTCGTCGGTGATGGCGTACAGCGGCAGGGCCAGCCGTTCGCAGACGGCCAGGTTCGCCGCCGCATCGCCGCGGATCTTCTTCCGATCGCCGACGATGAAGACGCTCGGCACCACGCCCCGCTGTTCGAGATGCCGCGCCACGGCGAACCCGTCGCCGCCGTTCGCCCCCAGCCCGCAGAAGACCGCCGCCCGGTCGCAATCGGGATAGTGCTCCCCGATGGCGTCGACGACCGCCAGCGCTGCGTTCTCCATCAGCACGATCGACGGGATGCCGAAGCGATCGGTTGCCCGCCGGTCGATCGACTTCATCTGCGAGGAGGTGAGGATGTGCATCGCGGTAACTCTATCCTGCGCGAACCATGAGGGCTGCGACTACGAGTAACCGAACCGCTCCTTAGCCGTAACCACGAACTGCTGCAAAGCAACTGAATCGCTGCTCTTTCCGAAGATCAGCTTTCTTGAGCCTTTCGCCGTGTGGACCTTAAGGAACCAGCGCCGCCGGATGACAAGGTCGAGTAGCCATGCGGCCGGGATGATGAACGCAATGGAAGTCACAAACTTAACTTCCACGGTTCCGTGCCGAAGTACTGCCAACAGCAGCATCGTTGGGCCGAGCAGGGCTACGCCCAGCAGGAGCGCTCCAAGCAGTAGCGAGAGCGAAGGGCGTTCGGCCGCAGATCCGTGCAGCAGTTCCAGCCGAGTTACCTCTGAGCGAGGGACGTACACCAGCCTTCGGTTTCCATCCATCTCGGCGGCGCCGTCAACGCCAACGCGGATCGAGGCGCACTCGAGGTACTCAGGCTCGTTGATCACTAATCGCCCTCGTTGGGGAAGGTCCGCATTCCTCCGAGCGCAGAATAGATTGTTGGTTAAAGCGGTGTCGGGTGTCGGAAATCGCAGGGACGGATGCCAGAGGCCGGAGGTCGCCGCTTGCTCCGACCCCCGACCCCCCGACTCCCGACCCTCTGAACTAATCGATCTTGGTGACGTTCGCGGCCGCTGGTCCCTTGTTGCCTTCAACGATGTCGAACTCGACCTTGTCGCCTTCCGCGAGCGATTTGAATCCGGAGCCCGAGATCGCCGAGTGATGGACAAAACAGTCTTTTCCGCCGTCCTCGGGCGTGATGAAGCCGAAGCCTTTTGAATCGTTGAACCACTTCACTTTGCCGGTGTTTCTCATGTGTTCTCCTGCTTTTCTTGAACTTCGACGATACCGCTGTCCTGTAAAGCTTACTCGGTATTGCAAGCCCGGTTCACGCGGAGGGGGGTGAGAGGCCTATCCCCCGAGGGCCTGGTACCTCTCCCAATCCTCCACAACGTCGACGTCCCAGCGCACGGGCAGCACGGCGATGTTGCTCTGCCATTCGGCGATCTTTGCCATCGTCGCGGCGAATACGGATGAGGTTCCCCATGCCATATTCTCGAAGATCGCCGGGTCGAATGCGGCGGCTCGGCAGCCGATGAGGTAGTAGCCGCCGTCTTCGGCAGGGCCGATCACCCATTCGCTGGAGTCGAGGTGGGCGAAGGCGGTGTCGATCAGCGATCGGGGAAGGCGGGGATCGTCGACGCCGATGACGACGATCTTTTGCGTGGCGTGGAAGAAGAAGCGCTCGGAGAAAGCCATCGACATGCGGTCGCCGAGGGTGGCTCCGGTCTGCATGGCCGTGGGGAGGTCGCCGAAGGCGCGCGTCAAAGACGCACCGTTCGCGGCCTCGGTCGGTGCCCAGAGGATCTCGATCTCCGTCTCGGCGGAGGGCGTTCCGATCGAAACCAGGAGATCGCGCAGCATCGTTTCGTATGCCGCGAGCGCCCCTTCCTCGCCGATCGATTCCGCCAGCCGCGTCTTCACCCGTCCGCGTTCCGGCAGCCGCGCGAAGACGAGAAGGCGCTGCGCTGGTGGCGGGACGGTGGGGAACATTGGCGCGAGTATAGTTTCGGGTCGGTCGGTTGCTGGGTTACTGAGTTGCTAGGTTACTGAGTTGCTAGGTTGCTGAGTGACTGAGTTGCTCAGCTGCCAGTTACCTTGACAACTTTGACAACCGACAACCCGACAACCCAGCAACCCGACAACCCAGCAACTCAGCAACCCAGCAACTCAGCAACCCAGCAACCGAGCAACTCAGCAACCCAGCAACCTAGTAACCACCAACCCACCAACCATGCCCATCGCCCTCCTCACCGACTTCGGCACGCGCGATCCGTACGTAGCGGCGATGAAGGGGGTGATCGCGTCGCGGTGCGAGGCGCGCGTCGTCGATCTGACGCACGAGATCGCGCCGTTCGATGTCTGGGAAGCGGCGTTCTTTCTACGCGACGTTCTTCGTTACTGGCCCGAGGGAACGATCTTTGTTTGTGTGGTCGATCCCGGGGTTGGGACGGCGCGGCGGATCGTTGCCGTCGAGTCGGAGGAGCGGCTCATTCTCGCGCCGGACAACGGGGTGCTGCACTTCGTCGATGGCGAGACATACAACGTCACCAACGACGCGCTCTTCCTCCCGCGCGGATCGACGACGTTCCATGGGCGCGATCGCTTCGCCCCGGTTGCGGCGGCGCTGGCGAACGGGTTGCCGATCGCCGAGGTGGGACCGCGGATCAATGACCGGATTCCGCTCGCCTACACGCCCGGCTGCATCATCCGCATCGATCGCTTCGGCAACTGTGTGACCGACATCGTTCCGCCGGCGAAGCCTTTTTCGGTGATCGTTGGTGATCAGCGCATCGACGAGGTCCGCACGACCTACAGCGGCGACGGCGCATTCGCGATCATCGGTTCGACCGGCAGCATCGAGATCTCGGCCGCCGGCCGCAGCGCGGCCTCGCTTCTGCAGCTCAGCCGTGGAGAACGGGTCACGATCGTTCCGAAATGACGGCTCATTACATCCAATCACGTGATCCGCAGCGGACTCGCCGCGGCGCGCGGCGTTTCATCCCGCGGCTGCTGATCGCGCTGGTGATTCTCGCGGCGCTGCTCTTCGCGGCTGCCTGGCTGCCGCTGTGGCAGGGGCGAGAGGCCTGGCTGCGCGGCGACAATGCCGAGGCCATCGCTATCGGTGAGAAATGGTCGCGTCTTCATCTCTGGCCCGCGCAGTACCACCAGCTCCTGGCCGCGGCGTATCTCACCATCGGTCCTCTCATAAGAGCACGCCAGCACCTCGACGCGATCGGCAGCATTCGCCTCTCTGTCATCCCAAAGGAAGAACTGGCGCGGCGCCTGTTCGTCCGCGGAGCGTATGACGACTTTCTCGCATACGACGCCGCCTCACGTGAAACGCACGAGAGCGCCGGCGTGCCGCTCTACCGCGCCGCCGCGATGCTGGCCACGAATCGCATCGCCGCGGGGCAGAAGGCGTTTGCATCGATCGACCGAGCGCACGTGGACGCCTCACGCTACGCGGCGCTGCGGTGCGCATTGGCCGCGCGCGCCAGCGGAAACGCGCCCTATGTCTACGACCGCGATGGTGGAACGATCGGCGTCATCAAAACCGCCTCGAATACCGTCGTGGCCACTGATGACGATTTCGCGTCTCTGATCGCACCCGAGGCCGGCGCGCTGACGATCGGAGCGAATCTGCGCCGGCTCGGCACGAATGCCACGATCGAGACCACGCTCGATCCCTTCGTGCAGAAAGCGGCGCTCCGGGCGCTGGGCAGCTTCCGCGGCTCGCTGGTGGCTATCGATCCGCATACGAACGAGATCCTGGCCATCGCCAGCAGCCGCGGCAAGGGGCCGCTGACCAACCTCGCCCTGGAACATCAGTATGAGCCGGGGTCGGTGGTTAAGGTTCTGACCGGATTGAACGCGGAGAGCGGGGACGTCGATGTGGCGTCGATGTTTCCCTACGCGTGCAAAGGATCGCTCGAAATCGACGGCCGCCGCTTTGTCGACTGGGTGCCGGCAGGGCACGGCGTGCTGCAGTCGCTCGACGACGCTCTGGCCGTCTCCTGCAACGTCTTCTTCGCCGACCTCGGCATCCGCTTAGGCGCCTACCGCCTGAAGCGCTTCATGACCGCTGCCGGTTTCGACGGTGAGGCCGACCTCGGCCTGTTCCGAGCGCCGCTGGGGAAAACCATTGGCCCGGTCTCCGATCGCTTCGAGACCGCATTCCTGGCCATCGGTCTCGAGCACGAATCAATGAACGCCCTGCACATCGCCATGATCGCCTCGATGATGGCCAACCGCGGCGAGCTGACGTCACCGGAACTTCTCATCCAACGCCGCTCGATCCTCGGCGAAGTGGTCGCGAAGGCATCAGCGCAGAGCAAGACGCGGCTGGCATCCCCCGCTGCCGCGGAAGTGATCATCAACGCCATGAAGGCCGTGGCCACCGATGCGAACGGCACTGGTCGTCGCGCATCGGTCGACGGAATCTCGCTGGCGATAAAGACCGGTACCGCCGGAGTCCGGAAGAACGGCCTGGAGGCGGTGATCCTGGCCTTCGCCCCGGTCGAATCGCCAAAGATCGCCTTCGGTCTCATCGCCGAGGACGCCGGTCCCGCCGAGTTCGCAGGAGCGAAGATCGCGCACGATTTTCTGGAGGCGATGTCGCCAAGGTTGAAGTGACTGCAGGAGCGCCGCCCTCGTAGCGCCGACGGCTCGTCGGCCGGACCGCCGCCGGCTCGGCGGCGCGTGTTCGAAGGTTGCCAGCGAGCCGCTGGCGGTCCAGCCGGCGAGCCGCCGACGCTACGCTTCCACGCGGCGCCAGCCGCAGCGTGGCAGAATAGGAACATGCCGTCCGGCCGAGACCGCCGTCGCTCCGAGCGTTTTCCGACGGCATCGATTCCCGTCCTCCTTTCCGATATCGACGGAGAGTTGATCGATCTGAGTCAGAGCGGCGCCGCCGTCATCCATCGCTCGCCCGTCAGCGCGGGAGCGCCGGCCACGCTGGTCTTCCCAAGCTACGGCGGCATTTACATCCCGTGCAAAGTCCTGCGCTCGCTCGTGCAGGTGCGGCGTGCCGGCGAGGAGCGCGAATACGTCTTCCGCTCCGCGATCCTGTTCACCGAGATGGAGCCCGAGCAACGCGAGCCCTTGCACGAGTTCCTGGAGATCCAGATCGCCAGGCTGAAGGAAAAGCAGGCCGAGGCGGCGGCCGCGGCCGCGGAAGCGACGTAGACCGGATTACCTGTCATTCCGAGCCCGGCGGAACCCCGGAGGGGTAGAGCGCGGCGAGGAACCCCCTCCCTGAAACCCGGATCGGGCGGGGGCTGGAAGGCGCGGCTACGGCCGGGGGTTCCTCGCCGCGCTTTGCCCCTCCAGGGCGCCGCCGGGCTCGGAATGACAGGTCACCGTCCCCCCATACTCGCTGAACATCCCCAGCTCCACGTGCCGGTTCACGTCGCTGAACCCCGCACCGCGCAGCGCCTCGAGGATCACCTCCGGGCGAACGCAATCGCGGGTGGTGGCCCAGTAGTAGGCCAGCATGCGGCCGACCTTGCGGCTGCGCGTGATGAGCGTCGCCATCGCCGGGACGAAGCCGCCCATGTACGCCCCCATGAACATGCGCCCGGCGCGCGAGGTGGGGGCGGTGATCTCCATGATGAGGATGCGGCCACCCGGACGGAGCACGCGCCGGCAGTCGCGGAAGACGGCATCGAGATCGGCGAAGTGGCGGAGGGCGAAGCCGACTGTGATCATGTCGAAGGAGGCGTCGCGGAAGGGGAGGTGCTCGCTGCCGGCTTCGACGAGTGGGAAGCGCGCCTTCTCGCGTCCGGCCGTGAGCATGCCGATGGAGGGATCGAGACCGACGATGTCGTTCGTGCTGCCGGTGATCGTCAGCGCTGCGCGGGCCACGACGCCGGTACCGGTGGCGATGTCGAGCAGGCGCTGGCCGCGCGTCAGCCCCGCGCGCGCCAGCGCTTCGCGGCGGTAGCGTCCTCCCGAACCGAAGCTGACGAAGGCCACCGACCAGTCGTACCACGGCGCGGTGTCGTCGAAGAGATCGCGGACGAAGTGCTCGCGCGCATCCGGCGCGTCGTAGTACTCGGCGAGCGGAGGATGCGGGACGACGGCCATCAGCGAGGACTCCCCATCGTTTCGAAAATCGCGTCGACCGTGCGCTGGTCGCCGCGGGCGTAAGCTTCGTCGATTCGCTTCACGTAGTCATCGGCGCTCTTCGTGAACACGAGGTCGTTGCCGCCTTTGGCTTCCTTCGATTTCTCGTGCCCGAGGAGCGTGCGGACGTAGAACGTCCTCTCGTTCGAAGACATCGATTGCCATTGTGTGCGATCGATGTTCGTGCGGTGGCAGGCAGCGAAAAACCAGAAACCAGAAACCAGAAACCAGAATGCTGCGCTCCGCCGGTCCTTCTGGTTTCTGGTTTCTGGTTTCTGGTTTTCACTCACTCCCTCCTCCACCGCTGCGCGATCGGCATCTGCCGTCCGCTGCCGAAGGCTTTGTTCGAGACGCGTAGCGTCGGGGCGGCCTGGCGGCGTTTGAATTCGTTGGTGTCGACCATCGTGACGACGCGCTGGACGAGCGCGCGATCGAAGCCGGCGGCTACTATGGCGTCGACCTCCTGCCACTCCTCGATATAGAGCTTGAGAATTCCGTCCAGTACGTTGTAGGGCGGCAACGAATCCTGATCGGTCTGATTCGGACGCAGCTCCGCCGAGGGTGGCTTCGTGATCGAAGACTCCGGGATCACGGCGCGATCGCGGTTCAGCCAGCGCGCCATGCGGTAGACCATCGTCTTGTAGACGTCGCCGAGGAGCGCCAGGCCGCCGGCCATGTCGCCGTAGAGCGTGCAGTAGCCGACGGCGATCTCCGACTTGTTGCCGGTGGAGAGCACCATGGCCCTTGTTCGGATCGACGATGTTCGGTTCGACCATGCTCGGTTCGACCATGTTCGGTTTGACCACGCCATCAGGATGTTTCCGCGGATCCTGGCCTGGGCGTTCTCGTTGGTCAGGTCGAACGTGGTGTCCCCGAACAGCTCGTTGAACGCGGTTTCGTACGGCTGATAGATCGGTCCGATCGGGACCGTGTGAAAGGCGATGCCGAGGTTCTCTGCCAGCGCGCGCGCGTCATCGATCGATCCCTGCGACGAGAACTGCGACGGCATGGCGATGCCGGTGACGTGCTCCGCGCCGAGCGCTTCGACGGCGATGGCGGCGGTGACCGCGGAGTCGATCCCGCCGGAGAGGCCGATCACGACGCCGTTGAAGCCGCACTTGCGGATGTAGTCGCGCAGTCCGAGGATCAGCGCACGGCCTATTTCTTCAGCATGCTCCAGAACCAACACCGACTCGCACGGCGAGCCGCGAAGCTGCACGAGCGCGCTGTGCTCTTCGAATGCTGGCGCGCAGAAGATCGTCCGCCCCTTCGAGTCGATCACGATCGACGAGCCGTCGAAGAGGAGCTCGTCGTTGCCGCCGACCTGGTTCACGTAGACCAGCGGGATGTCGTAGCGCGTGGCGATGCGCGAGAAGAGGTCGTAGCGCGAGCGCCGCTTGCCGGTGTTGTAGGGAGAGGCCGAGATGTTGAGGATGACCTCCGCTCCCTGCCGCGCCAGCTCGTCGATCGGATTGCGGCAGTAGATCTTCGTGCCGAGGATCTCGTCGTCGAACCAGAAATCCTCGCAGATGGCGATGCCCGCCCGGACGCCGGCGATGTCGACCACGCCTACGCTCCGGCCGGGCTCGAAGTAGCGCAGCTCGTCGAAGACGTCGTAGGTCGGCAGCAGCGACTTGTGCTGTTCGAGGATGACCTTGCCGTTGCGGGCCACGATGGCCGCGTTGTGCAGCGGCTTGCCGCACCACGAGGCGTTGCGCGTGATGCAGCCGAAGACGAGCGTCGTCTCGCCGGTCATGGCCGCCAGCGCATCGCGGGTTTCCAGCGCCGCGTTGATGAAGATCTCCCGGTCGAGCAGGTCCCTCGGCGGATACCCGGTCACAGCCAGCTCAGTCGTCAGGACAACGTCCGCCCCTGCCGCGACCCCCTCGGCATACGCGCGGCGAATGAGCTCCGCATTCGCGGCCAAAGCGCCGACGGTAGGGTTGAGCTGGGCGATGTAAACCTTCATCCGTAGACGATTGTAACTGCTGTAACTGCGCGTCTTCGCGCGTTGTCTGCGCTTCGCGCGTTATCGGTTGTCTGCGCCCTGCGGGCGTGGTCAACGCGCCGCAGTTGCGCTACGCCTCCCTGGGACCGCGGGCGTCTCGCCCGCAGAGCTTGGAGGATCTGAAATCAACTCCCCGTACGCTTGAGCGATGAAACTGGGATATGCGGAAATCCATCTGGCGCTGCGTATGTCGGGGCTTCGTCGCAGTCCCCCAAGCTCTGCGGGCGGGACGCCCGCGCTCCCAGGGCTGCGCTTGCGATCGACAACGCGGCGAAGCCGCAGACAACCGACCGCGCGCGAAGCGCAGACAACGCGGCGAAGCCGCTTCAAGCCACAACCGAAAACCCGCGCGGACGTTCACGATGCCCATCCCCAGCCGCCCGTTCCATGTACTCCATCCACGCCGAGCCGGCCAGGGCGGGCGAATAGAGATAGCCCTGGCCGAGGTGGCAGCCGTGGGCGATCAACACCGAGCGTTGGCGCTCGTCCTCGATTCCCTCGGCTACCAATTGCAGATGGAGCTCGCCGGCCAGACCGACCAGCGTCGTCAGGATGGCGTTGGACTCGGTGGAGAAACTGAGCCCGGACACGAAGGACTTGTCGACTTTCAGGCCGCTGATGGGCAGGTCGCGGATCTGGGAGAGCGAGGAGTATCCAGTTCCGAAGTCGTCGAGCGACACGCCCATCCCCGTCCGTCTCAGTTTTGAGATGGTGCGGCTGGTAGCGGCAAGATTGCTCAGCAGGCGGCTCTCGGTCAGCTCCAGCTCCACCTTGGTCGGATCCATTTCCTCTTCGGTCACGACCGCGGCGATGCGGTCGCACACGTCGGGCTGTTGCATGTCGTGCGCGGAGACGTTTACCGCCAGCTTGGGGAGTGTGAGCCCCTGGTCACGCCAGCCGCGAAAGTCGCGGAAGGAGCGCCGCATGACCGCCTCGTCGAGCCGGATCACGAGGTCGCTTTGCTCGGCCAGGGCCATGAAGCTCCCCGGAGCCAGCAGGCCGAGGTGGGGATGCCGCCAGCGGACGAGCGCTTCTGCCCCGATCAGAGCGCCCGTATCGAGGTCATGCTGCGGCTGATAGTGGACCTCGATCTGGTCTGACGATACCGCTTCCCAGAGCTCCGTCACGAGGTCCATGTGCGCCCGCGTTTCGAAGCGCATTCCCGGCGTGTAGAACGCCAGAGGGGTTCCGGAAGCCCGCGCGGCGCCGATAGCGGCGGCGCACGCGCCCATGAGATCGCTCAGGCTCTGGCCGTCGCGCGGCCCGAAAGCGATTCCGATAGTGACCGTGAGCCGCACCAGGTGGCCTTCGACCGACATGGGCCGTTGCATGGCCTGCTGGATTCGTTCTCCCAACTGCCGGCCCTCGGCCTCGGCGGCGGACGGATCGCCGGCAGCCCGCTGGGCGATCGCAAACTCGTTTCCCGCGATCCGGGCCACCAGGGTGCCGTTTCCTCCCGCCGCCGCGCGCAGGCGCGCTCCCAGTTCAGCCAGCACGCCGTCCGCGTTGGCGCCGAATGCCCGGTTCACGTCGCGGAAGCCGACCACATCCACCGCCGCCACCATGAGCGATTGGCCTTCGTTCAGGGCCGTCCCGAGAAGTTCCGTTCCCGCGGCCATGAACCGGCTGCGGTTCGGCATCTGCGTGACCTCGTCGAAGTAGGCGCGCTGCAGGGCGATCTGCTGTTGCGCCGCCGCCTCGGCGAACGCGCGATCGCGATCGTGTTGCAGGGCAATCATCCGCCGGTTCAGTCCCAGGGTCAGCGTGAAGGCGCCGATGAGCAGTCCGGCTTTCGTCACCAGCGCCCCCGACCCGGGCGGGATCGACGTCACGCCGAGCACCCGCAGGCTGACCACGAACACGCCGGCCAGAAAGGCGGGCGAGATGCCGAGCAGCAGATACGACGCGGAGCGATTGCCCCGCGACGCCAGCAACGCCGAGGCCGCGAAAATCGACAGCGCGAACGTCAGGCCGGAGATGGCGCCTAGCCGCTCCCCGGCGCTGCTATCGAAAAGCGCCGCCACGACGGCCATCCCGGCGCCCGCCATGGCCAGGCGGAGGACGACGTCCAGCCTCGGCGCCTTGCCCCGCGTGCCGAGGAACTCCCGGCCGTACTGATTGCCGAAGATGAAACTGACCCCGAGCAGCATGGCCGGCACATGGCCGGACCACGCTCCCAGCCAGGGCCAGACGAACTCCGCGCCGTAACCGTCGAAGCCGAGCATCGCCAATCCCAGCGCCGCAAGATGGATCGCGTAGTAGAGACTGGCCCGGTCCTTCATGGCAAAGAAGAAGAGGACGTTGTAGATGACGGTGAGGAAGAGGATGCCGTTGAACAGGCCGCTGAGGAATTGCCGCGACTGCTCTTCCGAGACCATGACGTCGGCCCGTATGAGCTCGATGTCGAGAGAAGCCGGTCCCGGCGACTCGAGCTCGGCGTAGACCACCCCCTGGGGATTGGCCCCGGCCGGGATGGTAAAGAGTGTCCGGTCGTGACGAACGACGATGCTGGCATCGCGGCCGATGCACTCGCTCCTGTAGGTGTCGTCCGTCAGCGGCCAATAGACGCAGGCCCGGTCGAACGACGAATACTTGAACGAGAGCACCCAGGCCTGCGGCGCACCGATGCCGAACTGAGGGCGGAAGCGCAGCCAGTGCCGGATCCGGCCTCCCGTCACGGTCAAGGGGGCGGGATGGAACCGATCGCACATCGCCGTCTGCATCACGTCGGAGAGGCTCAGCGTGCGGGTGGGATCGTCAAGGATCTGCGCCGTATCGCCGACGCGAAGCTTTCCGCTCGTCCCGACGGCAACCGCGGCCGGCGGCTGGCAAGGTGAATACACCGCTCCCGAAGTACCCAGCGTCAGCGTGAGGATTGCTGCGAACAGCATTGTTTCGGAGAGACTCAGCCCACGAGTCCGGCGGCGAGTCTAGCACCCGGAATCGGGCGAAGATGTGATGGATGGGCGACGGTTTGCGGGAAAGGCTTGTCCGCAGATGACGTGCAGCGGCGTAGCGCTGGCGGCTCGCCGGCTGGACCGCACAGCGGCTCGCTGGCGGCCTTCTCCGCGTTACGACACGGATCATCGAACTGGTGGCCGAAAAGCCATCCGCAGATGACACAGATGAACGCAGATGGAGGACGGGTTTTATCTGCGTACCATCTGCGTCATCTGCGGATCAGCCTTTCCGCAAGACACATCACTTCTTCGGCGGAATCTCCGTCGCAGGGCGTAGCGCTGGCGGCTCGCCAGCTGGACCGCCAGCGGCTCGCTGGCGGCCTTCTCCGCGTTACGACACGGATCATCGAACTGGTGGCCGAAAAGCCATCCGCAGATGACACAGATGAACGCAGATGGAGGACGGGTTTTATCTGCGTACCATCTGCGTCATCTGCGGATCAGCCTTTCCGCAAGACACATCACTTCTTCGGCGGAATCTCCGTCGCAGGGCGTAGCGCTGGCGGCTCGCCGGCTGGACCGCCAGCGGCTCGCTGGCGGCCTTCCCCGGCGTAACGACACTGATCATCGAACTGGTGGCCGAAAAAGCCATCCGCAGATGATGCAGATGACGCAGATGGAGGACGGGTTTTATCTGCGAACCATCTGCGTCATCTGCGGATAAGCCTTTCCGCAAGGCACATTCTTCTGGTAACCGCGACCGAACCGACAACCGACAACGCGCGAAGCGAAAACTGACCGGGCGCGCGGTACATCGGCGCGCCCGGTCCCGCTTTGCTACTTCAATCAGACCTGCGGCGCCGGCGCCGGCTTACCGGCCGGTGAAGGCGACGGTTCCGGCGTCGGTGACGGTGCAGGCGCCTGCGGCGCCGGCTGCGGCGAAGCCGAGACCTTGCGCTTGCGTCCCATGCGGTTCGCCTTCCGCATGAGATCCACGTGCGGCAGGAGACCGGCGTGCTCCGGCCCAGACTTGACCAGCTTCTTGCAGACCGTGTAGGTCAGCAATGTCGACTGGCCAATGCTGTGCTTCATGAGCAGGACCGCCGAGGTGACGCCATCGAGCGTTACCTTCAACTCATCCCGCACGATCGACCAGCGATCGACCATCTGGGCCGACGTCTGCAGATCGTCGGCTGTGCGGCCCACGGTGGCCTGAACGGTCGGCGACGCGCCGACGGCATGGATGGCCGCCTGCGCGAACTCCGGATTGACGCTCGACACCGACCGCAATGTCTGCGCCGTCGGTACTGTCAACTGCCCATAGCTGGGAATCTGGGCCTGCAGCGCACGGAGCTGCTCCACCACCGATTCCGGCGTCACCGCCGGATCGGCTGCCGCTACCGCGGTGTTCGTTTGACTGACTGCTGTCTCGTGTAACATGAGTGCATCCTCCCTACCCTTAAGGGGCCCTCGGTTGTGGAACGGCGCTCAGGCTGTGTGCGCAGCCCGGGCGCCGTTCCGGGTGGAACGTCGAAGAACGGACGCCGCACCGTCCGTTCGCCTGCCTCCGTAGGCCGCGGGGCCCCGGAGGGACTATGGTTGTTTGAGGCTGGAGGAGCTAACGCTCAACCCCACTTGACTCTGACGCCGGCTCGCCTTGACGCAAGCTTCCCGGCATCAGCACCTCGTTCGAGGCCGGCAATCGCCGGTCTCTCGTCGGGATCGGACTCCATGACTCAGGAGTTCGTCCTTTCGTAACTAAGCACTATACCGCCATTCGATCAAAATGTCAAGTCTTTTTTTAAAGAATCACGTAACTCATTGACCTGTAAAGGAATTTTGTATGTCCTTTGAACCGCCCCCGGGCTGGACGATGGGGTCGGATGAGACGCGGGGGTCCTGCGAAGGTACCCGAGGGTTCTACGAAGGTACCCGAGGGTTCTACGCAAGCTACCCGAGGGTTCCATGCAAGCTACCCGGGGGTTCCATGCAAGCTACCCGAGGGTTCCATGCAAGCTACCCGGGGGTTCCATGCAAGCTACCCGAGGGTTCCATGCAAGCTACCCGAGGGTTCTATGCAAGCTACCCGAGGGTTCTACGCAAGCTACCCGAGGGTTCCATGCGAGCTACCCGAGGGTTCCATGCAAGCTACCCGGGGGTTCCATGCAAGGTACCCGGGGGTTCCATGCAAGGTACCCGGGGGTTCCATGCAAGGTACCCGGGGGTTCCATGCATGATACCCGGGGTTCTATCCAAAGACTCGAGGCTTCTGGGCAGGACACTCGAGGGTCCTGCGCGAGGAGGACGCGGCCCACTTGCCAGGGATGTCCTCGTCACCACTCGAAGAAGCTCTGGTTTTCGCAGGCTCCCCTGCTCTCTCCCGCTGAGTTCCCGCGTGCGTTGCCGGTCGTCAGGACACGTTGCCATGTCGCCGCATCTCGACAAATCAACCCAACCTGACGCGGTGGCGCTAACGCCGCGGAGCCGGCTCGACGTAGGTGGAAGCGGTTGTTTTCGGCCGCCACCTACGCCTCGCGCGCGGCCTGACCCAGGCTCAGGTCGCGGAACGCTGCGGCACGATGGTCCCGGTCATCAGCAATCTGGAACGGGGAATGACTGTTCCGACACTCAGCACGTTGTCGCACTTGGCCACTGCGTTGGAATGCTCTATGGCGCAACTCATAGCTGTTTTTGATGGTGACCGACCGAGAGCGAAGACCAAGCCGTTAAAGCCAGTCTGATTGGGAGAATGTCGGATATGGTCGTGTTGATTGAGTTGAGCGAGTGCGAAGCTGCGCAGATAGTATCCCATAGCGAATGACAGCGAGGTACGAAAAGAGAGTAGAAATGAGGGATATACGTCGAGTGCTAAAGGTTACGTTCGCTCCGGATCCCGAAGTCCACGATCCGGGCGTTGCCGTCATCGCAATCCGAACCAACAACCTCATGTTTTGCGAGATAGCGCGGAATGTGTTCTTGGTGATGACGCCCGGACCAAACTATGGCGGCGAGAGGGAGATGGAAGAGGACCTGAATGAGAATGCCGTCGGCGGAACGTACAGCGTTGGTCGCGCAAGCCAGGATGAGCTTGACGCGTTCGACCGGGAAGACGGGCTTTTGCACAACTGACATATCGCTCAACATCGGTCATGGGTCAGTTGGTCCTGCTTCTGTTCACCAGCAAAACGAGTTAGGAAACGACGTCCTCGAGAGCACTCAGGATCACGTCAACATCTGCGGCGGCACTCTCCAGCAATCGTGGAACGTTAAATGCGTAAGCGGCTGCTGGGTTGGCGAAGCCAATAAAGGTGTCAATCTCAATGTCCATGTGCGATTCGGGGTCGCCGGATGAAAAGAAGCTAAAAGCTACTGTGCCGTCCTCGACAGGAAAAACGTAGGGATTGTCAACCCAACGAGCTGGAATACTAACTATTCGCGCCCCAGTCTTTCCGCGATGGGAAAATCTCAGCAACCCAGCGCCGCCGAGGAGGACGTGCAGCGCCCGATGCTTGTTCTCAATGTCAATTCTATGGAGGAGGTACAAACTACTTCTTTCGGGCTCACCACCTTGCGCCTGAAACGGCTGAACCGAATCGATGACTGTCACGGCACTCGATTGAACACCATTCAAGTTTTTCTTGATTGCACTCTTATAGTCTCTAGAGCGCTGTGCGTAGATTGGGAACGCGAAGTGACGACCGGAGTCGGGAGCGACGCCTGTGCCGAGGGCCACCAGTTCACCTACCGCGTAATCGAGCGCGCCGCGCAGATGGTGGGCAACCTCGCCGCTCAGGATTCCGAGCATCGGACCGGGTTGAGCGTGGACGCGAAGTCTGATCAAGCGCTCGTCAGGCTCTGAGCCGCGCTCATAAAATGGCGTGTATGGGTTTTGGTTGAAGAACGTGTCGATTCCGAGCTTAAGCGCGGCGAGGTGTTCGCGTGCCCGAGCTACTCTTAACCGTGATGCCTCAAACATGAGTCCGATATTAGCTCAGACGGCGGTAGTCCTGGTCTGATCCGGGGCGAACAGAGTGCCCGCACGCTTCAAACAATCGTATCGATTCTTGCAGGCATCGCGCTGGTCTTGCGCATCAGCCTTGAATGCTTGCGGCCGGTCGAGGACGAGACTCTTCGGGAACTGGATCACGCGCGCTGCAACGCAAACAGGAAGTCACGATCCTCCTGCTCCGCCTCGACGAACTTGAGCAGGTCCTCGTCGGCATCCCCGAAGAAGAGTACCGGGTTCTTCCCAGGCTCGATCCTCACCGTCCGCTCGAAGTGCTCGCGGACAGGCTCGAACTTGGGCCGTACTCGACTTCGCGCAGCCTGCCATTTGGAGCGAGAGCGAGCTCTACGTTTCCGTTCGACTAAGATGCTCCCCGGAGGTTCCATTTTCATGCGTCTTCGTCTCGCTCTTCTTTGCCTGCTCGCCTTCCCCATCGTCGCTTCCGCTGACAGCTACTACCTGACCATCGCCGGGAGCGTCGGCGTCTTTCGGACCGATGTTCGCATCTTCAATCCGTCGTCTTCCGACTCCAACGTCTCGCTCGTGTTCGTTCCGGCCGGGAATGTGAACAACGGCTCGGCCTTCGCGAACCCCGTCCACAAGGTCATTCCTAAGGGGCAGGGGGCGGCGTACGACGATGTGGTGGCCTCGCTCTTCAACACGACCGGCCTCGGGGCGATCTCGATCGACGCCGACACGCCGTTGATCGTCACCAGCAGGATCTACGCGCAGAACGCCGCCGGAACGGCCGGAACGGTCGGTCAGGGGTTTCACGCGGAGCGGGAGGGCAATCTGCTGCTCAACGGAGTCCTGATCCAGTTGCGCGCGGACGCATCGTTCCGCACGAACATCGGGGCCGTGAACCTGCAGAACGCGGAGGCACACGTCACGTGGAGCCTGTATGACAAGAACGGCAACCATGTCAGCGACGGGACGATGACGATCGAGCCCTACGGGATCATCGCGCCGACGAGCATCACGTCGGGGCTCTTCTTCAACGCAGGCAACGCCGATCTGAGCGACGCACGGGTCATCTTCCAGAGCGACGTCGGCCTCGGCGTGTACGCGTCGGTGCTCGACAACATCACCACCGATCCGACCTACTTCGTAGCCATGTCACCCAGCGGCTTTTGAGACCTTCGTTCCGTCCCCATTTGTGGCCCCGCCCGGATTTTGCAAAGATGCAAGATCCGAGGTGACGGATGGCTGACGATTTTGGGACGGTGAATGTCAAGCGGGGGGACCGGGCGCGGGAGATCGAGCTGCTGCGGCAGCATTACAAGGCCCATCGCGAGACGTTGACGCAGATGGTGCCGGACGCGCCGACCGAGCAGTTGGCGGGGGAGTATCAGCGCCTCGTGGCTTCCATCGATGCTTCGCTCCGCAAGCTCGATGACATGGAGGGGCGGGGAGCGGCGGCGGCCTCGGCGGGGTTCAGCGAGACGCAGAAGATGGACACGACGCCGGGCAACCGGCCGCTGGTCTCGCCCGAGCCGGCGACGGATCACGGCATCGCCAACTACGACGGCCCGGTCGATCGTCCGGCGGGCAACGGCTCACGCGTGCTGCTGGTGCTGGTCATCGGTCTGGTTGTCCTCGGCGTGATCGGGTGGCTAATCTGGCGGGCCAGCTCTGACCATAAGCCGGCATCGTCGACGCAGGTGATCGAGCAGCCGGCGGCGACGAGCGCCGATACGACGACGGTCCCGGCGGTGGCGACAATGGCCCCCGTGGCCCCGGAGTCGTCGATCAGGATCGCCCCCGCGGTGGCCGACTACGGCGTGATCCGAAAAGGGACGCGGGCGGTGCGTCAGTTCGAGATCACCAACACGACGACGACGCCTCTGTCGATCACGGTGGCCCGCTCAGCCTGCAAATGCCTCTACTACGAGTACGACACGAAGCGGAAGCTGCCGGCGAAGGGGAAAGAAGCGCTGACGGTGACCGTCGACGGCGCGCGGGCGAAGGCCGGCGCGCTGGAGGAGAAGGTGGCGGTGTCGTCGAAGGATGACCCGAAGGCGACGGGGACGATCGGGGTGAGGGCGGTGATCAAGTAGGGGGGCTTCCACGATGGAGGCAACGCTTGTCGAGATCGTTCTGCCTGGCCAGATCGCGCCGGGCGAACGCGGGAGGTGTTTCGAAGACCCGCTCCGAGAATTCATGACTTCGTCTGGAATCGGATCGGTTGGGGGTGCGGGCTCGACGCTCGGGCTGGACGCTGGAGACCGGCAGTTCGTCCAGTACTGTTCAATTTGGATCGACTTATTCGACCTGTCGCGCAGCTTGGAGCTTGTACGGGAACAATTGCGAAAGCTCGGCGCTCCAGACGGCAGTTACTTCGAATATCCTGCCGCCGGAAGACTGCAGACGGTAATGGTGTGGAGCGAGGCAACGCTACCCGAAACGATATGAACAATCTGAAGGCGAAAAACAGGCGCTGACGGTGACAGTCGACGGCGCGCTGGAGGAGAAGGTGGCGATGATGTCGAAGGATGATCCGAACGCGACGGGGACGATCGGGGTGAGGGCCGATTGCGGGTAAAATCGAGGACGGGCTGACTGGTAGCGAAAGGCTGACAAATCAGATGGGCTTCGATTTCCTTTTCGCGCAACCAACCTTCACGCGCGGCTTCAGTCGCTCGCTCGACTTCTGGGGGATGGCCGACGTGTACAACGTCAGCGACTCGTCAGAGACAGCCGATGCCATGGCGATGTGGGCAGACTGGAAGGATGTCGGCACCGACCTTGTAGAGGCGGTGCAACACCTGACGTTGCCTGAGACCGCGAAAGCGGCCTGATTTGGTCAGCTTGTTCATCTACTCAAACGAGTCGAAGAAGAGAGAGTTGCGCAACAATGCCAACGATCTCGTCAAGCCGCTTCCAGGGCCGGGAAAGTGAGTTGCCAGCATCGGCATGACATGACAACCGCAAAGCGGAAACGATATGAGCGAAAGTAAAACACCCATCTCTGGCGCCTCGGCATACGCTGCAATCGGTGAGTACTGGGACAGTCACGACCTCAACGACCACTGGGACCAAACCAGCGCTGCGGAGTTTGAGGTCGACCTCCAGAGCTCCTCGATCTATTTTCCGCTGCAGAGAAGCTTGGCCGAACGACTTCGGACTGTCGCAGATGCCGAGGGTGTTTCTCCCGAAACGCTTTTGAATCTCTGGGTCCAAGAACGAGTGGCCGAGGAAACGGGCTCGAAGAAGCGCGTCGGCTGAGGCGGTCGTAGCGCCGGCGGCCCGCCGGCTGGCCCGCCGCCGGCTCGGCGGCAGTAAACAATCGCCAGCGACCGCTGGCGGTACAGCCGACGAGCCGCCAGCGCTACGACATGACGCCAGCGCTCCGGGTTATCCTTCCGCCGCTTGTCTCGCGTCCGAACCCTCTCCATCGCCGTGCTAGCCTTGATGGCATCGATGTGTGCGTCGGTCCCGCGGCATCGCGCTTTGAAGGTGGAAGACCTCTCGCTCGATGAAAAGATCGGGCAACTGTTCGTGGTGCTAGGGCATGGCGTGTTCATGCCGGAGTCGTCGTTGGGGTACCAGGAACTGCTGCGGCATGTTCAGGTGAACCATGCCGGCGGTGTGATGTGGACGATGTCGAACGTCTACGAGACGGCGGTCTTGAGCGCACGGCTGCAAGGGGCCTCGCGGGTGCCGTTGCTGATGAGCGCGGATCTGGAGTCGGGGATGGGGATGCGCTTTCTCGACACTACCTACTGGCCGTGGGCGATGGCGGTGGCGGCGACGGGGGATCCGGCGCTGGCGGAGGCCGAGGGGCAGGTGGTGGCGCGGGAGGCACGGCTGGTGGGGGTCAATCACATCTACGCGCCGATCGCGGACGTGAATGTCGATGCGGACAATCCGGTGATCAATACGCGCAGCTTTGGCGAAGATCCGCGGGAGGTGAGCCGGTTCGTGGCCGCGTTCGTCCGCGGTGTTCAGTCGGAGCATGTGCTGGCCACGGCCAAGCACTTTCCCGGACACGGCGATACGCATGTCGATTCGCACCGTTCGCTCCCTATTCTGGGGGTGGATCGGGCGCGGCTCGAGCAGGTCGAGCTGCTGCCGTTCCGTGCGGCCATCGATGCCGGCGTGCGGTCGATCATGATTGGGCACCTCGCAGTTCCGGCGCTCGACGACGAAATGGTGCCGGTGCGGAAGCCAGTAGCCGGGGAGAATCCGTACGGAACGGCGGCCTCCGAGGTACCGCAGAACGGGACCATGCCGGCCACGACTTCGAAGAAGATCGTCGGCGAGCTGCTGCGGCGCGACCTGAAATTCGACGGACTGGTCGTGAGCGACGCCATGGACATGGGCGGCATCACCGAACACTTCGACGCCGGCGAGGCGGCCATCCGGGCCATCGAGGCGGGGCAGGATCAGATCCTGATGTCGCCGAATGTCGATGCGGCCATCGCCGCGGTCAAGGCGGCGGTGAAGAGCAGGCGGCTCAGCGAGGCGCGGATCGACGCCTCGGTGCGGCGGATTCTGGACGCGAAGGCCTTTGCCGGCGCGCCGGTGTCCACACCCGACGAGATCTTCCGCGGCATCGATACGAAAGAGCATCGCGATCTGGCGGCGGACATCGCCCGTCGTGCGCTCACGCTCGTGCGCGAGCAGTCCGGTTTGCTGCCGGTGAAGAAGAGCGCCCGCGTGGTCATCGTCACGGTCAGCGATTTCCCGGAGACGGTGTCGCCGCTGCCGGAGCTCGAGCGCGAGATGCACAGGCGGCTGACCACGCCGCCGCGCACGTTCCTCATCGACTCACGCACAACCGATACAGGAGTTATCGCCGCGGCCACGCAGAATGCGGATGTGGTTATCTTCGCCCTGGCCGTACGTACACGATCGGGCTCCGGCTCGATTGCCCTCCCCGAGGTTGCCCGGACATTGCTGGCAGGCCTCGGCACGAAAGTTCCGGCGATCGCCATCTCCTTCGGAACGCCCTACCTTCTGCGCGAGATCCCAGACGTTGGCACCTACTTCTGCGCTTACGGTATCCAGCCGGTGATGCAGATCGCGGCGGTGCAGGGGCTGTTCGGCGAAGCGCCGGTGACAGGCAAGCTGCCGGTTACCATCCCGGGTCTCGCTCCACGCGGAACGGGGATCACACGCTGATGCACCTGGGCACGATCGACTACGCCATCGTCGCCGCGTATTTCGCGCTCATCATCGGGATGGGGATCTACTTCGGTCGGAAGGCCAAGCGGTCGATGCTCGACTACTTCCTCTCCCGCCGCTCCATGCCGTGGTGGCTGGCCGGCACGGCCATGGTGGCGACGACGTTCTCCGCCGACACGCCGCTGGCGGTGACGGAGATGGTGGTCAATCACGGCGTGGCCGGGAACTGGCTCTGGTGGTCGATGCTCGGATCAGGCATGCTGACCGTCTTCTTTTTCGCGCGTTTGTGGCGCCGCGCGGAAGTGGTCACTGACGTCGAGTTGACCGAGCTCCGCTACTCCGGCAAGCCGGCGGCCTTCCTGCGCGGGTTTCGCGCCGCATACCTCGGCCTGATCGCGAACATCATCGTCATGGGTTGGGTCAACCTGGGCATGGCCAAGGTGCTCCAGGGAACGCTCGGCATCTCAAACCACAGCGCGCTCTTCGCCTGCCTCTTCATCGTGTTCGCCTACACCGTCTACTCCGGCTACTGGGGCGTGGCGACGACGCACGGCGTCCAGTACATCTTCGAGATGGGCGGAGCGATCATCCTGGCAGTCGTCGCCCTCGGGGCTGTCGGCGGCGTGGCCATGTTGAAACTGAAGGTCGGGATGGCCCATCCGGCCGGTTCTCCAGTGGGAACGACGTTCGGTACCTCGGCGGCGGCGATGTCGTTCTGGCCGTCCGGCGACGGCGTATGGGTCGTGCCGACGGTCATGCTGGCGGCGTTGCTCTGTCTCAACTGGTGGGCGTCGTGGTACCCCGGCGCGGAGCCGGGCGGCGGCGGCTATGTCGTGCAGAACATGCTGGCCTGCCGCGACGAACGCCAGGCGCGCAGCGCGGCGCTCTTCTTCAACATCGCGCATTACGCGCTTCGTAGCTGGCCGTGGGTGATCACTGCGCTCTGCACGCTGGTGATGTATCGCGGGGCGGTGATCGAGAAGGACCCCGGGATCAACTACGTGCGGGCGATGGTCGACCTTCTGCCGGGAGGCCTGCGAGGACTGATGCTGGCTTCGTTCGTGGCCGCGTTCAGCTCTACGCAGGCGACGCAGATGAACTGGGGATCGAGCTACCTGGTCAACGATCTCTATCGTCGCTTCATCAAACGCGACGCGACGGAGCGGCACTACGTGCTGGCCTCTCGGCTGGCGACGGCGTTGACGCTCGTCCTCTCGCTCATCGCTACCCAGTTCATGGACCAGATCAGCCACGCCTGGCAGTTCCTGCTGATGCTCGGCGCCGGGACCGGACTGGTCTACATCCTGCGCTGGTACTGGTGGCGTGTGAACGCCTGGTCGGAGGTGAGCGCGATGGCGGCGGCGCTCATCGTCTCACTCTCGCTGCGCAACTTCATGGACGCGGCATCCCCGCGCGGATTCGCCGTCAGCCTGATCATCACCACGCTGGCCACGACGGTGGTGTGGCTCGTGGTGACGATGCTCACGCAACCGGAGCCGCGCGCGACGCTGGATGCGTTCTACAAGAAGGTGCGCCCGGCCGGGCCGGGGTGGGGCGTGATCGCGCGCGAGAGTGGGATTACGCCGGTGCGCGGCGAGCTGTCCCGCAACGCGCTGGCATGGGCGGCGGGCGTGGTGATGGTCTACTCGATCATGTTCACGACCGGGGCGGTGATCTTTCACTACCCGCGGCAGATTCTGATCTTCGGCGGAGCACTGATCGTTTCGGCGGTGTCGCTGATCGTGATCATGCGAGGGGAGCGCACGGAGGCATAGCCCGAGGTAGCGCCGGCGGCCCGCCGGCTGGACCGCCACCGGCTCGGTGGCGACTGTGACGCAGACCGCCGGCGAGCCGCCAGGCGAGCCGCCAGCGGGTCCAGCCGTCGAGCCGACGGCGCTACGCACACCGCCATCGGTGTGATGTCAACCGAAGAGCTCTGCAAGCGAGAGACGCCATCCCGGAATGACATCGTCGATCTCGATGATGTCTTCTACGTTTCTGGCGCCGTCCATACGGTGTACGCGGACGGTTCTTGTCCGAGGATCCACGACGACGACGGCTTTCACGCCGGCGCGAAGCCAGTCGCGGGTCTTCTCTTCAATCTCGCTGTAGGTGTCGCCGGGCGATATGACCTCGAAAGCGGCGTCGGGCGGTCCTTCGAAGAAACCCGCAGCTTCTGTGACGCGCTCAGAGCGGACAAAGGCCGCGTCGGGAGCGCGAACCGTATCCGGCTGTCGCGAGATCCGAAATCCGGTCTCGGACGAATACACGGCGCCGATTCGATTGCGTTTCATGTGCGCGATGAGACTTCCTACGATTTCAGCCGCGACGCGGCCATGCCGGGCGCCTGAAGGCGACATCTTCCGCAACTCTCCCCGGACGAGCTCATACCTCCACCCGTCATCCGGGAGCTGGAGAAGCTCGTCCGCTGTCAGCAGGGTGACGACAGTCATGAGGTAATCCTACGCTTGGCAGTGGCGGCCGCGTCAAATCGCGGAGTCGTAGCGCCGGCGGCCCGCCGGCTGGACCGCCACCGGCTCGGTGGCGATTGTGACCCCAGACCGCCGGCGAGCCGCCTGGCGAGCCGCCAGCGGTCCAGCCGTCGAGCCGACGGCGCTACGCACGTCGTCCTGCCAAATGACTTGGAATTCTCCTCGACTGACCGCGCGTTCAGCGCGGTGACTATGATCAAATCAAAGGAAGACATCGTTCAGGAGTTCCGGGTTCAGTCCATTCAGGAGGCGGCCATCCGTGTCATCTCGCGCAAGGGGATGGCCTCCGCGACGATGCAGGAGATCGCGGAGGAGGCGGGGGTGGCCAAGGGGACCATCTACCTCTACTTCCGCGACCGCGAGGAGCTGGTCGAGAAGACGTTTGAGACCGCCATCGGCGAGTTGCACAAGCAGGTCGACGCGGCGCTCGAGAGCGAGGGGTCATTCGAGCAGAGGCTGCGGGCCATGACCATGGCGAAGCTGGCCTTCTTCAACCAGAATCGCGAGTTCTTCCGCCTCTACCACACGCTGAAGATGCCGGAAGGAAGCGCCTCGCAGCAGCGCCGGCAGAAACGCAACTGTCAACCGCAGTTCCAGGCGCGCGTCGAACGGCTTGCGGGCGCTTTGAAAGCAGCGATGGACGCGGGTGAGGTACGGCCGCTCGATCCCAAACGTCTGGCGCTGATCCTCATCGAGACCAGCACCGCCATCGTCCTGGAACGCCTCAACGAAGAAACGCCGCCGCCGGAGAGTGACGACGTGGAGCTGATCGTGTCGACCTTGCTGAGCGGCATCGCCATTCCGAAATGAAACGGAGTCTTGATTTGAAACGTGCCGTCCTGACCCTCATGCTGCTCCTCGCGGCTCTGACCGCCGAGGCGCAGACGAAACTGACACTGCAGGAGGCGCTCGACCGGGCCCTGCACGTCAACAACACCGTCGAGCGATCGCGCGTCGACGTCAACGTCGCCGAGGAGAGCAAGAAGGCGCTGCTGTCTTCGATCCTGCCGCAGGTGCAGTTCAGCGGATCGGCGATCCGCAACACCGAACAGGTGGCTTTCGGCACCGGTGGCGGTGCGCAGACCGTCGTGCTGCCGCTCAACGACTGGAACTACCGGGTCGTCCTCTCGCAGCCGATTTATGCGGGTATGCGCGAGAGGCGGGCCTACGATCAGGCCAAGATCGGCATCATCAACGCGCGGCAGGGTGTCCACGAGACCGAGGATGCGGTGCTCCTTCGCGTGGCTTCGAACTACCTCGGCGTGGCCAACTCGGACGCGAACATCGTCATCGAGAAGAAGAACATCGAGATCGCCGAGAAGAGGCGGGCCCAATCGATGGCGTTCTACGAGGCCGGCGAGGTGACGAAGGTCGACGTGCTCCGCGCCGAGACCGCGATCAAGGCCTCGCAGCGCCTGCTCGCCTCGGCGCAGCAGCAGCGCGAAGCGGCTGAGAGCGCGCTCCGCGCTGATCTCGATCTCACCGGCGACATCGCGGTGACGCCGCCCGATAACGCCATGGCGCCGCTGCCGGACGAGTCGATGCTCGTGGCCAGGGCGCAGTCCTCGCGGCCGGATATCGCCATCGCGGAGAACAACATCCGCGTAGCCGAGCTGGAAGTGCTCAAACAGCACGGCGCCTACTATCCGGTCGTCACCTTCGACGCCGGGTTCATCGATCAGAAGGCTGCCTTCCCGGCCAGCCGCTACGGCTATGGCGCGTTCCGCTTCTCCGTGCCGATCTGGCAATCGGGTCAGGTGCAGTCGCACGTCGCCATCGCCAAAGACCAGGAGCAGCAGGCCCGACTCCTGCTCGAAGACGCGAAGGTCGCGGCGCGCGAGGACGTACACAAGGCGGTCACCGACCTGAACGCCGCCGATACCACGCTGCAACTGGCGAAGGAGCAGCTCGCCGCCGCCGACGCCGAATACGCCCAGGTCTTCGAGCTCTATCGGGCCCAGGAATCGACGTCGCTGGATCTGGCTACATCCGAGGTCTCGCTCGCCGATGCCCGGCGCGCCGTGGCGGCGGAGACGTTGAATCACAACCTTGCACAACTACGCGTCTGGTATGCCGCCGGCGCGATCAAAGATGCCGTTGGAGTGGGAGCGACACAGCAATGAAGGGTTCGTCCATCATCACCATCACGATCTTGACCCTGGCGCTGCCGTTCGGCTGCGCGAAGAAGGAGGCCGCGGCGTCCGCGACCACGACGCAGGCCGCGCCGGCGCTGCCGGGCGATGTGCAGACTGTCGCCGCGGCGGCGACGAGCAGCGACGCCGTGGCCGCGCAACCAACCAGCGCGTCAGGTCCGGCTGTCGCATCCGCGGAATCGGGCGGAACGATCGTCGCCACGGGTGAGCTCATCTCGCCGGTCCGCTCGGAGTTGGCGATGAGACTTCCAGGGCGTGTGGCGAAGATGTACGTCGATGAAGGATCGCGCATCAGCCGCGGCCAGGCGCTGCTCGAGCTGGAGACTGACTATCCACGTCTCAACCTCGAGAAGGCACAGGAGGACACGGCCCGCGCGGAGTCGGCCGAGCAGGATGCCGAGCGCGACCTGAACCGCAAGAAAGAGCTGATCGCCAAAGAATCGATCCCGCAGGCGACGTACGACCGCTCGCAGGCGATGTACGACCAGGCCCGCGCATCCCGGCAATCGGCGCAGGCGCAGGCGGCGATCTTCCGCCAGCAACTGTCTGATTCGACGCTCCGTTCGCCGATCGACGGGGTGGTGGCCGAGAAGCGTACCGACGTCGGCCAGCGCCTGGGCGACGCCACCGTGGCCCTGGTCGTCGTGCAGACCTCGCCGCTGAAGCTTCGCTTCCGTGTTCCGGAGAAGGAGCTCGCCCGCGTCCGCAATGGCCAGAATGTGAAGGCCACGGTCGATGCCTATCCCGGCGACGTCTTTCAGGGGAAGGTGGCCGTGGTGGGTGGCGTCGTCGACCCCACCACCCGTTCGTTCACCGTCGAGACCGAGTTCCCCAACCGCGACGGTAAGTTGCGGCCGGGGATGTTTGCGAGAGTGGAGATGGGGCTCTAGGGCGGCTTCGCCGCGTTGTCGGTTGTCGGTTGTCAGTGGTCAGCCGAGAATCGCAGCCAACGATAGCGATCTGCGCCCGACAACTGATAACCGACAACCGACAACCGACAACGCTCCGAAGGAGCAGTAAATGCACAAACTCGCCGCCCTCTGTGTCCGCCGTCCGGTATTCGCGACGGTCATCGTTCTCTCGCTCGTCGTGGTGGGCTGGTTTGCCTACCTGCAACTCGGCGTCGATCGTTTTCCGAAGGTCGACATTCCGACGATCACGATCACGACGCGGCTGGTCGGCGCGGCGCCGGAAGAGGTCGAGACCGACATCACCGACAAGGTCGAAGAGGCGGTCAACACGATCAGCGGCATCGATCAGTTGCAATCGATCTCTTCCGAGGGAACCTCGCAGGTCATCGTCAGCTTCGTGCTCGAGAAAGACATCGACGTTGCCGCGCAGGAAGTGCGCGACAAGGTCAACACGATCCTGCGCGACCTGCCCAAAGATGCCGATCCTCCCATCATCCAGAAGATCGACCCGGATGCGATTCCGGTCCTGGGCATCGCCCTTTCCGGGCCAGCTCCGATCCGCGACATCACGGAGTTTGCGGACAAGAAGCTTCGCCGCCGGCTGGAATCGATCAACGGCGTCGGCCAGGTGCTGATCGTCGGCGGGCGTCCCCGGCAGATCAACGTGGTCGTCGACTCCGCCAAGCTCTCGGCGGTCGGACTGACTACGGCGCAGCTCGTGGCCGCGCTGCAGTCGCAGAACGTGCAGATCCCCGGAGGCAAGGTCGAGCAGGGTCTGCGCGATCTCACCCTGCGCACCTACGGCCGCGTGCAGTCGCCGCCCGATTTCGCGAACATCCCGATCTCGAATGCCAACGGATACGTGGTAAAGGTCGGCGACGTCGCGCATATCGAAGACAGCGTGGCCGAGCCCGAGTCGATCGCCACCGTCGACGGCAAGCCGGCCGTGGTCATGAACATCCGCAAACAGTCCGGGACCAACACGGTGGAGGTCATCGAACGCCTCAAAGAGCAGCTCGGCCTGGTCAAAGCCGACCTGCCGAAAGGGTGGACGATGCAGATCGTCCGCGATCAGTCGGATTACATCGTGGCCGCCGTCGATGCCGTGAAAGAGCATCTGATCCTGGGGTCGCTGTTCGCGGCGTTGATCGTCTGGTTCTTCCTTTCGTCGCCGAAGGTGAAGGATGCCGTGATCATGCTGGCGTCCACGCTGGCGACGTACACACTCCTCTTCGGGCTCAACGACATCGCCGCGCGTGCTCCCCTGCTCCACGTCTCGATCCTGGCCTTCGTGATCCTGTTCGGCCTGGCCAGTTGGTGGGCCTCGAGGAAGCAGCTCCCGTTCGCATTTCGCGTCGGCGGCGCCGCCCTGGCTTTCGTCATCGCCGCGTTCGTGCCGAAGGGGGGCGTCATTCCCATCAACCCGATCCGGCTGGCCGGCGCGCTGGTGGCGTTCGGGATGCTGCTGTACTTCTTCCGCCGCTCTCGGCCGACGATCATCGCCGCGATCGCAATCCCGAGCTCGATCATCGCCACCTTCGCGGCGATGCGCTACGAGGATTTCACGCTCAACGTCATCACCCTGCTGGCGCTGACGCTGGCGGTCGGCATCGTCATCGACGACGCGGTCGTGGTCCTGGAGAACATCTTCCGTTTCATGGAAGAGAAGAAGATGCCGCCGGCCGAAGCCGCGGTCGAGGGGACGAAGGAAGTAGGCCTGGCCGTTCTGGCCACGTCGCTTTCGCTGATCGCCGTCTTTCTTCCGGTGGCTTTCATGGCAGGCATCGTCGGCCGCTTCATGCACTCGTTCGGCGTGACGATGGCCATCGCCATCGCTGTCTCGCTGCTCGTATCGTTCACCTTGACGCCGATGATGTCCGCGCGCTGGCTTCGCCGCGAGGATCTCACTCATGGCACCTCCACGCGCGAGCACGGTATGTACGCGTCGATCGAAGGGGTCTACCTCAAGATGCTCGACTGGTCGATGGCGCACCGCTGGGTGATCGTGCTGGCCATGATCCTGGCACTCGTCTCGATCGTTCCGCTGGGGATCGCCGTGAACAAGAACTTCCTTCCGCAGGACGACGAGTCGCAGTTCCAGGTGCAGGCACGCGTCCCCGAGGGGGCCAGCCTGCAGACCACGCAGACGATCATGGAATCGATCGCCGCACGCGTCCGCAAGATGCCCGAGGTGCAAACGACAGTGCTCACCATCGGCGACGATCCTCAGGTCACGCAGAACCTCGGCACGGTCTACGTGCAACTGGTTCCGGTCGACAAACGGACGCGCGACCAGTACGCCGTCATGGCCGACGTTCGCAACAACATCATGCCGCAGTACCAGCGGCTGAATCTGCGCACCTCGGTCGGTCCCGTGAACGCCTTCGGCGGCGGCGTGAACGCCGACATCATGTTCTGGGTCGGCGGGCCCGATCTCAACCAGCTCTCGAAGTACTCCGACACGCTGCTCGCCGATCTGGGAAAGATGAGGTCACTGGGCGCTATCGATCCCGACACGAACCTCATCACGGGCAAGCCGGAGCTCGGTGTCCGCATCGATCGCGACAAGGCCTCGGATATGGGCGTGCGCGTGCAGGACATTGCCTCCACGCTCAACGTCCTCGTCGGCGGTCTCAAAGTGACCGACTACTACGAAGGGGGCGAACAGTACGAGGTACACGTGCGCGCCGAGCACGAGTACCGCAAGGATCCTCAAGGGATCGCCCAGGCCGAGGTGCCCTCGGGCGGTGCGCGCACCGTGCAACTCCGCGACGTCGTGACGATGTCCCCGGGCGCCGGCCCCGCATCGATCAATCGCATTCAACGGCAGCGGCAAGTCATGCTGACCGCGAACATGGCCCCGGGAACGTCCGCACAGACGGTCATGACCCGGCTGGAAGACGACACGAAGAAGCTCAACATGCCGCCGGAGTACTCGTCAGGATTCACCGGCCGCTCCCGCGAGCAGGGACGGGCGTTCACGAACTTCATGTTCGCCTTCCTGCTCTCGATCATCTTCATGTACCTGATTCTGGCGGCGCAGTTCGAGAGCTGGATCCATCCCGTGACGATCCTGCTGGCCTTGCCGCTCACGGTCCCCTTCGCCCTCTTCTCGATCCTGGTGCTGAATCAATCGCTCAATATCTTCTCGATGCTCGGCATCCTCGTGCTCTTCGGGATCGTCAAGAAGAACGGCATCCTGCAGGTCGATCACACGAACGGACTTCGCAAGCACGGATTGACGCGGGCACAGGCCATCCGCGAGGCCAACCGCGACCGTCTGCGGCCGATCCTGATGACGACGCTGGCCTTCGTGGCGGGCATGCTCCCGCTCGTGGCATCGAGCGGCACGGGCGCGGCCACGAACCGCGCCATCGGCTCGGTCATCATCGGAGGCCAGAGCCTGGCGCTGCTGCTGACGTTGCTGGCCACGCCGGTCGCCTACTCACTCTTTGACGATCTGCAGGAGCGGCTGCGGACACGGCGGGCTGCGCCGTTGGAGGAGGAGATGGTTCCAGCCGAAGTGTAGACGGGTTTAGACGCGGTTGCGCGGTCTCGAAGTAGCGCGGTCTCGCGGGGCTTCGCTGCTCTGCCGTTACCGCGAGACTTCGCAACCGCGAGACCGCGCTACCGCGATTACATCTTTTTCAACGCAATCTGCACTTCCGACGCTCCGACGCCGCGCAGGACGTCGCGGGCCAGGTCGACTTGCAGATCGTTGTAGGTGGTTCCTTCGACGCGAAGGACGCCTTTCGTGACACTCACGCGGAGGTCGCAGCCATCGAGCGCGCGCGTCGCAGCGAGCTGGCGTTCGGCAACGCGGCGGATCCCATCGTCGTCGACCGGTGTGATCGGCACGATCAGGTTGGCCACGCGCGCGAAGCCGAGTTGCTTCACGACGGTCGCCGCCTGAAGCGCCGCGGCCGGGCTCGCGTTCCCCTTCAGGACGACGATCCCGCCGACCGTCGTAGCGCTGAGTCCGGCGATCCGGATGTTGGCGTTCTGGATGGCCGTGACGATGGTTGCATCCGGGATCTGCGGCGTCATGACCTGCGCCCGGGTGTTCCGCGACTTCGAGGTGGTCCCTCCGTGGCGCACGAGGATGGATGTGATTCCGGCGACGGCGATGGCTGCCGCGATTGTGATTGTAAGTTTCAGGTTTTTTCCCATACCCGAGACAACTCAAGCGCCGTGCCATGTGGTGTGCTGCGAGACCCATGTCGTACCAGAAGCACAGACAGGAGTGTCTGTGCCACAAGCAGCCACATCTGGAACAGACGTCGGCGGCGCACTTGAAGACTTGCCGAATGCAATGTGGCACAGACACTCTTGTCTGTGCTGGAGGATGCAGACTTGACAATCGTTCGTCGCAGCCTTAGTGTATTAGATACCTAATACACATGTACGGAGGATTCGATGAAGAGAACGCTGCTTGTCGTGATGATCGCCATGATCGTTGTGCCCCTTCTTGCCGCCGATGGCCCCTACGTGCCCACCGATGCGGAGCGTGCTCGCTGGACGATGCAGGACATGAATAGCTGGAAGATCTGCTTTGGCGCGTACAAACAGGACCATGGAAAGTATCCCGAGGTGAAGTCGGCCGAAGAAGCCAGAGCGGCGTTCGAACCGGTTACATCGCGCACCTCCCCATGATCGACGCCTGGGGGCGGGCATATGCGGTCGAGTCGAACGCGGACGGTTTCACGGTCGCCAGTGCCGGTACCGATGGCAAGTTCGACAAACAGAGCTGGTCCACCGCCGGGGTTCTGCAGTCGTTCAACGAGGACGCCGTTGCCACGCAGGAGGGCCGGTGGCTGTTCCGTCACTGGGCCATGAAGTAACCCGAGGCTCGGGATCGTCATGTTCGCCATCAATCCCACCGATCCGGCCCCGATCTGGCGGCAGATCGAAGAAGGCATCCGGCGACTGATTGCGCTCGGCGCTCTGCAGCCGGGCGCCTCGGTGCCTTCCGTGCGCGACCTTGCCAAAGATCTGCGCGTGAATCCGAACACGGTTGCCCGCGCCTACCAGCGGCTCACAGAGGGAGGTGTGCTCTCGGTGAAACGGGGAGAGGGAACGTACGTGGCCGACCAGCCGTCGCAGCCGAGGAAGTCGGAACGGAACGAAGCGCTGCGCGACGCCGCCACCCGTTACGCGTCGACCGCCATCGCCGTCGGCTCGGCCCTCGTCGATGCCGTCGACGAGCTCGAGGCGGCATTTCCGCGCGTGGTGCGCGAGCACAGGAGGAAGGTATGACGGACAACGCCATCCGGATCTCGGATCTCACGGTGCGTTACGGCCGCACGATCGCCGTCGATCGTGTCGCGCTGAGTGTCGATCGGGGCGCGGTCTATGCGCTCGTCGGCCGCAACGGTGCCGGGAAGTCGTCTCTCGTCCGCTGTTTACTCGGGCAGCAGAAGCCCGAGAGCGGTGAGACGATGCTCTTCGGCGAAGACGCCTGGTCGCGTCGGGCAGCCCTCATGCAGCGCATCGGCGTCGTCACGGAAGAGGCGGATGCGCCGCCGGAGATGAGCGTGGCATCAATCGCCCGCTTCTGCTCGCGGCTGTATGACAAATGGGATCAGTCGAGCGTTGAAGCGCGGCTGAAGACCTTCGGGGTGCCGCTGGCCAGCCGCTTCGGTAGTCTGTCCAAGGGCCAGAAGAAGCAGGTGTCGCTGGCCCTGGCCCTGGCCATCGCACCCGATCTGCTCGTGCTGGACGATCCGACGCTGGGCCTTGACGTTGTGGCGCGCAAATCTCTGTTCGAGGAAGTGATCGGCGATCTAGCCGACCGCGACACGACGATTTTCATCACCACGCACGATCTGGCGGGCGTGGAAACGTTCGCCGACAGGGTGGGCATGATGGAGAACGGCCGGCTGGTGCTCGACGAAGAAGTCGACGCACTCAAGTCGCGCTTCCGGCGCATCCGCTTCGCCGCGCAGCCGGTGGCCATCGACACGGCCGTGCTCCGGACGACGGTGGTGCGGAGCTGGGGCGGTGGCGCGGAGGCCATCGTCAGCAACTACGACGACAGGGCATTCGAGCGGATGCGCGGCACCAGCGACATCGGCGCGGCGGAGGTCGAAGCCATGTCCCTGGAGGAGATCTTCATCGCCATCGCCGGAGGCAAGTCATGAAAAGCGCACTCGTGATCGCAGCAAGAGAGCTCGAGGAGAAGCGCTTTGTTGCATACGCGGCGGTGGCGTTTGCCATCCTGCCGTTCATCCTCGGACTGATTCCGGCGATCGGCGGCAAGTCGCCCAGCGACGCAATTGCGCTCGGGTCCCTGACGTTTGCCACGGGGTTCGCTGTCGCTCTGGCGGTACTAACGGGCGCTGGTTTTGTCGGCCGCGATCTCTCCGACGGACGGATGTCGTTCTATTTCTCGCGTCCGGTTGCTTCCGCATCGATCTGGTTCGGCAAGCTGACGGCGGGGATTCTGATGATCGTTGGTTGCTTCGGGGTCATCGTCGCGCCCGCATGGCTGGCCGCCGGCAGGTACTGGAAGACCTTCTGGACTCTCACGCTCGGCGAAATGAGCGTCAATGTGCTGGTCTGCGCACTGGCGCTCTTTCTGATCGCACATGTGATCGGTACGTTCGCGAGATCACGATCGCCGCTCATCGTTGCCGACTTTGCCGCCGCGGTGCTCTGCGGCGTCACGATCCGCTTCCTCGTGCTTCCTTTGGCCGCCGGCCGGGCTTCGATGCTCGTTACGTGGCTGGGAATCTTTCTATCGGCCGCTCTTGCAGTGGCAATCGTCGGTGGTGGGGCCTGGCAGCTCAAGCGTGGCCGGACCGACCGGCGGCGAAACCATCGGGCGCTGTCGCAATTCCTCTGGGGCACGATGGCTGTTGCGCTGCTCATCGCGGCCGGATGTGTGGCGTGGGTGATCTCGGCGAAGCCGTCGGATCTGACCACGATGGTGTATGCGTCGCGAGGAGCGGGGAGTCCTTTTCTCGTCCTGACAGGCCGGGCGCGCTACCGCGGTGATTACAACGCCACGTACCTGATCGATGTGGGTGACAATTCGGCCCGCACGATCGATCTGGATTCGTGGGGTCTCGGCGGTGTTCGTTTCACGCGCGATGGGAGAAGTGTGGTCGTGCCGAGGAGAGAGAAAGACTCGGCGGATCTCGTCATCTATAAGCGAGGCGCGTCCAACCCGGTCGAGACCGGGCTGACGCTTCCAGCGACGTACTATCCCATCTTCGTATCCGACGATGGCAACCGCATCGCCACGATCGTCAACGGCAACCTCTCCATCTACGACGTGCCTCAGAAGCGATCGCTGGTCTCGGTCCGCGTCCCGTCCGACTGGCGGTCCTTCTACCAGGGCTATTTCGTGTCGCCCGAGCTCTTTCGGTTCTACGTTCAGAAGGAGGACGGCCTATCGATCTACGAGCTCGACACACGCGTCCGCGGGCTTAGGGACACCGGAGCAATTGCTGACAGGGGCTTCGTATTTTTTATGCTTGATCCGACGGTCTCACGCATGATCGTTCAACGTCACAACCTCGAAGGCATCACTCTGAATGACGCGCGCAGCGGCGCCGTCATCAAGACCATCGCTAGCGAAAACATTCGCAATTTCTGTTTTCTCCGCGACGGGCGTATGGCGATCGTCGAAGGGCCGCCTTCGAAAATGACTCTTCACATCCTCTCGTCCGACGGGGCCCTTCAGCGCGACATTCCGTTCGACGGTGGCGGGCGTGTAGGTTTCGTCGGCGACGATGGCACGAGGGTGGTCCTTTCAGTCGCGAACAAAGAGAGCTCGCTGAGAAGGCTCGTAGCGATCAATCTCGATCGGGGAGTCATCGAGCGCGACGCAAGCCTCCCGAAGGATTGGACGATGATCAACTGGGAGAACCGGCCGCCGATTGAGCCCCTGCGCGAGGTCGTCTACGGGGACGGCGCAGGCCACATTGTGGCCTGGAATCCGGTGACAGGGGCGAGGCGGATGGTAATGGGCGGGTGAGGAGGAGCTCAGAACTGCTGCAATACCCGCAGATCATTCTCGAACAGCGTCCGGATGTTCGGGATGTCGAACTTGATCATGGCGCAGCGGTCCAGGCCCAGGCCGAAGGCGAAGCCGCTCCACTCCTCGGGATCGATGCCGACGTTGCGCAGCACCTGGGGATGGATCATCCCGCAGCCGAGGATCTCCATCCAGCCGGTCTGCGAGCAGGTGCCGCACCCGGAACCCTTGCAAAAAACGCAGGACATGTCGACTTCGGCCGACGGCTCGGTGAACGGGAAAAAGCTCGGCCGCATGCGCATCTTCGAGTCAGAGCCGAAGAGGCGCTTGATGAAGTGCTCAAGGGTGGCCCGGAGGTGTCCGATGTGGATGCCTTTGTCGACGAGAAAGCCCTCGGCCTGATGGAACATCGGCGAGCGGCGCATCGTGATCTCGTCGCGGCGGTAGACGCGGCCGCACGAGAGCACCTTCACCGGCGGCTTGTGGTTCTCCATCGAACGGATCTGCACGTTCGATGTGTGCGTGCGCAGCAGGTAGGGCTCAGCGTTGAGGAACGCGTTGAGGAAGAACGTGTCCTGCGTGTCGCGGGCGGGATGGTCGGGCGTGAAATTGAGCGCTTCGAAGTTGTACCAGTCGGTCTCGACCTCGGGGCCGGGATCGAGTGAGTAGCCCATCTCGCTGAAGATCGTCTCCATCTCCCGGCGGACGATCGTCACCGGATGAAGGTGACCGAGGTTCGGCATGCGGGCGGGTAGCGTGACGTCGATGATGTCGCGCGCTTCTTTCCGCTTCGACTCGGCAGCCGCGATGCGCTCGTGCTTTTCCGTCAGCTCCGACTCGATCCGGTCGCGGAGCTTGTTCAGCGCGTCGCCGGCATCCTTCTTCTGCTCCTTCGGGACCTCTTTGAGGTGCGAAAACAGCGCCGGGATGAGCCCACTCTTCCGGCCGAAATAGTGGACGCGCAGCTCGTCGAGCGCGGCGGCGGAGTTGGCGTTGGCGAGAGCGGCGTCGAATTCGGTGCTGATGCGTTTGATGTCGTCGAGCATGTCAGGGCGGGCGATTGTACAGAACTCAATGCGGCACAGAACAGACACTCCTGTCTGTGCTGTGGAGGGTCGCACGGCCAGTGCCAGAGGTTCAGTCACTTCATCTTGCCAAAGCACAGACAAGAGTGTCTGTGCCACACAAGCACAAAAACGCGGGCACGAGGCCCGCGTCTGGTGTGCATCGAGCGATCGCGTTACGCGGTCGGCTGCTTCGCGGCGGGGCGCTTGGCGGACGTCTCTTTGTCGAGAGCGGTGCGAAGCTGCTGCTTGTTCAGCGCGGCTTTGGCACTCTCGACGAAGGCGGTAAAGGCGGCGGCATCGCGGACGGCGATGTCGGCCAGAATCTTCCGGTCGACGAGCGAACCGGCGGCTTTCAGGCCGGCCATGAGCTGCGAATAGGAGATTCCGTTCAGACGGGCGGCGGCATTGATGCGGGCGATCCAGAGCTTCCGGAAATCACCCTTGCGATCTTTGCGGCCGGCGAACGCGGAGTTCAGGCCCTTCTCGACCTGCTGCTTCGCGATGCGGTGACCGCGCGACTTCATCCCGAAGTAGCCCTTGGCCAGCTTCAGGATCTTGCTGCGGCGGTTCTTTCTTTTTGGACCTCGTTTGACTCTCGGCATCGTTTCTCCTCGTTTCCTTCGTTCTGAGCGGGCGGGTCAGGAGTGGTGATTACCGCGCCTCGCTCGGGTTAAAGCTCCTGGCTCTTAGCTGTTAGCTCTCAAGGGAACGTGGGATGAAGGCCACCGTCCTCCTGAGAGCCAAGAGCTGCGAGGTAAGGGCTAGAGATACGGAAGCATCCGGTTCACGGTCTTCCTGTTCGCCTTCGACACCTCGACCTCTTTCCCGAGCTCCGCTTTGCGGCCCGGCGACTTCTTGGTGAGGATGTGCGAATGGAAGGCGTGATTCCGCTGAAGCTTGCCCGTTCCCGTCTTCTTGAACCGCTTGGCGGCTCCCCGGTGCGTTTTGATCTTCGGCATAGCTTGGCTCCTAACTGGCTGAGGGGAAGGTGAATTCCAGGGAGTGGGGAGTGGTAGAACGGAGTGTCAGGGTAAAGTATGTACCCGTCGGCCGTTCTCCCACTCCCCACTCCCCACCCCCCACTCCCTACTTCACAGGCGATATCACCATCGTCATGCGATTTCCCTGGACGTCCGGATTGGCGTTCTCGGGAGCGCCGAACTCCTTGATCTCGTTGAGCAGGCGGTCGAGCACGGCCCGGCCGAGCTCCATGTGGGTCATCTCGCGGCCGCGGAAGCGGATCGAGGCTTTGACCTTGTCGCCGTGCTGCAGAAAGCGGACGATGTTGTTCTTCTTGAAATCGAAATCGTGGTCGTCGATGCGGGGGCGGAACTGCACCTCCTTGACGACGATCACCTTCTGTTTCTTCTTGGCCTCGCTCTGCTTCTTCTTCTGCTGGAAAACGTACTTGCCGTAATCCATGACCTTGCATACGGGAGGGTTCGCCGTCGGCGAAATCTCCACCAGGTCGAGGTCTTTCTCTCGGGCCATGTCCTGCGCTTGCTGCAGCGGGACAACGCCGACTTGTGAGCCGTCAGATCCGATGAGGCGAACCTCAGGGATGCCACGGATCATGTCATTGATTCTGGACTCAGGTTCTGTGGGTCTCCGGTCGAAACGTGATCCTCGTCGTGGTGGGAAAATGCGAAATCCTCCTGTTAAACGCCTGTGCGGAAGCGCGAAATCTACGAATAAACCACTACAAAGTCAACGAGCGGGCCTCGATGACCCGCCTGGTCTCGGCGACGAAATCGTCGACGGACATCGATGCCTGATCGCCGCCGGTCCGCTTCCGGACCGACACCGTTCCGGCCGCCACTTCCTTCTCGCCGACCACGAGCATGTACGGGATCTTCTTCAACTGCGCGTCGCGGATCTTCGCGCCGAGCTTCTCGTTCGACTCGTCGGTCTCGACCCGCAGACCGGCCGCCCGAATCTTCCCGGCCGTCTCGCGCCCGTAGTCGAGAAACTTCTCCGACAACGGCAGCACCGAGCCCTCCACCGGTGCGAGCCAAAGGGGGAATGCTCCGGCAAAATGTTCGATGATGATGCCGATGAACCGCTCGATCGAGCCGAGTATTGCGCGGTGGATCATCACCGGCTGGTGCTCGCCGCTGTCGGCGCCGATGTAGCGGAGCTGAAAGCGCTCCGGCATGGCGTAATCGAGCTGGACGGTCCCGAGCTGCCAGGGCCGGCCGATGGCGTCGGTCACCTGGAACTCCAGCTTCGGCCCGTAGAACGCCCCCTCGCCGGGGTTGATGTAGTAGTCGACCCCGTTCTTCTTCAGGGCGTTCTCGAGCGAGCTCTCGGCGTTGTCCCACATCTCGTCCGTGCCGAGGCGCTTCTCCGGGCGGGTCGAGAGCGCGATACGGACCGCTTTGAAGTCGAAGATGTCGTAGATCTCCTTGATCAGGCGCAACTCCCGGTCGATCTCCTGCTCGATCTGCTCGGGAGTGACGAAGAGATGGGCGTCGTCCTGCGCGAACGAGCGGACGCGCACGAGACCGTGCGTGACGCCGGAGCGCTCGTAGCGGTGCAGGCGGGCGAAGTCGGCGTAGCGAATGGGCAGGTCGCGATACGAGCGGCGTTCCATCGCGAAGATCTGCGTATGCCCGGGGCAGTTCATCGGCTTCACGCCGTACTCCCGTTCGTCGACCTCGGAGAAGAACATGTTGTCGCGGAAGTTGTCGTAGTGACCCGAGATCTTGAAGATCTCCGTGTCCCAGATCAGGGGAGTGACCACCTCGCTGTAGCCGTCGCGGGCGTAGAGCGCCCGCACAAACTCGACCAGCGAGTTGTAGATCGAGGCTCCCTTCGGCAGGAAGATCGGCATCGACGGCGCGAAGTGCGAGAACATGAAGAGGTCGAGCTCCTTGCCGAGCTTGCGGTGATCGCGCGCCTTGGCCTCTTCCACGCGCTTCACGTAAGCGGCCAGCTCGTCCTTGTCCGCCCAGGCCGTTCCGTAGATCCGCTGCAGCATGGCGTTGCGCTCGTCCCCGCGCCAATACGCGCCGGCTACGGAGGTCAGCTTGAACGCGCCGAGCCGGCCGGTGGAGGGAACGTGCGGCCCGCGGCAGAGATCGAACCACTCTCCCTGCCGGTAAACCGACAGCGGCTCATCGCCCGGGATGCCTTTGATGATCTCGACCTTGTACTTCTCGCCGAGCTTCTCGAAGGTCTCGATGGCCTCGTCGCGGCTCAGCACCTCACGGCGCACCGGCAGGTCACGCTTGACGATCTCCGTCATCTTCTCCTCGATGCGCCGTAGATCGTCGTCGGTGAACGGCCGGTCGGTTCCGAAGTCGTAGAAGAACCCGTTCTCGATGACCGGGCCGATGGTGACCTGCGTTCCGGGGAAGAGCTCCTGCACCGCCATAGCCATGAGGTGGGCGGTGGAGTGTCGGATGGTGTCGAGGCCGGCATCGCTCTTCGGCGTCACGATCTCGATCTTCGCGTTGTCGGGCACCTGGGTGTAGACGTCGACGACCTTGCCGTTGACCTTGCCGGCGATTGCCGCCTTCGCCAGACCTCTGCCGATCGACGCGGCGACGTCCGCCACGGTCGCGCCGTCCTGAACTTCTCGCTGGGAACCGTCGGGTAGTTGTACGTGCATGTTTGCCTCGGTGGGGGTGGGTTGTGGGGGGTGGGGAGTGGGAGAACGAAGCCGATCCGTAGCCGATCGAACTGTTCTCCCACCCCCCACTCCCCACAACGCACTCCCCAGAAATTGAAAAGGGCCGATTGCTCGGCCCTGTCGGATTGTCCTGGTTACAAATGAATCATCATCGACAAGGCGGGCTCGAAGAGCCGGACGTTCGCGTCGTACGCCGAATGGTCGTCCTCATGGCGGGGAAGTCTAGCATCAGCGGTCTCCGAAGAGTACAGAGGTGGCGATGAAAACCGATCTCAGGCATGGACAGGAATTCGTTCTTGATCCTCTTCCCGTGCAGATGTTTTGGTCACGAGTAACGAGAGAACGTCGCGAGCGGCCCTGTTCAGGTCGGATGCCATATTTCGCTTCAGCACCAACTGCACCGACGCGAAGACTTCGCGAGCCACCTCGGCAGTCACACGTGTGCGAGCGCCCGCGAGCGCAGCCTGTACAAATCGAAGCAGCTTGAAGACAAAAAGACGTTCCCCGACGTCGTTCTTGCGTTCTTCGCGAGCGAGCAAGGTGGCCGCGTTCTTCAGAGTGACGCCCAGTTGCTTCGGCGGATGGTGTACCGCCGCCTCGGAAACGTCGTCTACGTCCCGCGTCATCAGCAGCTCAATCTGCGACTTCGTCATCTCATCACCGCCTTTTCAAACGGATGTTCTCCAGAACCGACTTGTCCATCAAAACGAGAGTACGCGAAAACCCGAGCCGGACGGCTCTCGCGAACGCAGGGTCCGAGGCCAGCTTGCCAAACGTTCCGTAGCTGCCGGAGTGGTCGTTGAGATTTGAAACTCGTCCCATGACAAAGGAAACCTCTCCCGCGGCCGCGACATTCGCGTTGTGGAAGAGAGTTTCATGCTTCACAGCATCAGTCGCGCCCCGAACGCCATCGAAGGCGATGTGAACCACCAACGTTGTGCTGACCGCGTAGATTGATCTTCGGTCCTGCCGAATTGTCGAGCAATACTCCGGGATGGGCGGGGTCAACCGCTTCTCCTCTAGTGTTTACGAGAGTGGCCAGGTCGAATACTGGCCCCTTGGAGGCGCAGTGATCTTCCCCTTTTCGCTCTCGTTCACGCTGTCAGAACGCTCAACCTAACCTTCTCGTTGTCGGGCAGTCTAAACGGTGCATGAGAAACGCTGCCCTCGCCCTCACCATTCTCGCTCTCGCTGCCACCGCAAACGCCCAGCAGCCGCGCATCCTCCACGGCACCGTGACTTCTGTCGCCGCTTCCGGTGACCTCGGCGCGCAGATTCGAGGCGCGCGAACCAGATACATCGGCTATGCCGTACCCGAGGTCGATGGGGGATGGGTGATGTGCTGCCTTCAGAACTACGGCGAGTTCAGCTCCGGCGGAAAGTGCAGCCTCGATCATGACGGGAGCTCTTTCACGAACAATGACCATGAAGACTTGCATCCTGCCAGCGGCTCCTTCGCCATCTTCTACCGTGTCGAAGGCGGCGAGATGGTGACGGTCCGCGGCTACTCGATGGAGTGCGTCCTCGATGCGGGGGGAACCACCGTGACCTGGATCGAGGGTGTCGATCCGGGCAAGAGCGTCGCCTTCATCGTCTCGATGCTCAACCGACCTGGCCAACACTCGGACAACCTCATGGCCACACTGGCCATGCACGCCGATTCATCGGCGACGACGGAGCTGGAGCGGATGCTGCGATCGCCGGAGTCCTCGGATGAGACACGCGGTCATGCCGCTTTCTGGCTCGGCCAGACCCGCGGGCGCAGGGGTTTCGAGGACGTCCTGGCAATCGCCCGTTCCCAATCGGCCTCGCCGCACCTGCGCGAGAAGGCGGTCTTCGCCATTTCACAGTCGAGGGAGCCGGAGGCAGTCGATGAGCTGATCAAGCTGGCCAAGAGCGATCCCGTCGCTCACGTCCGCGGCCAGGCCCTTTTCTGGCTGTCGCAGAAAGCGGGGAAGAAGGCCGCCGGCGCCGTCCGCGAGGCGGTGGATGACGACCCCGACGAGGGTATGCGCGAGAAAGCGGTCTTCGCCGTATCGCAGCTTCCGGACGACCAGTCCATCCCGATTCTCACCGAACTGCTGAAAACCAATCGTGACCCCGGCGTGCGCAGGAAAGCGGCGTTCTGGCTGGGCCAGAAGAGCGACCCGCGGGCGCTGGCGGCCATCGAGGCGATTTTGAGGAAATAAGGTTGCCAGCTCGGTGAGGCGGCATTACCTTGTCGGGATCCACGTGACAAGGAGCTCAGTTTGAAGCGTCGCACGCACGCGGTCTCCGGCGTCCTTTCGTCGCATGTCGTCCGCGAGTCCCAGGGCGCTGCCGTCGAAGCCGGGAAGGAAGCCGGACTCGATCCGGCTAACCTGATGGCGACCGCGTCGAAGCTCGTAGTCGCTGCCGATCCCGTCTTTCAACCGCCGAGCGCGGCGGCGGAGCTCCCGTATTTCGACGCCGCTCGCCCGAGGCGCCGCCGGCGCGCCGGGAAGTGAACGATGCACATCACGATCGATCGCAGCGGTGGACTTGCCAATATCCGCGTTCATCGCGAGGTCGACACCAGCACGCTCCCACGCGCGGAGGCGGAGGAGATCGAGCGGCTGGCCACAGAGGCGCGCAACACACCTGCCTCGTCCGCGCCAATGCCGGATGCCTTCACGTACCGGATCACGATCGATGGCGTGGGTTATTCGGTGACGGAGCCTTCCGCCGCCTGGGGGATGTTGATCGAGCGGTTGTAGGCCTGGGATCAAGCGGACCGTGGGCCTACCCGGTGTTGCTGAGCTGACCACAACCGTCTGATCGGCGACCAGAACTGTCTGATCGGCGACCAGAACTGTCTGATCCGCGACCAGAACCGTCTGATCGGCAACCAGAACTGTCTGATCGGCGACCAGAACTGTCTGATCGGCAACCAGAACTGTCTGATCGGCGACCAGAACTGTCTGATCGGCAACCAGAACTGTCTGATCCGCGACCAGAACTGTCTGATCCGCGACCAGAACTGTCTGATCGGCGACCAGAACGGTCTGATCGGCGACCAGAACTGTCTGATCGGCAATCAGAACCGTCTGATCGGCGACCAGAACGGTCTGATCGGCGACCAGAACTGTCTGATCCGCGACCAGAACGGTCTGATCGGCGACCAGAACTGTCTGGTCCGCAACCAGAACCGTCTGGTCGGCAACCAGAAACTCCTGAAACGGAACACTTTAGCTGTCGCGAGTTGCCGCGCGCTAAACTTCGCCCATGCCTACCCACATCAAGAACCCCTCCGTCATCGAAGCGGCCGGGAACAAACCGAAGCGGATCGAAGAGTTCATCGGCCGGGTCAACTCGAAAACCGGCGGCGTGAGCGTGGCGCGGATGCAGAGTCCCGGCGGATGGGTCGAGCCGGGGCAGACGCCGGAGTTCGACGAGTACACGGTCGTTTTGCGCGGCTCGTTGCGGGTCACCACGCACGACGGCGTTATCGACGTTGGCGCCGGTGAAGCGATCATTACGCACAAGGGCGAATGGGTGCTGTACTCGACGCCGGGAGCCGAGGGGGCCGAGTACATCGCCGTCTGCCTGCCGGCGTTCTCGATCGATACGGTCCATCGCGACGCCTGATGCGCGAGTGGGACCCGCGGCGCCTGACTACCGAGGCGGCGGCGCCGCGCTTGTTCGTGGCCGGCGTCGTCTCCGCCTTCGCGGCGATCGTCGCCTTCGTCGCCGCGCATCATGAGCCGTGGCGTGACGAGGCGGATGCCTGGCTCGTGGTCAGGGACATCGATTTCACGTACCTTTTCGAGTGGACGCGTCACGCTGGAACGCCAGCGCTCTGGTACGGACTGCTGGCTCCTCTGGCACGGGCGGGGCTGCCGTACGCGAGCCAGCAGTGGTTGCACCTCGTCATCGCCGTGGCGGCGGTGGCGATCCTGGTGGCCCTTGCTCCACTGTCGCGCCTCACGAAGCTGCTGGCCGTCTTCTCGTACTACTTCGCCTATGAGTACTCGGTCATCGTCCGCAGTTACGCTCTGGCCATCCTCCTGATCTTCATCGCGGCGGCACTGTGGAAGCATCGCGCCGAGCGGCCGATGACGCTGGCCGTCGTCCTCGCGCTCCTGTGCAACACGAACGCGCAGGGATTCGTCGTCGCTGGCTCGTTCGCCGCCGCGCTCCTTTTCGAGCGAGCCTTCCGCCCGGCCGCGGTCATCGCCCTCGGCGCACTCGTGGCCTGGTGGCAGGTGCGGACGCCTCCCGACCCGGCACGCGAAGGTGCCCGCCACGCCTTCAACTCCCTGGCAATCCCGTGGACGCTCGGCAACGCGTTCGCGCCGACGCTGCCCCTGCTCGCCGGCTGTGCCATCGCGGCGCTGGTGCTCATCGCGACGACGCTTGCGATACGCCGTTCCCGAAACGCCCTGATCGTGCTCTGGGTGACGGTTGCCGCCCTGCTCATCCTCTACTCATTCGTCTGGCTCGGCGGCCTGCGACATGCGGGGTTTCTGCTCGTCATCACGCTCGTTGCCGTCTGGATTGGCGCACGCGAAGTCGACGGGCGCTACGCATCCGCCGCCGCGCTGTTGTTGAACGGGGCGCTGCTGATCTCGGTCTTCGTCGCGGCGCGTTACTGGGTCGATGAGACGCGCGCGGCGTTCTCGGGAGCGAAGGAGATGGCGGCATACATTCAGGACCATCACCTGGAGACGACGGAGATCGCCGCCCACAACCTCACGCAGTGCGAGGCGCTCCTTCCCTACCTTCCCCGGACTCGGTTCTGGTACGCGGGCCTCGGCGACTACGGCACCTATCTGAAATGGGACGCGGCGCAGGAACGGGCGCTGGAGATGCCGTATCCGGTGGCCGAGGAGCGAGCGAGGCAGCGATTCCGTGGCAGACCATGGCTGCTGCTCTTCAACGTCGAGATCCCGAACGCCGAGGCCCACGGGTTCCGGCTGCTCTACACCAATCAACAACTCATTTTCGAGAAGACGGATGAGCGGTATTGGTTGTACGCTCCGATCCGATGACGAAAATTCTCATTCTCAACGAGCACGAGGTCGAACATCTCCTCACGATGCGCGAGTGCATCGGAGTGATGGAAGAGGCGTTGGCATCGCTGGCGCGCGGGGAGGTACACAACCCGCTGCGGCAGGCGATCCGCGCACCCGGAGCGAATGGGCTCCTCGGCCTGATGCCCGCCTTCCGAGGCGGCGAGATTCCGCTCTACGGGCTGAAGGAAGTCTGCGTCTTCCCCGGCAATCCGGCCCGCGGTCTAGATACGCACCTCGGCGCGGTGTTGCTGCACAGCGGCGAGACCGGGCAGTTGCTGGCGGTCATGAACGCTTCGGCCATCACGGCCATCCGGACGGCGGCGGTCTCGGCGGTCGCCACCCGTCTTCTGGCGCGGGAGAATGCGCGGACGCTGGCCATCATCGGCGCCGGCGTGCAGGCAAAGACACATCTGGAGGCCATCCCGCTCGTCCGCAACATTGATGATGTCCGCATCGTCAGCCGGACGAGGGCCAAGGCCGAGGCGCTGGCCGGGAAGGGCGTGCGGGTGGTCCATTCGGTCGAAGAGGCCGTGCGCGGAGCCGACATCATCGTCACCACCACAAGCTCATGTGACGCGATCCTGCGGCGCGAGTGGATCAGTGAAGGCGTACACATCAACGCCGTCGGATCGAGCATTGCGGCCTCCCGCGAGCTCGACGGTGCCACGATGGCTGCCGCTACCCTGTTCATCGATAGGCGGGAGTCGACGGTAAACGAGTCGGGCGACTACCTCTTCGCCCTGCGCGAAGGAGCGATTCGTGACGACCACATCCGGGCCGAGATCGGGGACATCCTGATCGGCAAAGCGGCAGGCCGATCGTCACCCGAGGAGATCACGCTCTTCAAGTCGCTCGGGCTGGCGGTGGAAGACCTTGCCTCGGCGGAGTTTCTGCTCGCCAAGGCGACCCGGGAAGGCGCCGGAACCTGGGTCGAATTCTAGGTAGGAATAGCGGCCCGGAGAGGGCCGTTAGCGCTGGTCCGGTTGGTCAGATGACTATTGACATTTGGCGCAGCCGGTCCTAAAGTTCGCCCGTTTTGCCCCCAGCGGGATCTCACTCCCGCTCCACGTGTCTTCAAAAGGATAGGTAGGAATGCCAACGATCAACCAACTCGTCAGCGCAGGACGCGACAAGGTCGCGTACAAGACGAAGTCTCCGGCGCTGCAGTCGAGCCCTCAGAAACGCGGTGTCTGCACGCGCGTCTACACCTCGACCCCGAAGAAGCCGAACTCGGCGCTCCGCAAGGTGGCGCGCGTCCGTCTGACGAACGGGATCGAAGTGACGACCTACATCCCCGGCGTGGGACACAACCTCCAGGAGCACTCCATCGTGCTCATCCGCGGCGGCCGTGTGAAGGACCTGCCGGGTGTTCGCTATCACGTGATCCGCGGCACGCTCGACACGGTCGGCGTGGCCAAGCGGATGCAGAGCCGCTCGAAGTACGGGGCCAAGCGGCCGAAGAAGGGTTAATCACCATGCCGAGACGCCGAGAAGTTCCGAAACGCGAGATCCTGCCGGATCCGGTCTACAACAGCCAGCTCGTGACCAAGTTCATCAACTCCCTGATGTCGCAGGGGAGGAAGTCGGTGGCCGAGCGGGTGTTCTACAGCGCCCTGAAGAAGGTCGAAGACCGGGCCAAGGACGATCCGATCAAGCTTTTCAAGAAGGCGGTCGACAACGTCAAGCCGGCTCTGGAAGTGAAGAGCCGCCGCGTCGGCGGGTCAAACTACCAGGTTCCCATCGAAGTCCGCCCCTCGCGGCGGACGGCCCTGGCCATCCGCTGGCTCATCTCCTACGCGGCCAGCCGCGGAGAGAAGACGATGCAGGACAAGCTGGCCGGCGAGATCATGGATGCCGCGAACAACCGCGGCAATGCCATCAAGAAGAAAGAAGACACGCACAAGATGGCGGAAGCGAACAAAGCGTTCGCGCACTACCGCTGGTAATTTTTTTCAGGTCCCCGGAGTTCTAACGGTTTCATAGCGTCAACCATCGAGATTTCCGTAGCTCCGTCTCGACCGGATAACACAGAACGGGTTCTGCGGTTCCGGACCGAGCAACGGGAAAACAACAATCGAGGTTTCACGAAACGCCCGGCGGCGGCTTGCCCTCGTCGAGCGTGAGTTGTCGTCGCGGAAAAAGGTAAGTCATGCCACGTCAGGTACCACTCGAAAAAACGCGGAACATCGGGATCATGGCCCACATCGACGCGGGTAAAACCACGACGACGGAGCGGATCCTTTATTACACGGGCCGCACCCACAAGATCGGCGAAGTGCACGATGGCACCGCCACGATGGACTGGATGGTCCAGGAGCAGGAGCGCGGCATCACGATCACCTCGGCCGCCACGACCGCGTTCTGGGGCGAATACCGCGTCAACATCATCGATACTCCCGGCCACGTCGACTTCACGGTCGAGGTGGAGCGTTCGCTGCGCGTCCTCGACGGCGCGGTCGGCGTCTTCTGCGCCGTCGGCGGAGTCGAGCCGCAGTCTGAGACCGTTTGGCGCCAGGCCGACAAGTACGGCGTGCCGCGCATCGCCTTCATCAACAAAATGGACCGCGTCGGCGCGAACTTCACCGCCGTCGTCAATCAGATCCGCACCAAGCTCGGCAAGAATGCCATTCCCCTCCAGCTCCCCATGGGGGCCGAAGACAAGTTCCGCGGCGTCATCGACCTCGTGCAGATGAAGGCGCTCATCTTCAACGATGAGGCCCTCGGCGCGAAGTACGAGACCGAGGAGATTCCGGCCGAGTACCGCGAAGAGGCCGATCATCTCCGCGAGAAGCTGGTGGAGTCGATCGCCGAACAGCACGACGAGCTGCTGGAGAAGTACCTCGCCGGCGAGCCGATCGAGCTCGGCGAGCTGAAGGCCGCCCTTCGCGAAGCGACCATCGCCCAGAAGATCACGCCGGTCCTGTGCGGATCGGCATTCAAGAACAAAGGCGTGCAGCCTCTGCTCGACTCCGTCGTCGACTACCTCCCGTCGCCCGTCGACATCCCGCCGGTCAAGGGGATCGATCCGGACGACGAGTCGTTCACCGAGCGCAAGGCCTCGGACGATGAGCCGTTCGCCGCACTCATCTTCAAGATCATGACCGACCCATTCGTCGGCCAGTTGGCCTTTTTCCGCGTTTACTCCGGCCACGTCGAGTCGGGCACATCCGTGCTCAACACGACGAAGGGCAACTCCGAGCGCATCGGCCGCCTGCTGCAGATGCACGCGAACAAGCGCGAAGAGATCAAGGAAGTGTGGGCGGGCGACATCGGCGCCGCAGTCGGTCTCCGCAGCGTCACCACAGGCGACACGATCTGCAACCGGGACAAACCGATCGTCCTGGAGACGATGACGTTCCCCGAGCCGGTTATCGCGGTAGCCATCGAGCCGAAGACGAAAGTCGATCAGGAAAAGATGGGCGTCGCGCTTGCGAAGCTCATGCAGGAGGACCCGACGTTCAAGGTCCACACCGACCCGGAGACGAACCAGACCATCATCCGCGGGATGGGAGAGCTGCACCTCGAGATCATCGTCGACCGGATGGTGCGCGAGTTCGGCGTGGCCGCCAACGTCGGCAAGCCGCAGGTCGCGTATCGCGAAGCGATCACGCGCAAGTCCGAGGCCGAGGGCAAGTTCGTCCGGCAGTCGGGCGGCAAGGGCCAGTACGGCCACGTCAAGATGCGCTTCGAGCCGATGCCCGAGGGTGGGTTCGAATTCCTCAACGAAATCGTTGGCGGGTCCGTGCCGAGGGAGTTCATCAAACCGGTCGAGCAGGGAATCAAGGAAGCGCTCGAGCGCGGCATCCTGGCGGGTTACCCGATCACCGGCGTGCGGGCCATCCTGTATGACGGCTCGTACCACGACGTCGACTCGAGCGAAATGGCCTTCAAGATCGCCGGCTCGATGGCTTTCCAGGAAGGCGCGAAGCGGGCTCACCCGATCCTCCTCGAGCCGATCATGGACGTCGAAGTGGTGACGCCGGAGGACTACGCCGGAGACGTGATGGGTGATCTCTCCCGCCGCCGCGGCAAGATCCAGGCGATGGAAGAGCGGGCGGGCGCGAAGGTCATCAAGGCGCACGTTCCTCTTTCGGAGATGTTCGGCTATGCCACACAGGTCCGCTCGATGTCGCAGGGGCGTGCCAGCTACACCATGCAGTTCCTGGCTTACGAGCCGGCGCCGAAGAGCGTGTCCGAGGAAGTCATCGCCAAGGCGGCGGGAACGACACAACGAATCTGATCCTTTCGGCGCGTCGGACCGGGTCCGGCCAACGCCGAGCAAGAGAATTTACGAATCAGGAGATTTCACGATGGCAAAAGAGAAATTCGATCGCAGTAAGCCTCATGTGAACGTCGGCACGATCGGTCACGTTGACCACGGCAAGACGACGCTTACGGCGGCAATCACCAAGATCCTGGCATCGAAGGGCACGGCCACGTTCGTGGCCTTCGATCAGATCGACAAGGCTCCGGAAGAGCGCGAGCGTGGGATCACCATCGCCACCGCGCACGTCGAGTACTCGACCGAGAAGCGCCACTATGCGCACGTCGACTGCCCGGGCCACGCCGACTACGTCAAGAACATGATCACCGGGGCCGCGCAGATGGACGGCGCGATCCTGGTCGTCTCCGCCGCCGACGGCCCGATGCCGCAGACGCGCGAGCACATCCTGCTGGCCCGCCAGGTCGGCGTTCCGTACATCGTCGTCGCCCTCAACAAGGTCGACATGGTCGACGATCCGGAGCTGCTCGACCTCGTCGAGCTCGAAGTGCGCGAGCTCCTCAGCTCGTACGAGTTTCCTGGCGACGAGATCCCCGTCATCCGTGTTTCGGCTCTCAAGGCTCTCGAGAGCGGCGACCCCAACAGCGAGTGGGGCAAGAAGATCATGGAGCTGATGGATGCGGTCGACACCTACATCCCCATCCCCGAGCGCGTCATCGACAAGCCGTTCCTGATGCCGGTCGAGGACATCTTCTCGATCTCCGGCCGCGGCACGGTCGTGACCGGTCGTATCGAGCGCGGCATCGTCAAGGTCGGTGAGGAAATCGAGATCGTCGGCATCCGTCCGACCATCAAGAAGGTCGTCACCGGCGTGGAGATGTTCCGCAAGCTTCTCGATCAGGGTCAGGCGGGCGACAACGTCGGCCTCCTGCTCCGCGGAGTGGAGCGCAAAGACGTCGAGCGCGGCCAGGTTTGCGCGAAGCCGGGCTCGATCACGCCACACACGAAGTTCAAGGCCGAGGTCTACATTCTGACGAAGGAAGAGGGCGGCCGTCACACCCCGTTCTTCAACGGTTACCGTCCGCAGTTCTACTTCCGGACGACCGACATCACCGGCACGGCGGCGCTGGCCGAAGGCGCCGAGATGGTCATGCCGGGCGACAACACGTCGCTGACGATTCAGCTCATTCACCCGATCGCAATGGAGAAGGGTCTCCGCTTCGCCATCCGTGAAGGCGGCCGCACGGTCGGCGCCGGAACGGTGACGGAAGTGATCGAGTAGTCGATTGGGCCGGGCTTGAAGCCCGACCCTACGTTCTTTAAAGGTGCCGAAATCATGATGAACGAAAAGATCCGCATCCGACTCAAAGCGTATGACTACCGCGTGCTCGACCAGTCGACGTCCGAAATTGTCGACACGGCCAAGCGCACGGGCGCGAAGGTGGCGGGACCGATCCCTCTGCCGACGCAGATCGCACGCTACACGGTTCTGCGCAGCCCGCACGTCGACAAGAAGTCGCGGGAGCAGTTCGAGATGCGGACACACAAGCGGCTGCTCGACATCCTCGAGCCGACGACGCAGACGGTCGACGCGCTCATGAAGCTCGAGCTTCCTGCTGGTGTCGACGTCGAGATCAAGGCGTTCGGGAAATAGCACACACGAACCCGGAAGGGTTCCAAGGTGAACGACATGGCAATCGAAGGAATCATTGGCAAGAAGGTGGGGATGACCCAGGTATTCGCCGACGACGGTGCACTCGTCCCGGTGACGGTCATCCAGGCCGGCCCTTGCCTCGTGGTGCAGAAGAAGACGGCTGAAAAGGACGGCTACGACGCCGTTCAGGTCGGCCTCGTGGAGAAGATCTCCAACCGCCGGATCACCAGCGCGGCGCGCGGTCACTTCGAGAAGGCCGGCGTCCCGCCGGTGCGGACGCTCGTCGAGTTTCCGTACGAGGGCGACGCCAACGTCGGCGACCGTGTACAGGTCGACATCTTCAAGGCGGGCGACTCCATCGACGTCGTCGGCCAGTCGAAAGGCAAAGGCTTCCAGGGCGTGATGAAGCGTCATCACTTCGCCGGAGGCCGGGCCACGCACGGATCGATGTTCCATCGCGCTCCCGGCTCGATCGGCGCCTCGGCGTTCCCCTCGCGTGTCATGAAAGGCATGCGCATGGGCGGACGGATGGGCGGCGATCAGGTCACAGTCAAGAACCTCCGCGTCGCCAAGGTGGACGCCGAGAACAATCTGCTCTACATCCGCGGCGCGGTCCCGGGCGGACGCAACGGCCTCGTGGTCGTGCGCTTCTCCAGGAACGGGAAGCGGGGTGAATAACATGCCGACCATCGACATCAAAGACTGGAACAACAAGAAGGTCGGCTCGGTCGACCTCCCGGAAGCGATCTTCGCCTATCCGTACAAAGAGCACCTGATCCACGAGGCGGTGCGCAACTATCTGGCCTCGCTTCGTCAGGGGACGCACAAGGTCAAGAACCGCTCCGAAGTGAGCGGCTCGGGCAAGAAGCCGTTCCGCCAGAAGGGCACGGGCCGAGCCCGCCAGGGCGGCAACCGTCCGCCGATCCACCGCCACGGCGGCACGGTCTTCGGACCGACGCCCCGCGACTACTCGTACAAGATGAACGCGAAGGAAAAGAAGAACGCGCTGAAGTCGGCGCTCTCGCAGCGGGTCAAGGAAGGGAAGCTCGTCCTTCTCAATGACTTCGCCGTCGACGAGCCGAAGACGAAGGCGCTGGCCGAGAAATTCATCGGCATCGGGATCGACGGCAAGGCGCTGCTCGTCGACTCGTTCGAGAACGCGAACCTCGCTCTGGCGGCGCGGAACAACCCGAAGCTGCATCTCGTCGATGCGCTCCACGTGAACGTCTACGACGTCGTCAACGCGCGCTTCGTCGTGCTCAGCCAGGACGCCCTGCAGCGTCTGACGGAGGCACTCGAATCATGAACGCCAACAAGATCATCCGGCGTCCGCTCGTCACCGAGAAATCGACGACGCTGCGCGATGACGACCACAAACACGACACCATCGCCTTCGAGGTCGACCCGAAGGCAAACAAGATCCAGGTCAAGGGCGCAGTCGAAGAGCTCTTCAAGGTCAAGGTTCAGGA
>Ga0210394_10000758_pt1 | contig 61103 bp, 50 predicted proteins | sample IncBWC12MmetaG_FD_160121 | JGI IMG/M metagenome (GOLD analysis project Ga0210394, IMG submission 160121) | Forest soil microbial communities from Barre Woods Harvard Forest LTER site, Petersham, Massachusetts, United States - Inc-BW-C-12-M | ecosystem: Environmental > Terrestrial > Soil >...
TGCGGATGGATCGGACGTCGTCATCAGGAATGGAGATTTTGAAAGCGTTTTCGAGTTCGAAGAGCAGCGTAAATACGTCGAGTGAATCGATGCCGAGGTCCTGCAAATTGGTATCGAGAGTGATCTTGTCCGCCGGAATCCGCTTCACGGACGCCAGGGTTGCAATCACTTTATCCGCCACAGCATCAGACATCGATCTCGCCCTCCCGCACTACTCACCTATTCCCAATCTGGCAGTTCGCGCCAAATATGCGGTTGAAAACCGCAATCCGATGAACACCAGACCGTAACGCAAGGTCTGGAGTGAAGTCAAATTCTAGCAGGAGTGGGCAACGCTCGGCGCGACGATTTCTCCGCATCGCGGCTAGCGTGTGGTGGACGGTGCAGGCGCGGAGGAGTCTAGTGGTGCGAGTTCTTTTTGGGCGGCGGGCGGCAATTTCTCGAGATGGCTCAGGAACGTGACGACCTGCCATGTTTGATTTTCGCTGAGGGTCTTGTTCCATGCGGGCATGCCGCTCCAGCGGATGCCGTGCTGGATAATGTAAAAGCTCTGATTGTCGGCCATGTCGGATCCTTCTTTGAAAAATTGGGGGACGGGTGGATTGAAAGAATGTCCGAATTGGCTGTCGGGGTTCGCAGGAGTCCCGTGACAACCCGCGCAATGATCCCGAAACAGAATCGCGCCTGCTACAACGTTCTCATCGGTCGGTTGTAGCGGATTTTTCTGATTTCCAGCGTGACGATCGGTAGAGGCATCCACCGCCGCCATCGCGAAATGCCTTTCCGTTGAAGACGGATTTTGGTCGGCCGAAAAATCCATGTAGCCCTGCTTCGCGTACAGGTAGCCGCCGATGAAGATGATGAGGATCGTGAGGATGACACCCAAGAGAAATTCTCGCATTGCCGTCTCCTTTTGGGGCGTTAGTCGCCTGAGGGCCAGGTGAATTCATTTTACAGTGAGACGGTTATACTTCTTCAAGACTTCGCGGAGCCGGTCGTGCGGCAAGGCTGCGACCGTGTACCCGTTGATGCCCGTCATAGTCTTGGCGGCGATCATGGCGTTCACCACAGCTTCCTCTGTGGCCTGCACGGTAGCCTCAAAGAGAGAATCCATCTGGCCATTGGCTAGCGTCTGGACATTTGCTGGCTTCTGGGCCAGTCCAGCACCGAGATTAGCGGTTGAGAATGCGATGAAAATATCACCGGAACCGTTGCCGGAAATGCTGCCGAGCCGGCCCAAGCCAAGCGTGACGCGGCGTGCAATTCGTTTCAGCTGATGAGGCAGCAGCGGAGCGTCTGTGGCTACCACAACAATAATTGAGCCAACGTCAGGGCGATGGGTATCGAGCGGAATCTCGTAGCCCACCGGGGCGCCGGCGATGCGGAGGAGGTGGCGAACGCCAAAATTGCACTGGACCAGCACTCCAACTGTATAGCCACCAAGGCTTTCCACGAGCTTGCGGGAGGATGTGCCGGTGCCACCCTTGAATTCGAAGCAGATCATTCCGGTACCGCCGCCCACGTTACCCTCTGCAATGGGTCCCGAGTGTGCGTCTTGCATAGCCGCGTTTGCGTCTTCCGGCTTCACGTGGAAACCATTGATGTCGTTCAGGTCGCCATCCCAGGTTTCCGCAACAACTGGAAGCGACCACCAGTCCTCGACTGGAATCGGGGTTCCGTGTTTCAGCTCCCAGTCGATAACGGTGTCGCGCACAACGCCCACGCTGTGCGTATTGGTGATCATCACGGGGCCGTAAAGAAAGCCGGATTCCTCGACCCATGTGGTGCCGGTCATCTCGCCGTTGCCGTTCTCTGTGAACCATCCTGCAAATACAGGATCCACGGCGGATTTGCCTCTGGGGAAAATTGCTGTGACACCGGTACGAACCGGTCCGACGCCCACTTGCAGCTTTCCTTCGCCGCTGATCAGGGTGCGATACCCGACCTCGACTCCTTTGACGTCTGTAATTGAATTTAGCGGGCCGGGCGTTCCTTCGAATGGAATGCCGATATCGCGGGCACGCGGAGCGACCTGAGCGGCCGAAATAATAACGGAGCCAACTAGGGCGAAAAGAACCGCAAAGGTGAAATTCTTCATCGCTTTTCTCCGGCATTGATCGCCTCGAGTTCTTTCCTCACAAGCTGCAGGAGATCTGTGTTCCTTACAAGCGCGGACTCCAATATTTTCGCCTGTTCGGCTGCTCGCGCCCAATCCTCCGCCTCGGCAGCTTCCGTGAGCCCGGGCAGTTCGAGATGCGCATAAGTGTAGCGAGCGCCATATAAAGTGTGCTTCCACCATGGACGGCCTGGAATTCCTGCGGAATTGCACCAGTTGCGTTCCACTTTCATCAGTTCTTCGCTGACACGATCGGCTTCGACGGTGTTTAAGCGGCCGCGCGAAATCGCGCGTGACACGCTTTCGTTAAGCTCTCGCCCGGCAGCTTCGAATTCCGCTGCGTGATCTTGTAGCGGAACCAGGTCGATCTTTGTTCCCACGTGAGTCGCTGCATCGAGACTCCAAATGAACTTTCGGATGTTGGCTCCATAAGAAGCGAAATCAAAAGGCAGGATGTCAGCGTTTGCGAGGCGTAATGCCATCACCCCCCAGAGTTGGGCCATTAACGCGTGATAGCGGTATCCGGGATCGCCAAAATGATTCATCCAGTAAAAATCGTCGTACATGGAGTGGTAGACGCCGTAAGGCCCGACGAAGGTGAGCCCTACAGTTGGTATACCGAGAAAATTCAGGAACACTGTGTGATCTGACCCGCTGCCGATTCGCGTGTTTGCCAATTCCGAATCGGAAACGGGTTCTGCGCCATGAAGCTCGTATTGGCGAGAGGCTTTCCACTCGTCATATAGCATCTTGCCCGATGGCGCGGGCAGGGTACGGGAAACTTCGACAAGAAGAGGCGCGAGCGAGCCTACCGCGTCTCCCTGGAAATCTTTCCCTGAGGTAGCCTCATCCACGTTGAGATAGGCGACCGCTTTTCTCTTGAGTTCGTCGGCATACTGCTCGCCCCATTCCGTGGAGCCTGTGAGCGCATACTCCTCGCCATCCCAGCTGCATATCACCAAAGTGCGCCTGGGGCGAATCCCCTGCTTTAGGAGCTGACCCAGGCTGCGCGTAAGTTCGAGCATCGAAGCAGTGCCGCTCGAAGGATCTACGGCGCCGAATGCCCAGGCATCGCGATGATTGCCGAGAATCACCCATTCATCAGGCGATTCGGAACCACGAATCCGTGCTTCGGAAACGTAGTAAGGCTCTATATTTGTGTTCATGTCCACTTTCACGTGGACGCGCACACGTTTTCCGCCCAGACGATATTTCAGCGGCAGGCCACCTTGCCATTCGTCAGGGGCTACCGCCCCATCCAGATTTTGGAGGAGAGGCTCTGCATCGTGCCACGACAGAGGCACCGCCATGATCTTCGGAAGCGAGATTGCTTGTTCCGGAGCGATGCGTTTCGCGCCAGGGACGGAGGCCCAACCGGGCGTAAGGGGGTCACCGGGTTCTAGAAAATCGTAGGTAATCGCACCACGCTGAATGTGGCTTTCCGGGCCCCAGGGACCGTCCGGATACACCGCTCCGCGTTTGAAACCGTCTTCGGCCGGGTCGGAATAGATTAGAAGAGCGGCTACGCCAAGGCGTTCTGCAGTAAGTGCTTTGAAGCCGCGATAGCTGTATGGATTGGAATAGCGCACGAGCGCGATTTTCCCTCGTACATCGATCCCGTGTTTGCGGAGGTATGCGTAGTCCTCCGGATTTCCGCTGTGTGCATAAACGAGCGGAGCGGTTACCTCACCCGAAGCCGAATAGCCAAGGTATGCGCCCGAGACATCGGGATTTTTCGTATCTGGGTCCACTTCATACGCTGCCTCTCGGAGGATCGCACGGTATTTCTTTGGTGCAACCATCTCTAGAGAGACGTCGCGAGGAGAGGAGTTCAGCACATCGTACTGGTGAATCGTCACATCTTCGAGACCTTGCTGTCGCCACTGCTCGGCGATCCATTCCGCCAATTGATTGTTTCGTGGCGATCCGGCCGGATGCGGCTCTGAAGTCAGATAGCGGTGAAACTTAGAGATTTGGTCTGTGGAAACGAGCGCACGGTAACGTAGTTCGGCGGCATTCTCCCGTTCCGCCGCGCGTGACGAAAACCCAGTAATCGGCGCTAGGTTTTCCGCAGCAGCAATCATGGCCACCGAGAGGGAGAAAATCGAAGCCAGCAACAGAAACCACCGGGAGGGCCGGTCAGACAAGTGCAGATGTACCTCCCATGCCGGCGAGATGAGTCCTTTCGAGGTCGGCGAGGGCGCTGTCCAGTGCGGCTGCGAGCATCTGTATCATCGCGGACGTGATCGTGAACGGAGGAGCGATGAGGATGTGATCGCCGCGAACGCCATCCACGCAACCCTGCATCGGATACGTCATGACGCCCGCTTCGAGGGCATCTTCCTGAATTCGCGCGGCCATGTGCGCATCAGCCGGAAAAGGCTCGCGCGTCTTCGCGTCGCGGACGATTTCGACGGCTAGCAGCAGGCCTTTGCCCCGCACGTCACCGACGACCGAGTATTGCCGAAGTGCTTCGAGCGCCGCCCGCATCTCGCGTCCAACCGGTTCGACGCGCTCAAAAAGCCGCTCCCGCTCGATGTAGTCGAGCACCGCATTCCCAGCCGCAGTAGCCACCGGATGCGCGTTATACGTAAAGCCGTGGAGGAAAGTGGCGGAGCCGCGAGAAATCGTTTCGGCAACATCAGCGGCAACGATGACAGCCCCGAGGGGGGCGTAACCGCTTGCGATTCCCTTCCCGACAAGGAGCATGTCTGGAGAAACGCCCCAATGCTCCACGGCAAAGGGTTTGCCGGTGCGACCCATGCCGCTCATTACTTCATCGGCGATGAGGAGAATCTTGTGACGGCGGCAGATTTCTGCGATGCGTTGTACGTAACCGTCGGGCGGCGCAACCGCTCCGAGCGTGGCCCCGACCACCGGCTCGAAAATGAAGGCGGCGACATCCTGTGATCCTTCGCGATCGACCAAGCGGTCGAGTTCATCCGCGCAATCGACATTGCAAGACGGGTATTCGAGTCCGAGCGGACAGCGGTAGCAGAAGCAGGGTGCGATGTGTCCCCATTCGTGCAACATGGGGGCGAACGGCTCGCGGCGACGAACATTGCCCGACACGGAGAGGGCGCCGAGCGACGCGCCATGGTAACTCTGCGAGCGCGATATGACGCGGTAGCGTTTCTCTTCGCCGCGTTCGATCCAATATTGGCGCGCTAGCTTTAGAGCAGTCTCGGTGGCTTCCGAGCCGCCCGAAGTGAAATAGACGCGTCCCTTATCGCGCATGCTTGCCGGAGACAGCGCAAGCAGGCGACGAGCGAGTTTCTCGGCAGGTTCGGTGTGGAATTGCGAGGAATGAGCGTAGGCGAGTTGAGTGGCCTGTTCCGCCATTGCCCGGCCTATCTCAGGAACGCCGTGGCCAATCGTCACGACCGCAGCCCCGCCAGAGGCATCGAGACAGCGCTGCCCACCGGCGGTGAAGATAAAACATCCTTCGCCGCGAACAGCGCGAGGATACGTCTTCAGGAAATTTCTAGGAAAGACGGCGTCACTCATTGCATGATTCTCGATTCGACGGCGCTCACGCGTGATTGCACGGTTTCAGCCAACGACTGCCTTCACTATCGGCGAAACTGGAATCAAGGGTTACTCAAAGGTGAGACGTGCCGAGCGTATTCATAACGGCGAATAATTGCAAGAGCGCGACGGTTATTTCCACTTCAGTTTCTTAACGTCCACAGTGGGCGGCGGAAACTTCATTTTCATGTCTTCCAGGGTTTCCGTGATGATGTGAGAAACGGCAAGATTTCGAAACCACTTCTTGTTCGACGGGATCACGAACCAAGGAGCTTCGTCGGTGCTGCATCGGCGCAGGGTGTCATCGTAAGCCATGGTGTAGTCGTCCCAGAATTGTCGTTCCTTGAAATCGTCCTCGGAGATCTTCCAGCGCTTGTCCGGGTCGTCGATACGCTCCTGGAATCGTTTCTTTTGCTCGTCTTTGCTGATGTGGAGGAAGAACTTCAAAATCCGGACGTGATTCTGGGTCAGCATTCTCTCGAAATCATTGATTTCATCGTAGCGCTTGGTCCATTCCGACTTGGGAACCAGATTGTGAACGCGCACGACGAGCACATCTTCATACTGGGAGCGGTTGAAGATGCCGATATCGCCAATGCTCGGAACCGCTTTGTGAATGCGCCAGAGAAAATCGTGCGAGCGTTCTTCGACCGATGGCTGTTTAAACGATGTAACGCGGCAACCCTGAGGATTGACGCCGGACATCACGTGGCGGATCGTTCCGTCTTTTCCGGCCGCATCCAGACCTTGCAGAACGATCAGCAGGGCATGCTTTCTCTCGGCATACATCAGGTATTGCAACTCATCCAGCCGTTTGGCGCATTTTTCGAGACTGGCTTTGGTCTTGTGGTCCTTCTCCCACCCGAGCGTGTCGGCGGGATCCCACTTCGAGAGCCTCACGTGCTTTTTGCCCCGGGTGACTATGAGTTCCTTGCTGAAATTTGTTGCCATCGGCTCCCCTCTCGCAAACTTCGGTGTGCTGGTTCAATCTTTGAGTCTAGAGAACACCTTGACTAATAGCGAGGCACGCCTCGCTCAATATTTACTTCCGGTTTCATCCGTTTTTCGGCACCCCAGGTTGTAACATTTTTTTGACTCAGCATTCACAGTTCCGAAGTATGATAAGTTTCTCATCAGGCGCGCCCCTTATGGCAACGGTTTTACTCGAAACTTCGACTACGACTCGCACATCATCCATCAAACCTCCTGTCTCAAAAAGGCAATATCCAGGCGCCCTTGTCGTTGTGGAAGGGATCGACGGGTCAGGAAAAAGCACTCAACTCTATCTATTGAAGCGCTGGCTCGAGATCGGCGGCTACCGGATTCATTTTACGGAATGGAATTCGTCGCCCCTCGTAAAGTCCGCCACCCGGAGGGGAAAACAGCGCCGGCTGCTCACTCCTACCACATTCTCGCTGCTTCACGCGGCGGATTTCGCTGACCGCTGTGAACGCCAGATTTTGCCGCTACTACATGGCGGTTATCTAGTGCTTGCCGACCGATACATTTATACGGCTTTCGCCCGTGACGCGGCGCGCGGTTGCTCACCTCACTGGCTGCGGAATCTTTACAGTTTTGCGCCCATCCCGGATATTACATTTTATTTTCGCGCGCCCCTCGACGTGGCTGTGAATCGCATTGTGGCGGGCCGGCCGAAATTGAAATATTACGAGGCAGGGATGGACCTGGGAATCTCGCTGGATCGGGCGGAGAGCTTCCGAATTTTTCAGGAACGAATTTTGTCGAACTACGACTCCATGGTGGATTCAGATCATTTCGTGTTGATGGACGGAACCGTCCAAGTGAACAAACTGCAAAAGCTCATGAGACAGGTTCTCAGCGATAAAGTGGAACTCTCTCACTTCGCGCCAAAGAAATAGGGTGGACTCACAATAAAATGGCCTCGGTGAACGCTAAAAACGGGAAGCCATCCGGCAAAGCGAAAAAGCGCAAGGCAACAAACGGCAAGGGTGAAATCCCTTCACGTTTTTACGGCGTTCCGCTTCCGGGTGTGAAGCTGGAGGAGTTGAGCGGGACTCTGTTTGTTCTCGAGGGGACGGACGGCTCGGGGCGTTCGACGCAAATTTCGCTGCTGACGGAATGGCTCGAGTCGGAAGGATTCGCGGTGCAGACGATGGGTCTGCGCCGGTCGTTCCTGGTTGCCGACGACATCGATACTTTGTTGGCGGAGAATTCAGTTACGCCGATGACTTTGGCGTTGATGTATAGCACCGATTTCTTCGATCAGCTGGAACGGCGGATTCTTCCCGCGCTGCGATCGGGATTGATCGTTCTCGCGGACCGGTATATCTACACGTTGATTGCGCGATCCGCGGTACGAGGAATCGGGCGCGACTATCTGCACGGGATTTACGAGATGGCGCTGCGGCCCGACCTTACCTTCTGGCTAAACGTGAAACCGGAGATTGCGTTCGATCGCGAATTCAAGAAATCGCAGACCATCAGCTATTGGGAATCGGGGCGCGATATGTCGCTTTCGAACGATCTTTTCCAATCGTTTATCCGCTATCAATCGCTGATCCGGCGGGAATTTGATTATCTCTCGCAGCGGCACGGATTTATTGAAATAGACGGCGAAGAAAGCGTCTCCGAAGTGAACCGGGTGCTGCGCAAGCGGATCGCGTCGACACTTGGAATCCGGAGCACGCACTACAAACCCTCACACGCACTTGCGCACCTCTGGCGCTGACAATTGGCCGCCCCTGTCCAGCTAGCGGCGATTGACGCAGGCTCGAACGCGATTCGACTCGTAATCGCGAGGGCCACTTCTTCCGAACATATTCAAATCCTGGATAGCGAACGGGCAGCGGTGCGCCTGGGCCACAACGCATTTACCCGCCGTCTTCTGGACCCGAAGACGATTGCCCGCGCCACGCGGACGTTTGAGGGATTTCGCGAGCGGATGGACCAGCATCGCGTGAGCGCTTACCGAGCGGTTGCAACGGCCGCAGCGCGCGAAGCTCGCAACTATCGCACTCTGATGGACCGGATTCGGCGAAAGACCGGCATCGAACTGGAAGTGATCAGCAGCGAGGAGGAAGCGCGGCTGGTTTGTTCGGCTGTATTCCGGACGCTGGGAGATCAAATTCAGCCCCGGCTGATTTTTGATTTGGGCGGAGGCAGTCTGGAGCTAAATTTCTTTCAGCGCGGGCTGCTCGAACACCGAATCGCGCTGCCTCTGGGAACGATTCGATTAATGGAGACCTACTCGATCCAGGGCGCAATCGATGAGGACCATGCGCACCGGCTCCGGCTTCACACCCTGGCCCTGCTGCGGAGCGCGATGCCCACGCCGCCAAAATTATCTCGAGCTATCGCTGTCGCCTGCGGAGGCAACGCGGAAGCGCTCGTTCGACTGGCTTCGGGGCCGTTCGTGGGAAGGACGCCGACGATCAATGTGAGGCTGCTCAAAGATCAGACTTGGAGATTGCTCTCTCTCGATATTCCCGGCCGAATGAAAGTGTTCCGAGTGAGGGAAGACCGCGCGGAAGTGATGGGAATCGCGGCTATTATCATTACGACGCTCGCGAAGTGGCTCGACATTCGGACGATGCTTGTGCCGGGAGTGGGCGTGCGCGAAGGCATACTGCTCGATCTGGTGGCGGCACAGTATTCGGCGTGCCTTTCGTCAGAAGAAGAGAAGGATCGCGCCGAAGAGCTTCTCGCCGGCGCTCGGTGGTTTGGCCGGCGTTTCAATTACAACGAGCAACACGCCGATCAAGTGGTTCGCCTCGCGCTTTCGCTGTTTGATCAGCTTCGCCCGCTGCACGAGATGGGAGCAGACTTGAGGCTGGTCTTGGAACTATCTGCTTTGCTTCATGACATCGGGGACGCCATTAGCCACAAATCGCACCATCGGCACGGCGAATACTTGATTCGCAACGGCGAGATCCCAGGTCTGCGTGGTTGGCGATGCGATATGGTGGCTGCGCTGATTCGTTACCATAATTCGAAGTCGGAGCCTGAACTCGGGCACGCATCCTATGCCGCGCTCGATGGCCAGCGACGAAGAGAGACGCGGCTTCTTACTGCCTTGCTGCGCATTGCAGAAAAACTTGAATCCGAGCACGAGCAGCATGTTGCAGCGGTGGACGTGCAAATTGCGGGCCGCAAGGCGATCTTCAATGTTCGCGCGGCGGAAGGTACGCGATTAGATGTTTTGGGTCTGGAGCGAAAAGCTGACCTTTTTGAAAAGGAGTTCCATTTGAAACCTGAGTTTCGCCGGGAGCCGCGGAAAGAAAAGGAAAAGGTGGCTTAGGATAAGACATGATCCTCTATATCGTGCGCCATGGAATAGCGGTGGACCGCAGCGATCCGAACAGCCCACCCGACCCGGAGCGACCGTTAACGGCGCGGGGAATAAAGAAGACTCGACTGGCTGCGCTCGGGTTGGCAAAGTTTGACATCAAGCCTGACCCTTTCATCACGAGTCCTCTGATACGCGCGGTGCAGACCGCCGAGATTTTTGCCGAGGCGCTCAGCTTTCCGCCGAGCAAGATTCGCTCCAGCGAGCATCTGAAACCTGCCGCGGACCCGGCGGAATTCTTGAAGGAACTATCGCGGCTGAAAGCGAAGGAAGTGATCTGTTTCGGGCACGCGCCACATCTCGATACCATGATTTCGCAGCTGGCCGGAGCGCGCGGCGTTTTCACTTCCTTGAAGAAGGCGGGAGTTGCCTGTTTTGAGCGCGGCGCTTCCCAGGGACACTGGGAACTTCTGTGGCTGGTGACGGCGAAAAACTTGCGTCAACTGGCTGAGTAAGCGGTTTTGGCCTCGCGGGTGAGAACGGGTAGCAGCGTGTTGCCACCCTGTAACCCGGAGCGCCAATCGAGCCAGAGCGACTCTTTTCCGTTGGTCTTCGCGAGGAACTTTTCGAGGCGCTCCGAGCGGACCGATTGGATCCGATCAAGCCAGGAGGCAACTGTTTGCTGCGGCTCGAGTTCGCGGGAGTGGCGGCGAATGTAGGTTCGAAGCACGTCGAGATCGTGAATTTCTCCCAACAGGTCCTGGGTTTCCTTCAAATCTCTGGCCCACGCTTCGTAGTGCTGCGGCAGGAAGTTCTCGACGATATACCGAAATCGCTTGATGGCAATGCGAACCCGGTGCCAGGCAACGCCGCTTTTCCTTTTTCTGGCTTGATGATAAAGCGCAACCGCGTCGTTTAATTTCATGAGAGCCAGACGCTGAAACACTACGCTACCGACCGGGAACATGTCGGCCTTAGTGCGCAACTTTCGCGACAATTTCCGCCATTCTTTGCGATCAAAATGGTTGAGCTCTCTCTCCGCAGCCTGCAAGCGCACGCTCTCAAGGATTCGCAATTGCTTCAGCAGTTGCGTCTTGGCGTCCGCTGGGCCGGGAAGGAGTTTCTTGACCCAATCTTGCTCAACCTGAACATCCCGCAGTTCGCCAAGGGCATGAAAAACCCTCTTGGAATTTCTTTTGAGCTTATTCCAGCCAGGGGTCGGATTGGTATCCGTGAGGGCATCCGCCATCGTTCGGCATCTTCGCAAAGCTACGCGCAAATCATGGACGTCGGTGGCGCTCCAGGTCTTGCGAACTTTCTGTGCGCGCTTCAGGACGCGTTCCATCCACTTCTCTAAAGCGTCGTTTTTAGCCAATACAGGAACGGGCAACGTTATCGTCTGTGCCATCGAATACCATTTCTAGGGGCGAAACGGAACACCGATACTACCTCCACAAGCAAAGTTTGGCTATAGCGGCTGTGGACGGCGGCAAACGAACTGCCCGATTTAAGTTGAATTCGGGAAGGAGTTTTAGTTTGACTCGGCGCCACACCGTATTTCGTATTTTACTTTTCATGCGTCATTTATGCGCAGCTAACAACGAACGTTTATTCATGGAGAGCCCGCATTACCTCATGCCAAGCACGCCCAACTGGCTCGGCCCGAATCCCTCGGGACGGGCCAGCACCGTTTTAGCTGCGCTCCGTAGCGCATTCGGCGCTATTCTCTCTCTCTAGACGGAATGCAAATTCGGGAGCGTTGATGGCTCGAACATCTCGGAGCGTCGATCTCACCCAGGTCACAGAATGGAAAGACGGCGCTGCAGCTCGAAAGGACGATTACCTCGCTGCTGAAGAGCCGCTCGAAATTCGAATCGGCGAGAATCCGCTTAGCGTCACAATGCGGACGCCCGGACATGACCTGGAGCTTGCCGCAGGCTTTTTATTTACGGAAGGCCTCGTACAGCGGCGCGAGCAGATCATCGCGCTCGAGAATGCAACAAGCGATGACGATGGGAAGCGGGGAAATGTTGTGCGCGCTGAAGTGGCGGCGGAAGCGTTGCCGGATTTCGACAAGCTGCGGCGCCACTTCTTTGCGGCTTCGAGCTGCGGTATCTGTGGAAAGGCCTCGATTGATGCAGTGCGGTCGCGACTGCTACGCACGCCCAACCCGGATTTTCGTGTCGAACCCAAGCTGATCGTAAGCCTGCCTGATGCTCTGCGTTCTGAGCAGGACGTGTTTGAACGCACCGGCGGACTGCATGCTGCAGCGCTATTCGATGGCCGCGGGGCTTTGTTGATCGTTCGCGAGGATATCGGGCGTCACAACGCTGTCGACAAGGTGATCGGGTGGGCCTTGCTTAACAAGCGCATTCCCCTAAGCGATTGCATATTGCTTGTAAGCGGACGCGGCGGATTCGAAATTATTCAAAAGGCAATCGTCGCCGGGATTCCGGTGGTAGCGTCGGTGTCTGCGCCATCAAGCCTTGCCGTGCAGCTTGCGCGCGAACTTCGTCTGACGCTGATTGGATTCCTTCGTGGCAACCGATTCGTGGTTTACGCTGGAGAAGATCGAGTGGCGAAGAGCTGAACGCAATGGAAGTCTGCGCAGCCAGGAAGATTCTCGGTCGGCGCAAGAAGTAGGTCCAGCAATTATTCCTTGCGAAGTGTCGCTTCGATCAGCCCGTGAGGTTCGTCAGTAGGCAGAAAGACTTCGCCGGAATTGTCCATTCCAAACGGCGCAAGATTCACGGGGGTGAAGTGCTTGTTGGGAAGCGAGAGATAAATTTCGCGGATGCGATCGAAGTTTTTGAGCACCGCTTCGCCCATCGCGTACAGGGTGTGTTGAAGTGAGTGGCTGTCGTGTTCGGCAAAGGTTTCGAGCATCGTCTGGCGGACCCCGTGCCAGATAGGGCTGAATTCGATATCGGCGCCTTCATAAAGCCACTCTGCGTGAATCACCGTCGATAGGATGCGATCGCGATCCTCTTTCAGCGTCGTGTAAGGGTCGCGGAGAAATCCTTCGAATGCTGACTTGGTGGTCTTCAATACGATCAAATCGTCGATGCCTGCGCGAATTGTGGTTCCCTCTCGAGTGCCAATCAGCGCGGCGGTACGTTTCTCGTCTCCGGCGCGGGTGAAGGCCGAAGAGTGTGGTTTTCCACCGATAGTAAGCCGTTCCCAGAGGTTTTCACTCGCTTCGATGCGAACCCGCGATACCTGGGGATTGTAGGTAAGAAAATGCTCGATGAGATGCAGCGCAAATTCCTCGACGGCTTCCACCGGGTACTGCCTGGCGAGAACGTACACCGTATTCTTCATCGTATCTGTGGGCAGAATTTTCTGATTATCGCCCTTCGTATGAGCTGTTTCGAAATCGCCTTCGAAGCCGATGCGAATAGTCAGCTCTTTAATATCGTGCCGGCCCTGCTGCTTTACGACGCGGAGCAGCCGAACGCCGGACTTACCGTAATTGTTTGGGCCCAGCTTGATGGCCATCCGTCAGCTCCCCCGATACGTGGAATATCCGAAGGGACTCAGCAGCAGGGGAATATGGTGGTGCTCTTTCGAGTTTCGAACTTGGAATACGATCGCGATTAGCGGATAGAGTGCTTCTACCTTGCGCGATTTGAAATAAGACTCCGTTTCGAAAGTCAGCCGGTACGTTCCCTTCACGAGCGAGCCGGGCGCCAGCAGATGGCGGAGCCTGCCGTCCGAATCCGTGGCGCCGCGGGACAGTTCCCTCCAGTCGGCTGCCTTTTGAATTTCCAGGATCACGGGAACGCCTGCGGCGGGCCGGCCTATCGAAACGTCGAGCACATGCGTCGTGATGTCGCTCATGAGTTGAGTAGCTTCTCCAAGCGCAGCCGCATGATCTTTCGCATTTCGTCGGCGGCTACGCGCAATTCCGTTTCAGGGTCATTTGCCAGGCGTTGACGAAGTGATTGCAGGATTTCGTCGCCGCTCTTTCCGGTTGCACAAATCAAAAACACATATCCGAATGTGGCTTGATACGCTTGATTTGCGGCCGCGAGAACAGCAAGTGTTTCAGGCGATGACGTTTGCGCCGCAGACTGCTCGTCCGCCGACCACTTACGCGCAGTTTCAGACCGCTTCGAATTCCCACGCCTGCTGCCGATCGGCGGATGGTGCCGGATCGCGCGGAGCCATTCCTTGGGATCGAGGCGCGTCCAGATTTCATCGGCGCTCGCAAAAAGCTTTGCGCCTTCCGCAAAAGGCCGCTTCGAAATCATCTGGTCTGCCCAGGCGATTGAACCACAGCAATCCAGTAGCGCCTTGCGCGCGTGCTCGGCCGGCAACTGATTGATTCGATCGAGACCTTTTAACTGGTCTTCAGGGCTCACAGGCTCGCCGAAAATGCGGAGGCGGCTAACCCCTCCATCGGGATAAATATTGAATCGGACATGCGAAACCGCGCCGACTTTCTGCAGCTTTGGAAAGAAGTGACGCCTGTTGGCTCGAAGCAGCATGCGAGGCAGCACTTGTTTCCAGTCCGCGGATTCTAGATTCGCGTCCTTGTTTTCTTTTGCAGCGACGGAGCAGGCTTCGAGCGAACAGCTCTCGGGAAAGTTTCCTTTGAAATAAGCCGTATCCACTTCGATCCGCCTGATGTTCCCCGGCAGTCCAAGCTTGGCGATTATCCAATCATGTCCGGGACCCCGTCTTCGCCGTGTCTCCCAGCCGTCGTGCATGCCTTTGCCGCGTCCGGGCATCAGAAGATTCAACGGCTCGCTGTAAAATTGGTCGCTGGATGCGAGCACTCTTCCGCCGTTTTCCACAGCGGCAAGATCAGTTTCAGGGCGCTTGGATAATTTGCTGTCCGATACCACCTCGCCATAAGCGCGAAGCCGCGCTACGCCACCGTCCGGATAAATTTTCAAGCGGAGGTGCGTGAAACGGCTGGAATTTTCAACGGCGAATTGATTCTGCGAGTCGCCTTCGAGCGCGGTCTTTGGCACGATTTCGATCCACTTTGACCTGCCCGACTTTGAGAGTTCCTTTTCGCCACGGTACGGACGGTTCCCCAGATCGCAGGCTTCCAGTGAAAAGTGCGAAGGAAAGTTGCCCGTGAAGAAGCTCGTATCCACCACAATGCCGCGAATCACTCCCGACAGGCCCAATCGGATGATGCACCAGTCAAAGCCGGGCGTTCGACGGCGCCGCGTCTCCCAACCATCCATCCATTCGCCCCGGTCGGTATATTTCCCTTCGATGAAAATCGGCTTTGACGGCTTCAATAAATTTTCTTTGGGCGCAAAGAAATCGTCATTCGCTTCGAGCACACGGCCACCGAGTCGTTCTGAAGCCAAGTCAACGAATCTATCCAACTTGTTCACGCACTACCTCGCCGGAGGATCTGGCCTAGCGGGCTGTGAGACAACTCGCCCCTGTCGAAAATCTTTCGCCCGCGAAGAAAAGTCGTCTCGACGGCACCTGAAAGCTCTCGTCCTGCATACGGGGTGATTTTGTGCCGCTGATGCAGCTTTGCCGGATCGACTAAAAATTTAGCGTCTGGATTCCAAATCGCGAAATCGGCATCACAACCCACCGCGATTCTTCCTTTCCGCTTATCAAGCCCCGCCAGACGCGCAGGACGGCTGCACAGCCACTCTGCTAGCCGCGGCACAGCATAGCCTCGCGACGATGCCTCCGTCCAGACGGCCGACAAGCTCAGCTCAAGCGACGCGATTCCGCCCCACGCACGCAGGAAATCGCCCGTTTCAGGCAACTTCATCGCAGAGGGACATGGCGAATGATCGGTGGCGATGAAATCGATCGTGCCATCACCAAGCGCTGCCCAGAGTTTTTCGCGATTGGCCTTCTCACGAATCGGCGGTGCACATTTGAATTCCGTTCTCCCGTCACCTACATTCTCGGCGTCGAAGGTCAGGTAGTGGGGGCACGTCTCAACTGTGACGGGCAGGCCGTCGGATTTCGCCTTCTGCAGCGTCGCAATCGCGTCTGATGACGACAAATGCACGATATGAATACGAGCGCCGAGTTGCCGCGCCAATCTTACGAGAAGCTCGATGGCTTCGTTTTCCACCCCACGCGGCCGGGAAGCAAGCCACGCAGAATATCGCCGCGGATCGGCTTTGGTTAGTTTCTTCTCGGCCTCTGCGATTGGTCCCGGCAATTCTGCATGGACGAGTAAGGGCGTTTTGAGCGCACTCAACTGCGGGAGTTCGCCCCGGAGATCGCTTTCTGTAACATGGGCAAATTCCTCCACGCCGCTCGGCACGAGGAAGCACTTGAAGCCAAACACGCCGCTTTCCCACAGTGGACGAAGCTCGGTGCCATTTCCGGGAACCACACCACCCCAAAAACCCACGTCCACCCAAAGCTTCCCAGCTGTCGCCGCCAGCTTTTCGCGGAATCCTGCCGCGCTCGTCGTCGCAGGAATGCTGTTGAGCGGCATCTCGATCAGCGTGGTGATTCCGCCTGCCGCCGCTGCTCGCGTGGCTGTCGAAAAACCTTCCCATTCCGTGCGGCCAGGCTCGTTGATGTGAACGTGCGTGTCGACGATTCCCGGCATCACGACAAAGTCGTGGGCCTCGTGTACGACGGAGCCTTTCGGTAAGTCGTCAAACGCGCTAATCGCGGTGATAACGCCACCCCGGACGTGAATCGCCGCCGCGCGCCCGCCTTCCGGAGCTATAACTCGCCGTCCGCGAACAATTAGGTCTGGCGTTTCCGTGAGGTCGGCCGGTGAGCTGGGTGAATTTGGCATGCGTGTTTAGGTATTCATCAAGTCAAAGAATTCGCTGAGTAAATTCTGCGCCACGCGTCGCCGATACACAGCAGAGGAGCGCATATCATCGATCGGAGATATTTCGCGGCCTAGAGTCTCTTGCGCCGTTTTTAGCAGAGCGCTGGTGAGCTTTTCGCTTCCCAAACTTTTCTCTGTCTCTGTAGCCCTCAGAACCGTGGGGGCAACGCTGCCCAGTGCAATCCTTACGTCGTTAATTTGGCCATTCTCAACGCTCGCGGCTGCAGCAAAGCATATTTTCGAGATCGCCTGCGCTTTTCGCGTTCCTACCTTCCGATAGTATTCTTTGTTTCGTTTCGACCCGCGATCCAGGTGAACGCGCCAGATCAGCTCATCGTCGCGCATCTGCATTTTCTTGTAGCCTTTGTGGAAATCGTGGTATGGCAGGCGCCTAGTCCCCTTGGCTGAAATAAGCTCGATCTCAGCCTCGCAAACCAAGAGAGCTGGCGGCGAGTCCGCGGCCGGCGACGCGTTGGCAATGTTTCCGCCAAGCGTTCCTCGATTCTGGGTAGCAACGCTTCCAGTCTCAGAAGCCGCGCGGCACAGCAGAGGAAACTCGCGCTGCAAAATTTCGCTACGTTGAATCTCCGTATAGGTCGAGAGCGCACCTATGGACAAAGATTCAGGCGTCACTGCAATCCCGCGCAACTCCCCGAATTTCCAGATGCTCACAAATTTTCGGTGCGGCAGTTTTCCGGCTTCGAGCAGCACCATCAAATCCGTGCCACCAGCAAAAGGCCGCCAGACGCCAGGCTCGCGCGCCAGCATCTCGAGCGCAGTATCGAGATTCCGCGGCGCCACCAGCTCATACGACGGAAGGCTAGCCCTCAACTGTGCGATCCATGTCGCGGCAAGCCGCCATCACGGCGGCAAATATTTTGGTGTAACCGGTGCAGCGGCAAAGGTTCCCCGAAAGCCCCGCGCGAATTTCTGTTTCCGTCGCGTGAGGCTTGCGTTCCAAAAGGTTCACCGCAGCCAGCACCATGCCCGGCGTGCATATGCCGCACTGCGCACCCCCGTACGTGATGAAAGCCTGTTGTACCGCATGCAGCTGATCGCCGGTCGCCACTCCCTCGATTGTCCGAATCGTTGCGCCTTCCGCCTGCAGCGCCGGAACCAGACAACTGTTCACGATCTCGCCGTCTAGTTCAACGCTGCACGCGCCACACTCGCCTTCTCCGCAACCCTCTTTCACGCCTGTCAAGCCCGCGACGTCACGCAAGACGTCGAGCAGCCGCGCCATCGGATAGGCTTCAAGCGTCGCCGCGGTACCGTTCAACGTGCATCGCACGCCGATCTTTTTCGCGCGATCAGGCATGAACACTCTCAAGCAAATCGCTAAGGACTTCCGGAGTTACCGGCACGCGCGTAATATTCGCGCCGGTCGCATGCGCAATCGCGTTAGCAATCGCGGGTGCGGTACCGTCAAGCGGCAGCTCGCCGATTCCTTTCGCCCCCGCAGGCCCGCGCTCATACGGATTTTCCTCGAAGAAAACGCGGATCGGCGGAACGTCCATCGAAGTCGGCATGATGTAATTTGTCATCTGCCCATTCACCATGCGCCCTTCCTGCCAAACCACATTCTCATACAGCGCCATGCCGATTCCCTGCGCGACTCCTCCTTCGATTTGGCCCGCCGCTAAAACAGGATTAATCACCTTGCCCACTTCCTGCACCGCGACGAAATCATCGACGCGCGCTTCCGCGGTGCGCATATCAACTGACACCTCCGCTACATACACAGCCCAGGCGTAAGCACCATACGCATGCCCTTCGTAACGTTCATCGTCCCAGAATAAATCGCGAGGATGTTCGTATTTCGCGAATGACGTTAGCGGTCCGACTCGATCCAAATATCGCCGACACGCTTCGGCAAACTCCGCCGCGTTGTAGTCGGCCGAAAGATAACCGCCACTCACCAGTTTCGCGCGAATTTCGAGCGCAGCAGTTTCAACCAACTTGCCGACAATCATCGACGTCCGCGATGCAACCGTCGGTCCGCTGTTCGGCACGTTCGCCGTGTCAGGCTGCACGATTTCAATCTGCTCCTGATCAATGCCGAGGGCCTCGCCCGCAATCTGAGAAAAAATCGTATTGGTCCCTTGGCCCATTTCGGTGCTCGCAGCCATCACGCGCACTCGGCCGTCGCGAGTCGCTTCAGCCGCCACCTCTGATGCAAGGTGCTCTTCGCCGGAACCGGTGAATCCAGCCCCGTGGAAAAACGAAGCGAACCCAATTCCCTTCCGAATCATTTTCCCCGGATTTTCCGCTTCGAATCGTTTGCGCTTCGCGTGATAGCCGCTCAACTCAAACGCGCGATCCATCAATCGGTCCATGTCCACTTTTTCGTGGATCACCTGCCCGACAGCAATCGTCTCGCCCTGCTGAATGAAATTCCGCCGCCGAAATTCGTCCGGCGCAAGTCCCACGGCTTCCGCGACGCGATTGAGATGCCTCTCCAGCGCGAAAACGCTCTGCGGCGCTCCGAATCCGCGAAACGCCCCGTGCGGCGGAGCGTTTGTAGCGACCACTCGACTGCGGATTCGCACGTTCGGACAACGGTACGGCCCAGCAGCGTGAATCGTCCCGCGTGAAAGTACCACCGGCGACAAAGTTTCATACGCTCCACCGTCCAGCGTGAAATCGATGTCGATTGCCACCAATTTTCCGCCACGCGTCACGGCCGTCCGATGCGTCGTCCGCGAAGGGTGCCGCTTTGTCGTCGCCACCATGTCTTCCGCTCGGTCGTAAATAATCTTCACCGGCTTCCCAGATTTCCACGCGAGAAGCGCCGCATGCCCGGCAATCATGGACGGATATTCTTCCTTACCGCCAAAACCACCGCCTGTTTCCGCCTGCACCACCCTAATGCGATCCTTCGGCAACCCAAACAGCACAACCAAGGCCTTGTGAATGTAGTAGGGGCACTGCAACGACCCCCAGACCGTGACGCCTTCTTCCGCGTTCGCCTGCGCGATCATTCCTTGCGGCTCGATGTAGAGCTGCTCCTGCGCGCCGGTTTCGTAGATTCCTTCCACGATCAAATCGGCTTCCCGCAACGCGTGTTCCACGTGCCCTTTGTTCACTTGATAGGATTTGAAAATGTTGTCCGTGCCCCAAATCACATGCTTGCGCGCAAGCGAATCGTCCATCGAAAAAATCGCGGGCAGCGGCTCGACTTCAATGCGCACACTGCGCCTAGCCTCTTCGAGCAAATATTTGTCAGGATGCGCCAGCAGGACCACAGGCTCTTCAGGATGGTTCACGAATTCAGCAGCCAGGCACGGCTGATCGTCGATGAGCAGCGCGATGCAATTCTTGCCGGGAATATCCTTCGCGGTGACGACCGTAAATTCTTCCCACGGGATGCCCGGCTCGAAGTGAATGCCAAGAATCCGTCCGCGCGCCACGGGGCTGCGAACGGTCACGCCAAAGATCATGCCCGGAAATTTCAGGTCGTCCACATACTTCGCGCGGCCCGTCACTTTCTCGCGGCCTTCTTTGCGCGGTACTGACTTTCCGATCACCCGGGTTGCCATCAAACCTTCCTCAATAGGCGGTCTTATCCGGCTTTGACACCCATAGATGAAACGCTTCGAGTGCTTCTTCCCGCATCATCGGTATCAGCGGAATTTTCCTATGCGCGTGCGGCCGCGGAATTTCCTCGTAGATCAGCGAATCATCGAATCCAGCCTTGGACGCGTCTGCAGCGGTATTCGCGAAGTAGACCCGCGCCGGCCGCGCCCAGTAAATCGCGCCAAGGCACATGGGACACGGCTCGCATGTGGTGTAAATTTCGCAGCCCTTCAATTCGAAGTTCCCCAAATGTTTGCAGGCCGCACGAATTGCCACCACCTCCGCATGCGCCGTCGGATCATTCGTGGACGTGACGCAGTTAGTCCCTTCCGCAATGATCTTCCCGTCTTTCACGACGACTGCGGCGAAAGGCCCTCCTCGCCCAGCATGGATGTTCTCAAGAGAAAGCTCGATCGCGCGAGCCATGAATGAATTGCGCATGTCCGTAGAGGCTGCCTGATGGCCCGATTGTAGCTCAGCCGCTCGGGCGGCGGCTCAACAATGTCCGCTTCTCTCTAAAGCGATGGTCACTCACGCAGATTCCTCAATGCCGACGCTTTCTCTTAGCCGCGCGAACTCACCCGTCGCAAATAATCGTTCTTTCCGTCGCCAGAAGTAAAGCAGCGCACACCCGATCAAAATCAGCGCGACACATAAACCCGTCCACAATCCCGGCGCGCCCCAGCGCAGCCGGAAGCAAAGATACGCACCGAGCGGCAATCCGATTCCCCAGTAGAGAATCAGGTGACAAAGCATCGGTGTCCGCGTATCACCTGCCCCGCGCAGGGCGCCGGTCGCCACGGTTTGCATTCCGTCGAATAGCTGGAAGAAGGCAGCCACATACAACAGCACGCCCGCGGCATGAACTACCACTGGGTCTGGCGTGTATATGCGCGAAATCGCATCCGGGATCAAAAATAAAATCACGCCCATGCAGAACATGAAGCTCGTTCCCAACGCCAAAGCCGTCCATCCCGCGCGACTCGCTCCGTGCGGATCGCCTCGCCCGAGGGCCTGGCCCACTCGCACCGCCGCCGCGGATGCAATTCCAAGCGGCACCATATAAGTAAGGCTTACTGTGTTGAGCGCCACCTGATGGCTCGCAAGAGGAACCGCGCCCAATTTGGCGATCAACGCCGTACACACCGCGAATACGCCAACTTCCATCCCAAATTGTGTCGCCGCCGGAAAGCCTAGTTGGACGAGCTTCCACATTCGCAGGAAATTCGGCAGCCTCGGCGTGTCGCGAAGGCCCGTCTGATAGCGATGGTCGTAGTACACGGCGTAAATGAGAAGTACAGTCATCATATAAATTCGCGCAGCGCAGGTAGACCATCCCGAACCGACGGTTCCCATTGCTCGAAAACCTAGATGGCCGTACACGAGCGCCCAGTTCCCCACGAGGTTTACAAAATTTGCTGAAATCAGCGCGAACATTACTGGCTTAGCCAGATTCATGCCCTGGAGATAGCGGCGAAATACAAAGTAAAGCAAAAGCGGAAGTGTGCCCCAATTCAGTGCGCGCAGATACGGAATCGCCTGATTTAGCACCGACGCTTGAATATCGAGCGAGCGGAGCACGGGTTCGAACAGCCATACGATCCCCATCAAAAAGGGCGTGATTGCGAGGCTCAAGTACACGCCGTTCACAAGAGAATGGTGGCAGTCTTCCACGTCACCAGCACCATATGAGTGCGAGACCAGCGTATCGAGCCCCAGCATCAGCCCCGTTCCAAATATCGCTACCGCATTAAAAAGAATGCTGCCCAGGCTTACCGCTCCAATGGCCTCGGCGCTGTGGACCTGCCGCCCAACCATCATCGTGTCCACAATCGCCATCGTCATCCAGCCCAGCTCCGCCAGAACGAGCGGGATGGCCAGCCGCAGCATCGGGCGCGCCTCCTCGGCGATGTAATGTAGAAATAGTCGTTTCAGCATGGCTTGGGTGCTTCTTCGAAACGCGTCGCACAAACCACCGCACGCGCATGGCAACCGCGAGACAAGAACGCTATCTCAGTTTATAGGGATTCGTACGCGGTAGGAATCAATACCGTGCAACGCAAAACGAAGCCTACGCCAGGCAAGAGGAGTCCATAGCGCCACCGAACTCTCGAACTATCAAGCCACCAAACGTCGGGCTGTCAAACTAGCGACCAATCAAAACCCTGTCATCCTGAGCGCAGCGAAGGATCCCAACGTAACATGCGGCAACGCTACCGCTCGAACCAGTGGCCGTCACTCCATCCGCAGCGCGTCAATTGGATCAATCGAGGCGGCTCGCCGAGCCGGCACATAACTTGCGAGCAGCGCCACTCCGCCAAGCACAATCGCAACAACCGCAAACGTCACCGGGTCCGCGGGCGCAACTCCAAACAGCAGTGACTTCACCAGCCCTTTGAGTAACAGTGCTCCCGCCACTCCAATTGCGAGGCCAATCGAGGCGAGCAGGAGCCCGTGCCCTAAAATCATCTTCAGAATTCCAGAAGGCTGCGCTCCCAAGGCAATGCGAATTCCGATCTCGCGAACACGCTGGCTCACTGTGAGAGCCATGATTCCGCCAATGCCCGATGCGGCAATTAGCAATGCGAGTGCCGCGAATAACCCCAGCAGGGTAGTGGTCACGCGCGGAGATGCCATGGATTCATAACGTGCCTGCTCCAAAGTCATCGCGTGCGTAACAGCCGCCTGCGGATCTACTTCGTGAACGGCACGCGTAATCTCGCGCGCGATGCTGCCAGGCTCGGCGGCCGTTTTGATCAGCAGAGCGCTTGGATTCGCTCCTTGCGTTTCGGGTATGAAGAATTCCGGCGATGGCGCGTGATTGAGACCAAATTCGCGCACATCCCCCACCACTCCGATGATCGTGGCCCAATGCTCCCCGTTGTCACCCGACACCCGTTTTCCGACCGGATCCTCATTCGCCCAGAATTGGCGCTTCATCGCTTCGTTGATCATCACCACGAGTTCACTCTTGGGAGTATCCGTGTCGGCGAAATTCCGGCCCTCTCTCAAAGGAATCCCGAGCGTTTGAAGATAGCCTGGAGAAACCGAGAACTGGCCGCCCACTGGCGGAGCTTCTCCCGGGCCAAGGTCACGCCCTTGAATGCGGAACGGCCCGGAGAACGCATTGGATCCCGCGGAAATCACCTCTGGTTCGAGAGGGTAGCCCGACGAAACCGCCGCCGATACGACCCCTGGCTCGGATTGAACGCGATCGAGCAGCTTCTTGACGATGTCTGCGAATTGTTCATTGGTCCCGTACTTGCTAAAACTGAAAGTCGTCCGCATCGCCAAAACGTGTTGGGTGACGAAGCCCGGATCCACCTGTTGCAGCTTATACAAGCTGCGCAGCATGAGCCCTGCGCCAATCAGCAGCATGAACGAAAATGCAATTTGCGAGACGATCAGGACGCTACGCACACGATTTCTATGCTGACCTGCACCGGCGCCACTGCTTCCCTCTTTCAAACCCGACGACAAATTGATTCGTGAAAAAAGCGCCGAGATCGTCCCGAACACGATGCTGGTGCCAAGCGCTGCGATCAGCGTGAACGCCAGCACTCCGAAGTCAATTCGAATTTCATGGGCGCGAGGCGTCAACCGTGAAGCAAATTCAGTAAGCAAGCTCAAGCTGCTATAGGCCGCCACAAGACCCAGCACGCCTCCGAAGAGCGCGAGCAGAAAGCTTTCGGTCAGAAGTTGCCGCAGAAGCCGGCTTCGCCCCGCTCCTAACGCGCTGCGCACCGCCAATTCGCGTTCGCGTTGACCCATTCGAGCCAGCGTCAGATTCGCTACGTTGGCACACGCAATCAGCAGAACGAAAGCGGCTGCAGCCAGCAGCACTAGAAGTGTGGGACGCGCTTCGTGCGTTAACTCGTCCCGCAGCGCCGTGGTTGTCGCGGAGTAGCCCATGCTGTCGGGGTACGACTTGGGGTACTCGGCCCTCAATCGCCCTGCGACCGTCGAAAGGTCGGCGCTGGCCTGCGAAAGAGAAACACCCGGCTTCAGCCGCCCAAATGCCTCCACCATGCGCATATCGCGGTTGTCGATCATCGATTTCGAAGAGCGAAATGGGCAAGCCGATGTGGGCATGTACACGTCGCTCTCCGCCGGGTATTGCGGAACCGGAGGCAACACTCCGACCACCGTATGAACTTTGTCGTTCATCTCGAAAGTCTTGCCCACAATGTCCGGATCGGAGCCGAACTTGTTTTTCCAATATTCGTAGCTCAAAACCAGAACCGGCGGCGCGCCGAGTTTGTCGTCATCCGGCAAAAAAGTCCGCCCCATCAAGGGATTCACTCCAAAAAGATCGAAGTAATTCGCCGACACGACCGCTGTCCGCACGCGGTCCGGATCTCCGTGCCCGAAAAGAATGAACGACATCGCATGGTATTCCACCAGGCCCGCCAGCGACTGGTTCTGCTGGCGATAATCTTCGATTTCGTGCACCGAAAATCCCGTGTCGTCGATGCCTTCCTTCTGCGCCTGCTGGCGAATAAAGACAAGCTGTTGGCCCTGAGGATATGGAAGCGGCCTCAGCAACACTCCATGCACCACACTGAATATCGCCGTGTTCGCTCCGATCCCCAGCGCGAGGGTAAGCACGGCAAGACACGTGAATCCGATATTCTTGCGCATCGTTCGCAAAGCGTATCCGGTGTCCTGCTGAAGCATTTCCCAGTGCTCGCGCGGCGCCGTCGTGAAAATGCCCGCCAGCGTTTCCCACCACACGCGAACCACTCCCACCGCTCCGGACCGGTCCCGCGCCTCACGCTCCTGATCGTCGAAGGCGTGCTCCATCTCGCGCCCGTAGTCCGAACGGAAGTCCGCCGGCATGACGCGCAAGAGCGCCCGAAACATTCGTTTCGAAAACGGAAGCTGGGTCGCGTTCATCGAAGCACTCCTCCTCCCACGAAAGTCGTCTGCGTCAGCTGCGCCTAGGCTAGCTCGGGCTTGCGAAACAGGTTCTTGTTGCGCGCCATTGCGACGAGTTCTTCCAAACGCCGCGCCTCATTCATCGCCACCCGCCGACCTCGCTCCGTCAGCCGGTAGTAGCGCCTTCTCTCATCGTCCAATCCCGCGACGGGCCGCTTCGTCGATTCCACAATCCAGTCTTCGCCATTCAGCCGCTTGATAATTCCGTAGAGCGTCCCAGCGCTCAGCCGGACTTTGCCTTCCGTCCGCCGCGCAACTTCCTTCAAGATCGCATAACCGTGCTTTTCTCCATCAGCAAGAGCCAGCAGGACGTGAAACATCGCCGGCGTCAAAGGTTCCTGCATCGGAGTTTCAGCAGCATCCCGCGACCGACCCATAGATTTCCTCCCGACCAACACTCGTCTTTATAGCGAGCGACTGGATACTATAGCGTATTGCGATATAGAGTCAACAAACGAGTTCGACGAACCCGCCCCACAAAAGTGAGCACGCGAAGCTAATTCAACACGCCGTTCGGTAACCGAAGAGAGCGAGCCGAATGGATCAGCTAGCCTGCGATTGTCTGGGCTTGTAAATCCGGATAATGTCGTCCGTCACTTCCACCATCCGCCCCGGATACTCGCGCGACACCTTCTCGCGCAGCTCCTCCATCGTCGGATAGTCAGTCCGTCCGTCGAACCAACGCGCGTCGTCAATCAAGAGCACGTGGTCGTACGGAGATTGGTGGTAGATCGCATCGAGTTCCTGCTTGATCGGCGATGAAATGTCGAAATCGTGACCATCCAGCCAGAAAAGACACGGCTCCTTAAGCGCCAGAATCACCTTGGGCAGCACAGCCCCGCTATCGCCTTCGAGCACATGAATGCTCGGACGGTCAGCGAATTTTCGTCGCGCGCTTTCGACCCGCCATGGATCCAGTTCGATCGAATAGATCTCTCGAAACCGGTCCTTGTTCACATAGATCATGTGCCCGTAATTCGTGCCCGTCTCGATCAGCACCTGCAGGCCATACTCTCGCGCATATCTTTCGATCGCGCGCTGCTTCGTCAAATGCGGCGCTTTCACCCCCGGCGAGCCTCTCACTCTCCACCACGCATATTCACCGGGTGCGGAGAGCTTCTTGTACCAATGAAACAGCCTGCTGTTTCGAAAAGCTTGTCGCAAGTTAGAAGACATTTCCGTCCTGAAACTACGTGATGAAGCGCACCCATAATAAGAAGACGCCGCATAATCGTACCAGCAATATTTTCGCTGCGCCTTCGGCTATCGACTGTCCCAATTCGCTACAGGTTTCTCCGTAGGTGTCTGAAACCACGCTCTCTACAGGAAGGAGCGTACGAAAAGTTTTTGCTCTTATTCCTTTTACCAAGCAACAGTTTTCCCGTTGAGGACACTCCCAATTTTGGCGACGGTCGCAAGTCATCCAGTTCTATAGTCTTAAGAAATCCGCCTCGATTGGAGCCTTACATGCACACGCTTAAGGCGTAGTGGTAGCAGTCTATTTGGAACAATTCAATCGGGGGCTCTGTGTTGAAGAAAATCTCACTCTTAACCGCACTTGCACTCGCAGGCACGATCTTCGCAGTGCTGCCGGCCCATGCCGACGGAATCCGCGCGCATGGTGATTCTGAGGACATGGACAAGGGTTTTTCGGGCGATGCTGGCCGGATTCCCGACTACCGGCGCGAGGTGCGCATCGACGATTTCATCCTGAAAGTCGATCACTTCTCCATCTTCGATCGGGATTCATTCGAGGATTGCAACTCAGATTCCAACCATTCGATGCGAGGACGCTCAGGCGTGCCCAAAACTGCAAAATGGATTTGGTGGCTGAAGTCGGATAAAGACAAAAAGCAATCTACCGATGATCCGGTTGTCGATAATCCGGTTGTCGCTGCTCCTGAACCAGCAAGTCTGTTGCTGCTCGGCTCAGGCTTCCTTGCACTGGGCGTCTTGAGGCGACGCACGAATCATTCGACGCCAACCTCATAGCACTCTTCCGTTTGCAAAAAGCCCGGCACGCAGGAATGCATGCCGGGCTTTTTTGTCGTAATTAGTTCTGCTGCTTATTTCAGCTTGTCGATTTTCGCTGCAAGAATGAAGTCGCTTTCGGTGAGCCCGTCAATTTTGTGCGTCCAGGTGGTAATTTCCGCTTTTCCCCACGACAGAAGAATATCCGGGTGATGCCCTTGCTCCTCTGCAATTTCTCCCACTTTATTGACGAACGCCAGAGCCTGACGAAAATCCGGAAACGTGAATAACCGCACGAGATGGTGACCATTCACCACCTTCCACTGCGGCACCTGTTTCGCAAGCGCCTCAAGTTCCTTCCCCGCTAGAGGCGGCACACCGCCTTTGCACGGACCGCACGTTTTGCTCGCGAGATCGCTCATCGATTTTCCGCCCTCCGATCTAACTTACCCGTGCCGGAAACGCGTCCGGAACATGCCCGCAGCACTCCCTCTCTGCCATTAGCGCTTCGCCGCCGAAGCCGCTTGCGAATCGAGATATTTCCGGACGTAGCCCTCAAACACCTTCTCCAACCGCTCCACCACGGGCATATTCCCATCGCCAATCTTTCGCCCGGCAATTTCGCTCACCGGCAGAAGATTCCGGTTCGTCGACGAAATGAAAACCTCATCCGCGGCATACAGATCCTGCGGCACCAGCGTCTTTTCTTCCACCGGCACCCCCGCCGCCGCGCCAACCTCCAGCAACACTCCGCGCGTAACCCCTTCGAGGCACCCCGAATTCAGCGGCGGCGTCGCAACTCGTCCGCCCTTCACGCAAAAAATATTCGCAGCAGTGCACTCAGCCACTTCCCCGCGCTCATTCAGCATCACCACTTCATCGAATCCCTCGCCCTGCGCCTCTTGCAGGCTCCACACATTCGTCAACCACGATGTCACCTTAACTCCCGCCAATGGCGACGCCGCATGCCGTCCCTGTTCCCGTACGCCGAGCCGCGCGTGGTGGCTGTACGCTGGCAAATCCGACGAGTAAATAATCATATCCGCTGGCGGAAACTCTTCTCCGCTGCGCCAAAAACCTGCCTGGTTATAAATCGCATAGATTCGCGCGCAGCCTTCCTTCACGTGATTCGCCCGGAGCACCTCGCCCAGTTGCTCCCTCACCCTTTCCGCCTTGTATGAAAACGGGCAGCGGATCCGGCTCGCATCCCGCTCAAGCCGCTTCCAATGCCGCTCGAACGCGAACGGAATCCCCTCGAAGATCCGCACGGTCGTGAAGATCCCCCAGCCGCTCAAAAGCCCCGCTTGCCCCGGCGAGAGCCTCACTTCCTCGATTGTCGCCAGCCGCTCATTGTGGAAAACATAACGATGGATCACGCGGTCCTCCCGCAAGCGAAAGCCATTCTAACGCAGAAGCCAGCACCCCGGCGGCATGGAGATAGCCGCCCAATCAAGGCGCGAGAAACCGCTTTGCGGGACAGAATGGGTCGGGGTCGGTTGGCACCTAGAATCCGGATGATCCTGTATCCTATTGACACAACCCAATTCTCCGCCTAAATTGGCTAGTGGCCCTCGGAGGACGAAAAGCTATGCGAGTCTGTTTCCGTGCTTGTCTCATAGCTATTTTGATGGCGGCACTGCTGAATTTGCCTGCTTACGCCGCAAATGACAGCCCGCTTGGCATGATCATCCAAGCCGAGGGATTAGCCCACTTGGGCCCGGCAAAAGCGGCGATCGGCTCCACTGTTTATCCCGGCGACAGCATTTTCACCGAAGCAGGCGGCACCATGCGCATGCGCGTCGGTAGCAGCCAGGTCTATTTGCTCTCTGAGAGCGGCGCTTCTTTGTCCCAGGGCAAGGACATGGTGCACGTCATCGTAGCTCACGGCACAGTGGGCTTCTCTTCCCCGGCGAACGATCCGATTGGACTCGATACTCCGCTCGGCTTCGTACATCCAGTTCCAGGTCACGCGGCTTTCGGGCAGGTCGCCCTCAACAGCCGGATCGAAATGATCGTTACCGCTTACCACGGCGATCTTCTCGTCGAAGAGAACGGCAACACTCACACAATTCTGGAAGGCAAGTCCTATCGCATAACCGCGGACCTGGAGCAGCCGCCCGCGCAGCCGAACTCTGCTTCACAATCAGGTCAGGGTAGCGGCACTACCAAGAGCGCCATGTCCTCACCGAAGGGTGAAGTAATCGCAATCGTGGGCACCGCTGCGCTTCTTTCCTGGCTGGCTTGGTCTGAATTGTGCGAAAGTCCTTCTCGAATGGCTTGCATCAACTAGTCTCGCCGCTCTTACGGCAGGTGGCAGGATTTCATTCCACGTTTCTCGAAATACTGTTGGTGGTATTCCTCTGCCCGGAAGAACTCCCGGGCCGGCTCGATTCCCGTCACGATCGGCCGCTTGAAGACGCCTGACTTTTCCAGCAGCGCTTTCGAAGCTCTAGCGGACTGCTCCTGCGCCGCATCGTGGAAAAAAATCTCCGACCGGTATTGCGTGCCCACGTCCGGCCCTTGGCGGTTCAGCGTGGTCGGATCGTGGCTTTCCCAGAAAATTCCCAACAGTTGTTCGTAGGTCACTTGCGCCGGGTCGTAGTCGATTTCAACTGCTTCCGCGTGCCCCGTTCGGCCCGTGCAGACATCTTCATAACTCGGATTTTTCAGCGTGCCGCCCGTGTAACCTACCGTAGTCGAGTTCACACCCTTCAGGTGGCGGAAGGCGTCTTCTACTCCCCAGAAACAACCTGCAGCGAACGTTGCTTTTGCCATGATGGAAGATCTCCCAGTGATTTGCGCCTCGAATTCCTATGGTGCCACAACCATGTAAAGCGGTCGAGTTCAGAACAGGTATCTATCGGCGAAAAGTAGGATCACAGCTGCGTCGCGAGCCGATGCGCAGCTTCAGCGGGCGAGCGGCCACAAAATCTCAGTCGGCAATCACGGCATCGCCACGTTCTTCCGCTTTTGTGCTCGCGTTTGTGTTGGAACGTTCGAAGATCGTCTGCAGAATGTCAGGTATCTCGAACACAGCTCGGTTTTTCATCGCCGCAGCATTCGCGCGATAGCGGCTCAATGTCGCAGGATTGATCAGCCGGGCCACCGCCGGCACGATCTTCCTGAAACTGCTCAGCACCTCGCCCACCTCATTTTCCAATATCCAATCCGCGTTGTACCGTTCTTGCGGCAGAGTCCACGCATTGCGCTCCACGATTACCGGCAGGTGCATCGCGAGCGCTTCGCTCACGCTACCCGGTCCCGGCTTGCCGATGAAAAAATCGGCAGTCTGCATGTATTGATTCACGCGCGTCGTGAACCCCTCGACAAAGCGCGGCAACCGCGAAGTCCGCTCGCGCAAAGCCTTCGCAAGCTTCTCATTTTTTCCGCATATGAAGATCAGCTGAAGTTCCAAGTTAGACCGGTCCAGGCGCTCCGCGATGTCCAGCATCACGCCCGAACCAAAGCCCCCGAATAATACGAGCGCCGTCGGCAAGTCCCGCCGCAAGCCGAGCTTCTCTCGTTCAGCCACTTTGTCTTCGATGGGCGGCTCGTAAAAACGCGGATGCAAAATCATTCCCGACGTCTGAAAAATATGGTCGTCTGCATGGCCCATGCTGCGCGCTTGTGCCACTGCTCGGTCAGAACCGCAAATGAAATATTGCGACTGGCGCTCGATCCAGAAATGAGGTGGATAGTCCGCAACATCCGTGAGAACCGTTACAAATGGCCGGTTCGGATACGCGCGGCGAAAGCTTTCGCCTAGGGCGCGATTGAAATGCGGAACGAACGAAACCACCATGTCGGGCTCAGTTTCTTTCCAGTGCGCTTCTAGCATTCGAACCGTGGGCCCGTGATACGCCCAAATCACCGCCTGCAGCACCTTCATCAATTGAGTGCTGCCCAGCGTGTAACCCGACCTCAACATCCAGTTGTAAAAATCTTCGATTCGAATGCCTGCATACTTTTTTAGGACATCCAGCTGATCGAGGAGTTCCTGTAGGTTGGTGAGGCGTACTTCCCACGGCCTATGTTGGCCTCGAATTGCGATGTCAAGTGCTGTGGCAGCAGCACGATGGCCGCCGCCCGCGTCGAAAAATCCGAACTCGATTCTCAACATGCGACACGCAGTCTCGCAGTCCAACATCCGTTCCATACTACAATTTGGTTAAAAGAATGTTTCGCGTGTCTAAACGATTAAGTCCCTGTGTTTTCAGAAGTTTAGCGCCACTGTCATATGCGCGTAACCGGCCTACTTCATACTTTCTATCGTGAGATGCGATATGCATGTTCACTCGTACTTCTCCGGTGCCTGCACCACCCCCTTCCTTTCCAAATTTTGCCGCGAAAGTTATAGCGATCCTCTCGAGGTATATGACCTGCTGCGGCGCCGCGGCATGAATCTTTTCACTCTTACCGACCACGATTCGATTGAAGGCGCGGAAAAACTGCGCAGCTTGCCCAATTTTTTCTTGAGCGAAGAGCTCACCTGCCGGATGCCGAGCGGAACCGAGATCCACGTCGGCGTCTACGACATTACCGAGCGGCAGCATACTCACCTTCAGCAGCGCCGCAACGATCTTGTCGCTCTGCTCATGTATCTCTCCGAGCGCCGCCTTCTCTTCAGCATCAATCACGTCTTCTCCAATCTCACCGGTGCCCGCGAGCGCGAAGACTTTGCCTGGTTCAGGGAATACTTTCCCGCGATTGAGACTCGCAACAGCCACATGCTCGAAAGGTCCAATGCGAATGCACAAACCTTGGCACGGCAGTGGGAGAAAATTGCAATCGGTGGAAGCGACGCGCATGCACTGCCGTCCGCGGGGACGGCTTACACGGAAGTTTCGGCTGCGCGAAGCAAAGAAGAATTCTTTGACGGACTGCGCGGCGGCATGGGCAAGGTTGCCGGTGAGTCCGGCTCTTTCGCAAAACTGACGCGCGATTGCTTCCTTATTGCAGGCGAAATGATGCGCGAAAAGTCTTGGACCGCGCTGCTCGCGCCTCTCGGGGTGCTGCTCCCGGCGTTCACGTGGTTCAACTATCTCGAGGAACGGCAATTCAGCCGCCGCTGGGCTGCCGAAGTCCTCGGCGAACCTAAATCCTGCTCACGCCCTCGCTGGATCTCTGTGCCGCAACCGGCGCTGGAGGAATGGGTATGACTGTCGCACAATCTTTCTGGAATCAGATTCAATCCAACGACCACAGGCTGATGCGTCGCGTCCACCGCTGGCGCGCGCCTCGATGGTTTCGAATCTTGATGATTGTGGCCACGCGAGGTGGCGACGGCTGGCTCTGGTACGCCCTCGGCGTGATTCTCGTGGTCTTCGGCGGACCGCATCGTTTTGCGGCTATCGGCGCCGCCACGTCGGCGGCCGTAGCGGGGATTTTCATCTTCCGCAGCCTGAAACACGCCAGCCATCGCAAGCGTCCCTGCGAAATCGAGCCGCACTGCTGGGCTTCGATTCTTCCGCCGGACAAATACTCATTTCCGTCCGGCCACTCGATCACAGCCTTTGCAGTGGCCATTGCCATCGGGCTCTTCTACCCCGAACTTCTCGGAACCTTGCTAACGGTTGCAATGTTGATCGCCGCTTCCAGGATCATTCTGGGTATGCATTTCCTGAGCGACGTCCTCGTGGGCGCGGCGATCGGCGCCATCCTCGGAGAAATCGGCTACCACACTTTCATGCTCTTCTAGTGCCGGCCACTATGACCGGCGACCTGATGGTCGGAAGACGAGGAAACCGCGTCTAGGTCCCACTCAGACCCTGGCGCGGCTGGAAGATTCCTGCCTCAATAATTCGATTAGGGCCCGGTACAAACGCGCGCGAACTTCTTGACGTTCGCTCGCTCGGGTCAGATAGCGCACTAAAATCGTCACTCCACTGCCCTCTAGCCGGACGCTGACGGACGGTGCTGTGGATGCGCTCGTCTTCGCGTTGGGGAATGCCACTCCAGGTAGTCCGGAGTTTGGAACGCTTTCCTTCGTTGCAGTAACCTCTGCCACAATCTTCTGAATCTCTTCGGCGATCGGATACGGGTCGGATGCACTTGGAACCTGCACTTGCACCTCATCCCACAGCCACTGGCCCGACGTTGAGAAGTTGATGTAGTGGCCCTCGATTGCGAAGCTGTTTACGAACGTAATTTTTCGTCCGGTGGGATGGGCTGCGTCCGTCCAGTTCCCGGTTTCCAAAAGCACGGTGTGGAACAAACCCACCTCTAGCACTTCTCCTCCTACTCCATTGATTTCCACCCAGTCTCCGGGGCGAATGCCGTCCTTGCCCATCAACACAAACCATCCAAAGAAACCCACAATGAAATCTTTCAGTGCCACCGTAAGCCCGGCGCCTGCGAGAGCCACCACCGTCGCGAAATTGCTGGGCTTCCCAAAAATAACCAGAAGGATCAGGACGATTCCGACCGCCTGCACTGCAAATAAGACCACCGTCCGCATCGTCTGAAGTTGACGCTGCTCCGGTGACAATTCGGAGAAAAATCTCTGCGCTCCCGCGTTTGCGCCAAACACGAAGAGACCGATCACCAGAATCCAGAATGCGTCGAGAAACATACCGTGCACGTATGCGCGTTTACGAACCGTTATGTAGTCGATCCAATTTCCGTAAAGGGTCGCGAGTTCCTGCTCGGTTTCAATCCGCTTGTCCAGGTGCGTTAAGCTTTTCTGATCGATCGTAAGATCTTTCAAGAACGTAAGCGCGGCGTCTTGGCCAGCTGCTTCGCCCGCGCTCGCCGCGCCAGTCCCAGCCGTTGGCGCCGCGCCTTGCGCGTTCGTCACGCCTTGCCCGATAGCACCGTTCGCCTGCGATGTATCATGCGAAGGAGCTGTTGCACTCGTCGACGCAGTTGCGTTCTGCGTTCCCGCCGCTTTCGGCGCGGCCTTCGATTTCTTGTGGATGATTTTCTTCTGCACCTTCTCTTCGCTTAACTCTTTCTCGAGTGTGTCGTGCTCTGCCGCAAGCTTTGATTGACGATCGAAGGCGTTTTGCTGTGCTTGGCGAAGCAGATTTTGTTTTGAATTGAAGGATTGCCAAGCTTCCAGCTGCGCAACAAGACTGCTGGACTTGCTCAGCTCAATCGAGGGAGTCGTATTAGCTGAACTGCTGGCGTTGGCTTGTGCCGCGGCAGCTTTCTGTGAGGCTTCATGCTGATCCCGGAGTTGCTGAATGGTGGCTTGTTTGTCGCCTCCGGCCCGTATCAGGTCCTGATGCGCGTCGTCCAATTCGTCTTGATCTAGTTCCAGTTGCGCTTGTGCCAGACTAAGCTGTTGCTGAAGGTTCTCCTTCGTTTTCGCGGTCGCCTTGGCAATCTGCTGGGTCAATTGCGCAACACGCGCCTGGCTGGCCGCAACGGTTGCCTCTGCCGCCTTCAGACGCTCGGTGATCTCCTTCGTTGCGGGAGTAAGCGGCGGCGGATTTTGCGCTGCGTCCTGAAGCGCTGCTGTAAAGGCAGCGTCAACGGAGTAGTCCGCCAGCCTTAGGGCTTCCTGCGCATAGGTTTTTTCCCTGTGAGACTCTGCCAGCTGAGACAGCTGCTCGGCAGTGTCCAGTGCGCGCGTATCGACTAAACTCTCTTGCTGTCTCAGGTTGGATCGCATGGCGCGCAGCCGAGCGCGATAATCTGCCCACTGCCAAGTAAAAATCACCGCGGCAAGCGCCGCCAGAGTCAGCGTCGCCAGGATTACTGAAATCGTCTTTTGAGTTTTACCCATGAGTTCCGCCCAGTGTCGAAATTGTATTACGCAGCCGAACCGGTTGTTCACATTTTCGCTGCGCATGTGCGGTCAAGAGCGAGAGACTTCAGATTCAAAGGGCCGGTTGACGTGAGTGTTAGCCACGGCAGACAATACCTTCGGGTAAACGATCTGCAGAAATTGACAGCGCAACCCCAGCAGCAATCGCAACTCAAAGTTGGAATGCCAACCAAACTCACCAATCTTCATCCCTCCATCGAAGAACGCACTGCCGCCGGCAAAGCTCTGCGCGATCGCATCTCGCGCAAATCGCAGGGGAAGTGGAAACCAGCGGCCAACAGGCCCGATCCCATCGAGCTCCTGAAGCGCGCTGACGAAGGACGCCTGCCGGAGCTTCTTCCCATTCGTTACGGACGAATGAGCCAATCGCCTTTCGCGTTCTTTCGAGGCGCCGCGGCTTTGATGGCGTTCGACCTCTCCAGCACGCCGGCCACTGGGCTTCGCGTGCAGGCTTGCGGTGACTGCCACATCGGCAATTTCGGAGGCTTCGGCTCGCCCGAACGCCGCCTCGTTTTTGACATCAACGACTTCGATGAGACGTCACCGGCTCCATGGGAATGGGACGTGAAGCGGCTTGCAACCAGCGTGGTTCTTGCCGCGAGGCAAAACAAGTTTCGCGAACGCCACTGCCGAAACGCCGCGCGGCACGCGGTGAAAAGCTACCGCGAACACATGCGGAAATACGCTCGCATGCGCGCGATCGATGCATGGTATTCGCATCTCGAGGCGAATATTCTCGTGCGCGAGGCGAAAACCGCGGTCGAGAAACAGCGCTGGCAAGAAATCGAGAAAAAGGCGAAGCGCCAGACCGCCACGCAGCTTCTTCCGCAGATTACTTATGTTCACAACGGCAATCGACGGATCATCGATCGACCGCCACTCGTTTATCACCCGCGCGACTACACAAGAAAGAGAAAGCTCGTCGCCGACATGTTTCACCGATATCTCCACACGCTTCCCGAGGACCGGAAAGTTTTGCTGCAGCGATACCAGGTCGTGGACATCGCTCGGAAGGTGATCGGAGTTGGCAGCGTTGGCACTCGTTGCGCTGTGATGTTGCTGCTGGCCAGTGACAACGATCCACTTTTTCTGCAGTTCAAGGAAGCGTTCCCCTCCGTGCTCGAACCCTACGCCAGCAAGAGCAAGTACAGCAATTATGGCGAACGCGTGGTTACAGGACAGCGCATGTTGCAGTCGGCCAGCGACGCCTTTCTTGGCTGGACACGCGATGATGAAAATCGTTGCTACTATTTTCGCCAGCTTCGCGATATGAAAATGAAAATCGATCTATCCACAATGTCGCAGGATGACTTCGAGGAATACATCGAGCTTTGCGGTTGGGCTCTGGCTCGCGGACACGCCCGAACGGGCGATCCCGTTAAAATCGGCGCGTATCTGGGGAAGAGCGATTCATTCGATGATGCAATCGAACAATTCGCGGTTGAATATGCCGACCAGACCGACCACGACTACGGCCTGTTAAAGAAGGCCATCCGCACTGGCCGGCTTACGGCTCGTACTGACATCCCCACGTGACATCACAGGTCCAGCGGCAATAAATTCTTTCCGGTGATCAGCCTGGCGGCGCGATCAAACGTGATGTAGAGCCACATCCACTGCATGAAGATGAGAAGCCGATTTTTAAATTCGACGATATACATCAGATGGACAAAAAGCCAGACCAGCCATGCCGGCAGACCCGCCAGAGTGATGAAGTTCAAATCTGCAACTGCGGCGCCCCGTCCAATCGTCGCGAGATTTCCTTTGTCGAAATAACGAAATGGCGGACTTTTCTCGCCACGCAATCTTCGCTCGATCACTTTCGCAACGTAGCGGCCCTGCTGAATCGCCGGTTGCGCGACGCCGGGTAGCGGCTTCCCTGTTTGATGGGTGAAACTCGACAAATCGCCAATCACAAAAACTTCAGGATGGCCTGGAATCGTCATATCCGGATCGACGATCACGCGCCCGGCCCGGTCAGTCTTTGCCCCTAATCTTTTACCCAGAGCCACTCCGAGTGGAGACGCAAGGACGCCGGCCGCCCAAAGAATTGTGCGAGTGGGAATGATTTCGGTGTGGTCCCCGCATTTAATCGTGACAGAGTGCGCCTTGACGTCGGTGACCATCGCGCCTGTGCGAACTGTGACCTTGAGGCGCTCCAGCATTTTTCGCGCGGCTTCCGAAAGTTTGGGAGGATACGTAGGCAGAACGCGATCGGTGCCTTCCACGAGAATGATTTGCGCTTCCGTCGGATTGATGCGACGGAAGTCGTGCTTCAGAGTATCGTTCGCGATTTCGCCGAGCGCGCCCGCGAGCTCAGCTCCGGTGGGGCCAGCGCCGACAATAACAAACGTCATCCACTGCTTCAGCTTCTCGGGATCCGTCTCGCGCTCAGCCGCTTCGAAAGCCAGCAGAATTCGCGCACGCATGTCCGTGGCGTCTTCTATTGTTTTGAGTCCCGGCGCGAATTGCTCCCAATCGTCATGACCGAAATATTGATGGCTCGAACCGGTGGCGACGATGAGCGTGTCGTAGCCGACCGCGCCGTCACTCAAGATCACCTGGTGATTCGCGGGATCAATATCAATTGCTTCGCCGAGAAGCACCGTCGTGTTTTTGTTATGCTTCAGAACCTGCCGCAACGGCCCGCTGATATTGGCGGGCGAGAGAGAGCCGGTGGCAACTTGATAGAGCAACGGCTGAAATAAGTGGTAGTTGCAGCGGTCGATCAACGTGACATCGACCGGGGCGCGCTTGAGCTTTTGCGCGGCGCTCAGGCCGCCGAAGCCGCCGCCGAGAATCACCACCCGCTGACGCGTCGCCATTTCGCCTCTTAAATGTGCTTCTTAGGGGCCGTTTACCGCCGATTAGAATTCCGTAAGATGCTGTTTCTACGGCGCTTACGATTACTTTTAATCGCGCTACCGTGTATTAACTTTGGCGGGTCGGAAACCCACGCGCGCGCCGGGCCTCGGTTCGCCCAATCTTCGCCAAACCCCGCACTTATTAGATGCTGTCGCTTCAACCAATGTCACCTCGTAGCAGGCTAGCACGCCGGGGAAAAATTTGTTCGGTTGGACTTGGCTAAGAACGCTGATTCGAATGCGTTTGGCTCCAGTGGCCCGTTGGAATCTGTCAGATTTCTGGCGCAGTGAATCCTTACGAAAACTTTATGCGCCCTTTATGCCTTCCTGATGCGGAAAAGCCTAGCCTTGGTCCGTTTGCTTTCCCGCGTTGCGACGCAGCCGGCAATGGCGAAGGAGGCGGAAATGCTCGCCGTCACATTTATCGTCAGTTCCATCTCAGTGCTTGGTTTCTACGCGTACGTGTTCACGCAGCTCCGGCGCGAGCAAAAGCGCGGAGATAGCCACAAGAAGCACTTGGCGGAGCACTTGTACGAAATGGAATCCGATCCTCGTGAGAGCGACGCCGAAAATCCCGAGGATCCCGGTTTCTTAAGTTCCGGGGCTGGCATTCGCTCCGATTCCAGGGCAAAAGCAATGTTGGGTCAGGAGGCAATGGTTCGCGTCGGCCTCACGCTGGGAGGTTTGGCAGCAATCCTCGGCGGAATTAAATTCTTCAATTCACTGGTGAGCTGGCTTCACTGGTACTGAAATAGAGCGGCTTGGATGGAACGGTTTGCGGCCCTGTTGAAGGAAGACCGAAGTAATTCAGAGGGGAGACGAAGTTCATGACGAAATTTCTGAAGCATAACGGATGGCGTGCCGCTCTGTGCGGACTTGTTTTCACGGTGATGCAGGCTCCCTGCTTCGCGCAGAACACGAGCGCGGCGGCGAATCAGCAAGCCAGCGCAACCGATCAGCCGATATCGCCGGCAATATTAAAAGAGCTAGAGGCGATGCGGCATCGGATCGATGAACTCGAAGCGGAACTGAAAGCACAAAAAACTGCGCAGGCGTCCACAGAACAGCCGACGCTAGTGACGGCCACCTTTCCAGTGAAAAGTGCGGAAACTGCTGCTATCGACCCCGCGGTGAGCTCTTCGTCGTTGCAGCAAGCGGCGATGGCTTCCGATCAAAAGAAGCCAATCATCCCCGCCAAACAGGAGCCGTTCTCCGATGCGGATTGGACATGGCTGAACGGCAATCCCCGCACGAAAGAAATATTTTGGGACACCAAGTTCTTTACTCCCGAGATCCGGGCGGACATGAATTACGTGGTGGATTTCAATCACCCGACCGACCATTCGATCGGCGGGTCGAGCGAACTTTTTCGCTCCAGTGAAGTGCAGCTCGAGCAGTTCGGAGTGGGCGGCGACTTTCATTACGACAACGTTCGCGCTCGGCTGATGACGCAGTTCGGCATGTATTCTGCGACCACCCCGCGAAATGACCCCAGTCCAGGTCACGGGCAATGGGATGTAGTCAGCGCCTATCGGTACATTTCTGAAGCCTACGGCGGATACCACTTTGATGTGTTGCACGGGGTGAATGTGGACGCGGGAATCTTCCTATCGTACATCGGCCTGTTCAGTTACTACAACTTCGACAATTGGGCCTACCAACCGTCCTACGTTTCCTCCAACACACCGTGGTTTTTCAACGGCGTGCGGGTCCAGATTTTCCCAACGGCCCATCTGAAGATTGAGCCGTGGTTCATCAACGGATGGCAGGCGTACTTCTCGGCCAATCACAGACCCGGCCTCGGCGGACAGATCAAATGGACTCCGGCGCCCTGGATCAACATCATCTCCAACAACTACGGACTGGGCCGGGACGATCTTTTCATACCCAACCGCAGGAGGATTCACACCGACAACAGCGTAGAAGTGAAATATTTCGACCGACCCGACAGCACTCTAGACAAGATGGCATTTTCGCTGACCGCCGACGCTGGATGCGAGTACGGCGGCGGTGTGAGCTGCTATGGCAACAAGGCGGGCGGACCAAAGCAGAGTTTCCTCGGATTCATGTTGTACAACCGGTTCTGGTTCCATCGGGACTTGTTCGGCTTAACGGTCGGCGGCGGAAAAATCAACAATCCGGGCCGCTACCTTGTGCTGCTGCCGCCTATCAATGGCGAGACAGCCGTTACGGCCTCGACGAATTCTCCGTACTTCACTGAGAATCCCGGCGATCCGTTCAAGGCGTGGGACACCTCCGTCACGTTCGACTACATGCCCAAGCAATACGTTACGTTCCGCTGGGAGTATGACTACCGCCACGCGAATGTTCCCTATTGGACAGGCCGGGGCGGGATTACACCTCCTGGCGGCAACACCGGTTTCCCAACGCAGTTTGTTTGTCAAAGCGGCGTCACATCGGGGGAGACGAGCCTGCCTGCGGCACAAACGGCTTGCACAGCGATTGGATCCACCGTGTGGTCGCCGGACCTGCGCAGGGATGAGTCGTTCATCGACATGTCGATCATGGTGAAGTTCTAAGGTGATTCGATGCGAGATATAGCGTTCTTCATTTGTACGGTTGGTTTTTTTGCACTGGCGATCGCATACGTCTGGGCCTGTGATTGGTTGAAGTAAGGAGCGTTTGAGATGCTTGGCAACATTTTGCTTTTGGGAATTTCGGCGTTGCTGCTGGTGTATCTGCTGGCGGCGCTTTTGTGGCCGGAGAGGTTCTGAACAATGACGGCGAATGGATGGTTTCAAATCGGCGTGTATTTGATTTTGCTGCTGGCGATCACAAAGCCGATGGGCGTGTATATGGCGCGGGTGTTCAGCGGCGAAAAGACGTTTATGGATCCGGTGATGCGGCCCGTCGAACGCCTCCTCTATCGCGTGACAGGAGTAGATGAAACGCACGAGATGCGCTGGACGGAGTACGCCGTCGCGATGCTGCTGCTGAGCGTCTTGTCGATGGTTCTCCTGTACGTGATTATGCGCGTGCAGCAGTGGCTTCCGTGGAACCCGCAGCACTTCGGAGCGGTGGCGCCGGATTTGGCTTTCAATACAGCGGCTTCGTTCACGACCAATACAAACTGGCAGTCATACTCCGGTGAATCGACGATGAGCTATTTCACGCAGATGGCCGGACTTGCGTACCACAACTTCTTGTCTGCGGCCGTGGGGATTGCGCTCGCGATCGCGGTGATGCGCGGGATTGCACGCAAGGAAATGCAAACAATCGGAAATTTCTGGGTGGACTTGACCCGGACGATTTTGTGGGTGCTGTTGCCGGCGTGCGTGGTGTTGGCGCTGTTTCTTGTTTCGCAGGGGACGGTGCAAAGCTTGAAGCCCTATGTGACCGCGAAGCTGGTCGATCCGCAAACCGTGCAGGTGACGGGGACCGATGGAAAAACGACGACGCAACATGTGACTGAGCAACTGATTACGCTTGGCCCGGTGGCTTCGCAGGAAGCAATCAAGATGTACGGGACAAACGGCGGAGGCTTTTTCAACGCCAATAGCGCACATCCATTCGAGAATCCCACCCCTTTGACGAACTTCGTTCAGATGCTGCTGATTTTTTCGCTTGGATCGGGACTGACCTACACGCTGGGGCGAATGACGGGTTCGCAGAAGCATGGGTGGGCGGTGTGGGGCGCGATGGCGGCGCTCTTCCTTGCGGGGGTGTTTTTTACTTATTCGGCTGAAGCACGAGGAAATCCCGAATTACGCGGCCTCGATCAGCATGTAAGCGCGACGCAGCCGGGCGGAAACATGGAGGGCAAGGAGGTGCGGTTTGGAATCGCCGACTCGGCGCTCTTTGCGACGATTACGACAGATGCGAGCTGCGGCGCGGTGAACGGCGTGCATGATTCCTACACGCCGCTCGGCGGGATGATTCCGATGATCAACATGATGCTTGGCGAGATCGTGTTTGGCGGCGTTGGCGCGGGGCTTTACGGGATTGTGGTGTTCATCATTCTCACAGTGTTTATCGCCGGACTGATGGTGGGGCGGACGCCGGAATATCTCGGGAAGAAAATTGAGGCGTACGACGTGAAGATGGCGATGCTGGCGGTTCTGATTTTTTCTCTGCTGATTCTGAGTTTCACGGCGGTGGGCTCGGTGACGGCAGATGGAAAAGCCGGGATTACAAATCCGGGGCCGCACGGGCTGTCGCAGATTTTATACGCGTACACCTCGGGCGCGGCGAACAATGGTTCGGCATTCGCAGGACTTAGCGCGAATACACTCTGGTACAACGTGACGATTGGGTTTGACATGCTGTTTGGACGATTTTTCATGGTGCTCCCGGTGCTGGCGATTGCTGGAAACCTAGCCAAGAAGAAAATCGCGCCAGAAACGGCGGGGACGTTTCCTGTGACTACGCCGCTCTTCGCGACGCTCCTTGTTTCCGTGATTTTGATCGTAGGAGCGCTGACGTTTTTCCCGGCGTTGAGCCTGGCGCCGATTCTGGAGCACCTGCTGCTGCATGCGGGGAAAGTATTTGGAGGGTAGGCGATGAGTGCGGGGATGGCCATGGCTTCTGAAGCGATCAAGATATCCGGGGCGGGGAGCGATAGCCCGAAGCGGCCGAAGAAATCGCTATGGACTGGCGGGATTGTCAGCGGCGCGTTGTGGGATTCGGTGAAGAAACTAAATCCGCGCACGCTGATGAAGAATCCGGTGATGTTCGTGGTGGAAGTGGGCGCGGCGGTGACGACTGTGGATTTGCTGCGGGAGATTCCTCACCGCTCGAATGAATTTGGATTCGCACTGCAAATTACGCTGTGGCTGTGGTTCACCGTGCTTTTTGCGAATTTCGCAGAAGCGATGGCCGAGGGCCGCGGGAAGGCGCAGGCGGAGACGCTACGCAAGGCGCGTTCGGAAACGCATGCGCGGCGGATGAAAGCGGACGGCACGTTTGAGGATGTGCCGGGATCGAAATTGCGCGCGGAGGACGTGGTGGTGGTGAGGGCGGGTGAGTTCATTCCCGGCGATGGTGAAGTAGTGGTTGGTGTGGCGTCGGTGGATGAATCGGCGATTACGGGCGAATCGGCGCCGGTGATCCGCGAATCGGGCGGCGACCGGTCGGCCGTGACAGGGGGAACGCGCGTCCTGTCCGATGAAATCACTGTGAAGATCACATCGAATCCGGGCGAAACATTTCTCGACCGGATGATCAAGCTGGTGGAGGGGGCCGAACGGCAGAAAACACCGAATGAAATCGCGCTGAATATTCTGCTGGCTGGGCTCACGATTATTTTTCTGCTCGCGGTGGTGACCTTGCAACCGATGGCGATATATTCCGGCGCGCCACAATCGGTTTACGTGCTGATCTCACTGCTAGTGTGCTTGATTCCGACGACGATTGGCGGATTGCTGTCCGCGATCGGCATTGCGGGGATGGATCGAGTGGTGCAGCGAAACGTGCTGGCGATGTCGGGACGGGCGGTGGAAGCGGCGGGCGATGTGGATACGTTGCTGCTCGACAAGACCGGCACGATCACGCTGGGCAATAGGCGCGCAACGGAATTTATTGCCGCGCCGGGCGTGTCGGAAGGAGATTTGGCCGACGCGGCGCAGCTTGCTTCGCTGGCGGACGAGACGCCGGAGGGGCGGTCGATCGTGGTGCTGGCCAAGGAGAAATACGGATTGCGTGGGCGGGAGCTTGCGTCGGTGGCGACGAATTTCATTCCGTTTTCAGCGACGACTCGCATGTCGGGCGTCGATCTTGACGGGCGCGAAATTCGGAAGGGCGCGTTTGACGCGATCGCACGGTATGCGGCGGATGGAGGCAATCGCGTGCCGCCGGAAGTTGAAGACGCGGTGAAGGCAATCGCCGGTGCCGGAGGTACGCCGCTACTGGTTGCGGAGGATCGGCGCGTGCTCGGAACGATTTATTTGAAAGACATCGTGAAGGGAGGGATGCGCGAACGCTTCGATCAGCTGCGCGCGATGGGGATTCGGACCGTGATGATCACGGGCGATAATCCTTTGACGGCGGCGGCGATTGCGCGCGAGGCCGGCGTCGATGATTTTCTGGCGCAGGCGAAGCCCGAAGACAAACTTGCGTTGATTCGGCGGGAACAGGCGAAGGGAAAACTTGTCGCAATGACGGGGGACGGAACGAACGACGCGCCGGCGCTGGCACAGGCGGATGTGGGCGTGGCGATGAATGCCGGCACGCAGGCCGCGAAAGAGGCCGGCAACATGGTGGATCTGGATTCGAATCCGACGAAGCTCATCGAGATCGTCGAAATTGGAAAACAGCTGCTGATTACGCGGGGGTCGTTGACTACATTTTCGGTGGCGAATGACGTGGCGAAATATTTCGCGATTATTCCGGCGATGTTTGCGGCGGCGTTTCCGCAGCTCGAACTGCTTAACATCATGCACTTGAAGACGCCGCATTCGGCGGTGCTGTCGGCGGTGATTTTCAACGCGCTGATTATCATTGCGCTGGTGCCGCTGGCGTTGCGTGGGGTGCGGTATCGCCCTCTCGGCGCGGAGGCATTATTGCGCCGCAATCTCTTAATTTATGGATTCGGCGGAATCGTCGCGCCGTTTCTCGGGATTAAGTTGATCGACATGATTATTACGCGCATCGGTTTGGCGTGAGGGGACCATGAAGCGAAACTTTTTAATTTCGATTTGGATGACGCTGGCTACGACGGTGCTTTTGGGAATTATCTATCCGCTCGCGGTGACTGGACTTGCGCAACTGCTCTATCCGCGGCAGGCGAATGGCGAACTGATTCGGCGGATTGACGGAACAGTGGTGGGCTCGACGCTACTCGGGCAGCCGTTTACGTCGGCGGGATATTTTCATTCGAGGCCGTCCGCTGCCGGGCCTGCTGGATATGATCCGATGGCTTCGGGGGGATCGAATCTCGGGCCGACGAACAAGGCGCTCGTGGATCGCGTTGCTGGAAGCGTGCAATCGCTTTCGGGAGAAAATGCCGGCGCACGAATCCCTGTAGACCTTGCAACCGCATCGGGCTCCGGGCTCGATCCGGATATTTCTCCTGCGTCGGCGGAATTTCAAATTTCGCGGGTGGCGCGGGTGCGCGGAATGAAAGAGGACGAAGTGCGTGGGCTGGTCGCGAAACACACCGAGCAGCGACAGCTCGGATTTCTCGGCGAGCCGCGCGTGAACGTGCTCGAGCTAAATCTGGAGCTGGATGCCACACATCCGCTTCGCTAGCTTGCTGCGGTAACTATTTTCCTGCATGAGAGCCGCGAGTTTTCTTAGGTGAGGGCTCGAAGCGATATCCGATCCACGGATCGGTGTGAATGTAGCGGGGGTGCCGCGGGTCCGGCTCGATTTTCTTTCGCAGTTGATTGATGAAGACACGCAGATATTCGGTCTCCTCGCCGTAATCGGGGCCCCAGACAGCCTGCAGCAGGCGGCGGTGACTCAGCGATACTCCTTGGTTTGAGACAAGCTGGCGCAGCAGCTCAAATTCCTTGGGCGTAAGACGAATCGCAACTCCCTTCACCGTTACACTGCGCTTCACGAAGTCAATCGTTAGGTCATCCGATCGAAACGCAGGCGTCGTTTCGCCGGTCGCAACGCGGCGAAGGGCGGCCCGTATGCGTGCCATCAATTCCTCGGCACCAAATGGCTTCACCACGTAATCGTCGGCGCCGGCATCGAGAGCTTGCACCTTATCCTTTTCCGTATTGCGAACAGTGAGCATGATGATGGGGACATCGGTGGTCCGTCGAATGGCGCGACAGGTATCGAGGCCGGACATTCCGGGCATGTTCACGTCGAGAAGAATCAGATCGGCGCGCTCAGCGCGAAGTTTTTCGAGCGCCTCCTCGCCGGATTTCGCTTCGATCACGCTGTACCCTTGCGATGACAGCGCGGTGCGCATCACGCGGCGGATCTGCGGTTCGTCATCCACAATCAAAATCGTTGGCGACACTGTACTCATGTACCGGCCACGACGCGGCTGCGGTCGATCGGCAGCGTGAACGAAAAAACGGAACCGTGGCCGCGCTGGCTGGTAAGGCTCATCGTGCCGCCGTGCGCCTCGACGATTGCCTTGGCGATCGGCAAGCCCATGCCTGTGCCTTCGACGCGATAGCGCTGATCGCGGCCGCGATAAAATTTTTCGAAGATCAAATTCTGTTCGGGATCGTCGATACCCGCGCCTCGATCCGCCACGCTGGTAATCACAAAATCGCCATTCTGTTCGGCGGTAATCGTGATTGGCTCATTGGGAGGCGAATACTGGTTCGCATTTTCCACCAAGTGAACCAGGGCCTCGCGAGCGCGCGCCAAGTCGACGCGAACGCGCGGCAACTCTGCCGGCACTCGCAAATCGACACGTCGATTGCCGAGGACGCCTTTGGTTTGCGCCAGTGCAGCGCTAATCACGTCCGAAAGCGGGTGCGGCTCGAGTTTCAGCACCACCTCACCGGCATCGAGCTGCGCCATCTCGGCAGCTTCGCCAACGAGCCGGTTCAAGCGGTCGCTCTCCTCATTGATGATAGTGAGAAGCTCGTCTCGTTGCTCATCGCTGAGCGCAGGATTCGAAAGCAAATTGGTTACGGAAGCTTTGATCGACGTGAGCGGTGTTCGAAGGGCATGCGTGACGGAATCGAGCAATGCCGTTCGCAGTCGCTCGCCTTCGCGCGCCGCCTCGGTCTGACCAAGTTGCTCCACCGCGCGAGCGCGTTCCATCGCCACCGCGATCAAAGTGCCAATGGCTTCGAGCGTCTGCCGCGAAAGAATCGTGCCAGAAATCCCCAGGCTTCCGATGGGACGCACACCCATGCGCACTGGCACGAAGCAGATACTATTCGCCACATCAGTTACCGGTTCTTCTCGCACGACAATCGCTTTGAGGCTTTCCAAATCGAGGAGCGGCATCACTGGACCGGACCGATAGATCTTCTGCTTATCGGCAAGAAACAGAGCGGCGGCGCCCACCTCGAATGTATCCACGATCTGCGCGGGAATTCGATTCAGCAACTGAATCACGTTGCCAGACTCGAGCAATCCGCGGCTGAACGAGTAGAGCCGTTCTACTTCGCGGCGGCGAGCCGAAAGATCCTCGGACTGCTTCCGCGCGCGATTGGACATCTGGCTAGCAAGCACGGAAACCACCAGAAACGCAAAAAGCGCAACCCAATTCTGAGGATCGGCGATTGTTAATGTGCCTACCGGCGGAAGAAAGTAATAATTGAATGCAAGCATCGCCGCGATAGACATGAAAACTGACACGGCAATGCCCCAAAAAGTCGACACCGCTAGAATGGCGAGCAAAAAGGTGAGTGCCACAGTGGTGGCATTGACGGGGAGCACCTTGCGATAAAAAATGGTGATCCCGAGCACGATGCCAAAGGCGGCCGCAAATTGAAGGGCACGGCTAACGGCATTTTCGCGCATCGCGCCATTCTATCGTAGCTTTCTACGCGCTCGTAAAAGAGAATACCCGGCATGCCAAAGACGCCAGAGCAATGGCTCGCGGAGTCAAAGCCGCCTGATAAGCCCAAGGGTGTGCTGAAGCTTTTTCTAGGCTACGCACCAGGCGTCGGCAAAACCTATGGGATGTTGAGCGAGGCTATTCGCCGGAAGACTCGCGGCGAAGACGTGGTGATTGGAATCGTCGAAAATCACGGACGTAAGGGAATCGTCGAGCTCTCCGAGCAGGTGGAAACCGTCCCGCGGAAGAAAATCGACTACAAGGGCACGATCTTCGAAGAAATGGACACGGACGGAATTCTGGCACGCCGGCCGGCCGTGGTGCTGGTAGACGAACTTGCGCACACAAATATCCCCGGAAGCAAGCATCGCAAGCGATATGAAGACGTGCTCGAGCTTCTCGAAGCGAAGATCGACGTAATTTCCACCGTCAACATCCAGCATATCGAAAGCATTGCGCCAACCGTCCGCGCCATCACAGGCGTGGCCGTACGCGAAACCGTGCCGGACTGGGTGCTGCAAGTGGCCGATGAAACGGTGATGGTGGACTTGACGCCCGAAGCGCTGCAGAACCGGATGAAGCGCGGCGATGTGTACAACCGCGACAAAGTGGAGCAGGCGCTCAAGAATTTCTTCCGCCGCGGAAATCTGATCGCACTACGCGAACTGGCTTTGCGCCAGGTGGCCGAACAAGTGGACCGCAGCCTGGAATCGTACATGGTGGAGAAAGATATCCGCGAGAGCTGGGCGGTTCGCGAACGGATCGCAGTGCTGATCAGCGCAAATCCCAAAGCGCAATACCTGGTGGCGCGAGCGGCGCGCATGGCCCGGCGAATGGACGCCGATCTTTACGCTGTCCACATCGATATAAATCATGGCACTTCCAGCGAACAGGATCAGAAATTGCTGGCCGCCAACATGCAATTCGCTGAGAGCCTGGGCGCGAAGACAGTGCGGCTGAAAGGTGACAATGTAGCTGACGCGACTGCGCAATTTGTCCGCGAGAAACACATCACGCAGGTTATCTTCGGTCGCACCGCTGTTGAAGGCCTGCGGAAACTATTGTTTCTGAACGCGATTAACCGATTCCTACGAGATGTGCCTGCCGTGGATGTACATATTGTGACGCAAGAGCCGGACTGATCGCCAACTAGCTGGGGGTTGCCAGCGCGGCGTTACACGCGCGGAATCTGCGAAATGTTCCAGCCGCCACCGATCGCCTTCACCAGCAACACGCTGGCCTGCATGCGGCGTGTTTGAATGCTCACCTCGGTTACTTCATCCGCGAGCGCGGCATTCTGCGCGGTGATCACTTCGAGATAATTCACAATACCGCCCTTATAGCGATTGATCGAAAGGGCCAATGAATGCTCAGCGGAAGCGACCGCGGATTGCTGGACGACTTCTTCATCATTTAAGATTCGCAAAGCGGCAAGATTGTCTTCCACCTCTTGAAATGCGCTCAGCACTGTCTGCCGGTAGGTATCAATCGATTCGCGATACGCGGACTGTGCCTGCTGGGTCACAGCGTGACGCTTCCCAGCGTCAAAAATGTACTCACTCGCATTGGCACCAGCTGACCAAAGCCCGGACGGGCCTTGGATAAGTGTCGTGATCACGCCGCTCTCGAATCCTCCCCCGCCACTTAGAGTGACGAGCGGATAGTAAGCCGATTTTGCCACACCGATTTGCGCGTTCGACTCCTGCATCCTGCGCTCGGACGCGGCGACGTCGGGCCTGCGCTCGAGCAAATCCGAAGGAAGCCCCGGCGGGATCGCGGGCGGAACAGCGCGCAATGGCGAACTCGGCACACTGAATTGCGCAGGCGGCTTGCCGATCAACACTGCAATTGCATGCTCGAATGCGGCGCGGTTTACGCCGACGTCGATGGCTTGCGCGCGCGTAGTTCGAAGCTGCGTCTCGGCCTGCGCCACATCCACCGCCGACGCGAGGCCCGCTTTGTAACGATTCTGGGTAAGTTCCAGCGCTTTTTCATATGCGACGACGGTTGATTGGAGAAGATCTTCCTGCGCATCCAGGCCGCGCAACTGGAAATAGTCCATAGCCAATTCAGCGTGCAGGCTCAAACTCACGTTCGCTACGTCCGCAGCTGTCGCCTGCGCCTCAGAGCGGCTCGCTTCCACCGTACGGCGCACGCGGCCCCACAGGTCGGGCTCCCAGGATGCATCGATTGAAATGGTGTAATCGGGGAATCGCGTCGTTGACGCTCCGGACTTGAATTGCGGCCGGTTCGTCGAAATCTGATTCTCCGAAGCCGACGCGCCACCCGTAATAGTAGGGTAGTAGTTCGACTTCGAGATTCGAATCGCGGCTCGGGCTTGGTCGAATCTTTCTTGCTGAGCTTTCAGGTTTAAGTTCGAGACGTCAATTTGGGCTTCAAGCGCATTCAGCTGCGGGTCCTCGTAAACCTCCCACCAGGTACCTTTTCCAAATTGATCGCTCGGCTGTGCAGGCTTCCAGTCGCCTATTTCCTTGTAACTGACTGGAGCATCGGCCGGTGGGCGAACATAATTCGGCCCCACCGTGCAGCCAAAAAGTAGTAACGGCGCGGAAAGCTCAACTGCGACTCGAAACCGACGTCGTAACGGGGATCTGCCGGCAGACTTCATGAGAAAGGAATACTTCACTGCTGGCGTCCTCCGGATTGGGATCGTTGGCTCTGAGGATTTTGTCCCAGCGCCTGGCCGTCGTCTTGATTCTGATTGGCGGGCTGTGACACGCGAACCTCTTCGCCGGTTATCAACGAGTCCGGCGGATTGATGATCACCTGGTCGTTTGCTTGCAAACCGGATACCACCTCCACTTCACTGCCGAAATCGCGCCCTAGGATAATGTTTGCAAGCTCGGCGTGTTTCCCGTCCCGCACCACCCCCACTTGCAATCCTTGCGCCCGAAAAATCAGCGCGCTTACCGGCAATATGAAAGTGGGGGCGCCAGACGGAACGGCAAGATGCACTTCGGCAAACGCGCCGGGCAATAACTCGCCCGTGGGATTTTCGACATCCACTTCTACGAGCAGTGTGCGCGTGGCCAGGTCGATCGCGTTCGCGGTGCGGACAAGTGTTCCCTTGAATTTCCGCCCTGGAAATTCCTGCAGCGTCAAGGTGGCGGGCAATCCAGGCTTGGCGGCGGGTGAAAACTGCTGCGGCACATTGATATAGACACGAAGCGTACGGATGGCAGCGATGTGAAAGAGTTCAGCTGTGGGACTGCCAGCACCCGAATTGATCAAGTGTCCCACATCCGTGTTGCGCACCGTGATGATGCCGTCAAACGGGGCGTAGATTTTGCGGAACGATTCGAGCTGCTCGAGATACTTCACCTGATATTCGGCCGCCGACACCGTAGCGGCATTGGCGCGCTCGGAACCGAGGGCGTTGTCCACGTCCTGTTGCGCCACCGAATCCGTGTTTTTCAACTCCTGATAACGGTTCGAGGTAATTTGGGCGAGGTTGTAATTTGCCTTCGCGGTGTTCAATTGTGAACGAGCCTGCTGCAGCTGTTGATCGACTTCCGGCGTCTCGATTTCGGCGAGGAGCTGCCCCGTCTTTACGCGCCCGCCAATATCCACGTACCACTTCTTGAGGTAGCCATTCGTCCGGGCATAGATCGGAGATTCGATAAATGCCTGCATGTTTCCGGGCAGCACGATTTCCGTTTGTGGCGCCCCCTGCTTCGGATGCGTGACGTTTACCGTCGGCACCGCGAGGTCGTAGGTCTCCTTCTGGAGCGCTTCTTTCGCACGAAGACGCGGGACAATTCCGCCGATCACCACCGCAGCAATGATCGCCAGCACGATCACTGTGATCAAAACTCCGTGCTTGGAACCAGTCTCGCGTGCTGCGTGGCCGGTTTCCCGCTCTGGCTGCTTCACCACTTCTTCCGTCTGAGCCATATCTCCTCTTCGAATTTCAACCCGCGGATCGCTTTTGTTATTTGACGTTCGAACCTGCTATGCCGCTTCACCGGCTGACCTACTCTGCCGCCAGCTGTGCACAAAGCTGAAAAACACCGGGACGAAGAATAGCGTCGCTACGGTTGCGAACAAGAGGCCACCGATAACGGCGCGTCCCAGTGGTGCGTTCTGCTCTCCACCTTCGCCAAGGCCCAACGACATGGGCAACATTCCGATAATCATCGCGAGAGCGGTCATGAGCACGGGCCGGAACCGCGTGAATCCCGCATTCAACGCGGCCTCGCCCGGATCTTCGCCTTCTTCGAGCCGTTCCTTCGAGAAACTGATCACCAGAATACTGTTTGACGTCGCCACACCCATGCACATGATGGCGCCCGTCAGCGCCGGAACGCTCACCGTCGTTCCGGTGACGAAGAGCATCCACACGATTCCCGCGAGCGCCGCCGGAAGAGCCATCAAAATGATGAAAGGATCGAGCCACGATTGAAAGTTCACCACGATAAGCAGGTAGACGAGAAGAATCGAAAAAGCCAGTCCTGCCAGCAGTCCGATGAATGATGACCGCATGGTGAGCACCTGCCCGCGCTCGATGATCTGCGAACCTTGCGGCAAGTCCTTCTTCGAAGCTTCAATGATCCTGGCTATATCGCGTGAGACACCGCCGAGATCGCGTCCATCCACCGACCCGAAAATATCGATTACCGGCTGAATGTTGTAATGAGAAACGACGGCCATCTCCGATCCGCGCGTGAAACTACTCAGGCTTGCGAGAATCTGCGGCGGCGCCGTACCATTCGTGATTGGAATATTTTGGAGATCCTGAAGCGAATCGACCCGATATTGAGGCGTTTGCGTCGCGATGTTGTAGCTCACGCCGGTTTTTGGATCCAACCAGAACGTCGGCGTGGTCTGCGAGCTGCCGCTCAGCGAAATCAGCAGGTTGTTCGCCACATCTTTCTGAGTGAACCCTACCTGGCTGGTCTTCGTCCTGTCTACATCGATGTGAAATTTCGGGTAGTTGAACGGCTGCTGAATCCGCAAATCCACCGCGCCGGGAACAAATTTAAGCTTGTTGATCAAGCTTTCCGCAAAAGCGCGGTTCGCCGTCAGATTGCGGCCTACGATCTGAACGTCGAGCGGCGCGGGCAGCCCGAAATTGAGGATTTGGGTGACGATATCAACCGGCAGATCGTAGAAAACAACTCCCGGAAAGTCGTGCGCGAGTTTCAAACGCAATTCGCGAACGTATTCTTTTGTCGGGCGGTGATCCTTTGCAAGTTCCACTTGAATATCAGCGTCGGCCGGCCCGATCGGAGCTGACGTGCTGTATGACAAATTGATTCCGCTGTAAGGCAGCCCGATGTTGTCGATGATCGTGACCAATTCTTTCGGCGGGATCTGCTGCCGGATTTCGGATTCGACGCGATCGCAAAGAGCCGCTGTATCCTCGATGCGCGTTCCTGTCGGCGCGCGCAGGTGCAGTTTGAATTCGCCGCTGTCCACACTGGGGAAGAAATCCTGCCCCACGAAGGGAATCAGCCCGAAAGAGAGCACGCAAGCCAGCAGAAAAATCACGATAAACGCCTTGCGGTGCCGTATCGAGGCGTCCAGCATCCGCTGATAACGCCCGCGGAATTTCTCGAAACCCACTTCGAACTTTTCCTGCATTCGCACAAACGGATTCCGCGATGCCCGCGACGCCTCGCGCCGCTCATCCTCCGTCCGCGCCACCAGCAGGTATCGCGCCATCGTGGGCACGAGCGTTCTCGACAGCAAATACGACGCAAGCATCGCAAAGACCACCGCCTCAGCCAGCGGGACGAACAAATATTTCGCGACGCCTGAGAGGAAAAACATCGGCACGAACACGATGCAAATCGAAAGCGTGGACACCAGCGCCGGCACCGCAATCTGCGAAGCACCATCCAGGATCGCCTGCACGATTTCCTTGCCCTGGTCAAAGTTGCGATTGATGTTCTCCACTTCCACCGTCGCGTCATCGACAAGGATTCCCACCGCCAGCGCCAATCCGCCAAGGGTCATGATGTTGATCGTCTCGCCCAGCGAGCTCAAGACGATCAACGACGTGAGAATCGACAAAGGAATCGAAACTGCGATGATGATCGTGCTTCTCCAGCTCCCCAGGAAAATCAAAATCATCAAACCCGTGAGTCCCGCCGCGATGGCTCCTTCGCGAATCACGCCTTGAATCGATGCGCGCACGAACAGCGATTGGTCCGACACCGGATGAATATCCACGTGCGCCGGCAGTGAATTCTGGATCACCGGAATCTTCTCTTTGATCCCGTTAATGATGTCCAGCGTCGAAGCGTCCCCGGATTTCAGCACGGACATCAGCACCGACCGCGAACCATTCACGCGCACGATGTTCGTCTGCGGCGGATATCCATCGCGCACGAATCCCACGTCGTGAATGTATATCGTCGAATCCCCGACGCTCTTGATGGGCAGGTTGTTCAGTTCTGTCACGTTTGTGGGCGCGCCGTTCATATCCACCTGATATTCAAACGTGCCGATCTTTGCAGTACCGCCGGGCAGAATCAGGTTTTGATTCGTGATGGTGTTCACCACGTCGCTCGGCGACAATCCTTTCGACTGCAGCGCCGCAGTATTCAGATCCACCATGATCTGCCGCTGCTTCCCTCCGTAAGGATACGGAATGGCCACGCCGGACACCGTGATCAATCCAGTGCGGATGAAATTCACTCCCATATCAAAGAGTTGCTGTTCGTTCAGCCCCTTACCCGAAAGCGCCAGCTGCAGAATCGGCACCGTCGACGCGTTGTACTGAATCACCAGCGGTGGCGTGGTGCCCTGCGGAAACTGCCGCACAATCGTCTGAGAAATCGCGGTCACCTGTGCAACGGCATTCCCAATCTGCACGCCAGGATGAAAGAAAACCTTCGTAATTCCGATTCCGTTGAACGATTGCGATTCGATGTGCTCGATGTCGTTTACCGTGGTAGTCAGCACGCGCTCGTAGATGTAAGTGATCCGGTTCGACATCTCCTCCGGCTCAAGCCCGCCGTAGTTCCAGATCACGCTGACGACCGGAATATTAATGTTCGGAAAAATGTCCGTCGGCGTGCGCAGAATTGCTACAGGCCCCAAAATTAAAAGCAGAATCGCGGCCACCACGAATGTATACGGCCGTCGCAGCGCAAGTCGAACTATCCACATCGATTACACCTGTCCCATTGGATCAATCTACTGAGGTTATGCTGTATAGCGTTGTCTCGTCGTCCCGCGCTATCCGATCTCTGCAGCTAATTCCAGCCACGCGCCGGAATCAAGTTGGAACGCGAAACGCTAAATCCTCGTCGATACTTAGACTCTTATAGATGTGTTTGGCGTTCAACCGGTTTCAATTTTTGACCGGCTGGTCCAGAGCGGCAGTAAGCATCGGGCAGTCGAGAGAAAAGCAGCTCAAGATGCCGAAGTTATTAGATGCCCAGCAGATTCGTTTGAATTTTTGTGTAGCCGTGTTCCTCGGCCCAAAGATTCAGCGCGATCGTCGCAATTTCGTCCACCACCGGCACTGCGTTTCCGTCCTTCGTCATATCCACCGTCTTGATGTAGTGGTGGCAGAGGTCGCAGGCCTCCACGCGCACGCCCGCAATTTCCTTCGCGCTGTAAACCGGCAGCTTCTGCACGTCTTCTGATCCGCAGCTCGGGCACACCAGCCGCCGGTATCCCCATTCGTGCGCGCACAGCGAGCAAATCAACCAGCGCTTGCCTCCGTCGCCTTCCGGTCGCAGCGCGCCAACAATCGGATGCGAAGAACATAGTGGACAAATCGCAGGCGTTGAATGCAGCGGCGCGTGCGCCGTGTAATCGGCAAGATATTCCGCGTAAGGTTGCAGGAACGCCCACGCCAGAAGCGCCTGCGTAGCATCCAGTTCGGCGCCTGATTGCAAATCAGCTTCCCAGTATTCGGTCAGCACCTGCTGCCAGCGCGCTCCGCCTTTCGCCCGCAGCGACGCGGCGTCCTGTGCCAGAGGCGCAGGCCCGTTTTTTTCTACCACCGATAGAAACGCGCCAAAGCGCGGCAATAAAATAAAAAGATCAAGCTCCTGCCTCAACATGCCGGGAAGCCGCGCCACCGGCTCCTTGCCGCACTCGATTTCTAATTCATCGTAGAGCGTTTTTTGAAATTGGGCGATATTCCCGTAGAAACGCAGCCCTTCAGCCGCGGATGGATATTTCAGCGCCAGATCGCGCGAGCGGGAAATCCGAGCGTCCCACTTGCCACTCCTCATTTCCTCGCCGCGCTTCCGCGCGTAATCTGGTCATACCAGATGCCGTGGTATCGCTTCGCCCAGTTCGCCGACACATCCCCGCGAATCACGGAACCGAACGATCCTCGCTCGAGCAATACTCCCATATACACATGAATGATGAAGAGCCCGATCGTGATCAGCGCCGCCGACGCGTGCACCAGCACAGCGATGTAGCGAACAACGCGCAGATTCCACGGAATCAAATGCGGAAACCACAAAACCAATCCGCTCAGAAACAGCAGGATTCCGCCCCAGAAAAATCCCCAGAAAAGCAGCTTTTGTCCGCCGTTGAATCGGCCGACAGTCGGCACCTTGTCCTCTTCATTTCGAATGTAATGTCCGACGGCGTCCCACCACTGTTTGTCGACCGCCGTCTCGTGCATCTGCGCTGCCCACATCCGAAACATCAGTAATACAGCAGTGACAAATAGCAAGCCGATCCAAGGATGCAATTCGCGCGCAATCGTTCCGCCTCCGAATATCACCGCGAGCCAGAAAAGCCACGGAGACCAGAACGCCAGCCCGGTAAGCAGCAGGTATACGTAGGACAGGCCGGCCACCCAGTGAATGAATCGCTCGTGGAAGGTGTAGCGAAGCACTCGACCCTTGGGAAGAACATAGGCGTCGCTCATGCGCGGTCTCCCGGCCTGGGTCCAGGCTCCTGGCCCGGCCTCGGCGTCGGCGTCAGTGCTTCAGGTTCATCTTCTTGGATCACTTTCGGACCGAATCGCAAATAGTGAATCGCCACTCCCAGCACGCCGCCGATCATCGCTATGTTGCCAAGCCACTTGAGCGGCTTCTTCCAGAGCTGCACGCTCCACGGAACGTGCGGATCAGAAGGCAGTCCGCCGTAAAGTTCGGGTTTCTTCGCGTCATGCAGCACGTAAATCACGTGCGTGCCGTCGACGCCGGCCGGATCGTACACGCCGGCATCCTTGAATCCCGAGACGTCGCGAAGCTGTTTCGCCCGTTTCTCGGCCAGAAACTTCATGTCGTCCTTCGTGCCGAAGTGCAGGCAGCCTGTCGGGCACGATTTGATGCACGCCGGTTCCAAGCCCGCGCTCACACGATCCACGCACAGCGTGCATTTGAATACTTTCCGCGCCCCCGGGCTGAATTTCGGAATGTTAAACGGGCAACCCGTCATGCAGTATCCACAGCCGATGCAATGCTCCTGCTGGAAGTCGACGATTCCGTTCACGTACTGAACGATCGCGCCATCCGCCGGGCACGCTGCCAGGCAGCCCGGATCTTCGCAATGCATGCACTGATCTTTCCGCATCAGCAGCATCATTCCGTGATCGGGATGTTCGTACTCGTTGAACCGGATCAGGTTCCAGTAATTCCACGCCGTATTCGGCATGGTCTGGTAGGAGTTGTCGAATACCGTTTCGCTAAATGAGTATCCGTTCCATTCCAGGCAAGCCACCTCGCACGCTTTGCAGCCGATGCAGGTGCTCGTATCAATCAGCTTGCAGACTTCAAACTCGCGTTTGAGTCCCGTGCCCGGAGCCGGACCGGCATGGCCCGAGATTGCGCGGACTTCCAGGTTTACTTGCGTCATGCCTTTTCCACCTTTACAAGGAATCCCTTCGATTCAGGGGTATAGGCATTCGGATCAACTACCGTCGGCGTCAGCAGGTTTGCCGGCGTGCGGGCGTCCCTTCCTTCGTCTTCTGTAATTCCGCGGAAGCCCTGGTGAATCGGCAGCCCGATTTGATACACCTTTTTCCCGTCAATCGTCATCGGCTTGATCCGCCGCGTCACGAACGCTTTCGCTATGTACGTCCCCCGGATGCTGGTCACCTTGATCTTCTCCGCTCCCCGAATACCAAGGTCGTCCGCCAGTTCCACTGGAATCTCGATGAACGGCTCAGGAATCAGCTGCACGTTCATCGGATTGTTCTTCGTCCAGTAGTGATACTGCTCGGTGAGCCGGTACGTCGTGCAAACCACCGTGTAGCCTTGTTCGGGCGTCGCGTACTTGTCGGCCGCTGTCGTCAGCTTCTTCACCACAGGATTATTCGACTGCTCGGGATGCAGAGGGTTCTTGATCGGACTCTCGATCGGTTCGTAATGCTCCGGGAACGGCCCATCCGTCACCGCTCCAATCGGAACAAACAACCGCCCCACGCCCTCCGGATTCATGATGAACGGTCCCATGTGATCCTTCGGATGTGAATCCGGCTTGAAATCGGGCACATCGTTACCCACCCATTTCTGGCCCGCTTCATTCCACCAAACCTGTTTACGTGACGGATCCCACGGCTTCCCGTCCAGGTCGCACGAGGCTCGGTTATACAGCACTCTGCGATTCATCGGCCACGACCAGCCCCAGTTCTGATAAATCCCGAGTCCGGACGGATCGTCCGTGCCCCGCCGCTGCAAAAGCGCGCCTGCCTCAGTCCACGACCCGCAATAGAGCCAGTTCCCTGAGGACGTCGTTCCGTCATCCTTCAGCCAAGCGAAACCCGGTAACTGCTGACCCGCCTTGATTTCTTGTCCGGTTTTTTCGTCCTTCAGATCCGCGATCGCTTTGCCGTTGATTTCCTTGGCCACTTCCGCCAGAGACGGGTGCTGCGGATCCGTATAGGCCCACGTGCAAGCCAGCAACGCGTCCGGGAATTTGCCTCCATCTTTTTTGTAGAGCGCCCGAATTCGGAGAAAGATTTGCGCCAGGATGTCTTGGTCCAGTCGCGCGTCTCCCGGAGGCGGAACGGCCGCATTCTTCCACTGCAGCCAGCGGGCGGAATTCACCATCGTTCCGTCTTTTTCCGCAAATCCCGCACACGGCAGGCGATAGACCGTAGTATTGATTTTCTTCATTTCATCGCTGGTCGTCCCCGGAGCCCGCCAGAATTCGCTCGTTTCATCCGGATAAATCTCGCCCACCACCAGCCAGTCCGCCTTCTTCAACGCATCAATATTCTTCTGCGTGTCGGGGCCGATCATCACCCCGTTCATTCCGAACGCGAACATTCCTTTCACGTTGCCGCGGTACATCTGGTCCCAGATTTGTGTCCACGAATAATTCCGGTCGATTTTCGGCAAATAGTGGAACGCCCAGTCGTTCTGCTTCGTGGCCGCGTCCCCAAACATCGCTTTCTGCAGCGAAACCGAAAATTTCGGAGTGTTCGACCAGTAGTTAAACGAATCCCACTCGTGGGGCTTGGACGACGTCGGTGTGGTTCGTTTGGCGTATGTCGCGAAATCTGTGTCGTTGGGGTTCGGCACCTTCAGATAGCCGGGCAAAATGTCGAAAATGCCCGCCATATCCGTCGCGCCCTGAATATTTGAATGGCCGCGCAATGCGTTTACGCCGCCGCCCGCTCGGCCCACATTTCCAAGCAGGAGTTGAGTCATCGCTGCGGTGCGGATGATCTGCGTACCAAAGGAGTGCTGCGTCCAACCTACAGCGTAGATGATCGTCGCCACCTTCTTCATGTCGCCATCTTTTCGAACGGACGTGAAGAGATCGTAGGCCTTTAGCAGTCGGTCCTTCGGAATGCCGGTGATTTTTTCTACTGTTTCCGGCGTGTATCGCGAGTACTGCTTCTTCAGCAACTGAAAAACGCACCGTGGATGCTGGAGCGTCAGATCGTAGGAGACATTTGCAGGGAGCAGGACCGGAGCCGGTGCACCCGCCGGTTTCGCGCCTGCCGGACCGCCTGCTTGATGGCCGTGCCCATCAGGCGGCTCATTCTGTTTGTTCTGCGCTTGGGCGTGTACGGCGCCCGAACCATTTCCGTGCCCGTTGCCAGAATGAGGGTCGTGTTCGAGATGGAAGGCAACGGGTACGATCCCCCCTGCCGCATGCGCTTCGCGATGATCAGGATGACCGGCCGGGTGAGTTGGGGCATGAGCCGTGGCAGCTGGCGGTTTCGCTGCACCGCCTTCTTCATAGTTCCACGTTGTTTTGTCGTAGGTCTTTTTCTCCGCGTCAAATCCGGAGTAGAGCCCATCCTCGGGAAGTTTGAATCCCTCCTTAATGATGAAGGCGGCGTTCGTGTAGTTGACGACGTAGTCTTTTGCGATGCGATTATTTTCGATCGCGTAGTGAATCAATCCGCCAAGAAACGCGATGTCGCTGCCTGCACGAATCTGGCAAAAAAGATCGGAAGTAGATGCGGTGCGCGTAAATCGCGGATCCACCACGATCATCTTGGCGTTGCGATTGCGTTTCGCTTCTATCGCCCACTTGAACCCGCAGGGATGACATTCCGCCGGGTTGCCGCCCATGATCAACATCATGTCGGTGTTCTTGATATCCACCCAGCCATTCGTCATCGCCCCGCGTCCGAACGTTGGTCCCAAACTTGAGACCGTGGGGCCGTGTCAAACCCTGGCCTGGTTTTCTAAATACACAACCCCCATACTGCGCATGCTTTTGACGGCGAGATAGTTGAACTCGTTCGTGTCGGTGCACCCTCCAATGAACGCGAGGCCTTCGCAACGATTCACAGTCTTGCCATTCACGTCCTTTTCAAGGAACGTCTCATCGCGCGTTTTCTTGGCCCACACCGCTATTTCATCGAGCGCCTGATCCCAGCCAATATCCTGCCAGTCCGTTCCACCTGGCCGCCGCACCTGTGGTTTCAACAGGCGCCGCTCATTCATAATGTCCTGTTCGAGCGAAGCGCCCTTGGGGCAAAGCGTGCCGCGATTGATTGGATGATCGGGATCGCCTTCCACGTGAATCACCTGCGCCGTCACGTTCTTGGCTTTGTCGCCCAGCGTATAGATCAGGACGCCGCAGCTCACCGCGCAGTAGGGGCACGTCGAACGCGTTTCCGTGGCGCGCGAAATCTTCAGCTCGCGCACAGCCGCGTACACGGGTTTCAAGTCGAAGCCGAACATCGTCGCCGCGGCTCCGCCCAGCCCCGCCACCTTCAGGAAGTTTCGACGACTCGTCTCCATATCTCGATCCTCCGCTTAATCGCCCTTAAGGGCTCGACGAACAGTGTTCAAGTGGCCTGAGACTTATCCCCAATTCCGGTAGATGCCCGCTGGCAAAATCGGGTGATATGAAAACTAGCGAATCGCGGGAAATTACAGGATTCTTGGTAGGAATAAATTGCAGGAAGCGCCGCGCGGAAATTTCGAATTCAGCGAGGCTCTCGGAGCGGGTGCCGGAATTGAGAACCGCGGGAATGGTTGGCTCCAGAGCAAACCAAACGCGTCAACGAGCGTATTATCTGCACGCGCCGCCAGCGTTGTCAATTCTATTTCTCCCATAATCGGACCGTCATATCTAGTCTAGCGTGACCGTTTATCGCTCGATCTGCATCAAGTCCAGCGTATCTCATGGTTCATCTTGACTTTCGCCGTTGCCAAGGATATATGACCGCGCAGACCGCGTGCTCGTGTGCACGCACTCGCCCGGAGGGCACCTCATGAACTGGACCCAGGTCTACGATCCCCTCGGCCACTGGTGGCTCTCGACGCTCGTTGCCGCGCTGCCCATCATCGTGCTCTTCACGTTGCTCGCCGGGCTTAAGGTGAAGCCTCACTGGTGCGCGATCGCGGGCGCCCTCACTGCTATCGTCGTTGGCATTCTCGTTTTTCACATGCCGGCGGCCCTCGCTACCTCGGCCTTTGCTTACGGC
>Ga0210394_10000759_pt1 | contig 61052 bp, 58 predicted proteins | sample IncBWC12MmetaG_FD_160121 | JGI IMG/M metagenome (GOLD analysis project Ga0210394, IMG submission 160121) | Forest soil microbial communities from Barre Woods Harvard Forest LTER site, Petersham, Massachusetts, United States - Inc-BW-C-12-M | ecosystem: Environmental > Terrestrial > Soil >...
ACGAGCCGCAGAGGCGGATTCGCTCCTCCCACAGCACCGCGAAGCTGGTAGACCCCGTCAATTTCACGTAATTTGCTTAATTTGGAACGGCCTAGTTGATTTCTTAGCTCTGGTTGCGGAACCACTGTCCAAAGTGCCGATTGCTTGACTTTCTAACACCCTGGGCCTACGCTACCTTGCACCAGCCCCTAAACCTTGATTATTCGGGTTCCAGTCATCGATGAAAATGCTCTACATAATGCGCTCTCACAAATGTCCCATCTGCGGCAGCACTAATATTCATCGGTCGAAACGCAGAGGTATTGCGGAGCAGTTCGCTTGTCGAGTTACTCCGGTTCGTCCTTTTCGCTGCAACAACTGCGACACGCGGATATACGCGCTTCAGACGGACGTGAAGAAGTCCGCGTGAAGAGGTTGAGGATCGGCAGACTGCGATAGTGGATGCTGATCATTGTGGAAATTCCGTTCCGGATTCGAACCGAGATTCTCAACGACGATACCTCGGCCGCGACGTTACGCAGGCTGGATCAAGCTTCCGGCAAGTACTGAAAATCTTCCGTGCTCGGGACAGTTCAATTCGATTTCCCAATCGGCGGGCCGGATGACAGGCTCGCTGACGAAATCTTTCATGCCGCCGTCGTACGGACATTTATGACCGCAGACAGGACACGTCTCGTAAGAATCTCCGTAGATGTGAATTACGTCGGACATTAGACGGATTATACTGCCGATTAGACGCCTCAGCGGGGACTGGGGTCGTTTGCAAGCAAACCGCATCCAGTCACTTTATGGAGATGAAAACGCTTGATGCGTATGCGGCGTTGGCTGATACTGGCATCGCCTAGCCACTGAAGGTACAGATGACGAGAAAACAAGCTCAGGCATTGGAAGTTGTACGTCTCGCCTTCAACGCCGCTCGACAGACCGGCCTTACAGCCGCAGAAATCCTTGAAGCGATCAACCGGCCAATTTATCCTCATCGCGTTTCCGACCGGGTGATGCCGAACAAGTAGGCAGACGGGAAAAGCGCCCAGCGCAGAGGTGACGACATGGGCGAAAAATGGGACGTCTCAAGTTGGGATGCACGAATAGGCGATCGGGCAAAGCAATGTCACGGATGTTTCGAAAGCAGAGTTGTTGCGGAACGTTTTGTCACGACTGCGTCTCGAGAACATCCGGACAGAATTTTCCGGCTTGAACAATGCAGGCACTCGGAGCAAGGGAATAACAAGGCCGCGAGCGCCTCGTAAGCGAACTTCCGCGCTCTCCACCAGTTCCTAGGGCGGTTGGCATGGGATGGGAGCCGTACCTTGGGGCAGATTAATGCACCTGACTCGGCGGAAATTGACGACACATCAGAAGGCGGTTCTGATTCAGGTGCTCCTTGCGTTTCCTGACCAACAGGTCGGCGTGCGGTACGATCCGTCAGCCAGCGACACGCTCAGCTACGCAGAGGATTTCCTGACGGTTTTCAAGGTGATCGGGTGGGAAGTGACTGAAGGTTCGCCGTCAGAAACCTCCAGCGGTCAATGCGCGGGCCTGGGGTTTGTGGTAGGCGGACCGGGGGGTCTACCTCCTAGCGCCGAAGCCCTTCGGGATGCGTTACGAATTTATGGGATCGAGGTCGCAACGATCTGTGACCCCACATGCGACATGAAGTCGGGTGGAATCATTCTGGCCGTCGGCCGTGAGACTCCTTCAGTTATCGAACGATGAGCCGATAATTCGTTTGCGGTCATCGTCAGATCCCACAGGTAAGTCTCGGAATGATCAGCATTCGTCACGGTTGCGCAACGACGTCCGTTTGGTGGCTAGCTGTCCTTTCTCTGTACTCTCGTACAGTTGTTCGCTTGGCCCAAAGTACTAGACTATCGGGAAAGTTCTCGAAAACGAGCAGTTTGGGGGGAGAAATGGACCTCAGAGCACGATTCTTCTTGCTGCTGGTCAGCCTGGTGGGTGCATCGCTGTTGACGGGGTCTGCGTCGGCTAATCCCGCAGCCCTGAAGTGTAATTCCTATCGGGACCAGATCTGGGTCTATGACTCCTTGAATAGCTTCGACGTCGAGGCGAAACTGAATTGTGGGGAAAGTGTCGATATTATTGAGCGCGTTAAGGACTACGTAAAGATTCGCACTCAAAATGGAGTAGAGGGCTATGTTCTCGAGAACTCCATCGCCGATCTTCCACCGCTTGCGGTTCACCCAGATCCTGCTTTTGATGTCGGTGCAGTCGCGAAGCAGGCTCAGGCAAAGGAGATCGCGAACGCAACTGCCAAAGCGGCCGCGGATATGGCCGCTGTCGTTCCGCCTGATTCGGAGCGATTCTCAGGTCCCCCGTCTTCCGGTTCGGCCAGCGAGGCTCCAGCGAAAGGCACCAGCGACAAAAAGCTACCTGCAGGCGGCTCAATGCTACCCATCGCATCGTACGGCGAAATGATTCCTCCACGAGCTTCTCCGCCTGCCAACGAAACCTCATCAAGGGCAGATGCCGGTGATGCGACGACACCAACCAGCGATTCCGACGAAATTCCCGATTCACAGCCGGAAAGTCTAAGCGCAGATTTCGCCTGCCAGAACTACTTTTCTGCATACGGCCTGACGCCCAACCAAACGAAATGGATCGCCCAGAATAGGAAAAAGCTATTCGCGAACGTCTGTCCGGCCCCCGATCCTTCGAAAGTGGATTTCGTGATTATCTTCACACATGACGTAGATTTTTTTAGCGCGACAATGCCCGAACCGATTCACACGATCAACGGTTTTTCGGATTTCACACCCATGACAATGATCGACTCTGCGCTCATGTCTGAATCCGATGCAGACAAGGCGCATCGTCAATACGTCTGGATATTCCAATTCGCAAAAGGCACTTTCGATCCGGGAAATTTCTCCCCGCGCCGTCAATATCAGTTTTCGAAGATGGAAACAAGTTCGCTGGGTGCGAAGGCCGGTATCAAGACAGTCGAGGACGCTTTCCAATTTGTGGCGGCGAGCCACTGAATTCAAGCGGAGATCACTGGATCTGATTCTTCGCGGCTTGAAACTCGCGCATCGACACTAGAGGTCCAGCTAATTTGTGTCTTCGTAGAAAGCGCGTCGGATGATGGAAGTCCCGCAACTGGCGCCAAACTCCGCGTTTGAGACTCGCTAGCGGCGAACGCTGATCGAGCTGAGGTCCACGCCGTAGCCTTCAGCTTCCACGATTTTTTGGGCAGCCGAGCGAAGAGTCGGCTCGTCTGCATTCTTCGGCGCGTCGCATTGACGCTTAATCACTTCTTCGCCAGTTTCGATTCGAACCAACCACTTCGACTTCGCCGCATCCCACAAGACTTCCACATGGTCTGGACGCATGGCTTCCTCCACCTACAAGCTACACCACATTGTTTCGCAGGGTACCACGTTGGAGTACCCGGAGAGTCTCGCGGTCGAAAATGATTCCGGCTTGAGTGCGGCGGTTTGACGACCGTGACAGGACGGAGCCGACTTAACACCGGCAGAATCGCCCCTGTAGTTGGCATTTTCGCGGCAATACCCCTTTCTTCCATGCCCTTCTGAGTGGAGCTTGGCTACGATGACTGCAAAAGCGCGGCGGCCTTGACCTCAGGCCTCGCGTCCTGCGGTGAACGCCGAAGCCGTCCTGTCTTGGAGGGAAGCCCAATGAAACAACAGTTCATGGCGGAAGGGGCCGAGAACTGCGTCGACATGAAAGTTACGGCGATGCTCGTTGGTAGACTCGACAAGCTGGGAGTGGAGCGGGCGATCACGAAAAACGTCAGTCCCCGCGGAGTTTGTGTCGTCTCGACGAGCGAATCGATGATCGACGACACCCTTCTGGTTGCCTTGCCAGCCGGTCAAGTTACGTTCGTGGCCCGCGCCGCCTATTGTGACGCTTTGGGTGAGGGGCGATTTGGGGCGGGATTGGCATTCGTCGGTTCGAGCGAGCCCTTGGAGATGAGCGGACTCGCCACGGCACTAGAATCTCCGACAGCATGCCTGTAGGGGTGCTGGACCAAAAATTTCCAACCTGACAAACAGCGCTTCCACTCACGGAAACAATTCAGACGACTCGCCTGCGGCTCCGGTACAATCTGGATCAGGAGATCAGTCCCTTATCAAATCCACTCCAAGTAGAAATTTGCCGTAACTTCTGAAATCGGAGGTCAGCCATGACCGAAAAGATACAGTCGACCGCTGGCTATTTCCTCGCAGGACTGGCTATCGGATCGCTCGTGGGTATCGTCTTCGCGCCGAAATCCGGTGAAGGAACTCGCGAATACCTATCGAAAAAGCTAAAGGAGGGGAGCAAGCACGCTCGGAAGAAGGCGCGAGAAGTAAGGGAGGGCGCTGATTACTTGGTCGAACGCGGGAAGGAATTGGTCAACCAGACGAAAGAACAAATTGCCACAGGATTGGACGAGGCCGATAAGGCCTACCCGCTGGAGAAAGCGAAAGCGAAAGGGAAAGGCGTCTAGTATCGAGACAAGCGGCGCAGCGACTTTGCCACGTGGAAACGGTTTAAGGAATCCTTTGAGGTTGAACACTCCGGGCGCCTGAAGCTTGGTCTTCTCGAGGCGGCGACCCCATCGAGCTTCGCGCAGAGCTCGAGGTCGTGGAAGCCGGCGTAGCGCCTGCGCGCGAACTCCAGGATGCGGGCGCGCCTGCCTTCAGGAGACGGGGAGGGGGCTGGCCCGGCCGGGGCGCTTTCCGATTGGCAGCGGCCGTGTGCTTCCTATGCGGTAGTGCGGAAAACCTGTGAACCAATCGTCTTCTTGAAAGTCCCCCGCCAGAATTGCGTGAGCTCTGGCAATATCTGCACAGAGGCTAAGTCGTCGTAGCTTTTCATGCAGCTCTCATCATGTTCGTCAACGGTGTACTTCTCACGCTCACGGTCGAGCAGCAAAATCCTGCTGTCGAAATACACTTGGTAATCCCAACTCGGTTTGTGCGCAAGCAGGCAGAGTTTACTTTCTCAGGTTCTCGAGCCATGCGTCCAAGATTGCCACGCTGCTAGGCTCAATCGTGACGAAGGCGACTCCCCGCGGAGTTAGCCAAGGTTGCGCGACGGGACGCACAGGCATTCGACTGTGCAACCTGATTGCACAAGGCGCAGGAGCTGCCGAAGGAGGAGTTCGAGCGCGAGGTGGAGCGACACCTGACAGGCAACGAGACCGAGCCGTGGGAGATGCTCTATTTCAAGATGTATCAGAGCCAGCTGGCCGTCATTGAGCGGGCACTGGAAACCGCTTCGTTGGTGCTAGACGGTCAAAAGGTTCGGGGCTAATGCCTCGAGATGATTTGCGCGGATTTTCTGGCGGGCGCAAACCCGGACGCTTCCGCCAATGCCGATTCCCTACTCTTGGCGCTCAGTCGAATTTACCTGCTGCTACCGAACTCCCAGCAGCAGGAGTTCTTGCTGCGGATCCCGCAGGCATCATGAAATCATCCGTCTCAAGAAATTCTAGAATTCGCTTGGACCGGGATTCCTATCAGCGGCTTCGCCAGCGCGTACTCCACCGCGATCGCTGGCGATGGCAACGATGCGGAAGTTCTAAAGATCTCCAGGTCCATCGCATCCAGCAGCGAAGTCGTCTGGGAGGCGACGCGGAAGAAAATCTCATAGCTCTTTGCAGTGTGTGTCGTCGAGAAATCCATCTCCGTGGCGAGGTTCTCGTACGGTTCGACTTGTGAGAGCAGGACAGCTATTATCGCGGGATCCTATTATTGTTCGATGACGCTTGCTCCTATGAACTGAGTGAAGTGGCGTTTTTTGTATGTCGCCACTTCGTCTGCTTTACTGCCTTGGCTTGCTCGGATCCTCTGAAACAGATTTTCCCTGTTGTACAGGCCCTCCCGTTGTTTGGCGAACCAGATGAAGCATGGAGGGATTGATGAGAAGGTCTTGGCGTTTTCGAGTCGAAACGAGCGCGTTTGGTTTACTTTTCACCAGATCGATCTGGCTCGTCCAAGGATTCAGCTCGATGCGGGAACCCATAGGAAGTACGGTAATTGACTGTTCTTTGCTCGCGGCAGATGGTGCGACCGCCGACAGGCGATTTGCGATTGGTGCCTGACTTCGGACATGCGGGCTGATCAAGCTCGGCAGTGATTGGGCTTGCGAATCAATCATCTGCATGAACAGGACTGAATTCCCCAGCTTGTCCTTGTAAGGTGACCCTTGCAAGAGTTGAACTGCTTTCGCGTTTGCTGGTTCTTCGACACCGGCATTGATCGGAAAGCCGAAATGATTGAAGCGATCCTTGACCATAAATTCGCTCCAATCCTTCACGGCCCACTGGTCCGAAAGAGTATGTCCTGACAAGATATGCGCTAGCTCATGCGCGAGGATCATTGCCAAACTGGCCTCATCGGGCAACACGTCGAGCAATCCGCGACTGACTAAAATCGTGTGGCCGATGGTGAATGATTCGAGCGTTGTAGTCAGTAGCACCCGACAGGCGACGTCCGGCTCGATGTCCAGGTTATTGCTGACCGCAAGATTGTTCGCGATCGTGTAAAGAACTTTGTCAACAGGTCCGCTCGGAGCTAACAGGCCAGCCGCTTGGAGACGGTCGAGCCCGACTTCTTCGTTCTCGTGCCCCGAGGCCGCCTGGCTCGCCGCCGTGGAGCTGTATTCTGCAGTCGAGTTGTTTGGGCCATATCCCCAGAACAGAGTTTGGGCTTGGAAAAGAATGTTATTGGAAAGCTTATTGCTCACATCCGTTTCGGCGCTATAGATGTAGGCCGGCACCCAAACGCCGGGCACCAGATTCATGCGCCAACTATCAAAATGCAATCGATAGACCTTGGAATGTTCCGCAGAAGAGTTCGTACCGTTAAAACGCACAATCGTATAGTCCTGATCTTCGACCCAGATTCTGCCCAGGAAATGGTCACCGCCTTTTTCTTCAAGAGGCGACACATCAAAGACGAAGCAGCGAACCTCGCCGAGGAACTCACGCCGTACATAATCAAAACGATAATGTTGGCGGTCGAAGCCGTTTGAATCGACGTAGATCAAACTCAGAAAACCATGTACAATGGTCTCCTTATTGAAGAGCCTGCTGAGGCCTTCCTGTTTCACTGACTTAGACCTTTCTTTTTTATCAACTTCCGACGGACGTTGCACCTTACCTTCACTAAGCGTCATTCTGCCCAGAAAGTAGTGATCCGTGATCGGCGGCGTGTCGAGGTCTTGGCCTGCACGCATATCCTGCACATACGTCTCTATGATCGGATGGTACTGCTGCAAAGTTCTATCTTCCTCGCTCTCCCGTTGCACAATCCGGTCGACGACTTGATCGACGCTAGGCTGCTGGGCCCAGGTGACATCTCCCCGCAGAGCTGAAATGAGTGCCGCCATGATCAGAATCCGTCTTAGGATAAACATGGTTCCCCCGCCCAGAACTTAGTAGAGCGATACTAACTATTCTACTGCGGTTGAGCTTTGGGCGTTGAGAGCGCTGTCGTTTCGGGTAATAGGACGAGGAACGGGCGCATCGCCCGCGACGTGAGCTGGAAATGCCAGAATTGCGGAAGAACGAGTGAACTGCTAGTTCAGCATTTCTGTTTTCGGAGTGCGCTCGGGGGCGACGATATGGGGAACCGTATCACTCTGCGTGTTTCCGCCGTGACAAGATGCACAGAAGCGCGGGTTTCCACAGTTCCTAGGTCGAACGGTAGCTAGAATGCGCCTGGCGGTATTGCGATCGAACTTCGTCGCCCGATCGTTCAAGCATCCCTAAGAGGAAACTCTCATTCGACGAGATCTGAAGAACACAACCATAGCTCCCAATCCAATCAACAGGAGCAGGTAAGAAGCTGGCTCTGGACTCTGCACCACGTTTACCGAGACATTGTCGAAATCGCTTTGCGTTCCGGCGCTCGTTAGAACGATTGTAAGAGCTCCCGGAGCAACCGTAGCGCCTGTCGAACAGGTCAAGGTTACGTCCTCAAATGTCCCGGGCGCGATAGCTCCATTTGAGGCAGTGGGGGTAGAGCAAAGCGTCGTTGATCCGTCGTCCAGCGCGATCGAGTAGTTGGCCACCTCACCGTCTAACCTGTCACCAACATAAACCGACAACGTGTACGTTGAGTCGGGCTGCACTGTAACGCCCAAGATCTGCGAAATCGTGCCCCCGTTGCTGTAGGCTACGATGCTGTCGGTGGGCCCGCCGGGCAGTGGAAGATTGAAGAAGGTAGTGCTGGGTTGGAACGAGCCCCCTGATCCTGTTACTGTCCAATCTGGGATCGCGCCGCCCCCGTTGTACGCGCATCCGCTCCCGCAAGAAACGGTGAGAGGATACGTGGTTTCGAAGGACGCATTCGCGACAGGAACGCCATCGGCCCATGCCGCACCGCCCGAGACGGTAAAACACAGTGCCAGCAAGAGAATAACCCCTAGTCCTAGTCGCACGTTAAACTCCCTTGGTCAAGCACGACCAAATTCCTCAATACGTCCCCATAGTTCTCGAAGCACGATTGTTGCCAAACACTATTCTTCAGAAAGTGACAGATTTCGCAAGGGTTACCGTCAGCTCGCACAGCCGGATGTGAATACAAGTGCCAGCTTAGTACACGAAAAGGGAAAGTAAATGCCAATCAAGCTCACAATAACGCCGTGAAATATCCGATCAGCCAGACTCCAGACTTTTTCCTCATTTCTTTTGCCCATCGCGTCGCATTCGTGAGCTAGTCGATGGCCGGAACTAAATTACGGGGACACAAGCTTCGCTTTGTTCTCGCTTTCGAAATCGCCGATAAATAAAAATAAAGATACCTCAACGCGGATCCGGGTCGACCCAATCTGGCTAGAAGCAGTCTCCCAAATTTCACCGAATTAGATAAAATGAAAATGTTCGGGAGATTTACAAAGAATGGTGCCGGACGATGTTGGTTCGGACGGTCTGATACAGGAGAACAAAATTCCCATGGGAATGAATGTTTTGGTTACGGGCGGCGCCGGCTATATTGGCAGCGCCACAGCTCGCCTCTTGCTACAACAAGGTCATGCCGTCACCGTCCTGGACAACCTCTCGCAAGGTCATCGGGGCTCCGTCCCCGCGACGGCGCGCTTTACTGACGGCGACCTAGCCGATACCAAGCTTCTTCGTCGCATGTTTCAAGAGTGTGAATTTGACGTAGTCATGCACTTCGCAGCCGTTGCGGAAGTCGGCGAGTCTATGCGTCTACCTGAGCTTTATTTTCGCAATAACACAGTGAATACTTGTAACCTGCTCGACGCATGCCTTGCACATAAGGTCTCGCGATTTGTTCTCTCGTCCACTTGCGCTGTTTTCGGCGACCCACAGCGCCCCAGCATCGACGAGTCCGCACCCAAAAATCCTATGAATCCCTACGGTGAATCAAAGCTTCAGATTGAACGCATCCTTGCCTGGTATCGGAAGATCCACGGCATTCGATATGCAGTGCTGCGCTACTTCAATGCTGCTGGAGCGTGGGACAGGCATGGCGAACATCATGACCCGGAGTCTCATCTGATTCCCCTGGTTCTCCAAGTAGCTTTGGGCCAGAAACAGGCTATTTCCATCTTCGGAACGGACTACCCCACACCCGACGGCACTTGCGTTCGAGATTATGTCCATGTCTACGATCTCGCGATGGCCCATCTCATCGCACTCGATGCTCTTAACTCCCATAGCGAGCTTCTCTACAATTTAGGAAGCGGCAAGGGATTTAGCGTTCGGGAAGTAATCGAAGTCGCCCGCGGAATCACAGGCCACGCAATACCAGCGAAGGAAGGTCCTCGGCGCGTCGGTGACCCGCCCATCCTTGTCGCCAGCTCCGAGAAAATTCGCCGTGACCTCCGTTGGCAGCCCAAGTATCCAACTATCGATGACATCGTCCGGAGTGCTTGGGATTGGCATCGAGCACATCCGCAGGGGTACGAGAAGATCTAAGAGCAGGTCGCGAGGGGCGCGCGCACTCCGCAGGCAAGTATCAGACCACCGCTGCTATGGTATTGCTGGGCGCTTGATTCCCACGGGGTCACGTGCGAGAAATATGTCGGTACCAGGGACACTGCGAACCTGGCGCGTTTCGATCACGGCGAACGCGAACACTCCAGGCAAGCGCAGGTTTCCACACCAGCTGGATCGAAGGACCTCCTGGAGTTTCGATTCGCGGGCTACAGAATTAGCTTCGTCTACTTACTCTCAATTCTTGCTCGGACTGTCTGGATGTGATTTGTCCCCTTGTATTTTCCCTGAGAGGTATCGCTCAACGCGACTCGGCTTCTCCTCGAGTAGATCTCGCTCCGAACACTGACCGAGCTCGGGTCAGCGCCGCTTCTTGGCCTTTCCAGATTTCAACGATGCGACGAGGAACTCCAATGCTAATTGCCGAAAGCGTAACGCCAAAGCATCACGTTGCTGACCACGAAAAGACCAGTCAGTGCCAATAGGCGTGCACAGATCAGTCGCGGTAGACAGAAAAAGGCGACAATTCCCAAGAATGGAGCTAGCTGCAGAAGATATCTGTCATAAAGTGGAATGTTGCCTCCGACTCCGAACTGTTCCCCGACGAAGAAGATAATAGTCAGCAACGCGAAGGCTATCGGTGGGGATGAGAGCACGATCGCACGTTGCTCCCACAACAACTGACCCAAGGCAATGGCATTAAAGATTGTCACCGCGGCGATGAGCCCAAACAGAGCAACTCCCGCATAAGGGATTCGCGACGCTGCTCGAACGAGCGTGCGAAGTGGACCCGGCTGTAGCAACGCCGTCATAAAAGGTGCAGCAGCGATCCCCCCAAGCGACGCCACCAGCAATGCTTGCCAACGCTGCGCTGCCTTGAGGCGCAGCGTCGCTGGGAATGTTAACGGAACGAGATAAAACGCAGAATAAAAAGCGGAGATAATCGGCCGAGAAAAATTCAAACCTACCCGAGCTTTCCACATCATTTGATAGGAGGTGCCTGTGGCCATGCCGGGGCTGGACAGTCCCCTCCAAACGGCTGCTAAAAGAAACACGGGCACGATTGCGATTACAGTCGAAAGGATCACGCTAACGATCCGGCGCGATTTCTCCCGCGAACTGATTTCATTTCGTCGGAGTTGGTGAAGCGCGAGCAGCATCGCCGCTGGCAGAAGCGCGAGATAGTATTGTCGGCATGTGACCGCGACGCCCATTGACAGGCCCCCAACGATCCCGAGCACCAGCGTCCCGGCAGTGACATGCGGTCGGGATACAAACTCGGTCCAAGCGAACGCTCCCAACACTGCAAAAAGCAGCGCTGGCCCTTCCGTGAGGACGGTCGCGGTTGCTTCAGCAGCGTGTGGGAAAAGCAGCAAGGTCAGGAGAGCACCGTACCAGGGCTGGGGAAAACGGCTAAAGCGAGCGCCGAACAGTATGCCCAAGGTGAGCAGCACCCAACTCAGCAGGACAGCGATTCGCGCATCGCGCAACTCCTCGCCACCCAATACACGGACTGCTCCAGCCATCCAAACGAAACTGCCAGGACCTGGCGGGTTTCTATGGGACAGAAGAGTAGCGGAAGAAAGTCCCTTAGCGGCGTACATATGAACGTCTAGTATGTTGTACTGGTCATCGTAGACGGGGCGGTTGACTAAGCCGATAAACAACACCGCCGAGATCACGTTCAGGACGAATACCAAGATAATTAGTTGAGGGTATGTCCGACCCCAAGGTTGCCCCTCGGCGGCTGCGGTCTGTGCTCCAGTCTTCGTCGAGAACGCAGTATCACCCGTCGAAAGGCCGTCCGAGAACATTTCCGTGCCTCACTCGTTCCTGGCGTAATCCTGTGTCACCGCATATTCGTTCCCACAGAGACCGCGCTTGGTTAGGTAAGCGAATCCTTATGCACCGTGGGCAGTGTTGTAACTTCCGCCTTCCGTTAGCCGCGACGTACTTGGAGAACAGCCATCAATGAGGTTCCCAGGAACGCCTGCGGGATCAGCTCACACCTGGAAACGAATCCGAGCAATTGGTTGATAGCGCCCATTCGCGAGTCGAATCCAGCCGAAATGATCTTATCGCGGTCATGCATTCCCAAAAGCCAAAACTTCCGCAGCACTAAAATAGGCACGAGGGGAAGACCCCAATAGCTCCATTCCATGAATTCGAGATTGTTGCGCTCGGCGGCATCCCGTAAGGAGCGGATCGAGTAGCGCCGCAGGTGTCCGGCCGCGTAATCATAGGCCGAATAGGCCCACTCTCCGGCGGGGACATTCACAACGAGCTTCCCGCCTAGCGCTAAATGAAACAACAATGCCGGGAGGAATCGATCTTCGTCGGCGATATGCTCGAGGACATCAAACAGAAAGATCAGATCGAATCGTGCTCGAAGTGCTGGATCCCTTTGATAAATATCGTAACAACAGACCGTGCTGAGGCAGCTCAGGTTTTTTTTCAAGGCAAATTCATTCAGGTCGAACCCTGTAACTTGTCGGCCGTAAACTTCTTCGATCTGCCTCTGAAACAGGCCATTACCGCACCCAATCTCCGCTAGCTCACGAGCTCCGGGAACCAGCTCACCAGCCAGCCGGCGGAATACATTAAATCGTCGCCGTATCCAGAAGTGATCGTCCGAAGCGGTCTCGAACCACCGATCTGCCATACTGACTTCGGATGGCGGCGACAAATACACTATTTTTGGCAACAGAGTTGTCTCAAGCGGAAATTTCTTTGCGAGCATCGCCGCTTGTTCCAAAGTTAGCGCAGAAATTCTCGCTCCAGCACTTCGTGCGAAACGTGTGTTTGTGCGGAAGTCTCTGGCGTTTTGCTCTTGAAACCGCCTGCGATCCTCCCGATGATGTAAAGTGGGCGGCCCTTGGTTTCTTCATAAATACGTCCGACATACTCACCTATCACTCCCAGGAAAAACAGAAGTACGCCCGAGAGAAATGTCACTATCGCAATCAAGGCGGTGAAGCCTTGCGGTGATTGTTGCAAGAAAAATCGGTAGTAGAGGGCATAGAAGACGTACAGCATGGAGACAGCGATAGCCGCGGCACCCAGCAAAGCAGCAGCACGAATCGGAACGATGGAGAAGGCGAAAATCCCATCCGTGGCAAGCGTCAGCAGCCGCAGCAAACCGTACTTACCCTTTCCGGAGTGGCGTTCCTCGCGTTCGACCGGGAGCCCCGTCTGCCGGAAACCTACCCAACCACGCATGCCACGAAGGTAACGGTGATGTTCGGGCATTCGCCGGACCTGGTCGACGACGCGACGCGACATCAGGCCAAAATCTCCGGAATCCAGCGGCAAGCGCACGTCGGAGAGCTTGGCCATCATTCGGTAAAAAGCAAAATAGCAGAAGCGCAGCAGCCATGGTTCCCTGCGACGGATTCGCTGTGCGTAAACGACGTCATAGCCCTGCTGAAAGCGCTCGACAAATTGCGGGATGGCCTCCGGCACGTCCTGCAAATCTCCATCCATCACAACCGCTGCGTCACCGCTGACGTGGTCGAGCGCGGCCGTCAGCGCAGCCTGATGCCCGAAATTCCGCGAAAGTGAGATCGCTCGAATGCGGGAGTCCTGTCGTGTGGCCGCTTCCAGGAGCATGAATGTGCGGTCGGTGCTTCCGTCGTCCACAAAAACGATTTCATGCGGGCCGCCCGCGAGCTGGTCGAGCACGGCGCGTGTTCGGTGCAGGAGCTCCGGCAAGACGGTCTCTTCATTGTGAAGCGGAATCGCAAGAGAGAGACGGAACCCAGGAGTCATGTTCTCGCGCCACTTTCCTCAAAATCTCGATGCCTGCCGCTGTTGCTGACGCTCCGCCCACGTCTTGCAGCAGGAGTGAGCCAGAATTCCCTAATTGAACTTTATCTTTCACAGAACCATACGGCAGCGCCTCTCTCCTGTCAATCTCTCCGATCTCTCCTCCGATCTCTCCGATCGCCATTGGCCGTCAGTCGAATTTGCTTATTGCTTCCGAACTCACAGCGGCAGGAGTTCTTGCTGCGGATCCCGAAGGCGTCGTGAATTCTCGCGTCCCAAGACGACCCAGGCTTCGCTTAGACCGGGATACCTTTCGGGGGCTTTGTCAGCAAGTGCTCCAGCGTGATGGCTGGCGATGCCAACGATGCGGAAATTCCCAAGATCTGCAGGTCCATCACATTCAGCCGCGAAGCCTGCTCGGAGGGGATGTGGAAGAAGATCTCATCGTCGTTTGCAGCGCATGCCATCGAAAAATCCGTCTCCGTGCTGAGACTCTTGGACGAGTCGACTTGTGAAAGCAGGACCGCTATTTTCGCGAATGGGCGCAAATTTGAAAAAAGCAGAGACTTTCCAAAGTACCAATTTCTTACAGCCGTGCTTACAAGTTCCGTCGAATCCTTATTCCTTCTGACTCCCAATGAACTTGAAAGCGGCGTCCACTGCTCGATCGCTATTGTGAGCTCCAGATTCGACCTCCGAGTAATCAGGCTTCGCATTTGTCGAGAAATGCCCCGGTGCAAAGCTGCCTCTTTTGAATCGAAAAACCCACACGAACTCGCGTTTGTACTTTTCGGGCGCCCGGGTGTTATCCAATGTAACGATAGCTGACCAATTCGAAAAACCTGAGCTATCCGTACGTACGGGTGCTGGCAACGTATCCTTATAGTAGTCCGTATCATGCGTAAAAATTACAACGAAATCGACACTTTCTGGCGAAGGGGCCCGGCAGATGCTCTGAAACCTCTTCCAATTGCTTTCTATCCGCTGATATTGTGCGATGGAAACGCCGTAGGCGGCGATGTACGAGGAACAGTGTGAATCCTCCATTCGATTACTCGACAGCGAACTCATTGTAACGGCAGCCTGGCCGGCATTGCACGGCCAGCTGCTGCTCGATAGGGCCACAAAACATGCAATACGTAACAGCGCATATTGCAGCGTGGCTCTTATATTATTCGTGCTCACGGTCGGTGCTTCCAGCGTACGGCGTATCGGGGTTTTGGGTCGTAGTCGAGCTTATTTGGTCCCATGCTCACGTCGTGTCCCAACGAAGTATGCGGCAACTCGCCTGCCGAAGCATAAGTGCCGTGTTTTCAATAAAATGGATTGTCGCGTGCCATTACTACGGAACTTTAGTTCCTAAGAGTTCGCAGGACATTCTCTGCGGCGCCGCCGTCAAACGTCCCGCGGCTTATTATTAGAGATGAGCGAGACTAATTGTCTGGCAGGAGTCCAACTCGCAGGCAGCACTTCCCGCTGTTTCGGTCGCTCGTTTGACTCTGTCCCTTGTTTCGAAACTCTCAAAAAATGAAGTTCCTCAAACAAGTCGAGAGGACAGCACGTAGCCCTGTCGACAGCGGCGACCACGGCTGCACTTTGACCAGAGCCTTCACATCGAGGTCGTTGAACGTGACGCGTGGCGCAGCCAAAAATGTGGAATCGCAGATTGCTTGCAGGTGCGCCATATGCGCTCCCGAAATTCGCTCGGCGACGCCACTGTGGGAAATCTGATCGACCTTTGGAACTGGTTGCCATCGCGATGCGCGTCGGCACTTCTGGGGACATTAATTGATAGCGCGCCTAGTTGACATGAACGGCCGATCTGAATATCGCTCTTGTCGTAAGTCCCCGCGCAGCGCTTGGCATGCTGTCGCTTGCCTCACTGTGGAGAACCGCTAGAGCCTGGGCATGTATCAGAGCCTGCGCTCTGAGTGCACATTCGGTTCGAATTTCAGCAAACCGAAGAAACGCTAGCGCGATCAAGAGCAAGACGCCACTCTTCGCAAGGCATTCTGATGGAAACGCAGCCCGCTGCCAAGCCCCGATGCCTCGATAAACTAGTGACGATGCTGATCGGCATATTCCGCGGCACTCTTAAGTTCTCGACTCGCCTCGTCGAGCAATTGTTTTGCCTTGTCAGCATGCCCACCTAGCTCTTCTTTATTGGCTGTTTGCGCTGCGTCGATCTTCTGATACGCCTCCAAGATATGATGCTGCGCTTCCGCGAGATTCGGATGCTTGTTTGGATCGATGTTTGCTGCGGGTCCTTGGGCAAGTATCACCCCTCCGCAAACCAGCGCAGCACAAAATACACTGCTGAGGAATAGGTTTTTTGTGGCCACAGTTGCCTCTCCTTTTCCATGGAGTTCGCGCTCCGGATTTAGTAACTACAATTCACCATATATCATAAGCTCGGCCTGAATAAGCAACAATCATCACGCAAGTATCGCCGACCGACGGGTGATCCATTGGCGTTCGGGCTCGCGCCTAGTCTCGATCGTCCCATCAATTGAATCGAGGGGTTCTTTTTCAATTATGATGCGGAGATTCCACGTTTGCCTCTCTCAAACGCCGAAGTTTCACGCGGATCCTACCATTGTACACCGGGATAAAGACTTGGAATTCGCATCCCTCGGTACGCAAATTGACCGGCAACCTGCATCTGCCACACCGTTTGTGGGGACGAAGTCTGCGTGACCTCGAAAATAGACGCATTATTGTTGGGAAGTGGCGTCGAGGCACATTCGGCGTACTCCACGTTGCCGTTTTTGAGCGCCTCTGCATTGCCCCCGAAAAAAGAGTAGTTCGGCGTGGTTGGATTGAAGGCCAAAGTTGCCGTCATGGCTGTCTCGTCGAGGTTCAAAAGGGGAACCGTGCTGTAGCAAGCAGGCTGTCCCGTCACCCCGCAGGTCCCTCCCGCGACGACAGCGACACCGCGGTCATCTCCATTGTCGAAGAGGACCAGCGAGAATTTGCCAGTGGTGTTCGAAGTGGTGAAAGAAGGGCCATGTTGAGCATAGAACCAGTCCGTGGAGTTGGTGTCCGTTGATCCGCCGGCGTTCAATAACGTGAAGTCACCCTGGTAGCCGAGGTGCCAGAGGATATCACCCGTGCCAGCGCCATTGCTGTAGTCAATCTTCACCAGCCAATTCTGGTGACGGATGGAAATGATCAGGTTGCCGTCGTCGGGCGAGTAGATCACTGCGTTGGTGTGGGTCCAGTCGGGATACAAATAAGGACGTCGGTTGATGTCCAAATGGTCGAATTCATTCCAGAGCCAAACGGGTTTGCGATTCTGGTCCAGGTCAATCAGCACGTCTCCAGTTACCGTTGTGCCGGATACGACCTGTTGTGTGGCGGCAATCACAACCAAATGGCCGTTGGGCAACAACGCGAAGTCGTGATGTGTTCCCACTACCGTGATATTGCATCCTGTGCAAGTGGCGGCCGCTAGCGCCTCGTTCAGCTGCGCCGCCGTCATCTGCCAAATCACGTTTCCCGTGAGATCTACCTCCTGCAAAACGGAGTCTACGCCATCTGCGGTTCCAAGGCCGAATTGGATCAGAAAATGTCCGTTCGGCATAAGCTTGATAGGGTTCGCAGCGACTCCTGCAATTCCCGGGCTGTAGGTCCAGAGTATATTGCCACTCACGTCCGTGACCGCCACGCTCACCTTGCCCGTCGCGCCGCCTACAGTCACGAAGTCCAACAACTCGACGCCGCTCTGAGGCGTCATTCCGGGCGTTGTGGTGACCGTTAAGGCAGGAAGCGTGGCTGCAGGCTGAGTTCCCGTGGCGAACATATGGTCGCTGTCGGTGTATGTCACTCCGCCGCCAAACTGCAGCGTGGCCTGCATATGATAGGTGCTATTGGCGAGCATCCCAGCAACTAAAGTGCTTACAGGTCCTCCGCTTGTTGGAGACCCTTGCGTCCACGTTGACAGGCCGTAGGCCGTCGTGAGGCCGAACTGAATGGAGACATTGGCGGCGGCCGGAGGTGTGATCGAGTAGAGCGCAACCTGGGGGTTTTGGGTGGGCTCGACTAATCCAGGCGCGACAACAAATACCTGTGCCGAGGCCGAGGAAGATGAAGTAGAACCGGAGCTAGCGGTAACCTTCACCGCTATACTCTGCGTCTCAGACGGAGCGGTATACTTCCCGCTTGCGTCAATGGTGCCGACCGTCGAATTTCCTCCTGAAATGCTGTTAACGGACCACACCACGCCCTGGGCACTTCCAGATGGCGTTGTTTGAAATTGGATTGACTGGCCGAGCGACAGCGCTACGGCGCTTGGTGAAATGGAGGAAATGGATGTGACGCTCTGGGGGGAGGATCCACAGCCGACTGCAAGAACTGGCGCTAAGAGGCAAAAGTACACCCACGGTTTGTTCATGATTCTTCATCCTCCGAGGACTGGACCCCTGAAGTAGAGGTAAAAGGTGCGTATCTACTTAACACATTGCGTGCAAGAAGTTCCAATAAATTTGATGTTCGGACCAACGAGATCGAGATACATGCTGTGATCCGGACTCTATGGGTGCAATAAAGGGGTTAGCTTTCGCTTTTTCTTCGACATGTTTTGTTTCCCGGTGAATCATCCCGGTATTCAGAAAATGGCTACAGAGTCCTAGACTGGTACCCTTTTCCGTTTCCTCGAGCGGTAAAAGTATAGACTCGCAAAATTCGCCCAATCTTTATTGCTTCTGACTGGCAATGAACCCGAAAGCGGCATCGACTGCTCCCTAAGGTCCTGCGGCTTTTGCTTGGAGATGATTGGGGCAGACTTTCTTGCAGGCGCAACTCTGGGCGAGCGAAATTCGAATGTCTTTTTCTATTGCGGTTTGTCGCTTCCTTGAAGTCCTCGACGGACCCGAGAAAAATGAGCCGATCCAAAGCCTGAAAGACTCCGCATGAATGCGAGGTATCGCATGTACTCGGGACCTAAATCGAAACCTGTAGCCTGCGCACAACTTTGTCGAAGAGTCTTACACCGGATTGGGAATCGAACGAATGATGAGAAAGCCTTATCGGCGGCCGCTCACGGCGAAGATTGAAAAACAAGGATCACTGTGCGAATACTGTGAATGATCGGAGGGATTGGATGTCATCAAACAAAACTATTGCCGTCGTGCGGTTGCTAGTCGTGTGCTTGCTACCGGCATTCCTTGGCCCCTTGAAGGTTGCAGCGCAGCACGTTACTGATGTAAGACCGCGATCGTCCGATGCCATACAGTATGTCTCGCCCCACGGAAACGACGAGAATGATGGCCTGAGTTGGGGCACCGCAAAGCTGACTGTGTTTGCAGCGTGCGAAGCACTACCTGGTGGAGCGACGAGTCCTTCTACATGTGGAAATGGAACGATCTATTTTTCGGATCAGTCCTCCGCCACTCCGGTCACAAATGGAGGTCTTTGGTTAATGGGAGCTTTGGATCCCAACTTCGGCAGGCCTCCCGCGGGATGGTTACGTGTGAGTGGTCCGCTTTCTGTTGTGGGGACTCCGACACGAAACTCTGGACCAAATCCGCATAAGGGTCGGGCTGTGATGGGAGCTGGGAGCGCTGTAGACCGAAACCATCCGGCTCTGTGGATTTCAGGAACAGCTACGCCTATTTACATCGCCAATACCTCCTTCGAGTATCCCGGCAGAGGAATTGTTATTGGCGAGGACTCAAATCATTCGCGGAAGGGGACCGGTGAAGTATCCGTTGTGACTCTCAGCAACGTTACGGCCAATTTGAACGACGTAGCTGGAAACGGTCCCTGCACCGACATTACTGGACAATCGTTCTGGATTTGGCTGAAGGATTGGGGTTGCGGCGGAACAGATGATACAAACGCGCCGACCGATGACAAGGCGGCCGCAGTTCTGATCGACGGTCGCACAAATGCGGGGGTGGGTCTCGTGTTCCTTTATCACGGAAATACATCGAATGGTGGTGTGAAGTTGTACGCCGGTGCGAATGTCAGTCAAGTCGTAGTGGATGGCCTTACCACCGAAGGCCAGAAGGGGGAGCCTGCCGTTTGGATAGCCTCAACGGGAATGAGTGGCGACAAAGGCACAACTGCGGAAGTCAGGAACGTAGAGGTAGCTGACGCTACGGTAACAACACCCGCATTGCAGAATGATACCGGAATCGCAGGAAGTGTATTGGGGAGCAACCTGATGGGCCAGAATGTCAACGTGATAGGCGCCGCGACGATTCTTAGTCAATATGGTCCGAACCTTCAGAGCATGACAGTCAGTCCGCTGCGCCAGGGACAAGCGGGATTCTTCGACGGCCACGTAGTCGGTGCGATCGACAACACCCAAAGGTCATTCGCTCCAACCGCAGTGCGCTTCACCAACGTGGCGACCACGAGCGCTGCGACGTGGACATTCACAGGCGGTAGAAACACAACGTTCATATCGGGGATCACGGCCCCTGACGGAACCTCCGGTGCGGCTCAAGCGTCCGTTACCGGCCCGGCTACGGAATCCTTGTACTTTTACCCGCCCACGAACCGGACAATATCCGTCGGTGATTACTTCATCGGAGGAGTTTTTGTCCGCTCTCAAACGGGGAACGGTTATGTTGGAGGAAGTCCAATACAGATCGTCATCAGCGGAACGGGTGCTGAAACATTATGTCGTAACGTCCGTAATACAGTAACCGGAGATGGCCAGTGGGACTGGGTGTATGAAATTTGCAAGGTGATAGCTGCACCTCGTAATCCGTACATAATTGAGCTGATAGGATTGTTTGATTCGAGGCACGTTTTGCAATCTTACGCGCCAGTTCTGAATTGCATCCGCGCGGGAACACTAAGCGATAACGAAGCCTATGCTTATGCAGCCGCTCTAAACAGTTATGCGAACACTTGTTCGGTTGGTTCGATCTGCGGCCTGCCTGGACAGAGTCTCAACGAAGATACCCTGACGGCTAATCTTCATTTGAACCAAGGATCAGGACATCAATGGTCCGACACCGTTACACTCTCTGCAGGCGCGAAAACCATCACTTTTCCGGTGCCATATAGTGCCCGCCCAGTTTGCATGGTCAGCGATGAGACCGTTGCTGGAGCTGCGAAAATAAGTGCCATTAGCAAGACCTCGATGACCATCACAGGGGGAGCAGCGGACCTGGTGGACTACATCTGCGTAGGTAATCCGAACTAGAGAGAGCGGTACTTTGCTAGACAGTAGAATTCTACAGGTAGTTTGAATCCCAGAAACCTTGGTTGACCAATGCTAATGGAGTCCTTAGATCCCAGACTGGCTCAGGTCCCGGTATTTAGGAAGGCGCTCTAAGCTCGACGGAGCTGCTCTCTGAGGTGCATCGAATGTACGCCAAGCCGATTCTCCCGGTACCAACGTATCGAAGTTCGCAAGAGAATCAGCATAATGAGCAGCAGAACCGAAACGACCATGGCCGCAAAGGATTCACGTTCCACAAGAAGCGTCATCGTCGCGGAGTCATCCCAATCGGGAATCACGCGATCCAGGATCTTTCGAACAGCTAACCCAAGAAAACGAAAGCGCGCGATTCGGATATGCACTGTATTTTCGAATGTGTAATCAGGGCTGTAGCCACGAATGTTCCGAGTTGCCTCGGCCCATGCTGCCGGGTCCTGCAAGTCCTCGCGGGTAAGCGGTTGGCCGCCGGTGCCGCGCATGACAGTGAGGTAGGCGGGATCGACAATGCTCCATCGTCCGTTCACCAAGACTTCAGCGACAACGTCCTTCGTCATTTGATGTGAGTTCAGAAGAAGCAGCCGGCGAACCTTCATACCTCCTGGATCAGCGAGATTGATGAACGCGTTCGTAGCGGTGCCACACACCCGCAAGAGAGCGTCATAATTAAGCGTGTCCGTAGGATCGCGATCTTGCTCGAATGCAATGGCCCCTGCTGTCTGGCGGGCGGGGACGTGCGCCATCCAATTCAGGATGGCCTCAATTTTTTCATCACCTGGCGACGTCTCAGGAACGATTGCATCCGAGAAGCCCGACAAATATCTCCACGTTGAATACTCTCAAGCAGTCGAATAGATGGCGAAGGGCACAGATAGGACCAACATACCACTGACTACAAACCACACTGTTCGGAAGAGTGGATGGCGACGAGAATCAGCGCTGCCAGCAGGCGCTGGCCAGCTCCGAAAGCCTTCCTCTGCATAGGATGGCGGGTTCCCGGAGGACAGCGTAGCGTCGGTAGGCCCTAGGACGGGGCCTTACTCATCGCGGGCGCCTCTTCCCTCCAAGCTGCATTTCTCCGTTGTAGGGCTGGCCGGATCGCGATGATTTTGTGAAGATGCTCGCTTCTCAAGAAGGAAGGAGTGAACATTCTGCCCGCGATTTTCGTCGTAGCGCGCGATGCAGACTTGCTGTTTTGCGCACCATTCCTCCACGACTTGTCGCGAGAGGAATGCGACGCGGGGTGTCGCGAAATAATCATAGAAAAGATTTTGGGCTCCGGCCCAGGTGCGTTTGCCCCTCGAGCGGAAGAAATGAACTAGGAAGTAGGGCGCCTGAAAGAAAACAACCACGAGCGGACGGGACCAACGGGACCGCAGCCCAGTACGAACCAGTCTACCAGGATAGTTGTAAAGGAAAGGATATCGCCCGGAGTCTTTGTAGACTCCCAGGTACATCTTGCCTCCGAGTTTCAGGATTCGCAAATTCTCAGCAAAGGCGGCGCGGGGATCTTCGGTGTGATGGATCACGCCGTCGGAAATGACGACATCCGCAACAGCGTCGGCGAGTGGAAGGCGCAGGTTGTCCGCGACAGCGCCGGGGCAGCCATACCGGCTATTGGCAAGTTGGATCGAGACACGGCTGCGGTCGATGCCGATGCAGCGGAGACCGCGCTGGGCGAGAAATCCAAGCACTCTACCCGGACCGCAACCAATATCGAAGATAAGAGAATTTGAATCGAGCGTCTCGATCAAGTCGACCAGCGGACGCGAAACCACGGAGTGAATGTTCGCTGTACCATCGACCGAAGCCCAGTCGAAAGGATGCTCGTCGTAAAAGGTCATTCGTTCAGTGGACAGCGTTGCTCCGCGCCACGATTCCTTGGTAATAGTCTTCCATCTGCCTGGTCAAGTGATCCCAGTTCAGTTGCGAGGTGACCTCATGGCAGCCCTCTTTTAGGCGCGCATAAAGTGACTTGTCGCGGAGTAGGCGTGCGAGCGCGGCCGCCAGAGCTTCCTTGTCCGGACCGACTACCAAACCAGCGCGGCCATCGACCAGTGAGCGAATGCCGCAAAAGGGCGTAATGATCACCGGAACGCCACAGGCGATGGCTTCCGCGGCCACATTGGCGAAATTTTCGTATTGCGACGGAAGGGCGAAGATGTCAGCATCTGCCAGGGCCGAACTTTTCTCTTCGTCGTACAAGGGACCCGTAAACAGCACACGCGCTGCGACGCCGGAATCACGCGCGCATTTTTCAAGCTGCGCGCGGTATCCTGGCTCACCCTCGGGTCCCGCGATCACAAGTCGACCCGAATCAGGACACGCCTGTGCGAACGCTTCGATCAGTTGATCGGCTCCCTTGCGCCGGATGAGGCGGCTTAAGAAAAGGATAAGCGGCTCGTCTGCGGGCAAGCCCCACTTGGAACGGAATCCGCCGCGGGCCCGCGCAGTCGTAGTCAGATCGCAACTAATGCCGTTGTAACGTATCGCAATCCTTTTTTGTGCCACGCCATCTTCTATAAGGTCCTGCTCTTCAAGCTCCGAAGTAGCAAAAATCTTCGCGGCCTTCTGCCAGAAGGCACTGCCAACGGTCCGATGCCAAATCGTTTTCATGCGAATGCTTCGGTCAATCGGCCGGTGCATTCCCATCGGCTCGATCACGTAAGGAATTCCTTTCCGCCTACAGGAGTAGCTAATCACTGGTCCGAGCACATCATAGAGACCGTAAAAGTGAACGAGGTCAAACCCGGCAAGATGGCTCCGACAGAATCGTAACACACGCGGGTTTATCGTGAGAACGCGATAACGCGCAAACGTGGGCAGATAAATTGCAACGACGCCGTCCTCCTCCAACTGAAGGCCCAAGGCAGTTTCCTGATGAGGGCGTGCGACATTGGACCATTCAGAAACTCCTAGGTTCGTCGTGAGAACGGTGACGCTGTGACCATGCTCGACGAGCTTGCGCGAGATAGCGCGGACTTTGGCTGGACGGCCGCCCTCGGCAACATAGGGGAAATAGGTCTGGGCTACGTTGAGGATGCGCACCGCTAGCCCCCTCCCGCGTGCCAGTGGACGAGCGGCTGCGATTTCTTAATGTATTTTCGCCACCATACGTCGAAAAGAATACAGGCAAACAATTCATGGGCATTATCGCGCCTTCCCTCACGATGCTGGAGCCGAAGCCGCTGGACAAAGCTCAAATCGAGGATTCCATCGTTCCAGGCTGCGCCGACATCGTCGCCCAGCCTTTTTCGGAGCGGGTGGGCAGCGTTGAGGCTGGCGTCGAAGTAAGGATCGAAAAGCTGTCCAGCCCAGAGCGCGAGAGGCGCATTGAATCCACGCTTGGGTGCAGTGCGGGCCTCCGGCGGGAAGAATTCCTCGAACGCGTCAACGAGAATAGCCTTCGATTCACCGTTTCGAATTTTGTATGCGAATGGCGCATTCAGAATTATTTCGACGAAAGCAGTATCGAGAAGCGGGACGCGGACCTCAAGCGCAGTGGCCATGCTCATTCGATCGGTGTACTCGAGAATGTTATCGACCAGGAAGGTCTTCAGATCCATTTCCAGGATGCGGTTGTCTTCATCGTGCAGAAGGGATTGCGCATAGGCAGAGCGCAAGATATCCACAGATGACTTGGAAGTGTTCCTTGTGGAAATGTCGCGCAACCGCCCAGGAAGGAGGCGACGCTTCCTATCCTCGTTCATGAAATAGGTCCAGTTGGAATATTGGACGAAGAAATCGGAGTCAAGCCCTCCGAGAAATTTGCGGGCGCGCCGGAGATATGGCGTTTGATGGGAGTCGCGCAGGAGCGAGAGCGCATGTGCGCCGAAGCGGAGGAGCGGATGGGGCATCCATGCGATGCGGCGAGCGAGGCGAACAGCGGAAGATCGAGGGTAGCCGGCGAAAAGTTCGTCACCGCCGGCGCCGCAAAGAGCAACAGTGATGTGCTCGCGGGCTTTTTGTGACAGCTGGTGCATCAGATAGGACGTCGGATTGGCGAATGGCTGGTCGAAGTATTCAACGAGATCAAGCATTTCAAGGAGGTCGGGGAATTCGAGTCGGAGTTCGCTGTGTTCGGTGCCGAGGTGACGGCTGACGGCACGGGCTTTTTCTGCTTCGTCGTAGAAGCGGTATTCATCTCCCGCGAGAGCCAGTGTATACGTCTGAATATCTTTCTTTTCTCGTTTCGCAAGACCGGTGACGATTGTCGAATCGATTCCGCCGCTGAGAAAGACGCCGAGCGGAACGTCGCTGACAAGCTGGCGCGTAACGGCTGTCGCAAGGGTTTCCTGGATCTGAGATTTCAGCTTCCCGTATGGAATTGATTCGAGATCCCTTTGGCGAGAAATATCCCAGTAGCGCATCAGCGAAATGGAGTTATTTTCGAGGTGCAGGGTGAGGCTATGGGCTGGAGGAAGCTGTTTGACACCATCGAACGCAGTCTGCGGTCCGGGGACATACAGATATGTAAAAAAATCAGAGACAGCCTGCCAGTTTGGTGCAGGCGTGATGACCGACGAGGCGAGTAACGCCTTGATTTCCGAACCAAAAAGGAAGTGATCCAGGGTGGTTGCATAAAAAAGAGGCTTCACGCCAATGGGATCGCGGGCGAGAAACAAGAGATCGCGTCTCAGATCAAGAATGGAAAAGGCAAAAATTCCGTCGAGTTGCTTCACGCAGGCAGGGCCGGCTTCTTCGTACAGATGAATGATTACTTCGGCGTCTGTATGGGAATGAAACCGATGGCCGCGCGATTCCAGACGCGGGCGCAGTTCCTCGAAATTATATATCTCGCCGTTGAAGACGAGCCAGACCGTGCCGTCTTCGTTGGCCATCGGCTCACTCCCTGCTGCAGAGACGTCAATAATGGCAAGTCTATTGTGAGCGATAGCCACACTTTGGGAGATCACGGGCGGAGCAAAGCAGCGGAACTCGAGACCATCGGGACCGCGATGACGAATCGTTTTGGCCATCCGCTCGATCGAGTTCTTGAGTTCGGCTCGGTCGAGGCGCTTGGTCGCGATTCCGGAGATTCCGCACATATGCTTAGGTATTCGAGGACGGTAGCTGGCTGACAAGCAGATCCATCACGCGAACCGCTTCTCTTCCTTCCTCGGGAGGGACGGGTGTGGGCGAACCGTTCCGAATGCTATCGACGAATTCCCGGATGAGGCGCTCGTGGGTGTTTTCGAATTTCCCTGTTACGTAACTCAAGCCGGTACCAATGGCCTCACCGAGCATCCCAGTCGCTTCTTTGACCGCCGAAAGTCCCAGCGTCATGGGTTTCAGATCGGCCCGGCCATGGATCAGAAGGGTCTGCGTTTCGAGGTCGAATTTCATATGACCTTCGCTGCCCCAAAGATCGAGTTGCACAGCCCAACGATTGGTGGCGTAGGTCAGAGCTACGCTGCAGGAGGCCTCGTCGCCGATTAGTTCGAGGCGGTAGTCTTCGTAGGGTGACCACGGGAAGCGCGCGAGCTGTTTACGAGCGTTAATGCGGACAGCGCGAATGGGATTGATGAATGCGAGAGTCATATAAATCACGTGGGGCCCTGTTTCGCCGATGACGCCACCCGGGAGTTTGTGCGCCCAATGGTCGGGCTTGGATGTGATGTAATCCACCGGAGTAGAAAGAAATATGCGCATGCCACGGAACTGACCAATCGTCCCCGCTTTGACCATTTCACGAGCTTTAAGGAACGACGGATAAAAAAGGTCGGAGTGGGCGACGCAAATCTTGCACCCGCTCCCGCGAGCGGCAGCGACGATACGGTCGCACTCTTCGGTGTTGATGGCCATCGGTTTTTCGATGAGCGTGTGCGCGCCGGCTTGGAGCGAGCGGACTGCTAGGTCCGCGTGAGTGCGGGGAGGGGAACAGATGTCCACTGCATCGAGGCGCTCGGCCTCAAGCATCTGCTGAAAATCCTTGTAGACCCTGGGAATCTTGTGCACCCGGGCAAGTTCTTCGGCCTGCGTCAAATTCGGGTCGCACAGAGCGACGACCTCGGCGATCTTCTCAATCTTCTTCCAAGCCGGCAAATGTTTTTGCTTCGCGATGAATCCCGATCCGATCAAGCCCACTCTAAGGCCGTCCAAGCGTCCCATCCTCCTCACGTAACGATACTATAGAAACTTCCAACCCATTCGTTCCTAACCAAGATTTGAGCTACATTCGCCGACAATCTTTTCGAGCTCGGACTGGAAAACGGCGAATTGAAATTTTCGTCGAACGATCTCGGCACCACGCTGGCCTAGCTCAGCACGGAGGGGCTCGTCGCCCAGTAACCGGCCGAGAGCCTGCGCCAGTGCGCCGGCATCGCCGGGCGGAACGAGCAAACCGTTGATGCCGTCCTCGACCAGATCCGTCGTACCTCCCCAGGCGGCACCGACCACGGGCTTCGAGAACGCCATCGCTTCGAGAAAAACCAGTCCGAATCCTTCGCCTGTACTGGGCAACGCAAAAAGCTCCGCGCGTGCATAACAAGCCGCGAGCTCTTCGGACGAAAGACATTCAAGAAAATGCACGCGATCGGCAAGATTGAGTTGAGCAGCAAGCCGCTGAAGACGGGAAAGATCGTCGCCCGTGCCAACAGCCACCAGGTGCAAGCTCGGAAAGATTGTAACAAGTTGCGAGACGGAGCGGATCAACGCATCCGCGCCTTTATATCGTTCAGACGCGGCCCAGCGGCCCACGGACAGGATGACCCGCGCTCGCTCCGGGAACCCTGGAGGCGAAGGGAGGCGGGTTGGCGCATCGGCCCAATGGAGAATTCTCGGGTTCAACGGCCAGGGTAGTCTACGTATCTTTTCAGGTAGAACGCCTTGGACCTCAATGAGTTTCTGTGCTGTGTCTCTGCTGGGAGCGAGGACAACATTTGCCCGTAGAAGTGCGCGACGGCGAAGCGATGTTAGGGGCTTCCATACTTCTACGCCGTGTGTCATTACAACCGTCTGCACGCGCGGACATATTCGTTGCATCCAGCGAGACACGACAGCGAGATTCGGATGGACGGCGAGTACGATGCTTGTAGTTTCCGTAGTCAAGGGCCGCGTCCTGCTAAGTCCGGATAGAAGGAAGCGGAATTTCCCGCGCCCGAAGCCGGAGAATGGGATTGCATGCTCGGCAGCCGCGAGTGAGTGCTCCCCGCGTGGATCATTGAGACTCAGAAAATCGGTCGACCAGTTGTGCCGAAGAGCCATTTCCCACAAAGCGGCGGCTGTCATGCGTCCAGCCTCCTGAATGCCACCGACGCCAAGCAATTCGGGGAAAAGGCCAATGATGCGCACCGTTGGTGGCGTCAACTCGGGCACGGTTATTTTCGGAAGATGAAAACGCCGTGTGCGGCAAAGCGGCCAGGGCAGATTCGATCAGCGAGAGGTTCAGCCCAGGCTGAAATCGGAGCCGTAACATGACGGAGCCGCCAGTAAATACCGCGCGCCACCGTCGAATGTCGTAAAGAGTGTCCCCAAGAAACAGAAGCGGCACTCGTGGGGTTTCCGTTCTTTCCAATCAGGGTTTGCGCGACGCGGACGAACAGTCGATCAAGCAGGAGATATTCCTGGCCAAACCATCCAACCAACTCCGCGCCGCATGACTCGGCATGCTCAATCCAGTCTTGTTGTTCTCTTGGGAAAATGTGCTCACCCGTTCCTCCGATGAGTTCCATTAGGATCAGGTGGCCGCCGGTACGGATGACACGCATCATTTCACTGAGGGCCTGCTGCTGAAGCGAAACGGGGATGTGCTGGATCACCGTGATATCGGAGTCAGAATCAAATCTCGCATCGGGAAATGGTAAGCGACACGCTGCCCCTGCCGTGAGTGGCGCGGCGGTCCCGCATTCGCGCGCCACGCGAAGCATTCCCAGGGTTGCGTCCACACCCGTCGCGTGGAATCCGAGTTCCTGGATGCGGCGGACCCAGCGACCCGTGCCGCAACCGACATCTAGAATTCGTGCGTCCTCAGGAAGGGCCGCAACCGCGATTGCTCGCTTGACTGCTCGGAACTGCAAAGCATCGATCAGTTGATTAAACCAAGGAGGGGAATTGGGATGCAAGACCGGCGCCAATCCGCTGGCATCCAGAGAATCGGAATTTTCTGCAAGCGCCGCCCAGTATTCCTCCGGAAGGTATGCAGGCGTAGAATGATGGGGAATGTCCCGCGATTTCATGGCTCCTGCCTTAGCGTCCGCGCTGCGAATTCCGATTTCTGAAGTAGTAACCCTTCGAAAATTGTGGCTAGTTCAAGGCCGTTACGCTCCCATGTGTATTGTCGCGCGGTCTCGACTGCTCTTTGGCCAAGCCGGCTGCGGAATGCTTCGTCTTGATAGAGGTGGCGAATCATCGTCGCGAGCGCCTTTGAATCCGTTGGATCGTCGAGGATTAGCCCGTCAACCCCATGCGTGATGATTTCGGCGACGCCAGCCGATGCCGATACAATCACGGGCAAGCCACAAGCCATCGCTTCTGCCGGTGGTATTCCGTACGAGTCCTGGAGCGACGGTCCGGCATAGGCATCCGCAGCGGCATAGTAGAATTCAATATCCTTGCGCGGCGCCAAAAAACGAACTCGATTCTCCAGTTTTTTTTCTTTCACAAATCCCCAACAGGCAGATGGATCTTCCCGGCTGACGACGAACAACTTAATCGGTAGTTCGCGCAATTGCTCTAACGCCTCGAGTAGGGCAAGAACGCCTTTATTGCGCCAGTCATTACCGACCAGAATGACGGCAAACTGATCCTCAGGCAGTTCAAGCTCGCTTCGCGCAGCTTGTCGCAAAGCTGCGCGTGTTTCCGGATCGAATACGGAATGATCCAGCCCCAGATAGAGGACCGGGATTCGGTCACGCCGATTATAGAATCGACTAAGTTCTTGCGCGGTCTTTCTTGAATAGCCGACAAGTGTCGTATGCCGATCTATGCAAGCGCGCCGTTCCATCCAAATCGCTGCGGCATAGTAAAGCTTGCGATGAAGTAGCCGCGGCCAGTGCGACATCGGGTTTTGAAACAATCTCATCCCAGTTTGGACCTGGCGGACATATTCGGCGAACACGATGTGAACACACATTACATCTGCGCCGAGGACGTTCGCTCCGGAGCTGAAGACAAGATCGTGACGCACGCCGCGGAAGCGGCGGTCCCAACCGATGCAGAAACGACTCGCTGCAAGCCACCACAAAAAGTTCAATAGATGTGGACCTGGCAATTTCGGGATACGATGCCATGTGAACTTCAAAAGACCAACATCCTCGACACGTTGACTGTAGATGTGGATCTCGAATCCCTGCGGTAGATGCAACAACCATTCGAGCATGATTCGCTCGCTACCGTGGCGCTTGTCGAGAAACGGTGAGATAACCGCGAGGCGGGGTTTTTGCTTCACGGCATTCACGCCTTCCGCTCCACCCGCATTGTATTGTGCCGCACATGTTGTGCGGCCCGCGGACTGACACAACTGCCCGGCCGTTGGTCCGGAGTGCCCACATAGGGCAAGTGTCTCCCGCGCTTCCTCAAAACTGGAATCCATCCCTGCGCGGTCGGGGCGAACCAACCACAGTCGGTGCCGGCGCACTAACTAGCACATCGGGCAATCGGAAGAGCATACCAACCAGCAGCCATAGATATACGTTGGAGATATAATTCTCGTAAGGCGCGAGACCTGCATAGGTGAACACATAGAGGAGCACGAACGCGTACCAGATAATTGCGAACGCGATCGGAAAGAGGCGTGTGTCTCGCAGGCGTCGCACCACCTTCCAGGAGTAATACAAAAGCGACGCCGTCCAGAGAATCCACAGCAAGGGAGCCACGATTCCCATTTCGATAATTAACTGGCCGTAGCCCTCTTCGACGGATATATTCAGCGGACGCGTGCCGAGGACCTTGGCAACATACTGTCCGCCTAGGGAGGTGGTTCCTATACCATTTCCGAGTAGCCAATTGGGTTGCCTTAATGCCTCGAGCAAGTTTTGGATAGGGTAATCCCAGCTGCGGTTCACTCCTTCATACGCGGAACTACTTGGATTGAGAGTCTCTGAATAGAAAGCGATGCGTGAGCCGGCTTCCTCGGGAAAGAGCAAGAGGAGTGCCGCCAAGGCAAGCGCCGCCACAATAAAAGAGTGGCGGATTGTTCGAACTAGCCGGTGCGCCTCTCTCCATCGCCAGGGTGCTCCCCAGAGAAATGCTGCAGAAAGGACCAGAGCGCTTGCCACGACGCTAACGAGCGCACTCCGAGAGCCGCTCAGCACAGTTGCCACCGCCAGTGCGCCGACTACGGCAAATACAAGTCTCCGATGACTGGTGGTGTGCAGTAAGAAATAAGCGGCTGTGCCCAACACGAGGATAAATGCCCAAATCAAGTATTCCGCGAAACGTCCCGAGCTCACAAATACCGAGTCCGGAAGAGAAAGAATTTGACCGGACAACGGGCTGACCTTGTAGAGGTTTCCTAAATCCTCCAACTCGGGAGCCAATTTCGCAGGATTTAAAAATGTATTGCCCAAGATCGCTTGGAAAATTCCCAATGTGGCAATCAAGCCTGCCAGGACCGCATTGACCACCAAGAACTTTCGCAAGTCCCTGTCTGTACGTACCAGAGCATATCCCACGAACAGAAGCGGAACATAATAGAAAAAAACTTTGAACCCAAGCAGGCTATATAGAATGTGAGGTGAGTTGGGATTGAAGACCTGAAGCACCCCTAGCCAGAAGAAGAGGCTCAGAGGCAGCAGGAACGGCGGCCGAAACCTTTTCTCACGACCGCGCCTCAGCTCGAAATAGAACGCGACATAAACAAATGCCAGCAAGATGTCCTTGCCGAAGAAGAGTGCTAGGTTGTTACCCAAATACTTTCGGGCAAGGTCTTCGAACATCATCCAGACGAAAAATAGATAGAAGCCAGTGCGCCAGTTCCGCAATGTTGCGACGGCCACGGCACATCCCGCAAATGCCAACGCAATTAATGCGATCGACTGCATGTCATCGTTGACGATCTTCCCGCTTATTTCCCAAGCGAGCCAAAGTCCAAGAGCAAACAAACTGATCCCGATCAGAGGTTGGTTCCTCATCGCAGGAACACGGGGATTCAGCAAGTTCTTTCCACCCTAGTCAATTTTGCAACGTTGAGTGACAGATAGCCTCTCGGCGCGCACGAATGCATTGTATAACAGCGCGACGATCTCAGAGTTCGGAACTGGAACGAATGTCAGTTGAATCGGCCATCGAAACGCGGCATCGCATTTCTCATCCATTTCCGCATGACGTGAGTGTTGTTCTCAGTGAAGATGGACACGAACCAAGCAAGACTGATCGTCACTGTACCGACTATTGCGCCGTAAACGAGATGCGCCACATCCGGCTGCCATCTCGGTGGCGGCACCATCCACGCCCGAAGCAAGAGCAGGAAGGGAAAATGCAACACATACAGACTGTACGAGAATCCGGCGATCGTGTGCGCGGTTCGTGGGTAGAACCCGTGTCCGGTTGGAATGTCCGTTTGAAGGACGCCGAAAAGAAACAGACTGAACGCGATTCCCACTCCAAGGTCGCTTCCGAGCACCACTGAATACCCAGTTCGCGCTGCTCCCAGACAAGCGGAAAGCACAAGCGAAGAGACAAGAAAGTAGAGAATCAACCATCCCTTTCCCAAAAACCCGCAGTTGGAAAAGGCGAGCACCAGAACAGCTCCGGCCAACCAGATCAGGAATCCCACCAATATTGCTGGTCCCATGAAGATCGCTAAGAAAATCGCGAGAGCCGTAAGTAGGGTTGCGCGGTATGTCGAATTCACTCTCCAAGCCATTGCTGCGGCCAACGCTACGGGAAACAAAACGTAGTACCAAAATTCGTTGGCCAAACTCCACAACGGTCCGTTGGATCCGAACGTGGGGCAAACGATGGTCTGCAGAAAAAGGAGGTTACCGAAAAAGATTCCCGGCGTAACCCGATTCTGTGCAATGGCAGCGCCGAAACCCTCTACGGGCCGTGAGTAGAGGCCTGTGGACGCAAAGATGGAACTGCCGGCTTTGTCCCAGAGCCATCCGAGTAGAAGTGCTGGAATCAACACGACATATAGCCGAGACGAGCGATCGATCGTGTAATCGCGCCATGACCAATTGCCAGATAACCATCTGTTTATGACAGCCGATGATATAAAGAACCCACTCAGAACAAAAAAAACCATCACGGCCTCATGTCCGAATCCACTAAAGAAATAGAGGACTCTCAACCACGGGCTGTTGTGCTCAATGTGCTGGAAGTCCACGAAGAAAAGCGCCCGCAGATGGCCCCACATTACCGCCCAAGCCGCAAGCCCACGAATCAAATCTAGATGTGCAGAAGCCGCCGCGCTCAGGGTCCGCGGTTCCAGTCTTGGGAGCCCACGCGGTCGCCGCACCAGCGACGAGTCAGCAGGCACGCCCATCGCGATCTCGTTGATTTTATCTGCTCCGAAAATATCCGCACGCCACCCGCACTACCCGAACACCGCGCCGAGAACGGCAACGCGGCAGCAGTTCGCGCTTCAGCAGAGCTAAGAAAATCTGACCGGGACCCCTGATTCTAGCATGTAGGGCACGCAAGTTGATCGCAGACCGACGAACGAGTTGATTGGTTTTTTCGAAGGTTCGACCCCTCACTGCCACAGACCTCGGATCCTCTGGGCTGCTTACGCGCCTGACTCGCGTGCTAAAATAGTGGTGTGATCGTCAACTTCGGATGCGGTGCCAACCCTGCACCTAGCACTTCAAGTAGTATCAACGTCGATGGGAGCTTGACAATTTTGTTAGCCAGACTACCTTTACCCGCTGCAGCTTTCGGGTCGCGCGCTGATTTCGTTCGAGTGATTCGCTCGAGCCAGATCCGATACGGAACCGCCCGCCACTTGAAACTGCCGGAGGGATCCTTGGAGGGGTTTTATGCCTCCCATGTGCTAGAACATCTGTCGAAGCGCGATTGTGAAAACCTGCTGTTGCGCGTCCGCCGTTGGCTCAAGCCGTCCGGGGCCCTGCGCGTTGTCTTGCCTGATCTGAAGCGCTCTGCCAAATCGTATGTCGACGGAAGAACGGACGCTTCGCGATTCGTTGCCAGCACGTACCTGGCGGGGGATGATCTGCGTTGGTGGGAAGTCCTCTTCGGTCACATCCAGCACCGTTGGATGTACGATGCCGCGTCGTTTTCGCAATTGCTCGAAAAGCTGGGCTTTCGCGAGATCAAAGAATGTGAAATGAACCAAGGCTGTTTACCGGCGCTGAACTGCCTCGACATCCCATCGCGTCAAGCGGAATCCTTCTATATTGAGGCCATTAAATAGAAATAGAGAATAGCTCGGTGCAAGCACTTCAAACTCGTTGGCGAAAAACCATCTCGTGCAAGAGGCACAATCACGGCAGTCGTACGCTTGGGGGAATCTTCATGCCTCTGCGGGCTCGGACTGCTGTGGAAACCGACTCGACGAGCGCATTCACATAATCTGTCGGAGACCAAGTTGCCATTCTTTCCCGCGCGGCTTCTCCCATCCTGCGCAAGAGACGCCGGTCCTTCAACACACGTCGGAGCACCCCCGCAAGGGCTTCAATGTCCCCGCAGGGGTATATGAACCCAGTCTTGGCATCACTGACTAGGTCAAACCTTCCATGAATCTCATTACTTAAAGCAACCGGGCAGCCACATAGCATGGCCTCGCAGACGACAACGGGACATGGGTCATATCCAGAAGGAAGAATGAACAGATCCGCGGACCGATATACAAGAGGCAAGCCCGATTGATTAACGAAGCCGAGAAAGCGCGTCCTTTCGGCAACGCCGAGAGACTTCGCTTTTGCCTCCAAGCTCGCGCGCTCGGGACCGTCTCCCGCGAAGACCAGGTAGGCGTCCTTAACGTTGGCTTCTGCGAAAGCGCACAATGCGTCGAGAGGCCGCTTCCAAGGCTGCAACTTGGCACAAAACAATGCGACCACTGCTTCTTCAGGGACATCCCATTTCCGGCGAACCGCGTCCCGGTCTACCTCGGCGGCGCGTCGCTCCCACCAATCATTGTCCACGACAAATGGCGTCAGGAAAACTCGCGACGTGGGAATCCCCATGTTAAGGATGAATTGGCGGCTTGCCTCGGAAGGGATTATTACGACATCTGCGAGGCGAAAGATAGCAGGGAGTAAAAACTTCTTTACGGCCAGCTTCCAACGCTTCCCGTCACGGGCTCTTAGGGTAGTGGCATCAGTACCGAACAGAACAGGTATTCCGCTTATCTTAGTCGCCGCGATTGCAACCCAGAACGTTACGTAAATGTATCCTGTGAAGAGGACAACGGCGTCAAAGTTTCCCCTACGAATCAATCGCCAAATTCCCGGGTTGAAGAGGCCGAGGAAAGAATCAACGCGAGGAGTCCAGCAGCGATTCGGTACCAAGACCCATGAGTAACCGTCGAGAAGAGGCACATCCCATTTCACCTGGACCCCGAAACCAGGATCGAGATGTGGCTCAACGCCTTGCAAACTGCAATACGCCACCTGTATCTCAACCCTGGGGTCCTGAGCCAAAAGGCGGAAGATTGGCGTCGCGTATTGAACGGGATGGGAGCTAACCAGGAGTAATCGAAGGCGCCGTTCCGTCATTCGGTCAAGACCATCCGATATCGCTCTGCGATTCGGCTCCATGAAAAATAGCCCTTTTGCATCTCGAGGTTGCGCTGGCGCAATTCCATCCACCGTTCCGGATCGCTCAAAACTCGGACAAGCCCGCGAACCAGAGCTTCGCGATCCTGACAGAACGACCATTCCACGCCTGCCTCTTGGAGAGGAGCACTGATTCGTTCCGCTCTATAGCCTACGATGGGAATTCCGCAAGCGATCCCGGCGATTGCGCTCCCGCGCTGAGGCGTGATGGCGCCACGGACAAAAAGCAGCACGTCCGCGCACGCAAACTCACAAGCGACCTCCTCCGCCGGTAGGACTCCTCGTACGACGACTTCCACATTGCATGTCCCAAGGGCCTCAGCAAGTTGTTCCCGAGCTTCGATCGATCCACGCCCAACAACAACAAGGCGTAGTTTATCTAGAGTCTTGCTCGCTTCCTGCATAATTCCGGCAATGTCTGCGACCTCACGCGCCATCTCTGGAGCACCCGTCACCCCGAAAACGATCACAGTTTTCTGTTCGTCTGGAAGCGGAGGCGCGCGACGGCAAACCACGGGCTCGGGAATGTTGGCACCGATCGGAATGAATGCTGCTTTGGGTTGTTCCGTCGGTAGCCAATCAATTGTTTGAAGAGGCACAGTAAAGATGCTCTTGGCTGCAAAACGGTAGAGTTCTTGGATAACCCAATCCTGGCAGGCACCGCGAATGCGATCCTTCCAACGCGAGCCTCCCTGGCGACATCGCTCGTGAAAAACGACTGTCACGCGCGCTCCGCCACGGCGAAGTACCGCCAACACAACGAGCGCAGCAAATGGAAAGCCTCTGCGCGACCAACTGAGCGCCGTATATTGCAAAAGGACCCATTGGCCTCGCCAGGCGGAGCATTCGCGTGAAAGCTGCCTGAGCGCACTGATCCAACCTTTCTCAGTCCATCGCACTCGCGCCTGCTGTAGCTCAATCCCGTCCGCCGCAAGTGCACGCCCCAGGAAAACACAATAGTCCTCGACGCCATCTGTGGGCATGTCCCGTTGCCCGAGTAAAGCGACTAAGGGGCCCATTTGCTCTCTGCTTTCCAGAGTTCCAACCTTGCGTGACTCTCGCTCTATCCTCATTCTGTTTATGAAGATTCCATCGGTGTGCCCACGAATTCAGGCACTGCAAGGACGTGATTGGACTCCACCGAACCGATTCTGTAACCAAGGCGCCGTAGAAATTTGCGCGAGTCTTGCTCGTTCGTTTCGGAATGCATCTCACAGACAATCCAGGGGTGGTGCGTCCGCAGCAACTTTTCCGCTCCGCGTAACGCTTCTACTTCGGCCCCTTCGACATCGCACTTGATTGCATTTGGCGGTGGGGCGGTCTGCTCCGTCGAGATCACTCCTTGCGTTGTGACAGCCACTTCCACTCCTTCGAGGGCTCGCCGCAACAACGGCTCCGCTTCCTTAGAATGTCGACCTAGAACGTCTAGCCTCAAAGGGGCATTCTTGTTGCTGGCGTGGCGTACAGCGTGCGCGATCTGTCGAACTTCGCCGGCGATATGTTCGCCCCCGGTAACACCAAATACGGCCACGGTCTTCGGTCGATCCTTCTCGCCGTGCGCCTCTTTTGACCGAATTTGCAATTCGGGAATATTCGCTCCTATCGGTACAAAACTCGCCTCTTGGGACCCCCTTGGGTAGCCAAGCAATGTTCTCGATGGGGGTCGTGAAGACGCTTCGATTGGCCATGCGATACGCTCGTCTCATGGTCCAGAGTTGGCAGGCGCGACGAAAGCGATCTACCGCGCGAAGCCCGTGAAACGCTTGGGCATCGTGGAACACTACGGCACAGTGCGCTCGCCGTTGCCGCGTGAGCGCAAGAACTCCCAGCGCGCCAAATGAGAAGCCGTGCCTTGACCAGCTGAGCGCTGTGTATTGCATTAGAACCCACCGTCCTGTCCAATTCTCGCTCTGAGCCCAGAGGTGAACGAGTGCGCCGAGGTATTCTCGACGGTCCCATCTGATTTCCACAAGCTCCAGTGCGAAGCCTCGGGCGCAAGTGCGTACCTAAGCTGGCTGCATTAATCGTGGAGCGCGTCCATCGGCTCGTCTCGCCGACCAAGCAAAGCAATTATGCTCACAGGCAAGGACGACCTTACTTCAGGAGGTCGCAGCGCTTTCGACGTCACGCGTGCGTTACCGCCCAAAGGTAACCCTTTTTCACGCTCGGAACACCCTGGACAGAATATCCAATCTTTGTAAGAAAATCAGCGAGTTCTGCTCCATTCGCGGGCTCATGGATTTCGCATAGTATGGAGGGTTTGTATCGGTCCAAGACTGCTTTGGCTCCCATCAACACAGCCGATTCACCGCCCTCCGCGTCAATCTTCACGAGATCAGGTGGTTTGCCTCGCTGCCCGAAGACGTAATCATCCAGCGCAATCCCCGCAACGCGCACAGTTTCACGGACAGCACTGCCCCCCTCTGTAACTCGTCCTTCCATGCCGCTGGATGCCTGCTCCGCCCGTTCAAATGAAATTTGCCCAGAGGAGCTCCACACAGCCGCTTGCATGAGAGTGATCTGGGGCATTTGATTTCGCTCACAATTTGTGCGGAAAACGGCAGCATTTCCACTATCGGGTTCGAACGCCGTTACGCATCCCGAGGCCCCTACAATTCGTGCTGCGATCAGGCTGAAAAAGCCAATATGTGCTCCCACATCGTAAAAGCAATCGCCACGCCTCAAGTGTTTACGCAGCAGATCCTGAACCCACGCTTCATGTTGCCCGTTACAGTAGTCGGGATCAAATCGCGGATCGACGAAAATCCACAGACCCTTCGCTTGTCCACGCGGTATGCGAAGCCAGATGCGGCGGCCCAGCGGCAGCACCCGCATCGCTTTTCGGTGCAGTAACGAACCTAGGACCGGTACCTGCCGGCAAGCCGCGTATAACCGGCGCAGGACTGAGGATCGTGCCGCCAGACCCATAATACGGTTGTTCTTCAAGTCTGCCCTGTCAGAGTTGAAATATCATAGCTTCTTATTTTCTCTTTCGAACGAGCTTTTAGCAAACGATGGTTCGCGATCTTAACGGCCGATTAGCCCATTTCCGGACGTAACCGTACGAACGCGGGTAAAGGACTTCCTAGCTAGCGCTCGGGAGATTTGGGAAACCCCCCGCAGCGCACTGAACGGGTTCTTCGCACTGATATCTCGAAGCGATCGGCACGCCGCCTCAAGACAAGAGCTTGCCGCATAGTAATCCAGCTGCGTGAGTAGAACGCGGTCATTAGACCATTTTCTCGCGGGCGCGAACAATCGTCCGGCATCACCCTCGACCGTTCGCATCAGCGTTTTTACCCGGCAATCATATGTGTGTTCTCGCAGAACCTTTTCGCGAGCTGCCTGCGCGATTCGCCGGCGTGTGCTATCGTGATTAAGGTAATGCCGCGCGAGTCCGACGATTTCATCGCGTTGACCGTAACCGACGAAATGAACCCCCTCCTCGAAGCCGATCGACGTCAGCTCACTCGGCAGTCGCGTGATCAAGAGTGCTCCCGACGCCATCGCTTCGAACACACGCATATTGGCATCCTGTGGGTAATCATCTCTCGCCACATTTACTATAATTTTTGATCGACAATACACGCTGGCGAGCTCCTCGGGCGTATAGAAGCGCATGAAATCATTCATCCGAAACTGCGGCGAGAGGGTGCGCAGAACGGTACGCCGATTCTTGAAGAGAGTGCCGTCCGTGCGACCAACAAACCCGACCTCGAATATTCGTTGCTGTTTTTGATCCGAAAACAGTTCCGGATCCGCCGCATGCGACCAAGTGATTACTCGGGGATGGCCTGCATTGTGAAATACGGTCTCAAAGCCGGGGTGGAAAACGACCGCATAGTCGAACAGCATTGACCAGCAAATCCGATGACGTGTGTAGGCGTAGGTATCGGATTGGAATGAAATAGTTGGGATATTCACCTTCTCCAGACCCTCGGGGAGTATTGCGCGGGCGGACTCCAGCCACACGATCATGTTAGGTATTTGCTGGCACTGGTCCAGAAGGTCGTCGATATGTCCGTTGATAGGAAACCCATCTTCCGGACAGACAATGTCAACGCCGCATCGGCGAAAAGCCCGCGCAAATAATCCGGGTTCTTTGTGATCCCACGAGTCAGGTTCGCGGCACAGATATAGGATCGTCATTTGTTGGATGTCGGGAATAATCTGCGCTAAGAACAGTCAGGCCCGATATCTCAGGCTTGTTTACCTGGAATAATTCGTCTCCAATTTTCCCTGCGCAGGCCCAGGCGCTTGCGCAAAGGAAAAGTTTTCTGAATGAGTAATTCCCAAAGTAAGTCTCGTACAGAATATAGCATTTTAGGTGGGATCGTTTTCCTGAGTTCTCCACCAGGGTGCAATTGATATGTGGCGTCCGCCATTGTGAAGTTGTGAATGAATTTCCCATACAGTTTCAAATTTCTGTGGGCTTCCTCACTTCGCCAGATCGCGTCTCGACCTCCCTCAACATTGCTATAGTCGTGATTCTGGTGAATGATCGGACTGCAGGCCGTGATGTCCACGATCGGCACTCTGCTCTTGCAGACCGCCTTGATAAGCCAGTGGTCGGACCACGGCCGGCCGATTGCAAATGGCGGTACATCTACGAATGTTCCTTTCGGAAAAACAAATACGTCGTGATAGGCAGGTGAGGCTAGTAAACCATGAGCAACGAATTTTTCCCTGAAAGGACCTTCCCATCCTGAGTTATAGTGAAGTGGCTCGTTAACGTCAACGTTAATCCGTCTCGCCACGATTAAAAATTTGTCCAATCTACTGGCAACCGCATTCACCGCATTAAACAGGTCGCCAAGCAGGATTATGTCGGCCGCGACGTAACAGAGAAGCCTGTTCGTGGCCCTTTGGTTCGCCTGGGCCATGACGTCACTGAGGAGGGGTGTTCCGAATTCATTTCGCGCAACGACCGGTACGTGGCGAACCTCAAGCTCCGTCGCCGCCCGGCCGATGCCAGCCTCGTCACCGAAGAGAATGATTTCCGGTCTGGGACGAAGGGCCTTCCAACTTGCGATGGCATTTCGTTGGATGATGCCGAAATGGTGCTCGAATGGTCTAGGCACACAGAAGATTGTTAGCATGTTTCCTCAAGCAATTCGTCAGAAACTCCGGTGCTCGTTTTCGCGCGGGCAGTCTACCCAAACATGGGTTTCGGATTCTTCTTGGTCCGCACGAAAGGACTTTCAGGTCTCGCGCGATTTCCGATTGGAATCCACCGTTTCCGCGCTATGGGGGAGAGGATGGCTGCGGGCAATGCTTCGAAGCTTCGCCCGCCCGATGTTGTCATCCACTTCGACCATGCGCTCCGGCATCCATGTCTCCTCGATCGACTGGTCCGTTTGACCGGTGCTTATGCTGGAGCGAGTGCTTCTGGCGAAACGGAAGTTCCGACTCGCTAGACATTGGAGTAAGGACTCCTCATGTCAAGGGCTTCCATTCCTCGCACAAGTTCGTCGATTCCTTCCTCTAGGCTAATACTTGTACGATAGCCGAGATCGGAGATCTTCTTATACGAAACCACATAATGTCGTTTATCGGGATCCTCTCCAACATCGGCATAGTGCACGTAGTAGTCAACCTTAGTACGAATTAATTCACACATCTGCTGTTTGCTGCAATTCATCGTCTCTGCACCAACGTTGTAAACCTGGCCTATCATGCGACGACTGTTGTCTATCGCGAAGAGAAAGGCGCGTGCCATATCGTAGACATGGATGAAGCTGCGCATGAAGTGTTTTTCATAAACGACCAGATAGCGAAGCTTCAGGGCAGTAAACACGAAGTCATTTATGAGTAAATCTAAGCGCATTCGAGGTGAGATTCCAAATCCGGTCGCGAACCGATAGGCGACCGTTCTGCAATTTTCCAGAAGGTGTTGCTCCGCAGTGGCCTTTGTTTGAGCATATAAACTGACAGGATTGAGCGGAGTCTCTTCAGTGCAGATTTGGTCTGTGACGGCTCCATAATTGCTCCCGGTGGAACCAAACAACACCAATCGATCTCGAGCCACGGCGCTCGCGACGTTCTTCGTCCCGCCTACGTTCACTTCTTCAGCCAACTGCGAGTACTTTCGGCATGCGGGGAAGCCCACGATCGCGGCGAGATGCACAACGACGTCACAATTTTTCACTGCATCTTGCACAGTCCGTGCATCTCGCACGTCTCCCTTCAAAAACTCAAAACGGGGATTGCGAAAATGTGCCAGGAGACCCACGCCGGTATAAGTAAGTTGGTCGAGTACCCGCACTTCGTAACCACTCTCCAGCAGCATCGGCACCAACACGGTGCCTACATAGCCAGCCCCACCCGTCACTAGGATTCTAATAGAAGCCTCCAATCTGCTCTGCGTCCGAAATTCTAGTAGATTTCAGCATCAGACATTGTAACAAACCAGCGAGCCGGCTCTTCTAAATACCTGCATCGTTCATCGAGAATCTTCGCACAAAAGAAGCGCTTCTGACTTGATTGAACAAACCCAAGGCTCCTTCCAACCTGATCCAGCATCGTATTGGTCTGGAGCCAGACAGACGCTTCAGAAAGACCGCCGTCGCGAAAATACCCCAAGGCGAAGCAAAGCATCGCAGACAATCCCTGTTCATGATCCTGAGACCAAATCACGTCGACGATGTCGCCGCAAGCTGCATGTGTCTGGGGATTCCGAAACGTCTTAAGCACAAGATAGCCAAAGGGTCGCCCTCTGTCAGACACAAGGAACAGCGAATAACGATACCACGGGTTTTTTACGAACCTCCACCGCAGGTACTTCATCGAACGAAAGTTCGAGGCACGGGAGGTTGTTTGTAGCGCCACAATCGACGCCACCGCTCCAGCATCAAAATCGCTGTGCAGATGAAATTTGAAATCCTGAGGCGGAGAGGGTGCGCAAGACGTCTGGCAGACGAAATTGCTGATGGTCATCACACGGCTCCATCCGAGGCCATCAGTGTGAGCTCGGTCGGCTCGTTGATTTGCCATTACGCAAAGCGCAGCCGGGAGGTAGGGAATGACCTTCTGAGCCGCAAACGCTGCCAGCGACCGAAACACACCCTTACCCTGATAAGGTGGCGCGACCATTATGTCTAGGGCCCACGCGATCCGCGCATCCTCTTGGGACGCAGGAATCACATGAAATCCATAACAACCAACAAGTGTTCCGTCTTCCGCTGTCGCCAGTACTAGTTTGCTTGGGAACGGTGTCAAAAAAAACTGCCAGCGATAGTAATCCTCGTCGACGCGCCGCAAGTATAGAGAGTTGAATAGGTCACGGAACAGGCGAGCGTCTGCGGCATTATTTCTTGCTAGGCGAAGGTTGAATCGAGGAAGTCGGTCCGTGTGAAGCGTTGACATAGCAATTACCATCCGCGCCGTATAACAGCAACGATGTTGGCAACGTCTTCATCGGTCAGACCTTCATGCACGGGAATCGCCACTTGCCGTTCGTTGAACTCGGCTTGACCAGGAAGATCGATGCGCACTCCCCCAAACACAGAATTACGGTCGATGCGCAAGTGGACGACAGAAGACGGAATACGATGTTCGGCCAGTTTGCGGATGAATCGCTCCCGGTGCTGAACCAGGATGGTGAAAAGCCAGTACGCGTGAGTCCGGTCCGGGTCCAGTTTTAACAGTTGCAAGCCGGGAACCGACTCTAATTCTTCCCGATAATGGGCGCCTATCTTCTGCCGTCGTGCCAACCGGGCCGGGAAATCCTGCAAATTCCCGAGACCAATCGCTGCGGCCAAATCGTTCATGTGATACTTATAACCGACGCCGGTGATGTTATAAACGCGCTCGCCTAGGATCGATGGCGTGCTGTTCGTGCGATCAATGCCAAACCAGCGGCGCGTTACGGCCATGCGCGCCATGTTTGCATCCTGACAGCAAAGAACGCCGCCATCGCCCGTGGTCAGGTGCTTGATCGCCTGGAACGAAAACGCTGTGAATGACGAAATCGTTCCCACCGGTCGCCCTCGGTATGTGGCACCCAGAGCGTGCGCTGCATCCTCGATAACCGTTAATCTGTGCGTATTCGCGACGGTGTGAATTTCTTCCAGGTCGCAAGGGTAGCCTGCCCAATGCACCGCCATGATCGCCTTCGTGCGAGGTGTAATCTTCTCGGTGATCGAACGTGCGCAGATGTTCCCTGTGAGCGGCTCGATGTCAGCGAAAACTGGGATCGCACCTTGCATCAGGATGGCCAATCCGGTGGCGACAAAGGTCTGAGGTGGCAGAATCACTTCGTCTCCTGATCCTACTCCCGCCAAGACTAAGGCTAGATGAAGCGCGGAGGTCCCACTGTTGAGAGCAACAGGGTTACGTAATCCCAATTGGCCGTCCAACGCCAACTCGAACTCTTTGACTCGCGGCCCTTCGCTCAGCCAGCCCGATCGCAGTGTCTCGGTAGCCAGCTCGATGGCACGCGGCGAAATGCATGTGTGAAAGAACTCCATCCTAACCAACCTCACTTGAATCTAGTAGCGCGGACCGAACCCAACGCAGGCATCGATCGAAGCTTCGGACCCAGAAGATTCCTAAGTCTGTGATTCAGGACTCACAAGCTTTCTCATAGTGGGCCGCAAACCAGTCGAGTGTTCGCTGAATGCCTTCGAGAATCGGAACTTGCGGTCCCCAGTCGAGGATCGCCCTCATTCGAGTTGTCTCCCCCACCTTCCGCAAAGCGCCGTCCGGCATCTTTCTGTCGTAGACGATTTGGCCGTCATACCCGACGACTCCCTTAATGACGTTCGCGAGCTCGGCAATTGTCTGACCACTTCCTACAGCGATATTTAATGGCTCGGCTTCAATGTACTTTTCGGAGGCCCGTACGATTCCTTCTGCGGCATCTGTGATATACATCCATTCGCGGATTGCTTTCCCCGTTCCCCAAAGAATCACTTCGGGTGTTTGATCCCGCTTCGCCTCATAGAATTTTCGAATCAGCGCTGCGAGAGCATGCGACCGATCAGGATGGAAGTGTTCGGCAGGTCCGTAAAGATTGATCAATATTAGTGAAATGGCGTCAAAGCCGTACTGACGACGATAATACCTAGCTTGTGTAACGGCAGCACGCTTCGTGGCGCCGTAATTCTCAACAGTGGAATGCATCGGGCCCGCCTCAAACTCTTCTTCGCGAAGCACACCATCGCGCGGATCCCCCGGATATGCGCAGCCAGCAATGATGTTAACGTACTTTTTCACCCCACAAAGACGAGCCGCTTCCAAGGTGTTAGCGCCCATCAGCAAGTTATCGTAATAGATGGTGGCAGGGTACAGTTTCTGATATGCAAGACCGCCCTGATTGGCCGCGCAGTTGATCACCACCTCCGGCTCGTGCGTACGGAAAAACCCAACTGCCTGTTCTAAATCGCGTAGATCAGCGCCCGTACGCCGGCTGCAAGAAATGACATCTGACTGCAAGTCGACCAGCCGACGCATCACTTCACCACCGAGAAAGCCCTGACCACCGCAGATAACGACACGCCGTTTTTTCCAAAAGTCGACCGATGGCATTCGAACCCCCAGACACCCGGATTGATCGTCTATTCGCCCGCTAGCTGTTCGCCGATCCGATAGCCAGCCTCAACGAACTCGTCACTAATTGTCGTGGTTCGCAGAAACACTCTGTCCCAGTACGCGGGAATGGGATAGGCATCAAAGCCATCGATTTCGTCGAACTTATGGCCATGGCTTTTGCCCGACCTGAGTTGTCGCAGAAAGCAAGAACCACGAACGGCGATGCGGGAGAACTGCTCTAAATATTTGGCTACATAGGTCTTAGGCATCTCTTGGAAGCTAGCAATGTTCACCACCACATCGACCGAACCACGAGTGAATTTGTTCATATGTTGCGGTCCAAAAAACCACAGCTGGCTCTTTTTTAGTGTGCTTCGATCCAGTTGTTCATGTTTACGAGCCATTTCATATCGAGTCGTCGCAGAAGTACTGAGCAGAGCGGGCAAATAATTTTGGCTGATAACTAACACCTCGGGTAAATCAAAGATTACATAAGTACAACGAGGGTTTACTCTGCAAAGGACATATCCCAATCGTCCCCAGCCAGCGCCCAACTCTCCCACAACAATGGGCTCCTTGGCAACTTGAGGCACTAACTCCAGCAGCGAGTAAAAGTCGTCTATGGATAAGAGCAGATCTAGAGAAATAGATTTACCCTCAAACATATAGGCGAAGCCGTCTTCAACCTTGCATGTCGCCTTCAGCCTAGTCAGAAGATCAAGCTGATCCCGTTTCTTCAAGTTTTGGTAGTACATCCAGCAAACATAGCGATGCAACCGAGGATCCGAGCGTGCAAAGCCAGAGAATCGAAGGTTGTAGGATTGTTCCTCGGGATTAGCTATTCCCTCCCTGCGGAAGAGAGCGTCAAAGCCAGTTACAACTTCTTGCCAATGACTCGAGGGTGTAAAGGGTGGTCCTGCGTGGGATAGATCTTGCCGCATAAGTGCGAGCTCCGCCCTCTGCTTCGGATCGAGCCCCTTCTGCTCACCGCGCCGAGGCGAATTGAAACTACGGCGAGCGAGGCGAAGTAAATCGAGAGGAGAGGTGTCAAATAGGCGGTGCACGGTGTCATTCTTCAACTCTCGCTCCTTCATTAAGAACCCTGGTCGTCCACGGAGCGATTCTGCTGCCGATCACCCCCACGAGCCGGCCGTCCTGAAAGCGCCCGAGAATGGGATCATCGTTGATGATTCTCCAGCGAGCGACGCCCCGAATCCCTTGTAGACATAATCCACCCACTACGTCCAAGCCTATATCCAGCGAATACTCTCCCGGCAGGATGAGGCCCTGAGGGATATGGCAGATCGCTTCGTAGTCTCCCGGTGAGCGCTCGAGGTTCAATGACTCAGTGAAACACTCGGCTGTGTTAAACACAAAGCGATCTTGCGAGTCTGCAATGCGAAGGCCGGATGTAACGCTGTTGAGAGGTCGTGTAATTCTATATCGAATCTTGATGCACCACGGTGCACTGAAGCGAAGAGCGCAAACATCGCTCCCAGACGTCAGCGCTCCTTCCTGCCAGATTTCGCCTGAAAGCAAATACGCGCCCCCTTGTGGCAGCGCTTCGTGAGCGTAATCCACCTCGAAGGCACTGCTCAGCGCGTCTTGGCGAGCAAGGTATGCGGATACGACCTCGGCGGAACTGCCAATTAATATTTGCCGCCCGTTCTCAATAAGAATCCCGCGACCGCACAGCCGCGTGACGGCATCCATGTTGTGGCTGACAAACAAGATGGTTCGCCCCTTTTTCGCAACGTCAGCCATCTTTCCAATGCACTTCCGCTGGAAATTGGCATCGCCGACGGCCAGGACTTCGTCCACCAGCAAGATTTCCGGCTCGAGGTGGGCAGCAACGGCAAACGCCAGGCGCATCTGCATACCGGTGCTGTAATGTTTAAGAGGCGTGTCAAGGAACCGTTCGACTTCGGAGAAAGCGACGATTTCATCAAATTTAGATTGGATCTCCGCTTTCCTCATTCCGAGGATTGCTCCATTCAAATAGACGTTTTCGCGGCCGGTCAACTCGGGATGAAAACCGGTGCCTACCTCGAGGAGGCTCCCAATGCGCCCCTGAATCTCTGCCGAGCCTTCGGTTGGCCTCGTGATCCGCGCTAGAACCTTTAGAAGAGTGCTTTTTCCAGCTCCGTTGCGCCCGATCACTCCGACGACTTCCCCTTCCCGGATCTCAAAGAACACATCTTTCAAGGCCCAGATGGAGTTTGTCGCGCCACGGTTCGAGCCGTTGCTCGAACGAGCCAGGAGGCGTGTCGGGGCACGCAACGCTCTGGTCACGACGTCCCTCAATGCCAGGTAGCGCTCGCGCTCCCCAATTCGGTAGCGTTTGCCCAATCCTTCGACTCGAATGACGGTTTGACTCATCGTTCAGACCACATCGGCGATGGTTGCTTCCATCCGCTGGAAGAACGCCAACCCGCCGGCCAGGTTGGCTAGGACAACTAGAAACGACGCGAGCAGCAGGAGGCCGGGGGGATCGCCGTGCCCCGTCAAGCTCCATCGAAATCCCTCAATCACGCCGGCCATTGGATTCAGCCCATATACCCAGCGCCATTTGATCGGTACTAGGGAACTCGGATAGGCGACAGGCGAGGCAAACATCCAGAACTGCACCAGGAACGGGAGCACGTACCTCACATCCCGATAAATGGCATTGAGAGCAGAAAGCCAAAGGCCCGCTCCCAGCGCTGTCATCAGCGCCAGCAGGAGGAACAGCGGGAAACAAAAGATCGCCCGTGTCGGCCGGATCCCGTAATAAACCATCATCGCGAGGAACATCAGAAACGAAACGCCGAAATCCACAAGTCCTGACAGCGTCGCCGAAAGTGGCAGCACCAACCGCGGGAAATAGACCTTGGTGATCACGCGCTGGTTTTCAACGATCGTGTTCGTGGCGTTTTGCAAACTGGCCGCGAAATACATCCAGGGCAACAAGGCGCTGTAATAAAAAATCGGGTACGGAAGCCCTTCGGAAGGGATGTGCGCTAGTCTGCCGAAAAAGAGACTGAAGACCAGCATGGTCAAGAAAGGTTGAATTACGGCCCAGGCGGCGCCGACAGCCGTCTGCTTGTAACGAATCTTGATGTCACGCCAAACGAAAAAATAGAGAAGCTCACGATAATCCCATAGTTCGCCGAACGGAAGCACCCACCAACGGCTCGGTGGTGTTATGCGAAGTAATGGAGGATGCGCGGTCCCAGAGCGTTCCACAGTAGTGGGAATGGTGTTCACTCGGATCCTTCCGATTGGCGCGACCTGAGTTGCTTCACGTCCTCCTCCTCAATGTGACCCATCAACTGCTTCCGTCGAAGGAAGTAAGAATTCAAAGTGCGAGTTGCTAGCACCGGGACTACTTCGACTTGATTGTAAGCCGTGTCGCGCCAGGAAATCGGCCCACGCGCTGGAATCAGGTGCGTTCCCCACTGAAAGATGAGCCCCAGATTCCAAAGAATCAGAGCAGCAGTCGCGCTCGGGACAAAGACCTTGGTTCGGTTCTCATTCCAAGCGCGCGCAAGCCAGTCGAAAAAAGAAGAAAGTCCCAAAACGAACAGGACAGTTAGCGAAACGAAAAATCGGTTTCCAAATGAGGCAAGACCGTGCCAGTCCTGGTAGCACCCAATCACGTAGAGGTACGCTGCGAAGCAGCTAATCGAGTACAGTCCCAGAATTTGATCGCGCTGCCGAAGCAAAACCATCCCTACAACCGCGAGTATCACGATGGGAGTCCAGCTGAACAGGCCGTGCTCGGAGGAGAAACACACTCTAAAGAACGCCGGGGATGTCCAAACCCAAAGATGTTCGTAACCAAATGTTAGGAAGCTTCCATAAATGATCTTTTTCACGATCAATGTGGGAAGAAAGGTCACCATGATAGCAGCAGCAAAGAGAGTATTCCCAAAGAAGAGCCGAGTGATCGGCTCGGCATTCGACGCTCTGAGCGCATTCCAGTAGGCATTGAGCGATTCGAAAAGAGGAAGGAGGAATAGCAATCCGTTAATATAATATACATCCGTCATGAGTCCGCCAATTCCACCTAGAAGTGCCCATTGCAGCGACGTGCGCGCTGAACGAGTGCGATCCCAATACCAAAGGAAAAGTGCAACGGAGAATGCGGAATGAGCGTGAGACCACGACGGGTTGAAATACATGTACACAGGAAGGGAACTCGCGAACCAAATACCCAGAGCCCCCCAAAAGGCCCATCGTTCGGGAAGATACTTTCGAACGAGCCGAAATGAAATCCAGATAGCGAGAAATCCGTAGAGCGCCGTACCCAACGCCATGGACAAGACGTAAGGTCTGGAATAGCCATCAGCGGCAACGTGTCCACCGAGACCGTCGTATGACAAAACCGCGAGATGTGCCGTGATCAGAAAAGGTGACCAGAGGATGGCAGGTCCAATCGAGAAATGATTGTCGAGGTGACCGGTCGGGGTGTATTGCGCGGAGACGATAGTCCCATTCGCATCCGTCCGCCCCATCCGGAAGCTCGTATTTGCGGCGAGCCAATCTTTCTTGAAGTCCAGGTCGTGCTCGATCAGAAGCGATCTGCCGAACGCGTAGTATCCCACCCCGTCCCCGCGCACCCACGGATTTGTGAGGGGTAACGTGAAAAAGAAAATGAGGATCAGGATCTTGTCGTACTTACTGAAGCTAACCAATAAATTTTGTCCTCGACTGGCTTCCAGCTTCTCTTCCGGCGCGCGGGTTGCGCACATTTCGCTTACGAGGCCGCCTGCACATTCGATGGAAGCGCGACGGCCAGAGTTTCCTCTTTCCGCAAAATAGCAATGATCGAAAGAGGCGGTAATGGTAGCCATGGATCGATCCATCTAAAAATCGGCGTCAATAAATTGAGCAGCCGAATCTGACCCAAGCCAAAAGTTTGCCGCCGCAATACCTTTCCGTTGAGCCACCACGCCGGCACACCAGGGCGATTGAATCTCAATATCTGCTTGACTTGAAATCCCGCCTGCTGCGCGACTTCGGCAAGTTGCTCCTCGGTGTACCGCCGACAGTGGCCCAGCACTTCGTCGAGGCTCCCGTAAAGCTGCGGACCGAAAGGGACCAGAACAATGGCTGTTCCACCGTCTGTTAATGTGTCGCGGATATTTCGCAGTGCGCCAAGGTCGTCAGGGACGTGTTCGATGACGTTCAGGCACACCACCGTGTCGAAATTCTGCCCCGCCGGATAAGACTCCACCTTCATGCCATCCGTGTAAGCGACGTGCATGTAAGGCCGGGTGATGCAAAGCGTTTTCAGATAATTCAGATAAGATGGGTTCACATCCGTAGCCCAATAAATCGAGCGCGGCATCAGATGGATCGACATATTGCCGATTCCGGCGCCAATTTCAAGAACGCGGTCACCTACGTACGGCCGGACGACATCCGCCATCCACCGGGTGAAGCGCGGGGCCTGGTTCAGTCTCTCCAGAATCTCTCCGCCATGGGCATCCTCCAGGTAGATGCGACTTGACGCGCCATAGCGAAGGATTGCCCAGAGGGCGCGGGCGCCATCTTTCCAGCCGATTTTCTTTCCCTCGCGGTAGGTCCGGCCCGAATAGCTGATCGGGACTTCGAAAATTCTAGCGCCGCGCTTGGAGAGCTTGATCGCGAGTTCGGGTTCGACGTCGAAAGTAGAGCTCTCGAGAGGAATGCTCTTCAGCAGATCAGCGCGAGCCATCTTGTAGCAAGTCTCCATGTCCGTTAGATTGAGGTCGGAAACCACGTCGCACAAGAACGTGAGAAGCTTGTTGCCGAGCGCATGACGAAAGAACAGCGCGCGTTTATATCCGCCGGACATGAAGCGCGAACCAAAGACGGCATCTGCGTCTTCGCACAAGAAGAGTTCAACCATCTGCAACAGATCACCAGGATGGTATTCGAGGTCGGCATCGTGGATGACGACGAGCTCCGTATCGACGCGCGCGAGCGCAGTGCGGATGGCAGCGCCTTTGCCTTGATTCTTGTCGTGCCGGAGCCAGGTCCACCGGAACTTTTCGTCGTGAGCCTCTGCTTCTACCGAGGCGCGAAAGCGCGCGATGGCTCCCGCCGTTCCATCTTTCGACCCGTCGTCGACAACGATCACCTGCACTAAGTGGAGCAGAGGTGATTCGCCTAACACCTTTAGCCGGCCGAGGCTCGTCTCTACGAGATATTGCTCGTTGTATGCTGGCACGATGACGGAAAGGCTCGTGCTCGTCTGTGTTTGATCCGTTTCATTCATAGGATGGGATGCGCCGGTCACGCGCCGCAGCCATCCTGTACGTTCCAGGCGGCCACTCTGCGATTGGGAGATGGTCTTCATCGCATCAGCCATACATGCATCAATTCCACGCGAGTATCGTGTCGGAACTGCTCATGGGTTCACCTGAGGATCCCAACCGGCAACTCGAAATTTTGCAACGCGCACCGACACGTATAACGCCTTATCGAGTGACGCTTGAACGCAAGAAACTGGAATCGAATCTCCCTAGTCAGATGCAGCCTGAGCCGCCAAACGATCCGGGGCGGTCGCGAAGCTCGCCTCCTTGCGCATCCTACAGTGGGCAATCACGCGATCCACGATCTCGACTAAGGGAGTCGCAGGTCGGAAGCCCGTGAGCTGTTCGAGCTTTTCGAGGGATGGAATGCGCCGCGGCATGTCCTCGAATCCAGGCTCGTAAGCCTTTTCATAAGGAACAAAGGTGATTGGCGAATCGCTTCCTGTCCTGTCCTTAACCACGTGCGCCAGCGCTTCGATCGTGATCTCTTCGTCGGTTCCTATGTTGACGACTTCGCCGACCGATCGTTCAGTGGCCAGCAGGCGGATCAACGCCTCGACGCAGTCACGTACGTCGCAAAAGCATCGAGATTGCTTGCCTGTGCCATACACCGTGATCGGTTTCCCGCCGAGCGCTTGTTGCACAAAGTTCGGAAGCACCATGCCATAGCGACCTGTCTGGCGCGGCCCGACGGTATTGAAGAATCGGGCGATTTTCACGGGCTGCTTTCTTTCCTTCCAGTACGAAAGAGCCAGGAATTCATCGAGAGCTTTTGAGGCCGCGTAGCTCCAGCGTGCCTTCGTGGTCGGTCCCAGGACGAGGTCGCCATCTTCATGGAATGGCACTTTGTCGCTTTTGCCATACACCTCGGACGTAGACGCGATGAAGACGAGCTTTTTCTTCTTCGAAGCGGCATCGAGAACGGATTGCGTGCCATGGATGTTCGTCTCGAGAGTTTTTACGGGGCTTTCGATGATCAGTCGCACGCCAACGGCCGCAGCCAGGTGTATCACGACGTCGGACTCGTCGATCAGCTCGGCCAGGAGCTGTTTGTTCCGAATCGAATCGAAGAAATACTGAAACCGGCGATTAGTCTTGAGATGGCGGATGTTCTCTACACTTCCGGTCGAGAGATCGTCCAGGACGAAAACATCCCCTCCGCGATCGAGCAGCGCCTCCGACAAATGCGAACCGATGAACCCAGCCCCACCAGTTATTAGATAGCGCATGATCGCTCCCTAGCTTGAAGAATCACTCGACTGACCGGACCCCGATGAGAACCGGGATTTTTTTGCGACGTCTTCGCCGTAACCGTAGCCATACGCATACGGATAGTATCGATACGAGTAGTAGTAATCGGGCGCGCTCGAATCCACCGCATTGAGCACGACACCGAGCAACCGGCATTTCACAGCCTTAAGAAGATCGCAAGTACGTGTGAATGCTTCCTTCGGTGTCTGGCCACTGCGAACCACTAGCAATACGCCGTCCGTCACAACCGAAAGAATCACGGCGTCTGTGGCCGCCATAACGGGCGGCGAATCGATGACAATGAATTTAAAGCGCACGCGCAATTCCGCAATTACCTCACGAATCCGGTGCGATGAAAGCAGGTCCGCAGGGTTCGGCGGAACCGGACCTGTCGTAATCGCTGCGAGATTATTGATCGTGGGATGAGGGAGGACGACTTCATCAAGACTCGACACGCCTGCGAGATAAGAACTCAACCCCGCCTCCTTACCGATTGGCAGATTTAGGGCACGTCGGATTCCCGGTTTGCGCAGGTCGGCATCGATCAGTAGTGTGCGATCTCCGAGCTGCGCCAGAGTCACGGCCAGATTCACGGCTGCCGTGGTTTTGCCCTCGCGGGGTAAGGCGCTCGTCACCAGGATCACTTGAGGCGGATGCTCTGCCTGCGAGAGGAGCAGGGAAGTGCGTAGCGCGCGGAAGGCTTCCGATATTTGCGACTTCGGCGTTGTGTAGGACATGAGCTCCACGCGTGGTCCGGAGACACTCTGCGGTGCCGCTTCCCTTGCAAGGCGCGACAGTCGGCCGCGGTGCTCGCCAATCGACCCCGGCAGAGAAGGCACAACGGCCAGTGAAGGAAGGCCCGCGAGCGATTCGATGTCGTCGGGTGACTTAACTGTATTGTCGAGATACTCGCGGAAAATCGCCAGACCAATTCCTCCCACAAGGCCTACTAGGAAACCCAATAGAATATTACGTGCTTTCTGCGGGCGTGAGGGGCTGGTCGGCACCAAGGCGGGATCCACGACTCGGATGTTGCTAGAACGCAGGCCCGCCGTGATCCCCGCTTCTTTCAGTTTCTGTAATAGTCCGTCATAGAGCGTCTTGTAGGATTCGGCGTCATGCTCAAGAATGTGGAACTGAACGAGTTTTTCGGCGAGATCATTGGCTTCGATCTTCTGCCGATCGAGCGCCTCCTGCAGGAGTTCTAGATGTTGACGCGCCGTCTTATAATCCTCTTCGATGCTGCCCACCATTGCACTCTGCGCGCGCGCCAGGTCCTCCTCTGCTTCCTTCTTTTGCTCCGCTAGTCGGCGAACTTTAGGGAAGTTCGGACCATATTGGTTTAGTGCCTCGGTATACGAATCATCGAGGGCGATTTGGCGCTTAAGTAGGTCCTCGATGACTGGGCTGTTGCGGACCTCGGGAAGGAGATCCACATTTCCGGAGGTAGCCATGCGGTATATAGCCTCTTTTGTCGCTAGATTGGTCTGGGCCTCCGTGACGGACCTATTCAAGTCTCCCATTGTCTGGGTCGTGATGTTCTGCTTCTCATCGATTTGCCAGATCTGGTTCTGCCGCTCATAGGTGATGCGAGCATTTTCGGATGATTCAACTTTGATACGGAGTTCTTCGAGTTCCCCGGAAAGAAACTTCGACGCTTGCGTTGTTGCGTCGTACTTACTCCGAAAGTTCTGTTCGATGTAATTTTGGAGATGCGTGTTGGCAACAAGAGCGGCGAGCTGCGGGTCTTCTGATTCGAACCGCACTTCGACTAGGCGGCTGTTTGGTATCCGCTTGACATGAAGTCGCCCTAAAAAGGCTCCGAGGATAGCCGGACGCTTGGCACCTGCTACGGCATGCGGGAGCGCGAAGGGCTCCGATGACCCCTCGAAGTCGGGATGTCGATCGAGGTTGAGAGTCTTGATCGTCTGCAACGCGAGGGTTTCACTCTGCAGGATCTCGATTTGTGTCGAAATGTAGTTTTCCATGTCGACGTATTCGTCATAGTTCACACCCTGAAACGGAAGGGTATTCTGAGACTCTTTGTCCACTTCGACGCGTGCCGCCGCTTCATAGACTGGCTTCATCTTGAATGACGCGATCGTTACCACCGTCACGACGGTCAGCAGAAACGTAAGAATCAGCCATTGATGCTTGCGAAGGATAATCAGGTAATCAAGGAGGTGCGCCTCCCGTGGCATCTGCTCCCACGCGACGGGCGAGGGAACAGGGATCACCGCCAAAGATTCCCCAGCTTTCCGGTCTCGAGCAATGAATCTGGATGCTTCTTCCATTTAGGCAGCGGTCCTCACGTGTGGATCGAGTAGATTGAAATTTATCCCGTCACCCGTCTCATTGTGTAGCTGAACGATAAATCAAGACGCCTGAACCGATCTGCACCGCTGCCTCGGCAGCTTTAACTGCAATCTTTCTGGCGAGACTGTCCGGGACAAATAGAATGTCGTTTGATTTCATCGCAACATCTTGAGTCTTATTTTGTTCGATCTGCTTGATGTGGACCGGGATCGCTTCGCGCTCGCCCTTGTTCGGATTCAAGCGATAAATCACTGCATCGTCTGGTTTGGCGTAACCCCCGAGTCCGTGGGCGAGCGCAACTGCTTTCAGCACCGTGATCTGTTCCCCGTGACTCTGTACCACGTATCCGCCTTGCTGCGATACGCCGCCGCCCATCACGTAGATAATACCGGCAACCGGAATATTGATGACGTCTCCACCATAAATCGGGATGTTGAACGCAGTATTTTCGGTGTTAAGCAAATCTCGCAGCTGAATCCTGATTGTTTTTGCGCCAGAGTCCAAGTCGGTAGAAGCGGACTCGCTGCTATTGGGTGAGCTAGAGATGGGCATTACCGTTTCTGTTTCGGCCCGACGCGTGATTAGTATAACCGTTCCGGCGCCGTCTGCGATGCCCCCCGCGTTTGCGATTAATTCGAGTAGGCTCATCGGCCGGTTCACTTGATACGTCATCGGACGCGCTACCGCGCCAATTATCGTAACGGGCTGGCTGTTTTGCTCCTTAACCAAAACGGAAACCTGCGGATCTGAAACCAATCCGTTCTGGCGAAGAAGTTCCTGGATCTTCTGTTCGAGTTGAAACGTGGTAACGCCAGCCGCCCTGATTCTGTCATGGACAAGCGGAAAAGCAATTTGACCCATAGAACTAACGCGGATATCTCGAGAGAGTTCCGGAACGTCAAAGATCTCAATATGAAGTAAGTCGCCCGCTCCAATGGGGATGTCTGCAAGCGTCGATTTTCCGAGACTAGCGAGTTCTTGAATCTTCTCGTTCGTCTGCTGTGTGGTTTCGTCTTTATTCTGACCGTAAGTAGCCTGCAGGCTGAGAAGCACACATATAAGGACTGTCAAGACTGGCTTCCAGGGCCAGTCCATTGCCCAACGAACTGTTCTTCCCATAGGACATATAACCCCCACAGATACTATGCATAGCAGGGTGTGCGTCTGTCAACGACAGGATTCAAGTGCTCGCAGTCTCGGCGCAGTGATTTCTCTCTATCTTCGTCCCGTGGAGCTTCGGACGTGACGATGTGACTAAGAGACAATCTAGACCGGGCATCAGAATGCCATGGCTTGTTATCGCATTGATTTTTCTCGCTGATAGGGTCCGCCGTTCTTGGCAGGATCCCACCGGGTGTAGGAGTGTGCGGCATTTTGGGACCACTCTACCTTGAAAGTGATCGTACATGGCAGGAAACGGGAGCGGAGAGAACTATTGCACACTCAGGTTGGAAGGGGCCGACGGAGTCATGCTCCATTCATGCCAGAGCGCCCAGGCGGTCGCTCCGACTGCCCCTAGAACGATAAGGTCGAATAGCAGGTGACGGCGCTTGGCACGCTTGATCTTTGGGTTGACGTCGGGTCCTCCTACTCCTGCGGCTTGCTGGGGTTCCGAAGCTGGTTCCAAGTCCATGGTCACTCTGTACGACTTCCCGGCGGGAATTTCATGTAGTTCGCCGTCATTATCGAGGACGAGCGTGCCACGATACGCGGAAATGATCACTTCCAGCGGACTCAGTATCGTTACTTGTCCATAGGCAGGCTGTCCGTTCGCCGCGCGCAGAATTCCCTCAGGAATCTCCAGCGCGATTTGGTCTACGCCATTCGATGAAAATCCCACTGTGCCGCGCTCCACGGAAGCATTCACCGCGGTGGAATTCGCAGAAAGCGTAGCGGAGCTGGAAGCCAGCAAATAGAACTGGCTTCCTCCGACCCTCAAGCGCACTGTTCCGCCCTCATCGGTAGTAAGCGTATCGCCCGTGTAAACCGTCGTACCGATCACCGCAGTTGCAGTTCCCAGACGAGCTGCTTGCGCCTGTGTTACCAGACCTAACGGTTTCTCGTTTGCCGCAAAGCTGGGACTGCTGATCAAGGCGAAAGCAACGATGGCGACGACGCAGGATTTACTCGGGGTTCGCACGGCAACCTCCTATCAGTACAGCAACAATCTAGGCGCAGAAGCACCCCATGTCAATAGCTGGGACGCGCGCTGGGACGCGCGCTCAGGAGAACGAGACAAGCAATTTCACGGCTGTTTTGAAATTAAATTTGGGTGCGGAGCGTTTCATCACAACCGCCGCGAGAGCAGTCGGACAGAGCTTACCAGCTCTTCCCTCTTGGTTCAGATTTGACGTTTAATAAACGCGGCAAGAAAGAGACCGCAGTGCGCTTATTCTTCTATTGGGGCGCGCGCATGTGAGGCGATGCGCTGTCGCTTCATCGGCGCCTCCGAAGGCAGAAGCGGCGATGTGGCGAGGTAGGCTTGCAGCAGAAACAGGAGCGCGTTCGAAGGGATGTGAAGATTGAAATCGACGAGGCTGTGAAGCAGGAGACCGCAGAGCGCGGCGATTGCTCCAGCATGGATCGCTCGCGAGAAATGACCCTGTTCTGCCCTAAAACAGTTTCGCGCGTCGCGAAACAATATCCAGAGGAACGCGAAACCGCATGAGCCTCCTAGAATCCCCATTTCAGCAACCAATTCCATGTAGTCGTTGTGAACGTGGTCGACTACGTAGCCGTCGTAAAGGGTTTCGTAACGCGGGTAAACAACAACAAGCGATCCCAGTCCCGCGCCCATGATCGGATGTTCGAAGAAAATATGCGCTGCTCCGCGCACCATGGTGACGCGCCGGGAAAGAAGGACGTCTCCCGGGTGCAGAGTTGAAAATCGTTCGAGGGCTCTGCCGGCGCCCAGCCACGCAACCAACGCGAGAGCGGCGAATCCGGAGATGGCCAGCGTCACCAGCTGCATCCCTTGGGGCGCTTCACGAAAACGCGCTAGCAGCGCCAGAACGGCCAGTTCAAAACCAAAGCTGACGATGCCGCCACGCGAGCCGCAAAGGATTATCGCGCCGACGGGAATGATGGTCAGCAACCCCGTCATCGCAATCATGCCACGACGCAATCCGCGAAAAATCATCAGAGCTAGGCCGGCCGGAAGAGTCAGTTCCACAAACCCGGCAAAATGATTACGGCTCACGAACGGGCCGAAAGGATCGCCCCCCACCTTGAGGGTTCGGAATCCGTAAATTTTCGCGTCGGAGGTGAAGTGCTGCACGATGCCCAGCAACGAGACGGAGAAACACAAGAAAATCAGGAACCATACGAGGATGGTCAGATCGCGACGCTCGCGAAAAACCTGCGTCGAAAGGAAAAAAATCAGTAAGTAAGCGGCGAGTTTCAGCAGCTCGACGCGAGTCAAGAACGGGTAGGGCGTCGCGCGCAGGATGAACTGCGCGAGACCGATTCCGAACAATCCTGCTAGTGGCCAATTCAGGGGACTCCAGTGAATCTTGACCCGGTCATCGAGAAAAACGAGCGCCGCCCAGCCTACAAAAAGCAGGCTGGCGCCCATTTCCAGAATTGCTTCGGACCAGACTTCGACCGCACCGAAAGCCAGAACGGAAAACGCGAATAGAAACAGCAGGCCGCCGCGGATTACGTTCATCGCGGGGGATCTCCCTGGGCTTCCGCTGGAACCAGCGAAACATCCGCGATCCACACCGTGCCGCTCAGCTTGTTTTCAAACAAGCGGCTGCCCACACGCAGCAGTCGAACCACCAGGAAGTGTGTATCGGCGCCGGTAGTCACATCCATCTCTACGGCGGTCCAGGGATGGGAGCCCGTAAAATTGTCGCTCAGCACGTTTACCGTGCTGTTATGATTAAAATCGACGACCGAAAAGCGCATGCCGCTTTCGGTGCTGATCTCTGCGGTCCGCATGTAGCCATGAAAGTGGTACGTACGGCTCGGCTCGACCGGTATGTACTGCATGGGCTCGCTGATTTCCAGGTTGCTCCCACCGCCAAAATCCAGGCGCACCGTGCGCACCCCGTACGAAGGAGGAGCGGCCTCAAAATCGATCGCCGCGCCCGAAGTAGAATTCCAACGCCAGCCAAGTCCCCCATTGTCGAAATCGCGCGAAAATCCACCGTTCCACACCAGCGAATGATTCGGCGGTTGGTGGTGGGGAAGTCCTGCCGCGGTGAGCGCTTCGACCCAGACCTGTTTGGCGTCGGAAGAGCGGTCGTCCTGAATCAATTCGTCGAAAAAGGGGAAAGTTTTCGGCAGAGGAATGGTTTTGCCCAGCAATAAGAGCCGGCGCCACACGGAAAGCGCAGCGTCGGTTTGGCGAATCGAGGCGAAAAAATCCAGCGCTTGAATGTACGCGTCCACATCGGCGGGTAGCGCCCGGTCCAGCAGGACATTTACGTCACGACTCGATCGCCATACGCGCGAAACGGCGAGCGTCAGCAGCTTCGGGTCCGACTCGACCGCATGACGAATCTCAGCGTATCCGGCGGCATCCTGATCCTGGCGCAAAAGAAAGTTTCCGTAGTTCCACGCAACTTCAGCGGACAGCGGGTACACCGAGCGCGCCTGTTCAAATGCGTGTCGCGCGCCAGCTAGATCCCCGTTGGCTTCGTAGGCTCCGGCGAGATTCATCCAAAAAGTTGCGGAAAGCGGATCACCCTGAACGGCCCGCTGGTAGTCAGCGAGCGCCTCTACCGGGTCGGCGTTGGCGAAGTCCAGCTGTCGGTGACGCCCCAGAAGGTCCCAGGCCGCGGCGTTTCCTGGTTCGAGCGCAACTCCACGCTCGATCACCTCGAGCCGAGTCGAACGAATGCGATAGTCAGCCAACCAGAGCCTGCCCGCCTGGTAGGAGAGCAAAGCGCCGGCTGCCAGCGCAAACACCAGAATCGCGGGGCGCGCTGGGACTCCCTGGAGTGTTGGCTGCACAGAGCGGTAATGTCCTATGACTATTGGTGTTTTCGCAAGGCCAAATTCAAATCTGGCCGGAGCGAAATTTTACGGAAGGCACGGGGCCGCCGCTCGACAACGCGCGCGCGACTGCACGCACGAGTGTGATCGGCATTGTGGTGGAAGGCCGCGCCAAGTGCCGGGGGGCGCGAACCGCGTGCTCACTTCACGCCAAAACGATAAGTCATCCCGACGGCGGCGCGATAATTTCCCTGGCTGGTGCCTCCGTAGGTGCCGGCATTAATCTGGCTGAAATTGGTATGTTCGTAGTCGAGCTCGATCAGGCGAATGGTCCAGCGCTTCTTGAATTTCACGTCGAAGCCGCCTCCGCCCATCCACGCCGTGGACCAGCCCCAATGACTGAACGGATTGAAGCCGCCCTGGCTTTCCAGGTTGTAACCGGAGTAGCCCGGACCGATTAACACCTCGCCAAAAGGAGTGATCTTGTGCCGGTGGCCCAGAGGATAAATTCGCGCGCCCAACATCAAGGTATAAAGCTGCGTGTTTCCGTTCACGCTGTTGATGTTATAGGCCCCCGAAAGATCGGCAGCCGCGCTCAGCCAGCGGAAGATGCGATAGTCAGCGTACATCGAAAATCCATTCATGTTCAGGCGATGGGTGTCGGCTTGGAGAAGCGACCTGTACATATATCCGCCGCCCAGTTCGAAATTCGAGCGGGACGGTTTCTGCAGGTGCGGCTTCGGGATATGCGGCTTCGGAATGCCGAACAACAGGTTTTCCGGCGGGGGACTAACCGGCGCGGGACTGATCGGCAAAGGACCGTACAACGACAGCTCTTGCGCCGAGACACGCAGGCCGAAGGATGCTAACAAAATCAAAATTCCCGCTACCTTTGTCATCAACTTCATCAACAGCGTCCTCCAGAAATGGCGTGGTATTAAGTGCTTTTCATGGTGCGAGTTTTCAGATGCGGGCGGCCGGTAATACGTTGGCACGCAGCGGCACACTAGGATAGATGGAAAGCCCTGCAAAGTGTAGCGCCGCCCGCAAATCACAGCGATTCCGCAACGAGTGTTGGCTGAGGTGGGAATTAAGTAGGTTTAGAGCAGCGTTGCAGCGTTTCAGGCCCAGAGCCGGGTGGGCAGGGTAATTCGCATAGCTTTTCGAGGGTGCATAACAGG